>Ga0210400_10006231_pt1 | contig 10053 bp, 10 predicted proteins | sample IncBWH26MmetaG_FD_155456 | JGI IMG/M metagenome (GOLD analysis project Ga0210400, IMG submission 155456) | Forest soil microbial communities from Barre Woods Harvard Forest LTER site, Petersham, Massachusetts, United States - Inc-BW-H-26-M | ecosystem: Environmental > Terrestrial > Soil >... | reverse complement strand
CGTTTGCCGGCGTCGACCCCCTTTCGGTTGCCGATATCCAGCGCATAATCAAGCACTTGTCCGACAAGGGCATCGGCGTGCTCATTACCGATCATAATGTCCGGGAGACCTTGGGCATCTGCGGCCGCGCCTACATCGTCAGCCAGGGCACGGTGCTCGCTTCGGGTTCTGCGGATCAGATTCTTGCCAACCCGCAGGTTCGTGAGGTGTACTTGGGACAGGATTTCAAACTGTAGGCTTGGATTTGAAAGCACTATGTTGAAGCCAAGTCTGCAGCTTCGAATCGGGCAGCAGCTCACCATGACCCCGCAGCTGCAGCAGGCCATCCGGCTGTTGCAGCTACCCTCGCTCGACCTGCAGGCGCACGTCCGCGAAACGCTCGAGACCAATGTGATGCTCGAGGCGGATGAGGAGCTCGCGGATGCCGGCGAGGTCGTGCGCGAGCGCGAGGAGCCGCGCGCCGAGGAAAAATACGCCGAGTTGGACGGCAACAGCACGCCCGCCGAGCAGCGCGAAGAACCCGAGGTGGAGATTGCCGACGAGGCCTGGGGCGAGCAAACCAGCGGGCCGTCGGACACGAGCTGGTCGGGCGATGATGACCGCAGCAGCGATTTCAGCGACCAGCACGGCCAAACCTTGCAGGAACAGCTCATCGAACAGCTGGAACTCGCCAAGTTGTCGGCCATCGACATGGCGATTGCACGCGTCATCACCGACGCCATCACCGACGACGGTTACCTCAAGGACGACCTCGAGGACCTGCGCTCGAGCTTACTGCCGGAGATCGAGGCCACCACCCAGGATGTGGAGCGCGTGCTGGCCGCGGTTCAATCGCTGGAACCTGCCGGCGTGGGCGCCCGCAACCTGGGCGAGTGTATTGCGCTGCAGCTGCGGCAACTGCACGCGGACACGCCGGCGCGGGATACCGCAATCCGCGTCGCGCTCGAACATCTGGATCTGGTCGCCGGCCAGCAGCTGGTGCTGCTGCGCAGGCAATTGCGCTGCAGCGAAAGCGATCTGGAAATGGCACTGGCGCTGGTGCGTTCCTGTCATCCGCGCCCAGGCGCGGCGGTCAACCCGGCGCAGGCCGAATATGTGATTCCGGATGTTTTCGTGCGCCGCACCGAACACGGCTGGATCGTTGAGATCAACCAGGCCACGGTGCCGCGCGTGCGGGTCAACAACGCCTACGCGAATTTCATTTCCCGCTCCCCGGACCACGCCATGCTGCGCACGCAACTGCAGGAAGCGCGTTGGCTGATGCGCAGTCTGGAAATCCGCAACGAAACCTTGGTCAAGGTGGCACGCTGCATCGTGCAGCGGCAGACGAGCTTTTTCGAGCTGGGCGAGGAGGCCATGGAACCGCTCATTCTCAAGGACGTCGCCGAAGCCGTGGAGATGCACGAATCGACCATCTCCAGGGTGACCACCGCCAAATACATGCACACGCCGCGCGGCGTGTTCGAGTTTCGGTACTTCTTTTCCAGTCACGTCGAAGCCGCCGATGGCACGGAGATGTCCTCCACCGCCATTCGCGCCAAGATCAAGAAATTGATTTCGCAGGAAAATCCGGATAATCCGTGGAGCGACAGCAAGCTCGCGGAGATTCTGTCGGGAGAAGGCATTCCGGTGGCCAGGCGCACCGTTGCCAAATATCGCGAGGGCATGCAGATCGCTCCGTCCAACGAACGGAAGCGAGCGGCCGCCCGCGCGTCGTAGTCAATCAAAGGAGGTCTCATGCAGCTCGATCTCAGCGGTCACCACGTGGAAGTAACCGACTCACTGCGCGCTTATGTCATCAAGAAATTCGAGCGCATCTCGCGGCATTTTGAACAGCTCATCGACGTTCACTGCGTGCTCACGGTCGAAAGATTCGGCCACAAGGCCGAAGCCACCCTCATGCTGCGCGGAAACAAGATCTATGCCGACGCCACCGAAAACAACATGTACGCCTCCATCGACGCCCTCGCCGACAAACTCGACCGATGCGTGAAGAAACACAAGGAAAAGGCCGCGGACCATCACGCCGAGGACGTGATCAAGGCACGCTCTTCGGTGTGACCGGAAGGGAGCCCGCGTGTCGATGCGGCTGATCATCGTAAGCGGGCTCTCGGGCTCGGGCAAAAGCGTCGCTCTGCACATGCTGGAGGACATCGACTTCTATTGCGTCGACAACATCCCCGCGGCGCTGCTCAAGCCCTTCATTTCGCACACCGTGCGCGGCATGGGCGACACCTATCCCAGAACCGCCGTGGGTTTGGACGCCCGCAACCGGCCCAACGAGATCGAGACCATCCCGGCCCTCGTCGGCGAATTGCGGCGCAGCGGGATCAGCTGCGAGGTTCTGTATCTGCACGCCAGCGACGAAGTGCTCCTGAAGCGCTACGCCGAAACGCGCCGCAAGCACCCTCTGGTTGCGGGCGACGTCAGCTTGCGCGAGGCCATCGCCTCGGAGCGCCGCTTGCTCGAGCCGATCACCGCGGCGGCGGACCTGGTCGTGGACACGTCCGGCATGGGGGTTCATGCGTTGCGCGAACTGATTCGCGAGCGCATCGACCGGCGGCGCGAGGGGCGGCTGTCCCTCATGTTCGAGTCGTTCGGCTACAAGCACGGCATACCGGGCGATGCGGATTTCGTCTTCGATGTGCGCAGCCTGCCGAATCCGTATTGGGAGCACGGGCTGCGCCACCTCAACGGCCGCGACGCGCCGGTGATCGACTATTTGGCGGGATATCCCAGCGTACGCGCCATGATCACGGATCTGATCGAGTTTTTGGACCGCCGCGTCGGGGAATTCGCCCAGGCGAATCGCAGTTACCTGACCATTGCGGTCGGCTGCACCGGTGGTCAGCATCGCTCGGTCTATATCGCCGAGCAGCTCGCCGAACACTTTCGCAAGAGCTTCCCGCAGGTGCTGACCCGGCACGACTCTCTGCAAAAGGCCTAGCGCGTCGCGCGAAACTGCCGCGCATTCTCCAGCTTGAGGAACGCACGGATCTCCTCGCCGCGGGCGCGTGCATCCGCATGCCCAAGATCGATCAATTCGCGGGTGAATCCTCGTTCGAACAGCAGGTAGCTGAGCAGCAGCGTGCTGGCGGTGTTGCCGGCGCCCATCGCGCGCATCAAGGCGCGCAGGCTGCGCGGCAGTTCCCGTACGTGCCGGCGCGCGATCTCGTTCACATCGCGCGACGGCGTCATCACCAGGCATTCGATGCGGCTCGTCTCGTTGGCCTCGTTGTAGCGGTTGATGCGCTCCAGATCGGCATTGAGCTGGTCCATGAACAGCGAGTCGAGCATGAAGCCGAACATCTGTCCGAAGCTCGGTTCGGGCGCGCGCCGGTTCGGCTCGACGCCGGTCGAGATCGGGTCGTTCACGCCGATGATGAACAGCCGGTTGGCGCCCAGATGGACCGCGGGGCTCAAGGGCGAGGTTTGGCGCATGGCGCCGTCGCCGAAATAATGCTCATTCAGCAGGACGGGCCGGAACAGGAACGGAATGGACAGGCTGGCCATCAGATGATCGAGGGTCAGCTGCACGCGCGCGCCCTTGCGGAACACCCGCGCCCAAGGTTCGATCGCCGACGATGACGCGTAGAAAGTCACCGAATCGGCATCCTCGTAGCAGGTTGCGCAGACGCCGATGCTTTGCAGATGCTTCTTGTACAGGCTGCGGGGTATGCCGTCGAAATCCAGTTGCTCGCGCAGCAGATTCCACAGCGGCGTGTTGTCGAACAGCGAATGCGGCGGGTGCACCAGCCAGCCGCCGGTGAGAAAGGCCAGCATCCAGTGCAACCCGGATTTCAACATATTCACCGCGTCCGCCTTGAACACCTGGTGGACGCGAAAATCGCGCCAAACCCTTTCGATGGCATAGACCGAGCGCCTGAAATGCGCGGCATCCGAGGCCAGGGCGAGCGCGCTGACGGCCCCGGCGGAAGTCCCGGTAATGATCGGGAATGGACACGCGGAACCGCGGCGCAGCAGCTCAGCCACCCCCTTGAGCACGCCGACCTGGTAGGCGGAGCGCGCGCCGCCGCCGGTCAATACCAATCCTAATTGGGAAGTGTCGACCCGCAGGATGCCGGTGTGCCATTGCCCGGTTGCGCTATCGGCCCCGGCGCCGCTCGGGGTGTTCACCGGGTGAACCCGCGGCAAACCACGCAAAGCTTGTTTGCGTCGGGATCTCGAACGTAGGCCGCGTAGAAATCCGGCTGATACTGCAGCCGCAGACCCGGCGCTCCCTCGCAGCTGCCGCCGTGCGCGAGCGCGGCCGCATGAAATGCGTCGACTTGCTGCCAAGTCTTCGCCGTCAGCCCCACCATCGTGCCGTTGCCCGCGCTCGCCGCGGCGCCGTCGAACGGCGTGCAGAGCCATAGCGCCAATTCTTCCGCACCGTGTTGGCGGTAGAGGCCCCAGCCCCGCCATCCCTCCCAGCCCGGCTCGCCGGACACGTCGCAGCGTGCCAGCCCCAATGTCGCCATGGTCGCATCGTAGAAGCGCACGGCACGGTCTAGATCGTCGGTGCCGAGACAAATGTACCTGAACATGGCGCAGCGAAGGGCAGCGGCATCAGATGCCGTAAAGAGGGCTATGTCTCGCGTTCGGACATTCGGCAGGCTGCGTTTCAATACTCGCGCGGCGGGCCATGAAATGGCCTTTTAGGTCGTCGCCGATGGCGGTGATGGAGAACCCGCCCACGACGGCGATGAGCATCAAGATGCGGAATGCGTTATTCATTGATAATCCCTCATTCAATTGAATTGTCGTCCCATGTGAAGGAACAGCGCCGTCAATTTAAGTTCCCTGCGCTAGGTGAGCGCGTCGATCGCCTCATCCAGTCCGGCCAAGGTCAGCGGGTACATTCTCCCCTCCAGCAGCTCGCGCGTCATTTCAATCGATGAAGTGTGCCGCCAGCGCGACTGTGGCTGAGGATTGATCCACGCATACTTGGGGTAGTGCTTGATCAGCCGCTGCAGCCAGACGCCGCCCGGCTCCGCATTCCAGTGCTCGACGCTGCCGCCGGGCTGGGTGATCTCGTAGGTACTCATGGTGGCATCACCCACCAGAATGAGCTTGTAATCGGTGCCGTAGGTGCGCATGACCTCGACCGTCCCGATGTGTTCGTTGAACCGCCGGCGATTGTCCCGCCACAACGCCTCGTAGGTGAAATTGTGGAAATAGTAATGCTCGAGATGCTTGAACTCGCTGCGCGCCGCCGAGAACAGCTCCTCGCAGGTCTTCACGTGATCGTCCATGGATCCGCCGATATCGAGCAGCAGCAGGACCTTGATGACATTGCGCCGCTCGGCCTGCATCTTGATATCCAGCCATCCGCCGGAGCGTGCGGTGGCATCGATGGTGTCGGCCAGCGCCAGCTCGTCGGGCGCCCCGCGGCGCGCGAAGCGCCGCAGCCGGCGCAGCGCTATCTTGATGTTGCGCGTGCCGAGCTCGACCTTGTCGTCCAAATTGGCGAATTCGCGCTTGTCCCAGACCTTGACGGCGCTGCGATTGCGGCCGGCGGCCTGTCCGACGCGAACGCCTTCGGGATTGAATCCGTAAGCGCCGAACGGGGACGTCCCGGCCGTGCCGATCCACTTGTTGCCGCCCTGGTGCCGTTCCTTCTGCTCTTCCAGCCGCTGCTTGAGCGTTGCCATCAATTGATCCCAGCCGCCCAATGCCTCGATCTCGGCCTTCTCGGCATCGGTGAAATCCCGTTCCGCCATTTTCGCGAGCCAATCCTCGGGCAATTCGCGCTGCAACAGCGAAAAGATGTCCGCAGCGCCCTGAAAATGGGCGGCGAATGCGCGGTCGAACCGATCGTAATAGCGCTCGTCCTTCACCAGGCAGGTTCGCGACAGATAGTAAAAGCGCTCGGCCGAGAGATCGCCCAGTCCGGCGCGCAGCGCTTCGAGCAGAGACAGCAGTTCGGTGATGGAGACCGGGACGCCCAGCCGGCGCAGCAGGAAAAAAAATCTAACGAGCATTCCGGCGATGCAAGAATAGCAGCTGCTCGAACAGGTGCACGTCCTGCTCGTTCTTCAGCAAAGCGCCGTACAGCGGCGGAATCAGCTTTTTTGCATCGTCGCTGCGCAGCACTTCGGGCGGAATGTCCTCGCTGACCAGCAGCTTGATCCAGTCGAGGAGCTCGGAGGTGGTCGGCTTCTTCTTCAGGCCCGGCGTGTCGCGGATCTTGAAAAACGTCGTCAGCGCCTCGTGCAGCAGCTCGCGCTTCAGCCCCGGAAAATGCACGTCGACGATTTGCGTCATCGTGGCCGTGTCCGGAAAGCGGATATAGTGAAAGAAGCAGCGCCTCAAGAACGCATCGGGCAGCTCCTTTTCATTGTTGCTGGTGATCACGATGACCGGCCGGTGCTTGGCGCGCACGGTCTCACGGGTCTCGTATACGTAGAACTCCATGCGGTCCAGTTCGCGCAGCAAGTCGTTCGGAAATTCGATATCGGCCTTGTCTATCTCATCGATGAGAAGCACCGGCTGCACGTCGCAATCGAAGGCTTCCCAGAGATCGCCCTTCACGATGTAATTGCGGATGTCCTTGACGCGCGGGTCGCCGAGCTGCGAATCACGCAGGCGCGACACGGCATCGTATTCATACAACCCCTGCTGCGCCTTGGTGGTGGATTTGATGTGCCACTCGAAGAAGGGTTTGCCCAACGATCGGGCGATTTCGTTGGCGAGCAGAGTCTTGCCGGTGCCGGGCTCGCCCTTGATCAACAGCGGTCGCGACAACACCATGGCGGCGTTGACCGCGGCCATCAGCTCTTCGGTGGCGATGTAGCGATCGGTGCCGCGAAATTCTCCGGTTGCGCTCATTTGCGGGTGACGCGCAGGATCTGCATGGAATTCGTGCCGCCCGACACGCCGCTCAACTCACCCTTGGTGAGAATGACCGAATCGCCCTCTTCCACCAATTTGAGATCCAGCAGCAGGCGAAATATCGAGAAATAGAACGCCTCACCCTTGTCCGTGACGTCGTAAGCCACCGGATACACGCCGCGGTACAGAGTGACCCGGCAGCGCGTGGCTTCGTGGCGGGTGAACGCATAGATCGGGATGTCCGAGCGGACCCGCGACATCCACAGCGACGTCGAGCCTGATTCGGTGAGCGCCACGATGGCTTTCACATGCAGATGGTTCGCCGTGTACATGACCGCCGATGCGATGGCCTCGTCGGTGTGCTCGTAGTAGCCCGCCTTGCGCTGCCTGATCCGCACGTGCGCAACCTGGTACTTTTCGGCGCCGACGATGATCTGGGACATCGCCTCCACCACCTTCGAGGGATGCTTGCCCGACGCGGTTTCGGCGGACAGCATGACGGCGTCCGTGCCGTCCATGACGGCATTCGCCACATCCGACACCTCGGCCCGCGTGGGAATGGTATTGGTGATCATCGACTCCATCATTTGCGTCGCCATGATGACGACGCGATTCTGATGGCGCGCCTCCTGAATGATCTGCTTTTGCAGACCGGCCAGCTCCGCGTAGCCCATTTCGACGCCGAGGTCGCCGCGCGCGACCATGACGCCATCGCTCGCCCGCACCACGGCGGCGAGATTCTTGATGGCCTCGGCACGCTCGATCTTCGCCACCAGCAGCCCGTGACCGCCCGCATCGCGCAGCAGCTGGCGCGCCTCGTCCATGTCCGCGGCGTCGCGCGGGAAGGACACCCCGAGGTAATCCACTTTGAGTGTCGCGGCGGTGCGGATGTCGTCGCGGTCCTTGTCAGTCAGCGCGCCCGCGGACAAGCCGCCGCCCTGCCGGTTGATGCCTTTGTTGTTGCCGAGTTCGCCGCCGACCAGCACCCGGGTCTTGATTCGCGGACCCTCGATGCCGAGCACCTGCAGGCTGATCTGTCCGTCGTTGAGCAACAGCACGTCGCCGGCGAATACATCGGTGGGGAGCTTCTTGTAGGCAATTCCGACGCTCGATTCGCTGCCGGCATCGACGGCGAGCGCGGCGTCGAGCGTGAACTCCGCGCCGTCGGCGAGCTGCACTTTCCCGGCCGCGAAGCGGTCGATGCGGATCTTCGGCCCTTGCAGATCGCCGAGCACGCCCACGTAGCGGCCCGCCTCGCGGGCGGCCTGGCGCACCAGCTCCACCCGGCGCGCATGATCGGCGACCGCGCCGTGCGAGAAATTCAGTCTCACCACGTCCACGCCGGCGCGCACGATGTCGGCCAGCACCGCCGGATCGTCCGTGGCAGGACCCAGGGTGGCGACGATCTTGGTACGCCGTAGCAGGGATTTCATGCGGCGCGCGACTCCAGAATCTCCACCGCGGGGAGCTTCTTGCCTTCGACGAACTCGAGGAAGGCGCCGCCGCCCGTCGATATGTAGGAAATACTGTCTTCGATGCCGTACTTCTCGATGGCCGCGAGCGTGTCGCCGCCGCCGGCCAGCGAAAACGCCTTGCTGCGCGCAATCGCCGTCGCCAGCGCGCGGGTGCCTTCGCCGAACTGCTCGAACTCGAACACCCCCACCGGGCCGTTCCACAAAATCGTGCCCGCCGCCGCGATCAGCACGCTCAAAGCTTCGGCCGAGTCGGGTCCGATGTCCAAGATCATCTCGTCGTCCGACACCGCACCGACCGGCTTCACATCGGCCTCCGCCTTCGCGGAAAACTGCTTCGCGACCACCACATCGGTCGGCATCGGAATGACGATGCCGCGCTTTTTCGATTGCTCGATCAAGCGCTTGCACATGTCCAGCATGGCCGGTTCATAGAGCGACTTGCCGACGTTGACGCCCAATGCCGCGAGAAAGGTATTGGCGATTCCGCCGCCTACGATGAGTTGGTCGACCTTTCCCAGCAGGGATTCGAGCACGGTGAGTTTGGTCGACACCTTGGAGCCGGCGACGATGGCGAGCATCGGCCGCGCCGGCTTTTCGAGCGCCGTCTCGAGGGCCGACAACTCGCTGACGAGAAGCGGCCCGGCGCAGGCCACGGGTGCGAACTTCGCGACTCCGTGAGTGCTCGCCTCGGCGCGATGCGCCGTGCCGAATGCATCCATGACGTAGATGTCGCACAACGCGGCCATTTTCCGCGACAGATCGTCCGCATCCTTCTTTTCGCCCTTGTTGAAGCGCACGTTCTCGAGCAGCACGACCTCACCCGGCTGCACTTCGACGCCGTCGAGCCAGTCCCTCTGCAGCCTGACCGGCACGCCCAACAACTGCGCCAGACGCTTCGCCACGGGCGCCAACGAGAACTCGGGCGCGAATTTACCCTCCTCCGGTCTGCCCAGATGCGACATCACGAGCACACGGGCCTTTGCCGTGAGCGCCGCCTGAATGGTCGGCAGCGATGCGCGAATTCGCGCATCGCTGGTCACCGCTCCATCTTGAATCGGCACGTTCAGGTCTTCGCGGATAAGCACACGCTTAGCCTGGAGATCCAGACTCGTCATTTTGATGATCTTCAAGGTGCCTTCTATGTGGCTTTCGACCACGCCACGGTGGTATCGAGCATGCGGTTGGAGAACCCCCACTCATTGTCGTACCACGCGCACACCTTGACCAAATTCCCCTCGATCACCTTGGTCAAAGTGGCATCGTAGGTCGATGAGGCTGGATCGTGATTGAAATCCACCGACACCAGCGGCGCGTCGTTGTAGGCCAGAATGCCATGCAGCGGTCCGGCGGCGGCGGCCTTGATGGCACCGTGAATTTCTTCGACCGAGGTCTTGCGTGCGGCGGTGAAACTCAAATCGACCAATGAAACATTGATCGTCGGCACGCGAATCGCGAAGCCGTCGATCTTGCCTTTGAGTTCCGGCAGCACCAGACCCACCGCGGCGGCGGCGCCGGTCTTGGTCGGGATCATCGACATGGTTGCCGAGCGCGCGCGGCGCAAATCCGTGTGATAGACGTCGGTCAGTACCTGGTCGTTGGTATAGGAGTGAATCGTGTTCATCACGCCGGCCAAAATTCCAACTTTCTCGTGCAGCACCTTCACCAACGGCGCCAGGCAATTGGTCGTGCACGAAGCGTTCGAAATCACCGTGTGACCGGCTTTGAGCACGCCGTGATTGACGCC
>Ga0210400_10006230_pt1 | contig 10053 bp, 8 predicted proteins | sample IncBWH26MmetaG_FD_155456 | JGI IMG/M metagenome (GOLD analysis project Ga0210400, IMG submission 155456) | Forest soil microbial communities from Barre Woods Harvard Forest LTER site, Petersham, Massachusetts, United States - Inc-BW-H-26-M | ecosystem: Environmental > Terrestrial > Soil >... | reverse complement strand
ACGAACAGCTCAAGAAGGGCGTGGCTACGTACTGGGGCCTCGACGAGCAGTACGTCAACACCTCCGCGCCTTCGACGCGCTGCGTCATCATCAACTATCCCGATGCCGAGAGTATCGACAAGTGGGCCGCAGCCATCAACGCGACGATGGCAAAGTGGACTCCGGCGGATCGCGCGGAATACGCAGGCGCCACCGTGGCGGATAGCCGCCGCGACTTCATGGCGCGCATCACGCACTTCGGCCACAAGTAGCTGATCGCTGTTTGCAGGGGCGAGCGGAGGGATGCTTCTCCGCTCGTCGGGAGAGGTGTGTCTGGCGCGGCAGACAGAAGTGCAGACGGAACTAGAGATAACGCGGAGACGCAGAGTGCGCTGAGGAGCGCGGAGGTAAGACTCAGGAGGACCAGAGCGTCGAGGTGAATCTAGTACTCTCAGTACTACGAAATTTCAGGGAGGCTGAAGCTTTTGCCGTATTGCGCTGAGCCGAACGCCTCTATCCATTTTATTTTGACTCCGTTACGGAAGGTGCCGAAAGGCGGAGGTTTTGCCTCTAATTATGGTGGAGGATCCAATGTATTTGACGAAACGGCATTACTACATAATCGGGGGTGGCCTCCTGGCGGTAGCGTTAACGGTGTCTGCCGCAGCATTGCGTCACAGGTTCGATCCTGCGACTCAGCCGGCGAACGCGGCCGATGGGGTGAGTCAGCCGGCGAACACGCCGGGAAGCGATCCGACGGATAGCACAGCTGCAAACGTGACTCTGCCGCAGCCTGCGGTCATGCCCGTGACGCTGCCGGAGCACACGCCCATCCGCGTGACTCTGGACCAATCTCTGGCGACGGACCAGAGCAGGCCGGGAGACCACTTTGCCGCAACCGTCTCCGAGCCGGTCATCGTGGACGGCCAGACAGTGATCCCTCAGGGAGCGCACGCTGAGGGGTTGGTGGTGGACGCACGGAAATCCGGACGGCTGCACGGCCGGGCACGATTGGAGCTGGCGCTGCAAAGCGTCGAGGTGGATGGGCAGGAATACGATCTCCGTACGAGGGTTCGCACCAGGGTTGGCGGTGACCACAAGAAACGCAACCTGGGGTTGCTCGGCGGCGGAGCTGGTGGAGGCCTGCTGATTGGCGCTCTGGCGGGCGGAGGCAAGGGCGCGCTGATTGGCGGGCCGATTGGCCTCGGAGCCGGAGCGACCGCTGCGTTCCTCACAGGAAAGAAAGACATCAGGCTTCGCGCGGAGACCCCGCTGAGGTTTGAGCTTGCTGAACCTGTAACGATCAACCTGAGGGGCTGAGCTTTTCAGTCCTCTCACGCACAACGTCTAAAGAGCGGGCGTGCTTCGCGCCAATATTTGGCCGAAGGCGCCCGCTTTTTGAGTTTACAGTCGACAGTTTACAGTCGACAGCATTCACTCGGAGAAGAGAGTTGACGGTCGACAGTTGACAGTCGAGAGGCGCCCTCGGAGCTGATTGTTGTTGGTAGTGGCGAGCGGGGGTGGTGCTCCGTTGATGGGTAGAGACAAGTGTGGCGGGGCAGGAAGAGGTAAAGATAACGCAGAGACGCAGAGGACGCTGAGGTTCGCAGAGACAGACTGGAATGCCCCGCCCCCCTCCCCCTATTTTTTATAAGTGTTGATTTTAAAGGGAGTTAAAGTCCTTTGTTTTGATACACTTTTACAAGTGTTGATTCTAAAGGTAGTTAGACGGGGGCATTATTCGTGCGAAACTTGCGCCATTGCTGGTGATTATGTCCTGCGAATAAGTCTCAAAGTTGCGATTTCTTCAGGCCGCTAATGAGTCTGTGTGACAACCTCGTTTTCCGTTGTGGTACTCCATGGAGCGAGTTCCATAAGCTGCTGAAAACGAAGATGCCGCCCTAAAAGGGACGGCGCTACATTTGGAGGGTGTCACACAGACTCTGTGGCAAGCCGTGTGTGGTCGGGTGGCTCCTTCGCCTTGTGGGATGAATTGTCGCTGAAAATGAAAAAGCGGGAGAGGGCTCCCGCAGTCAAGGCGTAGATTCTTACAGGATTTATGATAGCCGAATGGTTATGGTAGAGCAAGTAAATTCTGCGGACCCCTGCGAGAGAATCATTGAGGTTCGGGAGTGGCAGTAGCGATCAGCGCAACCGGTAGGAGCCGGGGGTGAGGAATTCGAGGAGGTTGAGGTCGCGGAGGACTTGGAGTTGTTGACGGATTTTGTCGGGGATGTGGGCGTTTTTGGGATGGAGTTTGGCTAGCGCGTCTGCGTGGGCGTAGAGATCGGATAGGGAGAATTCCTTTTTATTGAGCGAGCGGACTACGTTCAGGACGTCGAGGGTCCAGCCGCGCTTTTCCACTTTCAGATTTTCCAGCGGGCGGAGGCGTTTGTAGGCTTGGCGTACTTCGGAGGCGGGTAGGATGTTGCCGTATTCGACTATCGGGATGCGTGCGTCTTTGGGGATTTTGTTGAGCAAGATGTTGCAGCCGATCCAGCCGGCGCGACGGGCGTTGGGTCCGAGAGGCGGGCGGCATTCAATGGCGGATAGGGCGAAAGCGAAATGCGGGATGAGGATTACCGTGCGGACGACCCATTGCGTTAGGTCGTAGTGAAGGACGTACAGATTTGGGGTGCGGTCGGAGAGAATGGCGCGCTTCATTTCGGAATAGGCGGCGTCGACGATTTTGGTACCAAATGGTTTGGATTGGCTCTTTAGCTGGAACGGCGAGTCACATTTTGGGCAACGATAATCGACGGCAACAGTATTTCGCGGCGCGATGTCGAGGCGAGGAGATTTGCACACTGGGCAGAAGAAATTGAGAGTGCCCCACGCTTCGGTGCCAATGCGGGCGCGTTGAGAGGCGCTTTTGTAGCGGTCGAGCCCCTCGCTGGGAAGGCGCAGGTCCACGCCGGGATTAGATCATGGATGACTGAGATACGGAAGATTGTAAAGGGCGAGCAACAGAAAATCAGCTTTCGCTTGTCAATCCAATTGAGGTCAGAAAGCCTATAGCTTTTTTGATCGACACCGGCGAGATGTTCCAACTGTACTTTTCTGCTTCCTTGATCAGCTCAGCCACCGACATTCCGTTTGCTTCCTTCTTTTTCAGGAGAAAATAAGCCTTGGCAGCAATCGATAGTTCCATGTAGTTCGGATCGCCAGCGGCCAGCATTTTGCGAGTAGCTTCATTAATGCTCCTGTATTGTGGCGTTCCTCGTAGTTTTCGCAGCAGGGACGCGCCGTCTTCCGTTAGGGCGTAGTCGTACCTTCTTACCTCAAATCCATCACTCAGGATTCCAAACCCAGTACTGGACTCCCGCAAGAATCCAAGATTCTTTAACTGGGTGGTAGTCCCTTCCACAGTTGCGGAATACGGTCCATAGTAGTGCGCATCGAACTTCAGCCCGAAATCCTCGCCGACTAATTCGGTCACGAAGAATGCTTTTTTTTGCAGAAGAGTTCGACCTTCGATGGTTCCACCGGAGGCATCAATCAAACACAACAAGAAATCAGTTGGCCTCATGTTTCACCTCTTCACTGAATTCCAACGGTTGCTGTGGATTGGCTACGGCCTCGATTATTTTCAGGATTCCCTCCCGGTATTCTCGCAATCTCTTTTTTTTCTGCTTCTCATCACCGGGCGTGTCGACTGGAGCATAGATGTGGAAGTGCTGCTCCCGGATTTTCTGGTCGGCGGATTTGAAAAGTGCCGACTCGTCGTTGAACAGTGTGGGCTTTGTCTGTTTATGAAGCACCGGAACCTGGCTCTCTGTTTTCGTGGCTGGTGGAAAGTTTACCCCATACGCGATGACGTGATGTGGATTAAATCCGAATTCTTTTGCAACGCGGATTTCGAGAGGTTTATAAAATTCCTTCGATCCCGCGAAGACGAAATCACGAGTTGATGGATCTGGAAAATCGTTAATGTTTACGTCGAGAATGCACTTGAATAATCTCCGTTCCGCGAGTCGATCGAACATGTCCTCGACGAGAGAGCCTTTCTGGTGATGCAAAACTTCGGTCATTAGTCTGTCATCGCCCCAAGTAACATATTCCTTTACAAAATCATTCGTGCCATCGTAACGGTAAAGAGCTTTCAACCACCCAATCTTATCTTCTTCGATACCTAGCGATATCGCTCGCTCGATCATCTGATCCGTGATCAAACGAATTCTGTGCCGATAAACTTGTGTCGTCATGTAGTACTTTGCTAAGACGAACTGTTCGAGTGTATGCAGCCCGTCAATCGAGATGGCTAGCACTCGCTCGTCGTTGTCTTCATGAACTCGCAGCGTATTCCTTAGCCTTTCTTGGTCATATATTCCGTACTTCACGCCTGTAAAATGGCTGTCTCTCAAAAGATAGTCTTGTTTGTCCGCATCGATGGGGCCAGAGACCATTTCGTGCAGGTAGGTGTCTCCGAAAGTCCCTGCCAAAAGACCGACGATTTTCTCGCGCTCTTTGTCGCTGAGGTGGTGCTTTAATTCCTCGTCTTCCAAAATGATCTTGGCGGAGATCATCTCGTGTATTTTTGATTCTTCGTTGCCTGAAAGGATTGCAGCTGATGAGTTCCTTTTTAGAATGGGCTCTGCTACATGTGAAAACGGCCCATGTCCGATATCATGAAGCAGGGCCGCCAATCTTACCAACCTCTTATCGCTATCCGATTGGACCAGTGCCTTGGCTAAGCCTCCCGCAATGTGAAAAGCGCCTAGCGAGTGGTCGAATCGGGTGTGTGTTGCTCCTGGGTAAACCAGGTGAGCAAGCGCAAGCTGATGGAGGGACCGCAGACGTTGGAAGACCTTTGTATCGATGAGGTCACGTTCGTGCGAATCACGGTAAATGAATCCGTGAACCGGATCGCGAATCTCCAAATTATCCAGCATCAAACGCCCAGACTAGGCAGGGATATAGTAAAAGTTAATTATTAAGAAGAAGACCATTTCTTAGGCCGCATAGATGGCGGTTTCCGTTTTGATGATGAAGAGGGCGTAGGAGTCGGGGTGGCCGGCGTTGCGGAATTGTTGGCGGGCTTCGTCGAGGGAGTCGGCTAGGACGGTGAAGAGGATTTCGCGTTTGGTGCGGCCGATGAAGTAGTAGCGGCGCTCTTGTTGGATGAGTTGGGGTTGAGGCGACATTCGGTCGATAGTCGACACTTGAACGTCAACAGCGAAAGAGCGAAAAGCAGGTCCCTCGGCTTCGCTCGGGATGACAACTTTTTTGAGCTGGTCGATCGGAAAACTCGCCCGCGACGGTCCCCGACCAGGCCCGCTACACAAACCGGACCGATCTGAAGATCGGCCACTACAGGATCGATCCATAGGATCGGGGGACGGATCAACTGAAAACTGCAAACAGGCGACGGAAATTTCTAGCTGTATCAAATCGGAACAGAGGCGTCGGAGGGAGAGAGTTAGGAATTGGGCGAAGAGTTCGCAGCCTACTGCTTGGCGGCGTAGGCGGAGGGCGGCTAACAGCGCGGTGCCGCTGCCGGCGAAGGGATCGAGGACTAAGTCGCCTTCGTTGGTGGAGGCGAGAAGGATGCGCTCGAGTAGGGCGACGGGTTTTTGTGTGGGGTGCTTGCCGAAGCGCTTTTCCCAGGCTTCGGGCGGCTTGACGTCCCAGACGGATTTCATTTGCTTGCCGCGATTGATTTCCTTCATGAGCTTGTAGTTGAAGGTGTGGCGGGACTTTTTGTCCTTGGCGGCCCAGATGATGGTTTCGGTGGCGTGGGTGAAATAGCGGCAAGAGAGATTGGGAGGCGGGTTGGGGTTCATCGCGCAAAAGTCGCGCGATGGTGCAGCGGTAGACCCAGGAAATGTCGTTGAGGAGCTTGAAGCCGAGCTGCTGCATGGCGAAGCCGACGGAATGGATGACGTGGGCGGTGCCGGAAACCCAGATGGAGCCGTTGGGTTTCAGGACGCGCTGCGCGGCGGCGAGCCAGGCGCGGTTGAACTCGTGATTGGCATCGGCGCCGCGGGATTTGTCCCAATCACCTTTGTGGACCGAAACCATTTTGCCGGCGTGGCAGGTGATGCCGCCGTTGGAGAGGAAGTAGGGCGGGTCGGCGAATACGAGGTCGACGGAATTTTCCGGGATGGCGGCGAGGATTTCGAGGCAGTCGCCTTGGTAGAGGCGGAGGTGGTGTTTGGGGTCGTCGAAGGCAAGACTGCAGTTGTCAGCTTTCAGTTGTCGGTTGTCAGTAAGGCCCAAGATAGGAGCGGCCGAGGAGTTGGGGACGGCGTTGGCGCTGCCGTTCGACGGCCCGCCTTGCGGAGGGCGGGCAGGACTGGGGATAGATTTGGACATTCGTTTTCCGACCGAGCACGACGCACAGGCAGAAATCCCTGTGCCACTGGAATCCGGATCGTTGATCAAGTGGGGATCGTTGATCAAGGGGTAAAAGCGAGTCAAGGGGGGAGGGGAAGAATTAGCCACAGAGGCGCGGAGGGCACAGAGGGAGGCAGGAAGATAGGGCGGCGGCGAAGGCAGAACGGGTGATTAGTGATTAGTTGTTGGTGGTTAGTGAAGAGAAGAGAAGTTTCCCCGCCAATGAGATTTCACCACAGACGGCACGAGGGCGCAGAGGATTGGTATAGAATGCGGGGATATTTGTTGCTGACTGCGAACCAGGCCCTACCGGAATTGTGAGCCAGACTGCTAGGAGGGATCGACCATGGGAACGACGACCATGATTAGGCGCTTTACCGTGCTAAGGCGCTATAGCGTTTTGTTGGGGCTGGCGGCGGCGCTGTGTGCGCCTGGGTTTGCGCAGGAGCATGAGGCTTCGGCGAAGAGCAAGGCGGCGACGTTGATGACGGGATTGGGGGATTGGCATCACCCGGTGTCGACGAAGAATGCGCAGGCGCAGGCGTTTTTCGATCAGGGGCTGCGGCTGATTTACGCGTTCAATCATGATGAGGCGGAGCGCTCGTTCCAGCGGGCGGCGGAGCTCGATCCGAAGCTGGCGATGGCGTATTGGGGCATCGCGGAGGCGGTGGGCCCGAATTACAACGATCCGGCGAGCGAAGACCGCTTTGTGCAGGCGCACCAAGCGATCGAGAAGGCGGCGAGCCTGGCGGAAGACGCTTCGGAGAGCGACCGGGCATACATCGCGGCGCTGGCGAAGCGGTTTCCCGCGGACACGACATCGGATTTGCGCGCGGCGTTGGTGGAATATCGCGACGCGATGCGCGAGTTGACGAAGACGTTTCCGGATGATCTGGACGCGGCGACGCTGTCTGCGGAAGCGGGAATGAATCTGCATCCCTGGGGATTGTGGCACGTGGACGGCACGCCGGAAGAAGGCACGGAGGAGATTGTGGCGACGCTGGAGTCGGTGATTCGCCGCGAGCCGAATCATCTGGGCGCGATTCATTACTACATTCATGCGGTGGAGGCGTCGCGCTCTCCGGAGCGGGCGCTGGCGGGGGCGACTCGGCTGGCGCAATTGGCGCCGGCGGCGGGGCATATCGTACACATGCCGGCGCACATTTACATCCGCACTGGGGACTACGAGGCCGCGGTGAAGACGAACCAGAAAGCGGCGCAGGCGGACCAGGCGTATTTGGCAGCGAGCGGGGCGCAGGGCATCTACCCGATGATGTATTACAGCCACAATTTGCATTTCATCGCCATGTGCGCGGCGATGAACGGGAATTACCTGGAATCGAAGCGCGGGGCTTTGCTGCTGGCGGCGAATGTGGGTCCGCACGTGAAGGAGATGCCGCCGCTGGAAGGGTTCATGACCGTGCCGCTGGCGGTGGAGGTGCGCTTTCACAAGTGGAATGAGATTTTGAGGGCGCCGCGGCCGGATGCGTCGATGCAGACGGCGACGGTTTTCTGGCACTTCGCGCGCGGGGTGGCGCTGGCCGGGACGGGAAAATTGGAAGAAGCGGAAGCGGAGCACAAGCTGGTTGCGGAAGCCGAAGAAAAGACTCCTCCTGACGCGATTTTTCAGATGCCGATCAACAACAAGACCAAAGATATTCTGAAGATTGCGGAAAATGTGCTGGGCGCGAAGATTTCGCTGGCGAAGAAGGACAACGATGCGGCGATCAGCCAGTTGCGGGAAGCGATTGCGGTGCAGGACACGCTGAAGTACAACGAGCCGCAGGACTGGTTCTATCCGGTGCGGGAATCGCTGGGCGCGGCGCTGCTGATGAGCGGGGATCAGGCCGGCGCGGAGCAGGTGTTTCGCGACGATCTGGAGCGCAACCCGCGGAATCCGCGCTCGCTGTTTGGGCTGGAGCAGGCGCTGAAGTCGCAGGGGCGGACGTATGACGCGACGTTTATCAGGCGGCAGTTCGATGCGTCGTGGAAGGGCCCGGCCACAGGGCTCAAGGTCGACGATTTGGTGTAGAGCGCGCCGGGGGAGGCCAAATCGGGACATCACCACAGACGCAGCAGACAGCGCAGGCGGCGGGCACTTGCGCTCAACTCATAACTATTAGTTCATAACTCTGGCACTTTTTTGCACACTTCCCGGCTCGATATGCAGGAACAGTCGGCTTGCCAATAACAGCTTGTGTTTACAATGACATACCGGGAACATCGGCGACTACAAGGGCGTTTGCCTTGGCATACCGCGTGCACTGTCTGTACAGGACAAGTTCTGCTTGGTGTGTTGAACGAAGGGAAAGTATGAGAAAAGTTTTCGTTTTCACTGCGTTGCTGGCAATAGCGTCTTTTTCGCTCGCTGGCGTCAGCAAGGCGGATTCCTGCCCCGCCCTATCCACAAACTGCACGAGCGCGGGCGGAGTGACCTATACGTTCAACCCTGACCCGCTAGAGCCTGGCGGTGTGACCCTGACCATCGATACCAAGAACGCTATCGCGTCGGGTACCCTTACTTCGTTCAGCGTCCAGTTCGATAACTCTACCGGCCTAGTGCTGGATAGTTCTCCCACCGGCACCTGGATGAACGCGGGTCAGGGACCGAATACCAGTAGCGGTTGCGACATCAATGGCTCGGCTAACCACTGGTGCATCGATACCCCGGGTGCAGGGATCACCGTGACCGCAGGGCCGGGCGGCGGCCTTTACACGTTTGAGTTTGACGTGACCGGCGGCAATCTAAGCGCGAGTCACATTCAGGCTTTTCAGGGACAGGGCGCGTTGGCTATTTCCAACGACGTTGGTGTTGGTGGCGGCTCTCCGTCCCCAGTTCCAGAGCCCGCTAGCTTGACTCTATTGGTCATCGGGTTGGCCGGCATTACGTTTCTAACTCGACGCAAGTAAAGGTTGAGAGCTCCTCAGCGCTATCCGCGGCAACTGCAATTAGGGAAGGCTGCTGCGGCGGCGATAGGATTCGGTTCGTTCCAGCGCATCGTTTCGATGTCAAAAAGGGCGCCTCGAAAATAGGTGCCTTTTTTTGTGTCTTTTTTGCCTCAGACATGCTTCGCACGCGATTTTGCTGGCAGACTTGCGCGGCTAGGATTCCGCGGTGTCGCCTACGCTGAAGTAGGTGCAGTCTGGGTGATGGAAGACGAGGGCGCTGACGCTGGCTTCGGGGTCCATCATCATGCCTTCGGTTAGCTGGACGCCGATTTCTTCGGGCTGGAGCAGCTTCCAGAGGCCGGCCTGGTCTTCGAGATCGGGGCAGGCGGGGTAGCCGAAGCTGTAGCGCTTGCCGCGATAGCGCGAAGTGAAACGCTGCGCCATGCTGAGTTCGGGCGGGTCGGGGTAGCCCCAGTCTTCGCGGATGCGGCGGTGCAGCCATTCGGCGCAGGCTTCGGCGGATTCGATGGCGAGGGCCTGGAGGCCGTGGGACTTGAAGTAGTAGCCGTCATTCTTGGCTTTTTCGCCGCGCTCGCGGACGCCTTCGCCGGCGGTGACCACAAAAAGCGCGACGTGATCGCGCCGGCCGTTTTGCGGCGCGAGGACGTAATCGCTGAGGCAGAGAAAATCGCCGAGGCGCTGGCGCTTGAAATGAAATGTGTGCAGTGGCGCGGCGGCGCCGGGCGCGAAGAGGTGCAGCGCGTTGCCTTCGGATTCGGCTTCGAAAAATTGCCAGACGGCGCGAACCTTCATGAATTCGGCCGCTTCGTTTCTTACTTCTTCCATCGA
>Ga0210400_10006229_pt1 | contig 10055 bp, 7 predicted proteins | sample IncBWH26MmetaG_FD_155456 | JGI IMG/M metagenome (GOLD analysis project Ga0210400, IMG submission 155456) | Forest soil microbial communities from Barre Woods Harvard Forest LTER site, Petersham, Massachusetts, United States - Inc-BW-H-26-M | ecosystem: Environmental > Terrestrial > Soil >... | reverse complement strand
AAAACATTGGACACGTGATTCAAGTCGCCGGCCCGGCCGTGGATGTGCAATTTGCCGAAGCGACCATCCCCCCAATTTATGAGGCGCTTCGCATTGTGAGCGACGGCTTCACCGTCCCCTTTCCGATCAATGTGGTTGTCGAGGTGCAGCAGCATCTTGGCGAAGGCCGCGTCCGCTGCGTTGCCATGGAAGCAACCGAAGGCATGGTGCGCGGTATGAAAGCCATCGACCAGGGCGGACCGATTTCCGTGCCCGTGGGGCGCGGCACATTGGGTCGCGTCATGAACGTGATCGGCGAACCGGTCGACCAACTCGGCCCCATCACGCACACTCAGAAGATGCCGATCCATCGCCCCGCACCTTTGTTCGACGAACAAGCGACGACGGCCGAGATGTTCGAAACCGGCGTAAAAGTCATCGACCTCATTCAGCCATTCTTGAAAGGCGGCAAGATCGGATTGTTCGGCGGCGCGGGCGTGGGCAAGACCGTCGTCATCATGGAGCTCATCAACAACGTCGCCAAGCAACACGGCGGGTTCTCCGTGTTTGGCGGAGTCGGGGAGCGCACTCGCGAAGGCAACGATTTGTGGTTGGAAATGACCGAGTCAGGGGTGATCAAGCCCGGCGATCCCGAGCATTCCAAAGCCGCGCTCATCTACGGTCAGATGACCGAGCCGCCTGGAGCCCGATTGCGCGTGGCTCTGACGGCGCTCACGGTCGCTGAATTTTTCCGCGACGTCGAAGGCGCCGACACGTTGTTATTCATCGACAACATTTTCCGGTTTACGCAAGCGGGGTCGGAGGTGTCGGCTCTACTGGGCCGTATGCCAAGCGCCGTGGGCTACCAGCCTAATCTCGCAACGGAGATGGGCGAACTGCAGGAGCGAATTACTTCCACGAAAAAAGGATCGGTTACATCGGTGCAAGCGATTTACGTCCCTGCCGATGACTTAACCGATCCGGCACCGGCTACGACGTTCGCCCACCTGGACGCAACCACAGTGCTTTCGCGCGCGTTGACTGAGATAGGAATCTATCCGGCAGTGGATCCGCTGGCTTCGACCTCGCGTATTCTGGATCCTCGCATCGTTGGCCAGGAACATTACGATGTGGCGCAAGCGGTAAAGAAAACGCTGCAAAGCTACAAAGATCTGCAGGACATCATCGCAATTCTGGGCATCGACGAGCTGAGTGAAGATCAGAAGGTGACCGTGGCCCGAGCCCGCAAGATTCAACGATTCCTCTCGCAGCCGTTCCACGTGGCCGAACAGTTTACCGGCGCACCCGGCCGCTACGTGAAAGTCGCGGACACGGTAAAAGGTTTCAAGGAAATCAACGAAGGCAAATACGACGACATTCCAGAACAAGCCTTCTATATGAAGGGCCAGATCGACGAAGTGCTGGAAGCGGCAGAGAAATTGAAAGCAGCAGCATAAGCGTCACTAGTCGTTAGTCACTGGTCGTTAGCCAGACCAGCGACTAACGACCGACGACTGAGGGTATGGCCGACACTTTCCAACTCGAGATTGTCACTCCGGAGAAGATGGTTGTCCGCGACGTAGCGGAGGAGATGCAGATTCCCGGCAAGGACGGGTATCTGGGCATCCTGCCGGGACACGCCCCCCTCATCACCGAACTTGCGGTTGGGGAGATCACCTATCGCAAGGGCAGCCATACTCACTACCTCTCGGTGGCTTGGGGGTTCGCCGAAGTGTTGCCCGACAAGGTAACTGTTCTGGCGGAGACGGCAGAGCGCCCCGAAGACATCGACACAAAACGCGCCCAGGAAGCCAAACAACGCGCGGAATCCAAACTCGCTACCAGCCGCACCGAGGAAGACTTCCAGCGAACCGCGGCCGATCTAAAGCGCGCAGACATTCGCCTTGATGTGGCCGCCAACAAAAAATAGGGGCTTCCGCTCCGGACTGCTGCTCTGTGCGGCAGCCTCCTAAATAGGAGCGACCGTATTCTGCTGTCCATCACGAGTTCCGCAGGATACGTGCCGACGAACCCTACTTACCCCCGCAAAGGGTTCCCGCAACCAGATAGCCCGCCGCGTTTGTTGTCTGGATTGAGCCAGCTCGGAGACAAATCCCAAGTGGCACTCCCGTGCCAGCGCACGGCACCGGTGGGCCATTACGAAGGGACCCATTCGGAGATAAATTTATCCCACGGACGGCTTAAGCAGCGGTGACAAGGAGAACTCTGATCTTTGTCTTTTGCTTCGCCGTCCGGCCAAGTTTTTTTATGAGCCAAAAAGTTGCCCGCTGTCCCTATTGCGTGCTTGGTGTTCAGTTCAGGCCCATGGCGTCCCGTATCGACGGACGATTCGTCTGCGAACAGTGCGGGCACGTCGCGCTTGAGGATGGTACAAGTTTTACCTGTTCGTGTTATCGATGCGGAGAGCTTCAGGCGTCGCGAATCCATAAGGATTTGAATCCCGTGCTGAAAATCAAGACTGCCGCCAGTTAAAATCAGGTTCAATCCTTCCATAGCCAGAGTTCAAATCAGCCGTTTGCCTTCGCCACCAGCAAAATGGCGAAGCAATAAAAGACAAACATCAGGCCAAGATACAACTTGGCGCGGCTCCCAGCGCCTTCGAATTCCTTCCACGCCAGCACGCCCCACAGCGCAGCCACCATCGGCGCAGACTGTCCAATCGCGTATGAAATCGCCACGCCGGTGAAGTGAGCGGCCACAAGATTGAAAACCATCCCAGTTCCCCAGATGACGCCGCCGAGCACTCCCAGAATGTGTCCGGAAGCGGGTCCTCGAAAAAATCCACTGAAATTTACCGGTTCGCCCACCAGCGGTCTCTTCATGAAATAAATGTTCCAGACAAAGCAAGAGAGCAGCGCGCCCAGAGTCAAGAACACGGCAATGCTGTAAGGCCCGAGGGTGTTGCCCTCAGTCATCGCGCGCGCCACGAATGGGGCCCAGAGCCCCATCAACACTCCGGAGACGATGCAGACGATAATGCTTTTCTTCGAAGTGGAACGGCCGGCGCCAGCCAGGCTTCCGTAAGCCTTGCCATCCATAATTACGGCGATAACCGCGCAAATGACGCCCGCGGCCAGTAACGCGCCGTTGCCTCTCGGTTGCAGGATATAGCTCAAGAGAACCCCGACCACGAGAGCGATTCCGATGGCAACTGGAAACGCAATCGCCAGGCCCGCCATATCAATCGCCGCAACCAGCAAGAGGTTGGCCAGATTAAATACCGCTCCGCCCACCATCGCGGAAACGATATTCGACGCGTCCGCGGAACGGACATTGTTGAGAAAACTGTTGGTGTCATTCAACGTGCTCCCCATAGTGAGGGCGAGAATCAGGGAAATAAGGAAGATGCCGACAGCGTAGTCCCAATAAAAAAGCTCGAAGCGATAATTCTTGGCGCCCTTATAAGTGTTGGCCCACGAACCCCAGCAGATGGCGCTAGTGATCATCATGACCAGTGCGATGCCCAGACTATGCGGAGTAAACATTTTGTCTCGATTCGTATCAGGGTATGCCCTCAGGCATGCCCCAAATCGCTGGAACTAATTCCGGCTCTAGCCGCCGGGTTCAACGTTTTCTCCACCAAAACGGCACACAAACCATCGACCTGAATTTACTTGCCGTGAATTCTCGAAACAAAAAGTTGCAAAAACCGATCGGCGTCCACATCAACGCAGACTTTCGCATTCGGCGTGACCTTATCGACGCCCTCAATGATGTAACGATCTCCGTGAAGAACGTTGCGCTCCACTTCTCCATGACGACTCCCTACCGTTTCCCCGCGCGTGAATTCACCCCGGGTCTCGACGTCGACGTGCATCTCCTGCACCTTGACCAGAGTCGAATCGATCGCCACGGCGACTGCCGAGGGATCGTACATCGGCGATCCTGGAGAACCAAACGTTGCCGAAAGGTGCGCCAGAAACTTCAGAACCGAAACAATGAAATCATTGATCGGCCCATGAGTCTGTCGAAGTTCGTCAAGATATTTCTGCGTGAACAGGGCCTTGTCGCCGACTTCAAGACCGACCATGGTCAGCGGCCATCCCGCTTGAAAAACAATTTGCGCGGCTTCCGGATCGTTATAGATGTTGGCTTCAGCCGCGGCAGTCACGTTGCCTCCGCTGATCGAACCACCCATCAAAATGACTTCTTTCACCAGTGGAATAATCGATGGATCCTTCTCAACGGCAAGCGCGATATTCGTAAGCGGACCGACAGGAACCAGGGTGATCTGATGCGGCGACGCGTGCACCAGTTGAATGATGAGATCGGGCCCAAACCGAGGATCGACTCTGCACTTGCTCGAAGGAAGTTCGACGTTGGCTAATCCATTCTTGCCATGCCAGAACTCGGCCGTGATCAGTTTCTGAAACAGCGGATGTTGCGCGCCTGCCGCCACAGGAATATCGCAACGGTTCGCCAGCGAAACCATGCGCAGCGCGTTGTCCAGGCCCATCGCCGCGGTGACGTTTCCGGGCACCACAGTGATGGCGCGCACCTCCAACTCCGGCGAATTAAGCGCCAGCATCAGTGCCAGTGCGTCATCGGTACCCGGGTCGGTGTCGATGATAATTTTCTTAGCCTCCGAGGCCGCTGCCGCGACCACCACCAGCAAAAGGAGTACAGGAAGGGCGGAAATAGAGCGGACCGGGCGTCGAAAGCTGGAGAGCCTGTCGAATTCAGGGTTCTTCATTTGTTCGCAAAAAGACTAGCGAAGCCTAGCGTCGAGATTTGTGAGTGTCAAGGTCAAAGTGCGCCGTACATGTTGCCCTTCCTTTTTCTGGGTTCTGCCGTACAATTAGCTCGCCCCGCGAATCGCAGGACTGGCGGAGAACATCCAAATGTCAGTGGAGCACGAGCAACGTTCCAGAATCGTGGACGACGCGAGGGATGCCGTTAGCGACGGCGTTCTACGCACGTCTCCGCTGGCAACGCTGAACGGCCGCCCGCTTCTATCCAATCAAGGCATCCCTATCAATCTGGACTGGGTAAAGCAAGCTCGAGTGAATACTAGTGCCGTGGAACGCAGGGCGCAAACTCATGTCGCACGCCGTACCGTGAAAAAAGACTGGCAAGCCGCATGGTTACTGCGGGCGATCACCTGCATGGATCTTACGACCCTTTCAGGCGACGATACTGACGAGCGCGTACGCCGGCTGTGCGCCAAGGGCAAGCAACCGATTCAGCGCGAACTGGCCAAACAGTTGGGCATCGAAGACCTCAATATTCAGGTTGCGGCGATTTGCGTGTATCACCGGTTCGTCGAAACGGCACGACGAGCGCTCGAGGGCAGCAGCGTGCGAGTGGCAGCTGTTTCCACTGGATTTCCAGCGGGACTCTCTCCACTATCCGAGCGTATCGCTGAGATTCACCGCTCCGTCGAGGCAGGAGCGCAGGAGATTGATGTTGTCATCACCCGTGCTCACGTTTTCGGAGGCAGATGGCAAGAGCTTTACGATGAGATCGCCGCCTTCAAACAAGCATGTCGAGGCGCGCATATGAAAGTCATCCTTGGTACGGGGGATCTGCTCACGCTTCGCAATGTCGCCCGCGCCAGCTTCGTCGCGATGATGGCAGGCGCGGACTTCATCAAAACCTCGACCGGCAAAGAGCCGACCAATGCCACGCTGCCGGTAGGTTTCGTTATGACCCGCGCCATCCGCGAATACGCGCAGGAAACCGGCATGGCCGTTGGCTTCAAGGCTGCAGGCGGCATTCGCACCGCGAAACAATCGATGGATTGGCTGGCATTGATGAAAGAGGAACTTGGCCTTCCCTGGACGAGAGCAGAACTTTTTCGCTTTGGAGCCAGCGGGCTGTTAAATGATATTGAGCGCCAACTGGAGCATCACGCAACCGGGCGCTATTCGGCGGACTATCGTCATCCCATTGCTTAGTTTTTATGGTCTTGCACCTGCGGAACGAAGACGTAACTGGAGAGACGCAGCTTGCTACGTCTCTACCCAGAGGTTCTGACGCATGCAAAGCAGTCGCAGAATAATTAAAAGAAGATGAGCATCGCTGAAAAATTCGTTGCTATGGAGTACGGCCCGGCGCCGGAGGACGCGAAAGAGGCGCTGACCTGGCTCGACCATCACGGCCGCCGCTTTGGCCACTTCATCAATGGGAGATGGCTGGAGCCCGCCGCCGGAGAATACTTCGACACAACTGATCCTTCCACCGGCGAAAAGCTTGCCAGCACCGCGCAAGGATCAGCCGCTGATGTCGACGCTGCCGTCAAATCCGCGCGCGCTGCATTTCCAAAGTGGCATTCTCTGACTCCGCATACGCGGGCTCGTTACTTGTACGCAATCGCGAGACAGGTCCAGAAGCACTCTCGCCGCCTCGCCGTGCTCGAAACCATGGACAACGGAAAACCGATTCGCGAGAGCCGCGACCTCGACATTCCGTTGGTCGCCAGGCATTTTTACCATCACGCGGGTTGGGCGCAACTGCTGCAGCAAGAGTTTCCGGACTACACGGCTTGCGGAGTCGTGGGACAGATCATTCCGTGGAATTTCCCTCTGCTGATGTTGGCTTGGAAGATCGCGCCCGCTCTGGCGACGGGCAACACCGTCGTGCTGAAACCCGCAGAGTTCACGCCGTTGACTGCGCTTGCATTTGCCGAGATCTGCCGAGAGATCGGTCTTCCTGCGGGCGTGGTGAACATTGTAACCGGCGATGGTTCGACCGGTGAAGCCCTGGTCAAACATCCTGACGTAGACAAAATTGCATTCACGGGCTCGACAGAAGTGGGCCGCGCGATTCGCAGCGCCACGGCGAAAAGTCACAAGCGGCTTTCCCTCGAACTGGGTGGCAAATCTCCATTCATAGTTTTCGAAGATGCCGACCTCGACAGCGCTGTCGAAGGTCTGGTCGACGGAATCTGGCTAAATCAAGGGCAGGTCTGTTGTGCCGGTTCGCGCCTGCTCATGCAGGAGAGTATTGCCGAACCGCTGATCGCAAAAATACGTGACCGCATGAGCACGCTGCGCGTAGGACCGCCGCTCGACAAAGCAATCGACATCGGCGCAATCGTCGCCGGCGTCCAACTTGATCGCATTCGGCGACTGGTGGATCAAGGCGTAGCTGATGGTGCAACCTGCTGGCAACCGCCAATGGAAATGCCCTCGCGCGGGCTGTACTTTCCTCCAACCTTGCTCAGCAACGTTCATCCCACTTCGATCGTCGCGCAGCAGGAGATCTTCGGTCCTGTGCTGGCGGCCATGAGTTTCCGGACTCCCAGTGAAGCCGTCGAACTTGCGAATAATACTGTGTATGGTCTGGCGGCGTGTGTATGGAGCGAGAGCATCAATGTTGCGCTTCACGTTTCGGCGCAGCTCAAAGCCGGAGTTGTCTGGGTGAATAGCACGAATCTGTTCGACGCTTCCGTCGGCTTCGGCGGCTACCGCGAAAGCGGATACGGCCGCGAAGGCGGTAAGGAAGGCTTGCTGGAATATCTCGAACCGATTTGGTTTAAGAACGCGCCTGCCTTGCCAGTTGCGAAGCCGTCTCCGCCGGAACTTGCGGAAGCGGGAGAAAGCGCCGCTCCCAGCAATGACATTGATCGCACGGTGAAGCTGTACGTCGGAGGCAAGCAGGCAAGACCGGATTCCGGCTACAGCATGGAAGTTCGGAACCAGAGTGGCCAACTGCTCGGCGAAGTCGGGTTGGGTAACCGCAAAGACATTCGCAATGCGGTCGAAGCGGCGCGCAAGGCAGCTGGGTGGGCGAAGAGCACTGCGCACAATCGCGCCCAGGTTCTTTACTACATGGCGGAGAATCTGTCGCAGCGCCGCGACGAGATTGCTCGCCGACTCGCTGCTGCAGTTGGAGAAGCGCAAGCGACCGCGGAACTTAACGCGGGCATCGAGCGCATCTTCTCTTATGCTGCGTGGGCAGACAAGTTTGACGGCGCGGTGCACAATCCGCCCTTTCGCAGTATCGCGATCGCGATGAATGAGCCGATTGGAACGGTCGCCATCGTTTGTCCTCAGGAGGCGCCGCTGCTTGGCTTCTTGTCTGTGGTCTTGCCCGTGATTGCCATGGGCAATACGGTGATTGTCGTTCCTTCGGAAACTTATCCGCTTATCACTGGGGACTTATACCAACTCTTTGACACCAGCGATCTGCCTGGTGGTGTGGTTAACATCGTCACCGGATACGCGTCGCAGCTTCTTAAGGTTCTGGCCGAGCACGATGATGTGGATGCGATCTGGTGTTTTGGCGATGAAGTCAGTGCAGCGGCGGCAAAATCATTCTCTATCGGAAACCTGAAGCAGGTGTTCACGAATGAAGGCCGCCTGATTGACTGGTTCGACGTCAAGCAAGGCGAAGGCCGGTGGTTTCTGCAGCACGCCACCCAGGTGAAGAACATCTGGGTTCCTTATGGCGAGTAACACAACTTCTTTACCACAGAGTCACCGAGACACAGAGAACGATTTTTCTTCTCTCTGACTCTGTGGTAATAGGTTTGACATTTATGGCGAAACGTCCTCGTATCGCGGTGATTGGTAGCGCGAATATTGACTTGACTACGTTCTCCGATCGTTTCCCGAAGGCTGGTGAAACAATTTTGGGGCAGAAGTTCGATCTCGGATTTGGGGGCAAAGGAGCGAATCAGGCAGTGGCGGCGCGGCTTTGCGGGGCTGATGTTTTCATGGTCGCCAGAGTTGGTAGCGATCTGTTTGGTCCCGCGACGATTGAAAACTTCAAGAAGCTTGGAATCGATAGTACGCATGTGAAGCAAATCGAGGGAGTCTCGAGCGGCGTGGCGCCGATATTCGTTGAGCCTAACGGACAGAATCGCATCTTCGTGGTGAAAGGCGCGAACGATCTGCTGAAGTCTGCGGACGTGGATGCAGCCTCCGAGTTGCTCAAGAGCGTCGATTGCATCGTGCTGCAGTTTGAAATTCCGCTCGAAACGGTTTACTACAGCATCGCTTTTGCGCGGAAAAATCGCATTCGATGCATCGTCAATCCTGCGCCCGCCCAGCCGGTCGATTTGGACGCTTTGGCCGGACTCGATTATTTCGTGCCCAACGAAACTGAGGCCGAGGCCATCACGGGAATACCGGTGCGAAACGTTGAAGACGCGAAGAAGTGTGCGGGGAAGCTGCTGGCGGGCGGCGTCAATCGAATCATCCTTACGCTGGGCGCCAACGGTTCATTGCTGGCGGGCCGCGAAGGCATGGAACACATACCCGCGTTCAGCATGATCAGTGTCGACAGCACCGGTGCCGGCGACGCATTCATCGGCAGCTTCGCAGTGTTCCTCGGGGAAGGAGTGCCTGAGCGCGAAGCCGTCCGCCGCGCCAATCTCTACGCTGCACTCTCAACCCTAAATGTCGGGACACAGAAATCATTCTATGAGCGCCCGCTCTACGATGCGGAGTGGGCGGCGAGAAACAGCGACTAAAGCCGTATTAGTTTTCCGCGACTTAGGTATGCATGAAGGCATACCCTGATACGAACCTTGAACACTGTAGGAATGGGGATGTCACTTCGCGATCTGGTTTTCTGGGAGGTCGATCCGCAGGCTGATTTCTTGCTGCCCGGCGGAAAGCTCTACGTGCCTGGGGCTGAACGATTGCTTCCCAATATTCGAAAGCTTACAGATGCAGCCCGCGACGACCTGGTTTTTCTCGTCTCCCATGGTTGCTACCACGCAAAGGATGATCCCGAGTTCAAGGTGTTTCCGCCCCATTGCATTAAGGGAACCACAGGCGCCAATTTTGTCGAGGAGGCCCTTATGAATCATGTGCTCATTATCCCGAATGAGCCCACGGCGGCGCTGCCGCATGATCTTTCGCAATACCAGCAGATTCTCCTTGAAAAGCAGACGCTCGACATCTTTGAAAGCAGGCATGCGGCGAAACTTGTTCAGCGATTGGATGCTGACGCCGAATTTGTAGTTTTTGGCGTGGTCACGGAATACTGTGTGCGATTGGCGGCGAAGGGATTGCTTGAGCGCGGCCGGCGCGTCTTGATAGTCGAGGATGCGATCGAAACTCTAAAGGCCGAAGACGGACAACGAACCCTAGCCGAACTTCAAG
>Ga0210400_10006228_pt1 | contig 10056 bp, 9 predicted proteins | sample IncBWH26MmetaG_FD_155456 | JGI IMG/M metagenome (GOLD analysis project Ga0210400, IMG submission 155456) | Forest soil microbial communities from Barre Woods Harvard Forest LTER site, Petersham, Massachusetts, United States - Inc-BW-H-26-M | ecosystem: Environmental > Terrestrial > Soil >... | reverse complement strand
CTTTACCCGTCGCGAGTCTGAATTCGCAATTGAATATCTCATTTGACTGCAACCGGCGCATTATCTCCTCCGCGTCGTATACATTGTCTTCCAGTAATAATATCTTCAACAGATCTTTCATGGCATCCTTCCGGCCGAGAAATCGGATCTCCATTTATCGGCCAGCGGGGATTCTCGGATTTAAAAACGGGACCTGATTGCAAGGTATTATCCGGAACTTGCATATGATGTCGACCTAAATAGGAAAAGAATTGTCGATGTAATTATTAGTTTTTCAAATAAGTTTATTATCTAATGCATATCGCGTTAATTCTGCGTTCGTCCGCAGATTCATTTTGACCAGTATCCTGGCCCGGTGCGTGCTGATAGTGGCGCTGCTCAAAGAAAGTTTATCGGCGATTTCGGATACCGACATGCCCGAGGCGATAAGCTTGAAGATCTCGAATTCGCGATTGGAAAGGGATTCATGGGACGCCTTATCGGTTCCATCCTGACCGAAATCGTCGGCGATCATCTGAGCTACGGCAGGAGAGATATACTTGCGTCCCTGCAACACCTGGCGTACGGCTTTTGCCAGGTCTTCCGTAGCGGCGTCCTTGCTCAGATAACCGGCCGCGCCCGCTTTTAGGAGCCTTCGCGCGTATTGCTCTTCGGGATAGATGCTCATGATCAGTACCGGCAGTTTCGGGTGCATAGCTCTGATCTGTTGCATGGCATCCAGTCCGCTTCTTCCCGGCATATCCAGGTCACAGATCACAACATCCCAATTTTCGGTGTTCGTCTTTGAAATAAGGCTTTCACTATCTCCCACTTCTGCTATTATTGCCGAAGGATATTCTTCCACCAGGAGCTGCCGTATCCCCTTCCGGACGATTGCATGATCATCTGCAATAAGAATTCGCATGATTTGTTATTGAAAGTTTATTCTTTCCCGGCGTACGGAACAGCCACGACAACAGCCGTGCCTTCCCCCGGGGCGCTTTTAATCTTAAAAGTTCCCCCCATCATCTGACAACGTTCCTTCATCCCCAGAATGCCCAACGTTTGTTTTGAGCCGATCTTCTCCATTTCAAACCCCTGCCCGTTATCCTCGACGGTCAGGATAAGCTGCCCGTCCTGTTGTTCTAAACTCACGATGATCTCCGTGGCATTTGCATGTCTGCCGGCATTGGTCAGGGATTCCTGGAAAATGCGGAATAGGCCGTTCTTTACCGCATCGGAAACGGTCAGTTCTTCCGCAGATTCAATAAAAACGGTCTTAATGCCCGATCTTTTTTCGAATTCCTTGAGTTGCCATTCTATGGCCGCTACCAACCCCAGGTTATAGAGCAGGCTGGGCCGCAATTCGGATGAGATCCTTCGCACCGATCTCACCGTCGTATCGAGCAGTTCGACGATCTCGCCGATCTTTTCGTGGATAGCCGCATCCGCTCCGCTTAATTTCTTACCCAATCCGAGTACGTCCATCTTTAAGACCGTCAGTTGTTGCCCCAATTCGTCGTGGATCTCTCTTGCAATATGCGACCGCTCTTCTTCCCGGATGTTCTGAAGATGATTCGACAATTGTCTTATCTCCTCATAGGATCGGTTCAGCGTCTCCTCCGCCTTTCTTCTTTCTGTCACATTGTGTACCAGGGATAATATGGTTATTACGTTTCCTTGCTCATCTTTCAGCACGGAATTATGCCATTCGCAATAGATCACCTCTCCGGATTTAGTGTAGTTTCGGTTAAGGCTCAGGTTTCTGTTTACAGTGCCTTGCATCAGCTCTTCGTTGACCTTTTCTACGGCGTTTTTATCTTCTTTATAGATGATCGGAAAATCGGGGTCATTCACATTTTTCAAAAGCGCCTCCGACGCCTTCCAGCCAAAGATCTCTTCGGCCCTGCCCGACCATCGTCTGATAGTAAGGTCTTTGTCGAATTCTATTACCCCAAGCGGGGTATTTTCGACATGGTAGGTCAGCCGCTGGTACGCCAGCCGGAGTTCCTCTTCCGCCCGTGTGCGCTCCTTGATCTCCAGCCGGAGCGCCCCGTTCGTTTCCCTCAGTTTGCGAATGGTTACCGCCAGAACACCATGCGCTCGCCGGAGGGATCTTGCCGCCTTTGTTTGTGCAGCGACAAGCAGCACCACGAATAGCGATGATACGGCGAAGATCAGAAAGCGCGACGATTCCTCCAGCGTTATGTTCAGCGAAGAGGCGGGACGCAGAAAGTAATAGGCGAAAGCGAGCAGCGACAGTAGCATGGCAAGTAAACCGGGCCCGGTTCCGCCATACCAGGCGCTGAACATGATAGCGCAAAGGAACAACGAAACAGGGGCGTCTACCAGGTTGTTGGCAACCAGCAGTGCGACCGCGACCGACAGGACGGCCGCCAGGTAGCTCATTGTTTGAATCCTTGGCGCCGGTTCTTCTTTCACCTGCAATAGTTCGGTAATCTTCTTCATCTCTCCTCCGGCCTGCACCAGCGCCGGGCTTTCGATGAATTCCCATTTTCCCTGCCTTCTGCTGATGGCAAACTGATGAGCTTGTACAATGTCGAGGACTTCCGCGCCACCGAATTTTGAGAGCGGATAGGAGCACAAAATAATGGCAGGCTGCCCTGCGATAAGATCGTGCAGGTGTCTTTCATAAGAATAAAAGGCGTTCCAGTATTTTTGTTCCAACCAGAACAGGTCGCCTGAAGCCCTTACTCCGTCGAATCCACGGGCCAGTGCGCCCGCAACCTTTTCATTCAGGGCCTTCAATAAGTTTTCCAAATTAAAGTCATTCTCCCTAAGATACCAGTCCGGCTCGCTGAAGATCTCGAGCCGGCCGTTTTCAATGAGCCTGCGGACATCGGGCACCGCCTGTTCCAGCGCACCCACGGCTTCTTCCACGGTGGCCAGGTAGGGATTGGAGATCACCCATAGGTTGAACTCATTGCTTTCCAACCCTGCCTTGAAATAAGGCACAAGCACTTCCAGCAGATCCTGTTTTGTTTCGTAGAAAAGACAAAAATGCGACCCCCAGGGTATGTCTCCCAAGACGTCGATCCCGGTTTTTCTCGGTTTCGACACTGGTTGCGGTTGAAAATGCACGGACATACAATTTGTTTATTGTCCCCTCTGCTGCGCATGCCTGATCCGGCTCAACGTCTCCCTGGACACCCCAAGATAGGACGCCACCATATGCAGCGGCACCCGCCTGAAAACCTCGGGGAATGCGTTGACGAACTCCTGATATTTCTCTTCTGAAGTAGCGCTGATATTCATCAGGATCCTGTCCTGGCTCGCATGAAGATTGTCGATCCTGAGCCGCTCGGAAAGATCCCGCAGGGTGGGAATGACGAGGAGCAATCCCTCAAAATTCTCCCGCGTCCAAAGGATCACCTCGCTGTCCTCGATCGCTTCGATATTGTACTTGGTCGGAGTCTGGTTGTGATAGCTCTGGTGATCGACAATCCAGCTATTCTCAGCCGCAAACCGCATGATAGTTTCCGTTCCATCTTCCTTCAGTCGATAGGTCCTTAACAAGCCTTTGGAAACAAATATCTTGTGCTGGCAGACGTCTCCTTCCCGCAAAAGGAGCTGCCTCCTTCGAAATTTTCTCGCCGTTGCCTTTCCAAGCATCAGCCTGACCTCTTCTTCCGTAACCAGGCCTTTGTCCCTGATATAAGTTTCGAAATTCCCGAACATAGCGCAAAGATAAGGTCAAATGACCGCCGAAAATTGTGTCAAATCTCCTTGGTCCGGGGCTGCCTTTCGGCCCAATTTTGTGCTAAAAAGAGAACCATGCGTGTTTTTGTTACAGGTGCCTCAGGCTTCATCGGCTCGGCCATCGTTAAGGAACTCATATCCGCGGGTCACGAGGTGACCGGTCTCGCCCGCTCGGATGCCTCCGCCGCTTTCATCGCCGCTGCGGGCGCCGCCGTACATCGGGGGACGATCGAAGATCCCGACAGCCTCAAACGCGGCGCGGCGGCGGCCGACGGCGTCATCCACACCGCCTTTATTCATGACTTCGCTGACTTCAAGGCAAATTGCGAAAAAGACCGCCGAACCATCGAAACCCTCGGTTCCGTCCTCGCCGGCTCCAACCGGCCCCTGATCATATCCTCGGGGATCGGCGTCATTTCGCCGGGCCGCCTCGCCTCCGAGGAGGACATGCCCTCCACCTCCGTCCCCCGCGTGGCCTCGGAAGAGGCCGCAGGCGCCATAGCCGCGCATGGTGTGCGGGTATCGGCCATGCGTCTTCCGCCCTCGGTTCATGACCAGGGCGATCACGGCTTCCTCCCAACCCTCATCAACATCGCCCGCGAAAAAGGCGTCTCCGCGTATATCGGCGACGGAACCAACCGCTGGCCTGCCGTCCACCGGCTCGACGCCGCCCACGCCTTCCGGCTGGCACTGGAAAAAGGTGCCCCCTACCCGCGGTTCCATGCTGTCGACGACGAAGGCGTACCCACCCGGAAGATCGCCGAAGCTATCGGCCGCCATCTTAACCTGCCTGTCGTCTCTAAATCACCCGAAGAAGCCGCCGCCCATTTTGGCTGGATCGGCCATTTCTTCGCCCTCGACGTACCCGCCTCCAGCAAACAGACGCGGGAATGGCTCGGCTGGCGCCCAACCCACCCCTCCCTGCTTGCCGACCTCGACAAAGGCCACTATTTTCAGCCTACAGCTCCCGGATCCGTAAATTTTTAAAGGAAACCGCCTTGAACCAATCCTGCAAAGCGATATGACCGCTCACATGCTTTCCAAACTCAGGATATTTATTAAAATTCGTCCTCGCGACTGAATCAGTCCACGTAGCCGAACGAAAGTCCTGCTGGGTCGTCAGCACGCCGTTCAAATAGAACTCGACCCGGCCGTTCTGTTGCAGGATTCTCGACTCATTCCACTCACCGGCCGGGCGCTGATTCACCGGGTTTAGTTGCCTGGTTAAATTAAAAATAACCCCGGAGCGTTTCACCGGATCGGCATAGTCCGCATGCGACACCTCCAGGATCTGGTATTCCGGCCCCGAAGCATAGGTGGCGGGAATATCGGGTCTTTCCTGCACGTCGATAAATACCCCGCTATTCCCTTCCTTATTGATCTTCCAGTCGAACCGTAAATCGTAATTGGTATATTCCTTGTCCGTGACCAGGTCCCCATGCTCCAGCCGCTTATCCGGCCCACAGATCAATTCCCCATCCTTCACCGACCAGGTAGCGGACTTATAGTTATTGTACAAATGCCATCCCTGCATCGAACGGCCGTCAAAAAGCAATACCCATCCCTCCTTCTTCTCTTCATCCGTCAATGCGTTATCGTGTTTCCCACCCGAGCAGGCAGGGATCATACAGGCTGCAAAAAAAAGCGCGGCAATCGTTTTTATCATGTACCGAAGATAGACATTTGTGGAAAACCGGCCAACCCGCATCCTTAGATCGCGATGCGCCGCCTCCTGAACATAGCCCTCCTCTTTCTCGCCTCCTGCCATAGCACGCCGGAATTTCCCGCCGGCGGCTACGCATATCCCCAAACGATTCCTATACGAAACGACACATTTTTCTTCTACCCCGCAAAGGAGCGCATGTCAAAGCGGGATTCCTTTCTCAATATTACTGCAGCCGTCACTTATGCCAGGTTCGGTGAATCAAATATAAGCCTAAAACCGCTCTCCTCGCCTCTGTTTCGCTTCTACCATGTCGAGGGTTGGGGCTCCTCCGTTTCCGAGGTCTTCATCATATTGACGAAAGATTCTTTGACTGTAAAACTTTGCCTTGACGGCCCGCAGCCATTCATATCCGGCCCCATCGACTCGCCGCATCTCCGGAAAAGGACTTCAATTCCTAATCCCGTATGGCGATATACCACGCAAACAAAGCCCATCTCATCTAAACAATATCGTGCATTCATTCAACTTCTCAACCGGTCGAAGTACTGGCAAATGCCGCCGGTATCGCCTTGCGACGACATCGCAGACGGCGACTATTTCTTCCTCGAAGCCAATACACCCGAAAAATACAATTTCGTCTCCGGTCCGTCCTGTCCCGGCGACAGCAGCGATTATTACAAAGCCTGTGAAACCCTGATAAGGTATGCCGGTCTGGGAAAAAAGATCCATCTCATTTGGACATCAAAACTGGCGGCAGACTCCGCAAGAGCTCCCCTCATCGTTGAGGACGTCCAACTCGAAGACGTAAAACAGGAAACCCCGCCAAAACACAAACATAAAAAACAACCGGCCCGCCGGCCCCGTCAAAACGCCTCACCCAACGCAAAATAAAGCGCCCAGTATCCCTTGCTCGCCGCAAGATCCATACAGAAATTCGTCCCCGAATGCTTATTGAATTTGATCCGGAACCCCGCCCCCGCCGCCGGATGCCAATACGCAAACTGGTGGCTGGTAGGCTCCGTCACCGAATTCATGCTGCCGAATACCACAAACCCCAGTAACTCATCCTGCGTAATCGACCGGCGATACTCGGTCTCGAAATCCCAAAGCGACCGGCCCGTATACCGGCTCGGATAAAACCCCCGCCCGCTGCGCTGGTTCGCATCCCAGGTGATCGCGGGCAGATCGAGATAAGGCGCATTCGATCCATTTGTCGTCCACAGATACGACCAGAACGCCAGCACATTCCATTTGTTGGGATCAAAGCTGATGTACTTCCTTGCATCGAAATACAAGGAATACCAGTTGTCCTGGCTCCCCAGTATCTTCGGATTTACCCGCAGCACCGCGTTGTAGAACCAGCCCGGCAAGGGGTTCAGCGAGTTGTTGCGCGTATCATACAGGAGGTTGAAAGTAAGTCCCGAGGAGAAGGAATTCGAGTGGTTCCCCGTGCCATATTTGTATCCGGTGAATTTCCCGATATTGATCGAATCGATATCCGGCCGGATATGGATATGATAGTCCAGGTCATACCCGATACCGGCAAAAAGGAACGGCTTGTGGGCGATCTTCCACAGCGCATTCTGATAAAACCGGACATAGGTATATCTCACCAGGATCTTATTGCTCGGCGCAGTATTGCCTCCCAGGCCCCAGGTATACTGCGGAAAGAAGGTCAGCCGGTAATCCCCGCCAAAATTCCATTTGTTCTCCGGCGACCAGATATTCGAGTGGAAGGGAATATTCCATTCGCCCCTTAGATTGGTGCTGGGCGAAAAGGTCACGTTGGAAAGAAAGGTATTCTTCGGCTCACCTAACAGAAAGGCCGCATTGGTCGAGGTGATCAGCGCCTCCCCACCGCCCGGGACGGAAGTACCGAGCGGGATGATCGACCAATAAACCCGCTTCCCATCCACCCTGGGCTTCTTCTTGAAATGGATGTGGGTGATCTTGAGGGCGACGCCGATGATGTCGCGCTTTCCCGATGTATCCTCCACCAGCTTGTCCGGCGGAACAAGCGTCCCCGTGGGGTTTTGGGCATGCAGGCAATACGACCAGCAGCAACAGCAGAATAGGGCGGAGGCAGCGAAAACTTTCGGCATAGGAATATAAGTACCAATATTGTGCTATTTTTCAGGTATGAAGACTTCCCCTGTTTTCCGCCATATCCCCGGCTCGAGGCGCCTCATCGCCAGCCCCCGTGTTCTATTGTGTTGCGTTTTCGCCACAATCGGGCTCGCATTGGGCGCCCCACAGACTGCAAAGGCGAATAGCCGCCCTCCCTCCCGCGACACCACGGGCCCCCACATCGAACTCCTCACCAACGGCGCCAAAACCTCTCTTCGCGGCCTCAGCGTCGTCAGCAACTATGTCGTCTGGGTCAGCGGCAGCGGCGGCACCGTAGGTAGATCCGTTGATGGCGGCAGGAACTGGACCTGGATAACCGTTCCAGGGTACGAAAAACGGGACTTCCGGGATATCGAAGCCTTCGACGCGATGACCGCCGTCATCATGGCCATTGCCGAACCCGCGGATATCCTCAAAACAACCGACGGCGGCAGGACCTGGAAGCTGGTCTACGAGAATCCCACAAAAGGAATGTTCCTCGACGCAATGGAATTCTGGAACGCCGACAGTGGCATCGTCGTCGGCGACCCCATCAACGGACGCTTCTTCGTCGCCCGCAGCTTCGACGGCGGCAATACCTGGCGCGATATCCCCTTCGATAAACTTCCCCGGGCCGACAGCGGCGAAGGCTGCTTCGCCAGCAGCGGCACCAACGTCCGCAACCTGGACCGCGACGAGGCCTGCTTCGTCAGCGGCGGCCCCAGCTCCCGGCTCTTCATCCGCGACAAAGCCACCAACCTCCCCATCCTCCAGGGCAAAACATCCACCGGAGCCAACTCCATCGCCGTAAAAGATCATGCAAAAATGCACGGCGGCCAGCACCTCATCGTCGTCGGCGGCGACTTCGCGAGGGACACGCTGCAGGAAAAGAATTGCTTCCTCACCCATGACGGCGGAAAGACCTGGATCCGCCCCGCCACCCCACCCCACGGCTATCGCAGCTGTGTAGAATTCATCGGCGGCCCCAATCTCATCTGCTGCGGCACCTCCGGCGTCGACCTCTCCACCGACGACGGCATGCACTGGACCCTCCTCTCTACCACCGGCTTCCACGCCTGCCGTAAGGCCAAAAAAGGAACGGCCGTCTTCCTCGCCGGAGGAAACGGCCGCATCGCCAAGCTGATCTTGTAAAAATATTTGTTTCCTTATCAGGAAACTAGTAATTTTACACAAACCTTGCCTATGGAGACGAAATTTGACGTCCAATTTCTCGAAGACGCCGTGAGATTTATGGATAGCCTGGATCAGAAAACAAGGGAAAAAGTCTACTTCAATATCCGCAAAGCACAGATTACCAATGACCCGGAACTATTCAAAAAACTAACTGCCACCATCTGGGAATTTAGGACCCTCTATAACCGGGCCTGTTATAGACTGTTTGCGTTCTGGGACAAGAGCGGGAATAAAAAGACAATAGTCGTTGCAACGCACGGCCTGGTAAAGAAAACAGGTAAAACCCGAAGACAGACCTGGAAAAAGCAGAGGCTCTTAGAAAAAGATACTTCCACCAAACAAAATAATCATATGCCTGCAAAAAAGATCAAATCCGTCTCCCTTGACACGATGATGGACAAACACATCGGCAAAATTGGCACTCCTTCCAGAGATACTTTCGAGCAGGAACTCAGGATCGAGTTGCTTGGCCATGCCATCAGGGAAGCCAGACTCTACCATAACTTGACCCAGGATCAATTGGGAAAACTGGTCGGCGTTCAAAAGGCGCAAATCTCTAAATTGGAAAATAATTTTACCAACGCCCGGTTCGACACAGTGATCAAAGTCTTCAATGCCTTGCATGCAAAAGTCAATTTCAAGGTCGAACTTCCAAAAAGAAAGCTGGCAGCCCCCTGATAGCCCGCCGCCCAAACGGCCCCGGCCTTAATTCAATCCCCTAAAATCCACCGGCACCAGCTTACTCACCCCGGGCTCCTGCATCGTCACCCCATAGATGACATCCACCGTACTCATGGTCATCTTATTGTGCGTCACAATGATAAACTGGGAATTCTCGCTGAATTGACGGATCATATTGGTGAACTTCCCGACATTGGCATCATCCAGCGGCGCATCCACCTCATCGAGGATACAGAAAGGCGCCGGCTTGATCAGATAGATGGAGAATAACAGCGCCGTCGCCGTCAGCGTCTTCTCCCCACCACTCAATTGACTGATAGAGGACGGACGCTTCCCCTTCGGCTTCGCCACGATATCGATCCCCGTCTCCGCCAAATTCTCCGGATTTTCCAATATCATATCGGCCGTATCCTCCTCGGTAAACAAAGACTTGAACACCCGCTGGAAATTCTCCCGGACCTTATTGAACGTATCCAGGAACTGCTGGTTAGCCGTCGCCTCCACCTCCTGGATGGTCTGCAAAAGGCTATCCTTGGCGCTCACCAGGTCATTCTTCTGCTCCAGGATGAACTCATACCGCTTCTTCATCTCCTGAAACGCCTCTATCGCCGTCGGATTCACCTCGCCCAGATTCTCCAGCCGCTTCTTCATCTTATCGGCCTTCTCCTGCAGATCCTCCACCGGCACATCACCCGTCCGGGGCTGATCGA
>Ga0210400_10006226_pt1 | contig 10059 bp, 7 predicted proteins | sample IncBWH26MmetaG_FD_155456 | JGI IMG/M metagenome (GOLD analysis project Ga0210400, IMG submission 155456) | Forest soil microbial communities from Barre Woods Harvard Forest LTER site, Petersham, Massachusetts, United States - Inc-BW-H-26-M | ecosystem: Environmental > Terrestrial > Soil >... | reverse complement strand
GGGGTGGGGTGCGGATTGGACCCACAGGGTGCTCAAGGTGGCCACCTCGCGGCCACGGCCCCAAACATGCCGGATCATCCACATCTGGTGGCGGCGGGCTTGCTCGTAGATGTCTCCCGGGTGGGAAACGAGAACCGCGCTGCCCCGCGATGGGAGCAAGGGCGGGCGGCGCGGATCCTCGACACCTGACCGGCGCCTTCGCCATTCTGGGCTGAAGAGAGAGGGACAGTCTGGCCCGGCGCCTGCCGCAAGCGCGTGATGAGCCCAGCCGAACGCCTCCGCCGTCCCGCCGATGTTCAACGCCGCCTCTCCTGAACGTCCCTTGTTAAGCCCCTTCCGTTGAGATGAACGCGGGAGTTTGGGGTTATCTTGCGCGCAGAGCGATAGATCGCGATCTTCACACACCAGTCGGTGAAAACTGTATGCAGGTGCGTCGGGGCGGCGCGGGCCAGCGTGTACATCGCGAAAAGCAGTGGGGTGAGGTGCGGGATAGTGGGACGCTCGGGGGCCAGCGGAGGCAGAACAAACCGGAAGGGTCGCCTGGCGCGCGCTTACGCCGGTGATAGCGCGATGCCCTCTATCAGGGCCGTCTGATTAAGTTGTGCGACCGCACAGTTCCCCGGCCCATTCGTCCAGACGAAGGCCGTGGGGCTCTCACCCTCTAGACGGTTATCGAGATTCAAGGCCACGGTGGTCCCACCGCTAGCGGGGGCGGTGATCTGTAACGCAATCAGCTCCAATCGGGCCGCCGTCCCCACCCGAGTCCAGTTGAGAATGCCCGATACCGTAGCGCCCTGGAAGGTTCCACCCGCGACGGTCAGCTCGCCGCCGCTGACGCTGAACGACCCGTTGGCAGACCCGGTTGCGGGCGGCGTAGGACCCTGCCCCGCAATACAGGGGTCTTGGAAGGTGAACCCACCCGAGGCGTTGCCTGCCTGAGCCGACCAGACGGCTGCGTAGGGAAGCGCCGCGCCGCTGACTGAGCTGGTTCCTAGACCACTGAGCACGAGCGTGGCCGTACCGACAAACGTGCCCCCGCTACACCCCGTCTGGCATGGGAAGCTCGGAAGGTTGACGGCACCGCTGATGGACCCGCCGCCGGTGATCGTCGCCTCTGCACGGCTGGGCACGCAGACGGCCGCCGCTGTCGCTAAGGAAATCGCCGCCATCGCGCGCGCTCTTCGCAGTCCTCGCTCACACCGACGCTGATCCATGCTGGCTCCTCCCGCAACCCGAGCCCGCCGCGTTATCCCGCTTCCCCTTTGCAACGGACGTACGTCTCATCCTCGACGCCCGGCTGCCTTAAGGGCACCGTGGTAGCCACCGGAGCACGTCTGCCGTCGTACACCGATACCCCGCGTCGACCAGGGCGTCGAGAACCCTTCCGTGGTCGATTGCAACGAGGTTCCCGATGTGCGCGTGCAGTACCCGCTCCCCGTTGGATACGTCGGCCCACGCGCCGCTGGTCTGCAAGCGAAAAACGCTCGTAGCCCCGTCAGACATGCTCGTGTTGAGCCATGGTGTCTCCGCGGGGCCGACGAACGCGAACGACGCCACCGCCCTCGCCCCTGTTGGCAGAGAAAGGCGCGCGAAGGAGGCGCCGAGGTCGTGCGACACAAATGCTGCGTCACCGGTGTACGCCACGACGAAAGGCCCTGCGGTTGCGAGTGCGCCGGGCGGTAGCGGGAGGGTGCTGGCGACGGTGCACGCCGACGCGACCGGGCACTTGACCAAGACCGGGTTGAGCGGAGGCGGTCCCACTGAACCCGGCACCACGGCGAAGGAGCGCACCCACGCGAGAAGGGCTGGCCCGCCCTTGGTGGGTTTCGGGGTCGCCATCGCTCCGATAGCAGCCTGAATGGCGTAGCTCCCCGAGTAGTCGATCTCCTCGTGAGCCGTGTACGGACCCGCGCCAGTCGGGTCGATGCTCCACAGCCCGGTCAGCGCAGCGGAGAACACCCGAGGGTCGCCGTCGTCAAGATGAGCGGACACGGCGATGCGACCGGGCGGCAGGCCAGTGAGCGGTTGGAAGGGCTGACCGAACGCGGGAGCCTCGTACGGCGCCCGCCCTGCGACCGGATCGACGCCAGCGAAGATCCGCGGGTCTGAGGGATATGTCGGCGGGAGTGCGAGCTGGGTAACGTCGGACGGCGGCCCCGCGGTGGACTCCCACGTCATTCCTCCGTCGAGGCTCTGCGTCAGCACGGGGCACCCGCACATCTGCCCCATCCCGATGGCGACGACGACGCTCGACTGCATCCCTGGCAGCGTCGCCACCGCCGTGAGACGCATGTCGACGGGCGTCTCCCCGGCCGCTCCCGTGAGGTGGAGCCCGTCGACCGGAAGCTGCGGTGCCGTGACGCTCGCAAGGCTCGACGCGCGCCCTGCCGGGCGCGTCCGCGCAGCTGGCCGCGCCGCAGGCACGGGTGGTGCCTCGTCGCTGCCTGTCACCCCCGTTGAACTGAACGCGACCGGCGGAGCTGCGGCCCGCGAGTCGCGAGCCGGGACGAGCTGCACCGCCGCAGGGAGCAGCGAGCACACCACAAGAGGGAGCAGCGCGGCCGTTGCCGCTATCGGCGACGTCACCCCTTCCACCAGGCCAGGCGGAACATGGCGACCCAGGAAACGGCGGATACGGTGCGACGCGACGATCAAGACCGCCGACGCCGTGTGGCCGCCTTGTTGCATGAGCTTCTGCGCGCGCTCCCGAGCGCGCGCCAACCGGACCCGGACCGCAGCCTCCGTCGTGTTATCGGCGCGCGCGATCTCGGCCATCGTCCACCCTTGAGCCGCCAGGGTCAGCGTCATGCGCAAGCGCGGGGGCAGCCGGTCCACCACTCGGCCCAATGGGCCGTTCAACGGTCCCAGGAACCGGTCAGCCGGAGGTTGCCGGCGGTCTCGGGCTGCCTCCGGCGTTGGTTCCGTTCGGAGGCGACGGCACTCCTCTGCCAGGACGGTCACCGTCAGGCGCAGCCCGTCGCGCGATCGCGGCGCGCTCCGGCTCAGGAGCCGCGCCGTCGTCCTCTCAATGGCCGTCTCCACTGCATCCTCGGACCTGTCGTCCCCGAGGTGGCGACGCGCGCGCTCATGCAAGAGGCGCGACTGCGTGGCGAGCATGACGGCCATGTCCTCGCGGCTCTCGATGGGGATAACCGGCAACGCTTGCGGGCGGCCACGCTGCCACCGTGCGCCCGCCGTCGTCTGATCCCCTTCGGCGCTCACCCGCTACCACCCTTCCCCAAAAAGCCGAAATCCTTCTCCTACCCCGCCTGGACTGAGCATTCTGCGACATGCAGCAGCCTCATGTCACACGAACGGGCCACCCGACGACCCGTCGCTATGCGTGGTCGTCGGGCCTTTTCGTCAGTGGCGCAGCCCTGTTGCATTTTCTTCATACCACCGGGTACCATCCGCGCCAACCTCGTCGGACGAGGCCAACTGACCCTCCGGTCGGTCAGTCAGGAAGGCGGCCGCGATCCCCGCGGCGGGTAAGGGAATGATTCAGTGAGTCTCGGCGGCAGAGACGCAGCGTGCGGTCAGCGGCACGTACGGTTTCCTCGCACCACAGGGCAGCCTGCCCTTCCGGCTGCCGGGGGCCAGTCCCCCGGCGGCTCCGCCCGTCACTCATCCCTTCCTTGGGCCGTCCGCCGTCTCGCGCTACGGGCTCCGGCGGTCGGCCACATTTTGCCCCGGAGGGTCGGGCGTCCGCGTGTCGCCGCGCGCAGTCTCATGCGCCAGCGCGGGAGCGCGCCTATGCCCTGACGCGTCGAAGGGAGGCCGCCCCCGGAGGTGAGGCGGCATGGGGTGGGACGCCAAGGCAATGGATGCCCCGGCGCCCGGCGTCGCGCTTCGGCTCCCCGCGACGTCCCGCTCCGTTTACGAGCATGGCGTCTGCCGGGCCAGCGCGATTGGCGCGACCCGCAAAGCGAGAAAGGGGGCCGGATAGCACCCGGCCCCCACAGGTTCCTGCGACCCCGGCGCCGACCTCACCTGCAACAGCAAGACGCTGACCGGGGCAGCATCGCCCTTATTGGAGGATGCCACAACATGGCCCTCAGGCAATTGTCCACCCATTCCAGTGGAGCGTACCGGGCTCCAAACGCACGAGGCCGCAAGGCCGTACGCGCCCTCGCCGTCACGACGGCGGTGGTGGGAATCAACGTCGTGGTGGCCAGCATTCCCGCGCTCGCCCAGGTGGTCGGCGATCCCCTCGGTCTCGCGCAAGTCGGCACGGCGGGAGAGTCCACCTCAGCACAAGAGCTTGCCGTGTCCAACGGTGGGTCCTCGACGGCGTCTGGGCCCCCCGAAGCCGGAGTCGGACCGGTGGGCGGAGTGGCAGTGTCGGTCGGGCCCGGGACCGCAAGTGGGGCGTACGGCGGCGCCGCGGTCAACCCGACGGGCGGGGGCGCCTGCGGCTGGGCTGGCGCATACCTGCTCTGGGGCTGGCTCTACCCATACGCCAGCCCTCCAGGCGCAGGAGTGGGGGTGACCGGACCAGAGTCATGTCAGTACGGGTACACCGTCAGTGGCACCGGTCCGGCATCGTCCTACTACGGAGACGCGATCAGCGGCCTCGGCGGCGCATCGACGTCATACGGCTACGTCGCCTCGAGCGGCGCGGGTAACGCGTCAAACCAGTACGGCACCGTTGCAGCGAGCGGCCTTGGTTCCGCACAGAGCCAAAGTGTCGCGGTCTCTGGCGGAGACAACGCCACGGGCGCGCTCGCCGTCTCCGGCCTGGGCCAGGCAAATGGCAGCACGGCCGTGAGCGGCAGTGGCCAGGTGTCCGCAGCAGGTATGACCATCTACAACACGGGCATCCGTCCATATCTGCTTCCTGACGACCCCGCAGTCGGGTACGCCCCACCCAGCGCCATGGTGGCGGCCAAGCTACAGCTCGCCTCCGTCAATGCTCCAGGCATTCCTGTGGCGCTCGCCACTGGAGCCGCCTCCGCAGCGCCCGTCGCAGCAGCTCCGGCGCAGGGAGCGATTTGCCCAGCTGGTTCCGTGCCGGTTCCCGCCTGCGGCATGTCAACGTCGAGCACCAGCTCCTACCCGAACTCGTGGGTTCTCAGCCAACCCCTGGACCGACAGCACTACACCAACACGTGCGTCCCGAACTCCTCCGTCTATATCCTCCAAGCCGCGGGGCTCGCTAGCGGCACGGTCACGGAGACGGGTTTGGCCGGCGAGGAGCACACCCAAAAGTCCGGGACCTGGGTGGGCAATGCGGCGCCGGTCATGAACAAGCACTCGCCGCACAACTACAACGGATGGATCTACGAACAGCCCGGCGATATGAGTACGTACATGGACTACGTGGTCTCGGATGTCTACGACTACGGCCAGTCCATGATGAACGCGATGTCGCCCAACCCGTCGGGTGGCAACAACGCCACCGTCTACTACTGGAACGGGTACCCGGCAGACAACCACGCCAACATCTCATACGGGTACGACTTCTACAAAGGGGGCAACGTATATGTCGCCGACGACTGGGACCCAACATGGGGTGGCTTGCACGCTCCGTATGGTCACTGGAAGGTGCCGCTTGCCCAAGTCTGGGCCGCCGTCCACAGCAAGTCAGGCGGTCCCGAGATCGTCTGGTAGCTGAGACGCACCAATGAAGAAGCAGTGGGTTCCGGCGCTCGCCGCTGTCGTGGCATCCGGCTGCGCCGGACCCACAGCTTCATTGCCGCCGTCTCCGACCACCGGATCGGTGATGGCAACCTCCCTCCACCTCGTCTCGGAGTTCTCGATGCCCGTCGCCAGTCTTGTACACGTTTCAGTCGGCGATCGGTACGTGACCTGGTCAACCGGACAAACGATCGAAGCCTACGACCTAGAGAGCAAACGCTCCGTGACAGTGGCGACGGCTGTGCCTCCTGAGATCCTCGACTATCCACAGACGTCGCACGGGATCGTCGCCTACGTGTCCATCGCGCACCTACCGCAGGCGGATCAGGACCTTTTGCCGTGGTCCATCCGGGCAGTCGACGTGACGACCATGCAATCCGTACAATCGATTCAGGGCCGTGCTCCAATGGCCGGTGCGCTACTTCCGCAACCGGCGCTTGACTGGCCGTGGCTGGTGTGGACGCAGCAAGAGGACTCGGCATACCCGCCGAGTTATGACCATCCACCCATCGGAGACACCAGGTCGTTGAACCTCACAACCGGCGAGGAGCGTACGCTGATTCACGATTGGTTTCCGGCACGGATTTCGGTTACAAGTGGTCTGGTCGTGGCCGAGGTGGGGCAGCGAAGAAGCAACGCGCCGCCTACCACAGACGTTTACGTCGTACCGGCTAACGGCGCCGCGAAACCTCGCCCGCTCACCTCATCAGGGCACGCGACACTGCCGGCCGCTTCTGATGGCGAAGTGGCGTGGCTCCTCCATGGGGAGACCGGTTACGACGCTGTCTTGGTCAAACCCCTCAGCGATGCGACCGCAATGGGCGTCAAGATCGCGGACGCCAACGAGGGCGGATTGGCTATAGGCCGCGGATTCGTTGCATGGATAGGCGACGACGGGTCCCTCTGGGTGCGATCGACGACCACCACGAGCCACCCGCAGATGATCGCCAGCGCGACACAGTTTGCGCTCGCGAGTGGAGTGAGCGCACGAGGAAGCACTGTGGCGTGGGGCGACCAGTTAGACAAGCAGTTCACACTCCACGTGGCATCAGTGAAGCTCGACTGACCATCAGGAGATGCAGATGATGCCGATGCATGCCGTTCGACTGATGTTGGTCGGCACCGCGCTTGGGCTGGTAGGTTGCGGAGGGGCCGGCGGCGCCTCTGCCATCAACAGGACTGGCCCCACCGGCCCACCCAGTCTAGACGCGAATCGTGGAGCACCGATCCATAGTCCTACCGCAGCGTCTGGAGCAACCTCGCCGTCACCGGCTCAGCAACCTACGCCGGTGGCGCTCGGCTCTCCGAACGCTGCGCCAGCGTCACCACGCTCGGCTGAGGCATGTTCACCATCAGCATATCGGGTAGTCCTCCAGGCGGAGGGGACCGATGGCGATACGAACACGCAGTCCTTCTCGGCGACGTGCGGCTTCGATGTCACATGGTCCGTCGGTGCCAGCTCCTTTCCCAATTCCTTGACGATCACACTCCTCGACGCAGCAACCAAGGCGAAGCGGGCTGTGTTGCTCAACGGCGCGAACCTGCAAGCTGGTGCGCAGAGCGGGGTCCACGTTTCCGGCTCCGGGGCGTTCGTCCTCGACGTTCGCAGCAGCGGGTGTCCATGGTCCATCAGCGCTAAGAGCTAGTCGAACGCTGCGCATACCGTGTGGCGTTGTCCACTCAGGCCGGCGGCCGCGGCACGGCGTCGGCGGCCTTCGTCCTAGCGGCTCGCTGCCAGTCGGCGCAGTGGCCGTGGCGACCCGAGAGTCGCAGCCATCGGCGGAGCCGGAGCACGATTCGAGGCAAGCGCACGGGTCGTAGCTGCCGTGGACTGGCCCGGCGTCCCCCACCGCGCGGCCCACCGGCCGCAAGAGCCAGCGCACCGAGCCGTTCGCGCACGTCCGAGAGATTCGAATAGGCTCCAGTCTGTAGCCCCGCGGCCCGGTCTTGCGAACCCAACCAACCAACCCGCTCAGGCTCACGGCTGGAAGGCGTCCCCGGACGGTCAGGCTACCGTGCCCGTGCCCATCTGTTGTGCTCTCCCCACGGCGCGCGCCAGCGCGCGGACAGAGCGATCGTCGCGTTTACTGCGCCGCGATCGCCGGGGCGCCCTTGCGCAGCACGAACTTCTGAATCTTCCCCGTGGCCGTCTTGGGCAGCTCGTCGACGAAGCTGACTCCCTTGGGCGCCTTGAAGTGCGCGAGCGAGTTGCGGGCGTAGTCGATCATCTCGCTCTCCGACGCCGAGGCGCCGGGCTTGAGCACCACGAAGGCGTACGGCGCCTCACCCCACTTCTCGTGCGGCAGGCCGACGATGGCCACTTCCTGCACCGCGGGATGGCGCAGCAGCACACCCTCCACCTCCACCGAGGAGATGTTCTCGCCACCGGAGATGATCACGTCCTTGATGCGGTCGCGGATCTCGACGTAGCCGTCGGGATGCACGACGGCGGCGTCGCCGGTGTGGAACCAGCCGTCGCCCATGGCGCGCTCGGTGGCCTCGGGGTCGTCGTAGTAGCCCTTCATCACCACGTTGCCGCGCACCACGATCTCGCCGAGCGACTGTCCGTCCCAGCGCACCTCGACGCCGCTGTCGTCGACGACGCGCAGCTCGCCGGAGGTGATCAGCTCCACGCCCTGGCGGGCCTTGACGGTGGCGCGGTCCTGCAGGGCAAGGCCGCGGTGCTCGGGGCGCGGCTCGCAGACGGTGATGAACGGCGCGGTCTCAGTAAGGCCGTAGACCTGAGTCACCTCCCAGCCGAGCTCGCCCTCCATGCGCTCGATGGTGGCGGCGGCGGGGGGCGCGCCGGCGGTGACCACGTGCACGCCGCGCGGCGCGCGCGCGCGCATCGCCTCGGGCGCGTTGGCCAGTGAGATCAGCACTGTCGGCGCGGCGCAGAGCCAGGTGATGCGCTCGTCGCGGATCAGCTCGTAGACGCGCGCCGGCTCGACCTTGGGCAGGCAGACGTGGGTTGCGCCCGCGGCGGTGACCGTCCAGACGAAGGTCCAGCCGTTGGCGTGGAACATCGGCAGCGTCCACAGGTAGCGGTCGTCGACGGTGAGATGCAGGTGGATCAGCGTGCCCACCGTGTTCATGTACGCATTGCGGTGGGTGATCATCACGCCCTTGGGACGCGCCGTTGTACCGCTGGTGTAGTTGATCGAGAGCAGGTCGGTCTCGGCGATCTGCGGATGCACAAAGTCGTCGCGCGCGTAGGCGAGACGCTGCTCGTAGTCGATCCACCCCGGTGCCTCGCCTTCCAGTGCCACGAAATGCTTGACGCCGCCGAGCTGGGAACGGATCGAGTCCACCTGTTCGAGATGATCCGCGTGCGCGCACACCACCGTTGCACCACTGTGGTTGATGATATACGCGAAGTCGTCGGGTGTCAGGCGGTAGTTGATCGGCACCAGCACCGCGCCGATCTGCGGCACGGCGTAGAACGATTCGAGCTGAGCGACGGTGTTGGGCGCGATGTAAGCGACGCGGTCACCGGGGCGAACGCCCATCTCCTGCAGGGCCGACGACCAGCGGTCGCAGCGGTGGAAGAACTGCTCGTAGGTGAGGCGCAGCTCGCGGTCGACCACCGCCTCGCGCCGGGAGTAGAGCCGGCGGGCCCGTCGGGCGAACTCCATGGGCGTGAGCGGGATCTCCACGGTGTGCCTCCTGCCTTGTGACCAGCCGACCTTCCGGAACCGGCATTGTCCCGCGATGCCCCGCCTGCCGTCACGACGCAGTGCGGCAAAGTGCGGCACGGTTGGGCTGCGCGCGCGTCCGGACAAGCGGCGCGGCTGGTGAACCTCAGCGTCTGCGGGGCACCAGCTTGGCCCACATGTGGCGAAAACGCCGCCATAACGGGACGCGCTGACGCGGCTGCTGCGGCTCGTGCACGGTCATCTCCATCTCCGCCTGCAGGGTGCGTCCCTGGGCGGCGTGGATCATCGGCACGACGACGCGAAGGATCAGCACCTGCAGCGCCGCCGCCATGGGCACCGCCAGCAGCGCACCGGCGACGCCCTGCAGCGCGCCGCCGACCAGCAGCGCGAGCACCACGGTCAGCGGCGGCAGCGCCACCACGCGGTTCATCACCACCGGCACCAGGGTGTTGCTCTCCACCTGCTGGATGACCAGGAATACGCCGGCGACCAGCAGCGGATAGATTGGCGACACCGTGAAGCCGAGCAGCACCGCGGGCGCGGCGCCGATGAACGGGCCGAAGATGGGGATCGCCTCCAACACCCCGGCGAAGATGCCCAGCAGCACCGGGCTGGGCAGCCGCAGCGCTGCCACCGCGCCGCCCGAGAGCAGGCCGATCACCACCATGTTGATGACCACGCCGCGCAGGTAGCCGCCGATGCGCGTGCCCATGTCGGCGATGACGTCGGCGGCGAGCGGCTGCCGCACCGGCGGAGCCAGGTCGAC
>Ga0210400_10006225_pt1 | contig 10059 bp, 7 predicted proteins | sample IncBWH26MmetaG_FD_155456 | JGI IMG/M metagenome (GOLD analysis project Ga0210400, IMG submission 155456) | Forest soil microbial communities from Barre Woods Harvard Forest LTER site, Petersham, Massachusetts, United States - Inc-BW-H-26-M | ecosystem: Environmental > Terrestrial > Soil >... | reverse complement strand
GGTGTGCGATGAATTCGCAGAGATGGAACGTCAGGCGCTCGAGATCTCGGGTTGGGCCGACAATGTGTACGTGAAGATCCCGGTCACGAATACGCGGGGCGAGGCAAGCTATGCCCTGATTCGCCGCCTCGCGAGCCGGGGTGTCAAGCTCAACGTCACCGCAATCATGACCCTCGTGCAGGTCCGGGAAGTCGTGTCCGCACTGAACCCTGAGGTCGCCAGCTTTGTCTCCGTATTCGCGGGACGCATCGCTGATACGGGAGTGGACCCCCTGCCGCTCATGGCAAACGCGGTGCAGATGCTCAAAACACGCCCCACGGCGGAGCTTATCTGGGCAAGTCCCCGTGAGGTGCTCAATATTTTCCATGCCGACAGCATCGGCTGTCATGTCGTTACGGCAACCCGCGACATACTGAAAAAGCTGCCGCTCGTCGGGTACAACCTGGATGAGTACTCTCTCGATACCGTGCGGATGTTTTATCGCGACGCGCTCGCGGCGGGATTCTCCCCTTGCCAATGAGCCGCTCCGATGTGCCGGTTGAGACTTTGCAGCTGCCGGCTTGGAATGCCACGCCGGGGCGTGCGAGGGAGCGAATTCTCGAATATGGACGCGCCCACGCATCGCAACTCATACGCTTTGTGCTGATCGGCGCAACTCTCGCGGCGCTGAATCTCTCTTTTCTGTACTGCTTGCGTAGGCTGCTGCACTTTTCGGATCCAATTGCGGTCACAGCCATGTACATTCTGGGCGCGCTCGTGCATTTCCCGGCGCATCGCTGGATTACTTACGGCGCCCAAGACCAGCCGATCCGTCCGCAAGGGTTGCGCTATGCGATCATGTTGGTGTGCAATTTTGTGATCATGCAGACAATCGTCAATCTGGCGTCGCGCGTGTCGATATCGCCTTACATTGCCGTCATGGCCTCCACGGGGTGCACCATGATCTTCAATTTCCTCGTCATGACGCACGTCGTCTTCGCAAAGAGGCGTTCGCCGTGACGGTCGACAGCAATTCGGTCTGCGTCGCACCCCTTGCGGATCTGCGCCTGGGTGCTGATCGACCTGGCGTCACCGCCACCGCTAAATTACCAGGCGAGGTGGTCGATGTTCTGCATCTGCGCGGTGTGGCGGGGGGGCCAGTACTACTGCTGACCGGGTGCGCCCCGGGCGAGGGCGGGCATCAAGCCGCACCCCAGTTCCAACTCACATGCGGTGCCATCAATGAGGCGCCTGCTCTGACGAGTCGTGGCGGCTTCGCTGCCGTCGTCTTGATTCTTGATGGCTCTCGCGCAGATGAGTTCGAGTCGACACTGACGGCAATCGCCCCGCAGCTGGCGCCAGGCAGCTTGCTGGTGGTGCTCACTCTGGGCCCTGGCTCGGGACGCACGCACGCGGCAGGCACTCGGGATTCGGCACACCTGTCGCTGCTGCGGTCCGGTTACACCTGCGTGTGGATCCATTCTCACCGCAAGAGGCTGTGCATCTCCGCACAGCGCGGCTCCGCCGCACCCGTTACCAGGACCTGTTCGATCCTGGTGCCGGTGTTCAACGAAAAGGATACGTTTCCCGAACTGATGCGGACGTTGCTCGCGAAGCGTCTGGATCACCTCGGGCTCGAGCGCGAGATCATCCTCATCGAGAGCAATTCGAGCGACGGAACGCGCGAGCTGGTTGCAGGCTTCGAGGCCACGCCAGGGGTCAGGGTCCTCTACCAGGATCGCCCGCGCGGCAAGGGCCACGCCGTTCGTGCCGGCTTAGGCCTGGCCACCGGCGATTTCGTGCTGATTCAGGACGCAGACCTCGAGTACGACTTGAACGACTACGACGCTCTGCTCGAGCCGCTGCTCTCGAATCGGGCAGCCTTCGTACTCGGATGCCGGCACGGAGGCCGCTTCAGAATGCGCAGATTTCCACGCCAGCGGCTGCTTGGGGAGGTGCTCAACGTCGCGCACGTGCTCCTCGCGGGTCTGATCAATGTCCTGTACGGCCAAAACATGAAAGATCCCTTCACGATGTTCAAGGTCTTCCGACGCGACTGCCTCTACGGGCTTGAGTTCGAGTGCAACGGTTTCGATTTCGATCACGAACTCGTCATCAAACTGGTGTTGAAGGGCTATCGGCCGCTGGAAATTCCAGTCAACTATTGGGCGCGCTCATTCAGTCAGGGCAAAAAGATTCGACTTTTCCGTGATCCACCGGCATTGATCGCTGCGGACTTGAAGTACCGTTTGCAACGCCTGCGGCCGCGGTTCGAATGACCTGGGCCGATAGAGACGTCGATGACCGCAATGCCACTGGTCTTCTCGGTGACACGACAGCGCGGGATTACTCGCGCAAGTTGAGGCTATTCAACTCGTTCGCCGAGCCCGAACTGCGCCGGGCAATCGCCAGCCTGGGACTAAAACAGGGCATGCACGTTCTCGACGCAGGATGCGGTACAGGGGAGGCGCTGCGGTGGCTGTGCGATGCCGTGGCTCCGCAGGGTACAGTCGTTGGCATCGACCTCGCCGCGGCGCACGTCTCTGCCGCTCGCGCCTGTGTTTCTGACCAAGTATTGGTGCTGCAAGCCGACGTGCGGCAACCGCCTCTGGCACCTCGGAACTTCGATTTCATCTGGTCCGTGAATACGATCAACCATTTGCACGAACCGCTGGCGGGTGTGCGAGTCCTGGCAAGCCTGCTGCGTCTGGGCGGGCGCATAGCGTTGGGCCAAAGCTCCCTGTTGCCGGACATGTTCTTCGCGTGGGATTCGAGGCTCGAGCGGCTGACAAACGAGGCAGTGCGCCGCTACTACCGCAACCGCTATGGTCTTTCGGAGCGTGATCTGGCGGACACCCGTTCGATCGTGGGATTGCTGCGCCGCGCCGCTTTGCACAGCGTAACAGCGCAAACGTTCATAATTGAGCGCGTGTCGCCGCTGAATCCTGCGGATGAAGCCTATCTCCTCGAGGCGATTTTCCGCGGTACGTGGGGCGAACGTCTGCGGCCTTACCTGTCCGGGGAGGACTACGATGAACTCACCGCCCTCTGCGATCCCGGGGATCCGGCTTTCGCGCTGCGTCGCTCAGATTTCCACTTCTTGCAGACCTTCACGGTGGCGGTCGGACAAGTTCCATAATTAAGCGTGCGCCTACCGTCCTTATATCGATACGACGTTCCGGCGGTCGCTGCGTTGCTGCTGCTTGGCTCATTGTCGTTTGTGCACTTGATGGCATTGCCGGCCTTCGAAGATGAAGGCTCTCAATTGCGTTGGGCGTGGAGAATAATCGAAGCCGGAGAATGGCTTCAGCCCTTGGGCGATGGTAAGCCGCTGGAGGCATGGCTACTCGTGCCGCTGGTGCGGCTGGGATTGCATCCGCTCACGGCAGCGCGCGGGTTGCACGTTCTGGCGGGGATGATCGGCGCCGTATTGATCTACCGGCTGGCGCGCCGAATGACCGGCCGCCGCGCGGCCTTTGTGGCCGGCGTGCTCTTTGCGCTCTGTCCATTTGAGGTGTATTTGCAGCGGCTTGCCTTGTCGGACAGTTTTATGTGCGCGGCCGGCATCTGGGTGCTCCTCTGCGTGATTAATTTCACCAAAACGCCTGACGGGCGTCACGCCTTTTTACTCGCCATTAGTCTCGTGCTCGTGGCTTTCTGTAAGTTTCCGGTCGGTTTTTTCTATCTCATCGCGATGCCAATGGCGCTCCTGCTGATGCCTTCTCATGAACGTCGGGAATTGCTGCGGCCGCCTGCGCTGCGGAAGTTGCTTGGGGCGCATGCGCCCGCTGTGCTACTGGCCGCGGCTGTGGTCGTTGCGGCATTTATTCGGGTACGGAGCGGCCACTCGGCCGGATTCGGCCTGCAGGATCTCATGGGGATTGGCGCAGGGCACTACCACGACATTGCGGCGACGATAGGAATTGTTCGTCCCAATCTAGCGCGTGAACTCAGCACCCAGTTGTCATGGCCCGTTACGGTCATAGGGCTCGTCGGACTGGTTGCCGGGGCGTTCCTCAACGATTGGCGTCAACGGTGGCTGATCTTGATCGGGCTGTTGCCCATGCTTGGCATAGGTCTCCTTGCCCAATTTTGGTTTCCACGCTACTTGCTGTTCACCATGCCGCCGCTGATCATCGCCGCCGTAGCGGGCTGGCAAAACCTGTCGCTGCGAGCCGGGCGATTCCGGCTCGCGGTGCAATTGGGAGTGCTGGCGGTCTGTGTAGGGTTCATGGGTCGTCAATCCGCGCTTCTCATACTCAATCCGCTTGGCGCAAGGTGGTCGCCCGTGGACCGCTTTCAATACATCCAGGGTGGTGGGTCAGGTTATGGTTACCCAGAAGCCGCACAATTGCTTCTTGGGGAGACGAATGCGCCGGAGATGATCTATGCATTGGATGGTCACAGCGCGTACCAGTTGCTCGCCTACTTGCCCGCGTCATGGACACGCCGCGTCAAACCGGTTTTTTACGGACAGGATGGCAAGGAATTGCGCAGCGATGAGGCACGTTTGGAAAATCTCTTCAATCATGCGCCGGCTCGGATCATTATCAGCGAGGGGCTTTTGCCAGGTTACCTGGCTTCGACCTTCGGCAGTGCGAATATCGATCAAATCAATCTGCGTCAAATTGCCGTATTCGACAAACCAGGGTCGCGCGCGCGCTTGGCCATTTACGCTGTTACGCGACGGTAATCGATGCACTTGTTCTCTCGAATAAAACTCGGAAGTGAACGGTATCCCGCCTTGACAGGCGTCAGGGCGCTCGGAGCCACCGTCGTTTTCCTCGACCATTTTCCGCCGTGGGTCGCCGCGCATATCACGATCAACGTCATGGCGTTTTTCTTTGCATTGAGCGGCTTTCTCATTGTTCGGATCTACTATGAGCAGGCTGAGTTCACTCGCCGATGGTTATCGAAATATTTCGTGAATCGATTCGCGCGCATTTATCCTGTTTATTTCTTATTGCTGAGTATTGCCGTCTGTCTGCAGCACGATTTCCGTCCCTGGACGCTCATCACGAACTACACCCTGACACATGCCCTTTTTCACGGTACCGAGTTGATCATTCAACCTAGCTGGTCGCTGACCGTGGAAGAATGTTTCTATTTCCTGGCGCCACTCTTCATGATTCTGGCGAGGCGTCATAATTTCTGGGTTCCCTTTGCTTTGGCATGCTTTTTTCTAATGGCGGCCTTGGTGATTTCAAACCTTGGGATTGCGTTCTTGGGGACCTCTGCATTCGTCTTGACAACCACATTCTTCGGTCATTTTATCGAGTTCTTTGCCGGCTTCTATCTGGCGCTCGCTTTGATGCGGTTGGAAAAGCAGGGGTCGACTTACGCGCCGGGAAACAAGTACACGATGACGGGCCTCGCGGGTGTGTTGCTGTTGGTGGTCGCCATGGCGGTCGTCTATCGGCATGTTCCCATCAGTTTCCGCGCGATCATCGTCATCAATAATTTTCTGATCCCTGTGCCCATTGCCGTGCTGTACTGGGGACTCATACGTGAAAATACCTTCCTGTCACGGATTCTATCCAGCAACGTTTCCGGGTTGCTCGGCAGGAGTTCCTATTCTTTTTATTTGCTGCACACGCTGGTCATAAACTACGTCGCGGTTCCTTTACTGTTGTCCCGAGGCGGTTTCCGGCCTCTTTATGTTCTGCTCACGCTGGTCGCTACCTGGTGCGCTTCGATTCTAGTTTTTGTTGGTTATGAAGAACCGGTGAACATTCTGATTCGCCGGGTATTCCGATCGCAGGACAAAACGGTGGGCATGCAATCGACGCTCTTTCAGGTCAAGCCGTAACTCAAGCCGATGGAGCCGGCGGCCGCGTCCGACACCACGGACTGATCGCGGCTGGGCCGCGGATTGTTCGGCCATTCCTCGCACTGGTATAATTACGCATGCGAAAAATCAAGCTTTTGGCCTGGTTGCTCTGCTTCATTTTCGTATGCGGACTCATTGTGTTGCCCGCCGGGCGTGGCCACCTGCAACAGTTCCTCAGCGCACACCGGGGCGTAACGATTTACCTCCTGCTGGCCCTTCTTTTGGCGATTCCCGGCAACATAGTCACGTTGGTGACGGCATTTCTGTTTGAATGGCTGCTGGTCGGCTGGTCTCGCTCGTCGCTCAAGACCCTGTGGGAGGCGCGTGCGTCGGTGAAACTGGATGCGCTTTCTATCGCGATGACTCTTCTGCCCCTCGGGCGCCTTGGCTACATACTATCGCTCGGACTGCTTTTTGCGATCGATACTCATTCGGTGAAGCCTGAGAATATTTCTCTCACGCACTTCCTGCCGTTATGGGGCATCCAGGTCACGATCCTGGTGTTGTTTCACTCGTTCATCGCCTACTGGATGCACAGACTCGAACATACGATCCCGGCTCTCTGGGCGCTGCATAAGTTTCATCATTCCGCGGACCGCATGTCGATTTTTACTTCGGAGCGCCGGACGGTGCTGGCCAAAGGCGTGGAAGAAACGCTCCTGTTCATCCCCGCGGTGCTGTTGAGCGATCCGACCGCCGCGAAGCCCGCCGTGGGCAGCCTGGCATTCGTGATGGTGGTGATTTATGCCGCTTTTCGCATCTTCACAAGCTTCAACATGTATCTGTGCCATTCCAACCTCACCACGGATTATGGTTGGGTTGGCCGCTGGCTGCTCGTATCACCCAGGATGCACCGGCTTCACCATGCCGCATCGCGCAGTTATCACGACAAAAATTTTACATTCGATCTGGTGATCTGGGACCGACTTTTCGGAACCTATGCGACGTGTGATGCATCGGCCGTCGCCGACATACCGCTTGGACTGGATGACAACCCTTTCAACGGCCGCAGCACCATCATGGGCGTATTGCGCAACTATTTTCTGACCCCCTACCTGGTCTTTTGGTATGAACTTCGCAGAGGTTTCAAGGCATGGTTGCCGGACCGGCTCAATCGCGAACAGAATTCGGTGGAGCTGCGGCCTCAATTCTGACGTCGCCTCGCGCGGAATCGCGCGCGGCCCCCCGCCGGCCCGACGTCTTCGGATGAGCAATGAAGTAGACGCAGCCGATAAACATCGCAAGCAGCAGAAATAGTCTCGGATACGCCAACAAAGAGAGTCCGCCGTGCCCTTCGAATGGGTAAGCGTAGTTGTAGGGAATGAATCCGATTAGCGCGTACGCGCCAAGGATGAAGTACGCCGGCATGCGGGCGCCTTGGGACAGGAAATGGTTGATGAGCAGCGCGACGGGCAGCCAAAACAGGGCGCAGGTGTAGGTTGCCGTTGCCGGCGCGATCAGAAACAAGACAATTCCAAGAATTCCGATGGACGGCGCTGCAGCACCGGCAGCACCTCCGCGCGCGAGCTTGACCAAGGTCGCAACGGCGGCGAGTAGGATTGAGCCTTTTACGGCGATTAAACCGATCGTCCGCAGCAAAGGAGCTGCCAATAGCGGCTGCGGATTTCGAGCAGGATCAAATACGAACAATCGATCGAACAAGGTATCAAACGACTGGTACACCGCGGTAAAGGGAACGGTCTGGTCCTGCAGGCTGAGCCGTCCCACCAGGTGATTCCCAAAAACCGAAAGAATAAAGATCTCATGCACCTTCCAGCCCAAAACAGCAATGCTGACGAGCCCGACACACGTAATTGCCGCCGCACCGCCCATCACAACTTTCCATTCCTTGCGGAATGCAAAGTAGGCAAGGATAATTATTGGAAAATATTTGATCGGCACGAAGAGACCAAAACAGATTCCGGCCAGCCAGGGCCGGCGCTCAAGGTACAGGTAGTATCCCAGGATGCAGAACATCGAAATGAGAATGTACGGCTGACCGCAACGCAAGCCGCCGACAATCGCCAGACCTGACGACAGAATGAATAGTGCCGAATCGACCGGATTCCACGCAAGGATTCTCGCCAATAGGAATATCGAGCAAATCAGGCACAGCACACTCACGACGGTCACGATGCGCAGCGCCGTCAGTGGCTCGAAGCGCGCCAGGGGAACCAGGAGCAGGGCGGTCGGCGGTGGAAAGGGGGCGAATTTCCCCGGATTTTTGGCTGACTCCAATCCGTAGCGACGAATTTGCTCGCGAAACCAGTCATCGTCGTAGAGTCTCTGAGTATCCTGTCCGTCGATCACGATCCTGGCGGCCGTGAAATAGCCCGGGAAATCGGCGGTAACTTCGGACATCGCGGGTACGACGCCTTTGCTGAACACAAAGGCGGCAAGGCCGACCACCAGCAATGTCGTCCAGGCGCGGCCAAAGAATGAATGCGACATCCCCATCAGGAGAAGCTTTCCGCCGGCGTGTTCGCCGGCGGGAGCCGGCCATACCGTGCGCTGCCCACGATCCTCCCGTCGTTGAGCTCGACGACAAAATCGCAATACGCAAGCGCACTGGTCCGGTGCGCGATGATCAGGATGGTTCTGTCCGGCCGCAGCAGGTCCAGCGTCTCCGTGATCTCGCCTTCGGCAGCGGTATCCAAGGCACTGGTCGCCTCGTCCAGGATCAAAAGCGATGCGTCACGGTAGAGAGCTCGCGCGATTGCCAGGCGCTGCCGCTGTCCGCCGCTTAGGGCGCATCCCGCCCCCAACCATTCGTCGTAACCGTTGGGCAGCGCGGCGACGCATTCCGTAAGACGCGCCAATCGCACCGCAGACTCCAGGCGCTCACGGTCAATCTGTGCGTGCGGAATTCCGAATGCGATGTTCTCGGCTAGTGTTGCCTCGAATAGGGTTACGTGCTGTGGAACGTAGGCTATGGTTGACTGCCACGCAACGCAGTGCACGCGGTCAAGCCGCGTTCCGTCGACTTCGATGTATCCCGACTGCGGAACCAGAAGTCCGCTCACCAGGTCAAGCAAAGTAGTCTTGCCGGAGCCGTTTGGGCCGATGAAGCCGACAATGGCGCCAGCGGGAATGACCAGCGAGGCACCCAAAACGGACGCCGGTCGATCGGGCGCATAGCTGAAGGACACATCACACAGTCGAATTGCCGAGCGCGGTCTGCCGCGCCAGTTGCGTTCCATCCAGGCGTCACGCGTGATCCTTCGCGAAGGGTTGGCTGGTGCCAAGTCGATCTCAATCCCGGCTAATGCGGTCCGATCGGCACGAATCCTCACAATCGCCGCAAACGCCTGCTGTAATGCCGGCAACAGACGATACGCCGCGAACACTACAAAGCTCAGCTGCGCCATCCAGCTCGTGCCGGGCCGGCCGTGCAAGTAGAGCGCGACACCCACCAGGCAAGCGACGGTGATGCACTCGAGGACATATTTGGGTGCCTGCGAAATTGCCAGCGTGTTTACGGCCGCCCGGGAGATTGACCTTGACTGCTCTGCGAATCGCCGGACGAACAATTCGCGCGCCTGCGCGAGCATGACGTCCCTGATCGCCCCGAAACCCTCGTTGATTGTTCGAGTCCGCTCGGCGTGGTAGCGGCTCTCGGACTGCCCGTTGCGCAGCAAGCGCTTGCGGGCGGTCGCGTATATGGCCGCGTAACTCACACCGAGCCCGACGATGGCGGCGACGGCAACCACGGGATTTATGAGCACGACCGCGGTCGTCACGCACACGATCGTCACAAGATTCGTCACCAGGATGAGCGCATGTTGCAAGACGATGGATGTCACGCGCGCGCTTTCCTGGACTTTGCCCGCGAGCACCGAGCTTCTGCTGCGCATGTGGAATTCGTAGTCACGATGCATGTATTCATCGAACAGGCGGACGTAAAGGGTGTCGCCGACGCGAGCGGCAAATCGATTGATCGCCATGAAGCCGAACAGGTTCACGACGTTCGCGACGAGAACGACGGCGGCGAAAGCCATGCCTAGTACAACCGAGGACGCACCGCCCTGGTCGACGTGCGCTTCTTGCAATACTGCCCGCAGCAATGGGTGGTGCTCGATCGCATGGGGATCGGCCAGCACCGCAAAGAACGGCAGCACTGCGGCGATTCCACCGACCGTCGACAATGCCATCAGAATCGAGAGCAGCTGCAGCGCTACGACCTGCCGGCGCTGCCGGTGATCGAGAAGACGCCACAAGGCGAGCAGCACCGACATGTCAGGACCGCGGCC
>Ga0210400_10006224_pt1 | contig 10059 bp, 5 predicted proteins | sample IncBWH26MmetaG_FD_155456 | JGI IMG/M metagenome (GOLD analysis project Ga0210400, IMG submission 155456) | Forest soil microbial communities from Barre Woods Harvard Forest LTER site, Petersham, Massachusetts, United States - Inc-BW-H-26-M | ecosystem: Environmental > Terrestrial > Soil >... | reverse complement strand
TTTGAAGATGTCGTTGTTGACCCCGATCTTCGGACGCCCATCGGCGCCGGCGGTTTCGGACTCGATCCCCACGCGCCGGAATCCCGTCTCGCCTGTGAGCTTCACTTCCAACTGACCGTACGGCGAACACTGGAAGTAGTGCGTCTTCGTGTAATTGATCCCTAGGTAGATCCGGTGCGGACCGCGTGCATCGAGCGGTAGGGTCAGCTCCCCGCAGCCGTGGTCCGGGAACGCCGCCGCCATCACGCCCTTGACGCCTTCTTCCGTTTCGTAATCCAGCAGCTGCCAGCGCCCTTCCTGGAATTCGCGAGTAAACGCCGACGCAGGCGAGGCCTGGGAAATGTCGCTGCGGAAGATTGCAGCCGCGGGTGCCGGTGAGGGCGTGTCGGGCATGGCGGCGGAAGCGGTGGCCGCGCCTCCCAGCGCGCCCTGCAGGCAAACCTCGGCAAACCGCCGGCGGGTTGGCTGACTGTTCTTCATGGAGTCTCCTGCGTGTTGTGGGGCAGGCTTTTCAGTTTTAGTGTGCACCCTTGAACGTGCCCATGGTCCCGCCCGCCTCGATCCACTTCTCGTCGAAACGGACCGCCTTGATCGTGTGCCGCAAATACGTGTAGGCCACCGTGACCTTCCCATCGCTGGCCTGCGTCACCGAGGGATACGAGAACTCCTCGCGCTGCGGCGCGGCCAATTTCGCCAACTCCTCCGCGCTGAGTCCCGTTTCGAGATCGCGCACCCAGCCCCACGTCGCGCCGTTGTCTTTGGAAAGCGCCACCGACAGCGGCTTGCGCGGACCGGCCTTCGGCTTGCCGCCGGCGACCACCGACCCGACGTTGTTGAACGCCACCACAAGGTGGCCGTTAGCGAGCTTCGTCACCTGAATCGACGAGTTGTTGTTCGGCAGTTCCGTCTTGCGCGGCGCCGTCCACGTGCAGCCGTCGGGCGACGTGCTCTGGAAAATATTGTCGGCGAAGCGGCTGCGAAAGTACGCCTGGTATCCCTTGCCGATGGCGAGCACGCTGGGCTGCACGTACCCGTTTGATTCCGGCACCGCGCAGTCCTTCCAATGCTCGCCCTTGTCGCTCGACATCTTGACCAGCGAGTAGTTCGACTCCGCGCCGGTAGTGATGCCGCGGCTCGGAGTGACATACATCGGCAGCATCCAGTCGCCGTTCGGCATGACGAGCAGCGGCTGCCGGCTGAACGAGCCCGGCAGGTCGAACAGCACCTTCGGGTCGCTCCACGACGCGCCGCCGTCGCTCGATTTGGTCACCAGCAGCTTCGCGTTGGCCTGTCCCTGGCCCGCGCCCTGAGTGGTGTGGAAGATGCTCAACGCGCCATCCGGCGCCTCGAAGATCACCGGGTTCTGGTACGACTCGCCGGTGTGATGGTCCACCACGATCGGCTTGCTCCACTGCGTCGAACCCTTGGGCAGGCGCGCCAGCACGATCGCGACATCCGACTGGCCTTCCGCCGTGCCAGAGAACCAGACGCACACCAGATCGCCGTTCTTCAAACGCAGCAGATTGGCCGCGTGCGACGAGGTGAAGATCGGCGTCAGGTATGCCTCCTCCACCCCCTTCAACGAGGACGGCCGATATTTTCCGTCCTCGACTTCAGCCGCGAGCAAGGGCATCGCCATCAGCATTGCGATGCCGCACCGTGTCATCGTTCTTCTCGTCATCCCTTGGTCCCCTGGTAATGCGTGAACTCCGGCGCCCGTCAGAACGACAGGCGCCCGCCGATCTGCACCGAGCGCGAAGTCGCCGACGTGAGTTGCCCGAACGTCGCTTTCGAAACGTCGGTGACCAGCCCGCTGAGATTCGTGTGATTGAACGCGTTGAAGAAATCGCCGCGCAGCTGGAACTTCACCTTCTCGTTGATGTTGAAGTTCTTGCTCAGCGTCGCATCCAGCGTCCACATGCCGGGCGCGTTGAGCGCGTACCGGCCCAGGTTGCCTGGACGGATGCTGGCGCCGCTGGCGCTCGCCAGCGGTACCGTGATGAACGCCGCCGGGTTGAGGTACCTGAGCGTGGCGGACGAATCCGACAGGTAGGGGCTGACGCCCGCAGCCACATCCGGACGGCTGTTCGCATACGACGACTTGCTGTTGGTCACGTTCGCCGGTAAGCCGCTCGTCGCCGTAATCACGCCGGAGAGCTGCCAGCCGGCCAGCAGCAACTCCGTCGGCCGGCTCTTCGAGGAGGTCAGCTTCATGAAGGGCAGTTCGTAGAGATAGCTGCCGGTGAAGCTATGGCGCAGCGCGAACGGCGAGGGACCTCTGTCGGCTGCCAGGTTGTTGTTGTCCTGCGGCACCGCATTCAATTGCAGGTCGTTATCGCCCCACGACGTGTTGCTCGCCCACGTATACGCCCCCGTGAAGGACAGGCCGGACGAGAAGCGCTTCTGCACCGAGGTCTGCCACGCGTTGTAGTGGCTGTTGTCGGAGCCATCGTAGTAGCGGAACTGGCCGAACGCCGGGTTCGGTGCCACGCCGGTCAGGCGATCGGGCAGGTTCAGGTTGCGGACCATGATCAGGTGCAGTCCGCGATTGCCCACGTAAGCCGTATCGAGAGCGATCCCGTGTCCGAGCTCGCGCTGAATCCCGATGTTCCACTGGAGGCTGTACGGGTTCGGGAAATTCGGATTGATGGTCGTGCCGGAAATCGGTGTGCCGCTGGCGATCAACTGGTTGAGCACGGCGGTCGTATTCACCGGGTATTTCAGTCCCGCGGCGAGAGCCTGGGCGCGATTCAGCGTCAGGCGGTTCGGCACCGTCGGAGCGATCGGCGCGCCGAGTTCGATCGGACCGCCGAAGATCGGGTGCGGGTTGAAGAAGATGCCGGTGCCGCCGCGAACCACCGTCTTGCGGTCGGAGCCCAAAGCCCAGGAGAAACCGAGCCGCGGCGAGAAGTCGCGCCACTCGGCCTTAAACATCTGGTCGGCAGGCAGGAAGTCGCCGAAGCCGGGTCCAAGCGCGGTTGGAGCGCGGTTGAACACGCGTCCGTTGCTCTCTTTCGGCACCGTCCAATGGTCGTAGCGCGCACCCAGATTGAGCGTGAGGTTCGGGCGGATGCGCCAGTCGTCCTGAATGAAGGCGCCCACCTGCCAGGTATGCATCTGATAAAACGAAACCGGGAAGTTGATCTGAATCTGGTTCGGAATGTTGGCCAGGAAGTCGGCCAGGTTCGAGTAGCTGAAGCTGTTGGTGTTGTTATCGGTACGCCCGGGGCTCTGCCTCTGCAGGATTCCGCCGAACTGCAGCGAATGGCGTCCGCGGCTCAGGCCGATGGTTTCTTCCCACGTCTGCGTCGCCGCGCGCTTCTCGAAGGCTTCGGCGCCGCCCGTGTTGAACCCGAACGCGACGCCGTCGAGACCCACGCCCATGCCGGCGTCCAGGCGATTCAGGTACAGACGGTTGTAGCCGAAGCGCGTGTTGGACGTCCAGTTCGACGACGTGTGCGTGAACTGCCAGTTATACACGTCGCCATGGCCGGCGGTGATGCGCGGGTTGACCTCGATCACGCGCGGCGCGGTCCGCTCGGGACGCGACCGGGTGTAGCGGACGTTCAGCATATTCGTGGACGTGATGTACCAGTCGAAGCGCTGCACGAAATTCAGATCGTCCTGCTGGCCCGAGCCCGCGCCGACGAACCGGCCGGTCTGCGCTCCCGCGGCGTACGGCTGGTTCGGCGCCGGAAATACGGCGAAGACCGGTGCGTACACGGGATTGATCGCCAGCGTGGATTTCACGAACTCGGGCGTGGGGACGTCGTCGCTCAGCGCGGTGAAGTTCCTCAGCCGCACTCCTTCGTAGCTCGTGAAGGTGAACAGCTTGTCCTTGATGATCCGGCCGCCGAACGTGCCGCCGTACTGGTTGAACGTGGACCCCGGCTTGACCGCCAGGAACTGGTTACGCGCGTTGTACGCCGCCACGCTATTGAACTCGAAGAGGCTGCCGTGGAACGTGTTGGTGCCGCCCTTGGAGATGATGTTGACGTTGCCCGACATGCTGCCTGCCACCGTCGCCGGCGCGATGCTCTTCGTCGTGCTGATCTCCTGCACGGCATCCTGGCTGATGATGTTGATGACGTTGAAGCCCTGGTAGAAGCCGAGCGACGGCAGTTCCGCGTCCGGCGACGCGTTGGTGCCGTCCACCGTGACGTTGAATGCCGCCGGCGGCAGCCCGTTCATCGAGAGGCCCTGGTTCCCGGCCTTGGTCACGCCGTTGCCGAGCTTGAGCAGGTTGGTCCAGTCCTGGCGCGCCAGCGGCAATTCCGCCACCTGAATCTTCCCGATAGTGTCGTGCTGGTCGGAGCTGGCCAGATCGATCAGCGGCGTATCGCCCTGGATCGTCACCTCCTGCCGGTTCGTGCCCACCTGAAGTTGAAAGTCGAGGCTCAGCGAGTCGCCAGCCGAAAGCTGGATGCCGTGGCGAACCTGATCCTGGAACCCGGTCTGCTTGACGGTAATCGTGTAAGGTCCGACCGGCACGAAGTTAAAGGTGTACTGCCCGGCACTGTTCGAGACTGCGCTCAGGATGGCGTCCGTCGCGTCGTTCCTCAACTGCAGTTTGACTCCGGGCACTGCGGCGTGGCTCGCGTCGGTGACCGCGCCCGACACGGTGGCCGTGTTGACCTGGGCGAAAGCACCGCAAACGAAAAGCGCGATCAGGGCGCAAGTGAAAATCAGGCGTTGCATCATAAGCCTCCAGAACTCCGACTTCAGAATATGGGGGCTACGCGGACGCAGGATTAGCAGCTCGACCCTCATCGAACCCCCTGCGCTTTTGTATCACGGGGGGGATCTTGCGTCAATGAAAAAATGAAAATTAACAGAACTCTTGAAATTTAGCGAGGGATATTAAGACTTGCGCAGGTCTTGGGCCGCCGCACGTGCCGCATCCAGTACGGCGCGCGTGATTTCCAGTTCGCGCTCCGGCGTCATCCGTACCACCGGCGTCGAAACGCTCACCGCGGACGTGACCAGGCTTCCGTCGAGCGTCACCGCGGCGCCGATGCAGATTCCGCCCGTCACCGACTCCTCGCGATCCAGCGCATAGCCCTGCGCCCGGATGCGTTCGAACTCGGCGATCAGCGACTGCCGGTCGCACACCGTGTGGCTCGTTCTCGGGACCAGACCGTACACTTCGAGAATCCGGTTGATCACCTCGGGCTTCTGGAAGGCAGTGATCACCTTGCCCAGCGAACTGGCATGCGGCGGCAGCACGCGCCCCGGTTTGTTGGTCATGCGGATGGCGTGGAAGGTCTCCACGCTGTCCAGCGCTTCGATCCGGTTTTCAAAGAGATAGGCGCAGCTCGAGGTCTCGTCGAAACGCCCGGCCAGCTTTTGCAGATGCGGCCGCAGCGCGGCCCGGACCTTCTCGGCGCGCTCCTGCAAGCGGCCCAGCAACACTTTCGGCGCGAGTTCGTACGCCCCGTCCGAGCTCTGCTTCAGGTAGCCACGACTCTCCAGTGTCAGCAGAATGCGAAACAGCGAAGATTCCGGCAGCCCGATGTCCTGCGAGATTTCCTTCAGGGTTCTTTCCGAACGCTCGTCGTCGAAGCACTCGAGCACGTCCAGGGCGCGGCTGATCGCTCGCTGGTGGTATTGTCCACCGTTCTCGCCTGCTTCCGCCGGCGCGGAGGTGGCGCGCTTAGGACGGCGCCTGCGCTGCGGGGGCACGATAACTGGTTGAGAGGGCATAACTAATAACGATGCTACTAGGTTGAATTTCGTCCGTCAATGAATCGCGACAGTGGCTTTTGGCAATTATTCTCCACAACTACCAGTCGCGTCAAATATTAAGTTCCACTTCCGGCTCATTGCTGCGGCGCCGGCACCAATTCCTCGGCCGGCAGATGCTTGCGCATCTTCAGCCACTTCCACAGCGTCATCTCGGTCAGCGACGATTGCTCGCGCGGGAAGAACAGGCTTCCCAGATACCCCATCACGAACAGCACGACATGTCCCACGGCGCCGATCGTCAGGTCGTGCCACGGGTAATTGAATCCCATGTCCAGGAACTTCTTCTCCCCGGAGGTCGCCGTCGCCCACGCCGTGAATACCACCGCCGACAGTATGCCGATATAAATTCCCTGGCGGTTCGCCCGCGGACAGAGAAACGCCAGCATGAACAGCCCCGCGAGCCCGCCCGACACGATCGCCGAGAGCGAGAACCACTTGAGCAGCGCCCCGCCCGGCGCGTGCGCCAGGATGATCGCGATCACGATGCACATCGCGCCCGCCACCGCCACGATCCACTTGCCGCCGCGCAGCCGCATCCGGTCGGTCGCCTCCGGACGGTACGCGCGATAGATGTCCTCCACTCCGACCACCGCCAGCGCGTTCAAATCGGAGGCCAGCCCCGACATCGCCGCGCCCATCAGCGACGCCATGAACAGCCCCGCCATCCCCGAGGGCAGATGCATCGTCAAGAAGTATGGAAACACCTGGTCGGCCTTGGTGATGTACTTCGGCAGCACCTCGCCGGTCAGCTTGTAGAAGGACCACGTGCAGGTGCCGGCCAGCATGAACAGCGTCCACACCGGCACGCAGAGAATCGCGCCCAGCGCCACGCCTTTGATCGCTCCCTTATCGGTCTTCGCCACCAGGTATCGCTGCACCACCGTCTGGTCGGCCGTGTACTTCTGCAGGTACCAGAAGAAGCCGTAGAGCACCAGCACGAACACATTCTGCTGGCTCGCGAAATTCGTCCCCAGCGTACCGAGGTTGAACTTCTGATGCTCCCACGCCATCGCGATGACCGCCGATGGTCCGCCGGGAGGCAGAAACAGAAGGTACCCGAGCGCGACGAACACGCCCACCCAGATCACAAAGCCCTGGATCACGTCCGTCCAGATCACCGCCTCGAGGCCGCCGACCACCGTGTAGAAAACGGTCACGATCCCCACGCCCAGAATCAGCATGTCCATGTTCCAGCCCGTCATGCTGTTGATCGTCAGCGCCAGCAGGTAAAAGATGAAGCCCATCTTCGAGAAGTGCGCCAGCGAGAAGGCGATCGAACTGTACATCCGCGTTGGACGGCCGAACCGTTTGCCGAAATACTCATACGCGCTCATGCCGATCACGTGCCGGTAGAACGGGATCACCACCGTGCCCACCAGCGCGAGCGCGACCACCACCATCATGCCCGGCACCAGCAGCGCCCAGTTCGAGCCGTACGACGACCCGGGATATGCCACGAAGGTCACGCTTGTGATCAGCGTGGCGACGATCGAGAAGCCCATCGCCCACGAGGGAATCGACCGCTTGGCGACGAAGTAGGATTCCGTGCCCGTCTGGCGTAGGGCAAAGCGAATCCCGACGGACACCATGGCGATCATGTACACCGCCATGATCATGAGATCGAGCCAGCGTTGTTGCATAGTTTTCTCGACTACTATACATCAGGAAAATCGAAAGTGAAAGTTATTTGTGATTATTGAAAGATACTTGACCCCGACTCGGAGCGGTGAGAGAATCGGCTGGATGCTTCCTCGTCGAGCAACTCATTTCTGGGCGTGCGTTATCGCCGCCGGACTCAGCGTCGTGATGATCGGCCGGCTCTACGCCCAAGGCTCCACGCCCCAAAAGGATAGCGCCGCGCCCGAGTACAAAAACTCACTCGGCATGAAGATGATCCGCATTCCAGCGGGTGCCTTCAAAATGGGCAGCGACCGGCCCACCGACCCGGCGGCGCTCCACCAGCACCCGCTCTTCACCGATGGCGACTACGACGAGAAGCCGGTCCACGATGTCCGCATCTCGCACGACTTCTACATCTCCGAAACCGAAGTCACCGCCGAGCAGTTCCAGAAGTTCCGGATGGAGTATCAGGACATGGGCCGCTACTCGCCTTACGTCAGCGGCATGAGCTGGTATGATGCAAACGCCTTCTGCGCCTGGCTCAGCAAGCAGGAGAAGCGCCACTACCGCCTGCCCACCGAAGCCGAATGGGAGTACGCCGCGCGCGCCGGGTCCACCACTCACTTCGCCTCGGGCGACGCGCCTCCGCCGGACGGACAGGCCAACCGCTGGGGCCTTCGCAACATGCACAGCGGCGTCATGGAATGGACGCTCGACTGGTACGGTCCCTACGGGGCCGAACCGCAGACCGATCCCGTCGGACCGGCGTCCGGCTTCGCCCGCGTGGTGCGCGGCGGCGGCATCATGGGACCCACCGGCAAGGGCGCCGATGGCTCCGTGCCCTACTACCGCCGTTCCGCGAATCGCGCCAGCGTGGCGCCGACGTTCTCCGGCGTCCATCCGATCGGCTTCCGACTGGTCGAAGGCGAACTTCCCGCGACCGCGCCCGCAGCCGCGCCGGTGACCTTCCCGCTCTCCTTCGTCAAGTCCGATGCCGCGCCCGCCGCCAACCGGCCCGACGCCGCCAAGCCCTGGTTCCGCCAGCGCGCCCTGCTCCCCATCCCGCCCGAGGATGAAAATGCCGATTCCATCCGCGCCGCCGGACTCGACCCCGCGCTCAACGGCCACAACCACTCGGCCGGCGTGACCGTCGCGCCCAACGGCGACGTCTTGTGGATGGCCTTCTCCTCTTCCAGCAGCAGCACCGAATATCTGATGAACCCGGGCTTCGTGGTCAGCCGCCTGCGCTTCGGCAGCAACCAGTGGGACCTTCCGGCGCTGTTCTACGATTTTGCCGACGTCAACGATCAGTCCGCGCTCCTCTGGAACGATAGCGCGACGCTCCGCTTCTTCGGCGGCGGCGTCGGACTCGCCAACGTGCCCTTCCGCATGCAGTCCTCGCGCGACAACGGCGCGACTTGGTCGCAGGTCGAGTTTCCCTTACTGCGCGGACCGGTCGGCGGCTACTCGCCGCAGCCGATCACCAGCGCCTTCCGCACGTCCGACGGCAAGATGTATCTCGCCGTCGACGGCGCCAGTGATGCCGGCGGCGGCGAATCGCTCCTCTGGGAGAGCGGCGACAACGGCGTCACGTGGAGCGACACCGGCGGACGCACCGCCGGCCGCCACACCGCCTTCGTCGTCCTCAAGGACGGCAGCATCCTCGGGCTCGGCGGCAAGAATACCAATATCGACGGCTACATGCCGCAGGCCATCTCGCACGACCGCGGCCGCACCTGGACGGTCAGCAAGACCGTCTTCCCGGCGCTCGGCAGCAATCAGCGCCCCACCGTCGTCAGGCTCGCGAGCGGCCGCATCTTCTTCGCCGGCGACTACCAGAATCGCAACGGCAAACAGCCGGCGGGAGTCACCGCCAAGGGCGCCTACGTCGCGCTCTCCGACGACGAAGGCCGCACCTGGAAGATCAAGACCCTGCCCGGCACGCTGCCCCACGAGACCTGGACGCTCGGCAACCGGCCCGGCTGGAATGAACGCCGCCACGGCGAAGGCACGCTCGGCTATACGGTCGCGACCCAGGCGCCCAACGGCGTCATCCACCTGATCACCAGCATGAATCACCCGTCGCAGCACTTCGAAATGAACGAGGCGTGGATCCTCTCCGGCAGCACGGAGCAGTCCCGTCCCGCCGCGTCTTCCGCACGCACCGTCCCCGGCGAGCAGCACTACGCCGGAGGCAAGCTGCAGGCCAAGTGGTCGGCGTCGGTCGATACCGCGCGCGGCTACCTGCTCAACGGACCGGAGACATGGTTCTATCCCGGCGGCGAAAAGCAATATCAGGTGGAGTGGAAGGACGGCGTGAAGACCGGCACGGAGACGCTCTGGTCGCCCGCCGGCAAGCCCGTGTGGCAATGGGAGCATCACCCCGGCGCGGTGAGCGTTTGGACGCAGTACTGGCCGAGCGGCGGCAAGAAGCACGAATCGAGCTGGCGTGACGGCGTGTGCACCGGCCCCGCGACTTCCTGGTCGCCCGACGGCAAGGTCACCGGAACCTTCGAGTTCGAAAACGGGGAGCTGAAGCACTCCAAGTGACGCGCGTGCTTGCCATCGCCGACGATCTCACCGGCGCCCTGGAAGTCGGCGCGCGCTTTGCCGCCGCCGGCATGCGCTCCGTCGTTACTACTGGCCACGCCGCCGACTTCGAAGACGCGGTCATCGTGATCGACACCGAGACCC
>Ga0210400_10006223_pt1 | contig 10060 bp, 12 predicted proteins | sample IncBWH26MmetaG_FD_155456 | JGI IMG/M metagenome (GOLD analysis project Ga0210400, IMG submission 155456) | Forest soil microbial communities from Barre Woods Harvard Forest LTER site, Petersham, Massachusetts, United States - Inc-BW-H-26-M | ecosystem: Environmental > Terrestrial > Soil >... | reverse complement strand
GCACGAGATGGGAAAGTTGGAATTCTCCGGTTTACGCATCGAGTTACTGGGGACGGACTCGGCCTTCGTGCGCGGAGCGTGGCTGTTGACCATGATGGACGGCAAGACTCCCCAAGGGTTGTTCACGTTGGTGTTCCGCAAGTTTCCCGATGGATGGAAGATCGTGCACGACCATACTTCGGCGGCGGAGTGACTCACTTCTAGCCCCTAGTCACGCGTCCCATGCCCTTGTCCATGGCTTCGTTCGCCAGGCGGTCGGCTTCCCGGTTGTTTTCACGGAGAGCGTGGCCTATCGAAAACCATTCCAGTTGCGCGATCAATTCCTTGGCGCGGCCGTGGAGATCCTTAAGAGTCGGATTCTTCACTTTGTAAATGTCCTTGATCTGGCGGACGAGCAATTCCGAATCGCTGATCAGCTTGAGGGCTTTGGGGCCATGCAGCAAAGCGTATTCGAGGGCAGCGATCAAGCCTTGATATTCAGCGAAATTGTTGGTCTGGTGGCCAAGGTATTCGCTGAGGTGGGCAACTTTGCGTCCCGACTGATCTTGGATGACGACGCCATACCCCGCCGGTCCGGGATTGCCGCGTGCGCCGCCGTCGCTGTGCGCGATCAGATAGTGCTCGGGGGGAGCGTTCCACCCTGCGTCTTCACGGTCGGGGAAAAGCGCCTTGGATCCTGGAGTGCGGTGGGGCATTCTCTGAGTTTACAACGACGGTTGGATCCGAGTTCTCGTAACGATTGGGCCACCGATTTATTAGATTAGGGCCAACGATTGTCATCCCGAGGAGCGCGAGGGACCTTGGTGTTTTCGCGAACAGCGATGAGGCTAGGGCAAGCAAGAACCAAGATCCCTCGTTTCACTCGGGATGACAACAGCCTTAAGGGAATGCCGCGCCTCGGAATCGGTATCAGCGGCCAGCGGCCAGGCGGGTCGCTAGGCGTGCCGGTAAGTTGGCAGCAAAGATCCTGTCCTGTGCAGCTTTCAAATTATAAGGAGTTCGGTGGAAGTGGACGACTTGGGCGTCCGTATCGAACAGGGCGAAAGCGGCGCGCCAGTCTCCGTCGCGAGGTTGACCGACCGAGCCAGGGTTGATCATGTAACGGGTGGCAGATTTCAGTTGCAAAGACACCGACTCCGCCTGCCCCACAGTGCGGTATTCGGGACGAAAGCCGTCGGCACTGGAACCATTGGCGAAGAATCCGCCCTGAAGGTGGGTGTGGCCGAAGAAAGTGACCGGGGTATCGATGGTGATGAGCGGGACCAGGGCATCGCCGATCGAAACCACGTAGGCATCTTCATCGCCGGGCGAGCCGTGAACCAGTTGGACGTGAGGGAAATCCTCGAGGGGAAGCGGCCCCTGCGGGAGAGCGTGCAGCCAGTCGTGGTGTTCGGGAGTGAGTTGATCGCGAGTCCAGATGGCGGCTGATGCTGCCATGGGATTGAAGTCATCCAGTGCCAGGAGTCCGGTGGCAGCTTTGTCGTGATTCCCGCGGACAAAAATCTTCCCCAGCGCGCGGGAGCGATCAATAACTTCGTTGGGAGAAGCGCCGTAGCCGACGACGTCGCCAAGGTTGGCCACAAGATCGAAGGACGGAGCGCCAGCCATGCAAGCCTCCATGGCTTCCAGGTTGGCGTGAATGTCGCTAAGCAGCAGTATGCGCAATGAACACCAGACGGATGGCGATTATAGACGAGTGGCGCGGAAGAGGATAGGTCCGCTGGTTTTATTCTCTATTTCGAATTTACGACGGGGCAGCGGGCCCAATGTGCGGGGGCGACTTCCTCCAGCGGGGGCGCAAGCCGGAATACGAAATGCGCAGCGTGGCTCGAACGCACAGCCGGGCGGCATCGCGCGCAGCGGCGGAACAGTGCCTTCAATCGTCCCCAGCGGACGGCTGCGTTCTGTCTTGAGATTGGGCACCGCCTGCAAAAGGCCGCGAGTATAAGGATGCGCGGGAGCGCGAAAAATATCCTGTCTGGATCCCATCTCCACCACGCTTCCTGCATACATCACGGCCACGCGGTCGGCCACTTGCGACACTACTGCGAGATCGTGGGAGATGAAGAGCATAGCTAATCCGAACTTGGCGCGCAGGTCCGCAAGCAAAGCCAGAATCTGTGCCTGGATGGTGACGTCGAGCGCGGTGGTGGGTTCGTCCGCGATGAGCAATTGCGGCCGGTTCACGATGGCCATGGCGATCATAATGCGCTGCCGCATGCCGCCGGAGAGTTGATGAGGATAGTCGCGGGCGCGCCGCTCGGGCCGTGGAATGGCAACGTCATTCATGGCTTCCACCGCGAGTTTTTGAGCCTCTCGTTTTGAACGCGTGCCATGAGCCAGCACCGCCTCGGCGATTTGGTCGCCGACGCGCATCACTGGATTGAGAGCGGTCATTGGCTCCTGAAAGATCATCGCGATGCGCGAGCCGCGCAACCCGCGCATCGCGTCGTCAGCGAGCATGGCCAGATCGCGTGGGGAACCATTTTCCGCAAAGACAATTTCGCCAGAAACTCGCGCCTGCGGCGGCAGAAGGCGCATGATGGCGAGAGACGTGATGGACTTGCCGGAGCCGGATTCGCCGACGAGGCCAAGCACTTCGCCGGGAGCAACGGAGAAGTTGAGATCGCGGACAGCGGGCAGGGTTTGTGTGGGGACAGCCGCCCCCGGCTGTCCGGGCATCCGCAAAGCGGTTGTGGGGAAGTGGATGTTTAGTCTTTGGATGTCGAGAAGCGGAAGCACGGTGTCATGTTAGCAGCGAAGAGTCGCCCTGCGGGCGACGGTCAGCCGAGGCGCCTGTTCCCACATGTGTAGTGTAGTTTGTGGCCGGCAGTTTACTGACCCAGAATCAGCGGCAAGCCGTTCTTGTTGTTGCCGATTACCACGACTTTTGAATTAGCGCTCTTGGCCAGGTTCTCGGTCGCCTCGATGCCTTTCCATTCCAGCAGTGACGGAGTTATGCCCTGCGCCACGATTTGCTGGAAGTCGCGGACACCTGCGGCTTCAATACGCTTGCGCTGCGCTTCCTGGGTTTCTTTTTGTAAACGGAAGTTCATCGCCAGCGATTCCTGCTCGGCCTGCTGTTTGGCCTCGATGGCGGCTTTCAGAGTGGCCGGGAGTTGGATATCGCGGAGCAGAACGTTCTCGACGGTGAGTCCGCGCTGATTAAGCTGAGCGGTAACCTGATCGTAAATCTGCTTGCCAACCATTTCGCGTTCGCCGGTGTAGAGGGCATTGGCGGTGTGGGAAGCGGTTGCTTCGCGGATCGCGGAACGCAGCGTGGGCTCGACCACCACATTTTCGTAGTCGGCGCCGATTTTCTGGAAAACTTCGGAGGCGTGCTCGGGATTGAGATGGTAGATGAGCGAAGTGTCCAGGCTCATCATCAGGCCTTCGCTGGAAGGTACGCTGGCGGATTCTTTCAGCGTCTGGGTCTGGATGGAGAGTTCGTTGTTGGTCTTGAGAGGATTGATAAGGTGGATGCCCTCCCCCAAGGTTTCACCCGTCACTTTTCCGAAGAGGGTGAGCACTCCGACGTGGCCAGTGCCCACCCTGGTCACGGAACTGAACAGTAGGATAACGAGGAGGAATGCGGCGATGCCGATTCCAATCAGGCGCAGTATTCCGCCGGTGCCGCCACCTCCATCGATAATTCTTCCGCGGGCTGGATCAAAGACCGTCATCGTTTTTATCTCCGCAGCAATTTTAGGCGCGGCTGCAGTGGTGGCGTAAGTGACTTTTCTGAGACCGAAGGCCAGCGCGATGAATCTTAGGCTCAGCTTGGGGCATCCTTTAGAATGAGAGTTTATGAGCAAAATTCACATTCCTACTCCTCTTCGGCAGTACGTTGGAAAGCAGTCTACGGTGGACGTGAAGGCTGCTACGGTGGCCGAGGCCCTGACGGCTTTGTTGGAGCAGCATCCTGAACTGCGGCGGCATCTTTATACAGAGGAAGGAAAGCTGCGCGCCTTCGTTAATCTCTATGTTAACGACGAGGATATTCGTTATCTGCAGAAGGAGGCGACCGCGGTGCAGGACGGTGATAACATTTCCATTGTGCCTTCGATAGCCGGGGGTGCTTAGCAATATCTTTTCTGTCATCCCGAGCGAAGCGAGGGACCTTGGTTTTGGCTGGCAGTCACCACTGGTGGCGCAAACAGAGACCAAGGTCCCTCGCTCCGCTCGGGATGCAAGCTTTAGGGGCTCATCGCCAGTTCTTTCAATCGAGGATTTTATGGCCACTATCACCACCGAAATTCCGGTAACGCTAAGCAAGGATGAAATCCTGCGCTATTCGCGGCACTTGATCATGCCGGAGGTCGGCATGGAGGGGCAGCAGAAGCTGAAGGCGGCTCGGGTGCTGTGTATTGGCACGGGAGGACTCGGTTCGCCGCTGGCGCTGTATCTTGCGGCAGCCGGCGTGGGCACTCTCGGAATCGTCGACTTCGATGTGGTGGATTACACCAATTTACAGCGGCAGATCATTCACTCGACCGCCGATGTTGGCCGCAAGAAGCTCGATTCCGCCGCGGATAAATTGATCGGGATCAATCCGTTTCTGAACCTGCGAAAGTTCGATACCCGGCTGAGCAGTGAGAATGCCCTGGAGATCTTCCGCGACTTCGACGTCATCGCCGACGGCACCGACAATTTCCCCACACGCTACCTGGTGAACGACGCCTGTGTGCTCACAGGAAAGCCGAATGTTTACGGATCGATTTTCCGCTTCGAAGGGCAGGCCAGCGTGTTTGCCACTGAAGATGGACCCTGCTACCGCTGCCTCTATCCTGAGCCGCCACCGCCGGGACTGGTTCCATCCTGCGCCGAGGGTGGCGTGCTCGGCATCCTGCCCGGCTTGGTGGGCGTGATGCAGGCTACGGAAGTGATCAAGTTAATTCTGGGAGTGGGCGAACCGCTGATTGGACGGTTGCTCCTGATCGACGCGCTGGGAATGAAATTCCGCGAATTAAAGCTCCGCAAGAATCCGGACTGCCCGGTCTGTGGCACTCATCCCACAGTGACCAAGCTGATAGACTACAACGAGTTTTGCGGAATTCGCGGGGAGGAAAAACCGGTGTCGAACGGAGTTCCGGAAATTCAAGTCGAAGAGTTGAAGCGGCGTCTGGACGCGAAAGAAGACTTGTTTGTACTCGATGTGCGCGAGCCCCACGAATATCAGATCTGCAACATTGGCGGACATCTGATTCCTCTGAACGATCTGCCGAAACGCGTGAATGAGCTGGATTCGAGCCGCGAAATTGTCGTCCATTGCAAAATGGGCGGACGCAGCGCGAAGGCCGTCGCATTCCTGCAGCAGTCCGGATTTAAGAAGGTCCACAATCTGGCGGGCGGGATTAATGCCTGGGCGGAGCACGTGGATCCGAAGGTGCCGAAGTACTGAGGCAGTGCGGCTAAGGAAAGGAGCGCTCAGGCGCTCCTTATTTTTGGCTGTGAATCCTGCGGCGCCAAGTTTCGTATCAGGGTATGGCTTTAGCCATACCGTTCCAGGTCGAACTTGGAAATGGGCTTCAGCCCCTGCGGTGGAGGATCAAGCTCACATCCCGGAAATGCTGAAGAGTATGGATACTTCGCTGCCGACGCTGCAAGATGCGCGGCCACAGGATTATTTTGAATATATTCGCTTGCCCTCAGGAATGAATCTGCATCAAGGATGCGAATTTCGGAGAAGCCTTTTTGCCAGATCGGTGTACGAAACCCAAGCTCCTTCCCTGCCCTGAAAGCAAATCCGCCCTTAATGAATTGCACCGCCCGTTCAATGGTTGAATCGTGTTCGATCGTGATCAGAACGTGAAAGTGGTCGGGCATCACGACGAATTCATGAAGCCGAAATGTTCGTTGTGCGCGATACTCGTACACCACGTGCACAAATAGTTGAGCGGACCGGTCTGACTGAAGAAGACTCCGCTTGCCGGCGATAGACGAGGTAACGAAGAACGTGCGAGCGCCGGCGGCAGTGTGCTTCGGATCGGCGTGACGAAGGGGAATAGACATCGCAGCGGCTGAAACCGGCCTCGTTTTCGAGCTGGGTTCGGCACGCCTGAAAGGCGTGCCCTGATACGAATCTCTACTCCCCAAGAGCGGAATTGATTGTGATGGTTGTCACAAGATGCAAAATTGAGGACCCACGGGAAGCCCAAACTGGGAAGGATTCGTATCAGGGTATGGCTTCAGCCGTACCATAATTTCCCCATGCCAGGAATCCGCCTTCAGGCGCTGGCTCATGCTACCCAGCAGCGGCTAAACCCGGCCCTTATTGTTTACGGCTGCGGTAGGGCTGAAGCCGTACCCTGATACGAATCGCTAGATCGAGAGAAGTCGAGAGTGAAGAATCTCGCAAGCAGAAAAATTCAAAGCTACTTCTCAATTCACAACAGGAAAGATAAAGAATAGTTGACAACTCAGGTCTATGACCTCACAATTCCCACGCGCCGCTCTTTGCAAGAAATTGTTCTCCCGCCAGTAGGGCTGCGCCGGGCCTAGAACGCGTTCACATCAAATTGTGGGTTTAGTTTGGAGGCGCATGAAGAGACCGCTCGTCGCAGTTCTGTGTTTAACGATACCCTTAACCCTTTTCGCGGGTGATAACGGCTACAAAGTAACCTACGACGGTGGATCCCTGTCCGACTCAAAGGCAGGAACGGGTATGAAACTGTTTATTGAGCAGAACCAGGTTCGTCTTGTGAGAGATAAGGCCGAGGTCATAACGATTCCCACCGCAGCCATAACCGAGATCAGCTACGGCCAGGATGTGCATCGCAGAGTTGGGGCGGCGATCGGGCTTGCCGTTGTGTCTCTCGGTATCGGCGCGCTGATGGCTCTTACCAAGTCAAAGAAACACTTCGTTGGTTTGACGTGGATCGACGGGGACAAGAAAGGCGGGTTTGCCATGCAATGTGACAAGAATGATTACCGCGGAGTACTGGCCGGGTTGGAAGGAGTAACAGGCAAGAAGGCTGTCGACTCCGATGCAATGACGGTAAAAAATTAGTTTGTGTACGCGCCGCTCCAAGCGGCTGTTCGAAAGCGCAACGGGAGCACACGAATGTGCTCCCGTTGTTTCTCGTGGAGAAAGCAGTTACTGGCTCGATCCACCGGCTTGCATCCCGGCGCTGGCTTCGATCACTTCCAGAGAGATCTTCTTGCCATGGAAGCGGAGACCAGTGAGTGAGTTGGGACCGCTCCCGTTTTGACGGGTTACGGCGGCATCGTTGTTCGCCGGAGTTTGCAGTTCGACTACGTGCGCCGGTAGTTTTGCCACCACGTTCTTGCCTTGCAGGATACTGATTTCAACCTCAGGACCGCTGCCTTCCCATTGCACCTTGTATTCACCAGCCTTCAGTTGGGTGCCGTTCACGGTTACCGCGCTGGTGAGTTGCAGATTGCCTTTGGTGGACGCAAAGGCGCTCGAAGCCAACACTAATGCCAATCCCAGAACCAGACTCTTCGAAATTGTCGCGAACTTCATGACTGTCCTTTTCTTTCCCGAAAATGCGTCGGGAAGCGGCTAGGGCGGCCCGGCTCACGACTGGCGCGAGAAAACCATTGTGTTTTGCCGCGAATCGCTTACAATGCAGCCGTTGGGGTTCAGCGAACCAGCCGCAAGGCCAGTTTGCTGTGCACGGGGGTTTTCTCACCTGGGCCGCCAAACCGAGAGTGAGGGAATCCCCTTAACCCCGCAAACTCCTATAACGAAAAAAGCGGGCCAGCTGTTTCCTGCGCTGGCTTCGTCCTCCCACTACTACGAACGGGCTTCACCGAAAGTTCCCTGGTGCTGCTGCGTTTTCTGAAACTTTCGATCATGCATCTATGGACGAAGAGTGCGCTCTTCCGGTAGCAGAAGAGCGGTCAATTCGTTGTCAAAAAACGAGGAACACTTGCGGTGTGTTCTGTCTAAGAGGATCGAGCAGCCTTAGCTCGCCGGCTAAAGCCGGTTCCGAAAACAAGCGAGGGATCGCAACGCTGAAAGCGCTGCGCCACCCAAAATCCCGCGCCACCACCCAAAATCAATAAGCTCAAGATCGAGGGCCAAGGAGACGTGCACAACGGAGTTGTGTGGTGACGAGATGTTAAGTTTCTGTTACATCTAACTTCTTGAACATTGAATCCGCCATCTTCTTATTTGTCGCGGGAGTGTTGGGCGGGGCGCTGAACTCGGTGGCCGGAGGCGGAAGTTTCATTGCGTTTCCGGCGCTGTTGTTCACCGGGGTTCCTCCCATCCCAGCGAATGCCACGAACACGATTGCGCTGTGGACTGCGGCGGCTGGCAGCGGAGGCGCTTACCGCAGCCGGTTGAATGTGCCGCGCCGAGTCATGGTCCCTCTGCTGGCGGCGAGTTTGATTGGCGGCTTGGCTGGCGCGGTGTTGTTGCTGAAGACGCCCGCGCATACCTTCATGCGAGTGCTGCCGTGGCTTACCCTGGGCGCCACGCTGCTGTTTGCCTTCGGCAAGAAGTTGGCGGGATCGCGGGGCTCTGTGATCGAGCACGCCACAACCCCGGGGGCATTAGTAGGCGCCACATTCTTCCAATTCGTCGTTGCGATTTACGGTGGATACTTCGGCGGAGGCATGGGCATCGTGATGCTGGCGATGTTGGCGACCCTCGGCATGACCGACATTCACGCCATGAACGCGTTGAAAACGGTGATGGGATTTGTGATCAATGGCATCGCGGTTGTGGCATTCATTGTGGCTGGCGCTGTGTATTGGAAGCAGGGAATTGTGATGATCCTTGGCGGCATCGTGGGCGGATACTTCGGCGCACACTATGCGCAGAAACTGCCGCAATCATGGATTCGAGTTTTCGTGGTGCTGGTGGGGGCAGGGATGACGGTCTACTTCTTCGCGCAGGCCTATTGACGGATTGCGATGGCGGACGCGATCAATTCAAACGACAGATTGCGGCGTTCAAGTATGTCGCATAACTGATCCATGCGAGGTAAGGAATAAGAAGTGCGCCCGACAGCGCAGAGATTTTCCAGAATGAGATTACAGTGACCAGAACTACAACCCAGAGCACTACGATCTCGACCAGGGCCAAGCGGGGCGCTCGCAGTCCAAAGAAAATTGCCGGCCATGCTGCACCTAAAGCGAGCTGAATCAGAAATATGGTGATGGCGGTCGAGGCTCCGGACCAGCCATTGCCAACTCGCCACACATTCCAGGCAGCGACCGTCATCAGAGAATACTGGATAGTCAACACCGGGCCGAAGTAAGACGCGGGCGGAGTGTCCGGGGGCTTGCGCAGAGTGGGATACCACTTGTGGACGGAGAGTCCGGTGAAAGCCGATGCGATCCCCGCCGTGGAGAAAGTCAGGGCTACGAACGCCGCCAAGGCGACCAGCAAATTCGTGGACAAGCGACCATCCTATTGCAGCGGCGCGGAGACGTGCTCGTGAACGATGAGCCACTTGCCATCCTGATTCTCAAAGACGACGGTCCAGCGGAGGTTGCCCATCTCCACCTTGCCGGATTTGGTGGTCATTTCATCTTTCACGGTCGCCGTGGCCCAAACTAAGTCTCCGTGAGGATGAATGACGGCATCGTCATTCATCGTGAACTTCGCGCTTTTGTAGCCCGCGAGCACGCCTTTGACACCATTTTCGTATTCGTCCCAACTGCCATATTTCAATGGAGCGATATCGAAGAAGGTGTGAGGGCCGGTAGCGTAATACTTGGCGACGTTGGCGGGATCGAGCGTGGACCAGCCGTCCCAGATTTTCTGCATTAGAGCCTTGTCAGGAGCGGGACCGGCTGCAGATTTCTTCGGGGCTGGTTTGGGTGACTTCGCGAGGCCGGATAGCGTCAAAGCAAAAAGGCACAAGGAAACGGCCAAAAAGCGCTTCATACGGGAGACCTCCTGGGCTCACATATATTTCACGCACGCGATGATCGCCGGAATTCTCGCACACGATGCAGGGATATGCAAAGGTGACGTAAATTCGATTGTGTAAAAGCGAGAGGGTGTAAGTTGGCTTTGGCCTCGCAAGCTAAAGCCGATCCTAAAAAGGAGACCTACACCCATGGCGAAGATAATCCCAAT
>Ga0210400_10006222_pt1 | contig 10064 bp, 10 predicted proteins | sample IncBWH26MmetaG_FD_155456 | JGI IMG/M metagenome (GOLD analysis project Ga0210400, IMG submission 155456) | Forest soil microbial communities from Barre Woods Harvard Forest LTER site, Petersham, Massachusetts, United States - Inc-BW-H-26-M | ecosystem: Environmental > Terrestrial > Soil >... | reverse complement strand
CAATCTCATGAATTGCCTGTAATATATGCACGCCTCTTGCCACGAACCGAAATGTTCGAAGGCCCCGGACTGCCAATTGAAAAATAAGAGCTTAACCCTAAATCCTGTTCAATAGCGCCGGGATTAGGGATTCGAAATATACAAATTCCCACAGACTTTGGCTTACTTCCTACAGACTTTAGGAATTGAGAGCCGGTTTTGGCGCTTCATCCCCCGGAAGCGCCTTGGGGTACGCCCGGCCGAACGTCCGTTGCCGGGTACCACCTTCTCCATATCCACCGCCCAGGGAAGAAAATCAACACAACCCAAAGCAGGGTGACCGGTCCTTGAGTGATAGCAAAGACCGCAATCGCCGCCAAGCTGTTCAATGCTTCGGATAAACCCGCGATCGCCGCGTTTCGGAATTCCGCGGCCAAACTCTCCGCTGGCGGCTTCAACTCTTCCCTCAAGGAGAGAAGCACTTGCGCAAAGATCACTCGATGCTCCGTCGACACTCTTTCTGACTCGAGTCGCGCAATCTCCGCACTAACGTTAGCCACCTGCCGCTGAACCTCCAGCAAATTGTGGATTTTCCCTCCCTTCGCCAGGATTGCCTGCAACCGTTCGAGTGTGTTTTGGGCGTTTACGAGGCGGGCTTCCACGTCCGCGCGCTGCTGAGTGATTTCGTCCGCCGTCTGCTCTTCCTGTTCCACCTTGCCCAGCGTTTTCAAGTCAATGATCGTTGCGGCGAATTCAGACGAAGGAACGCGAAGAGTTGCCGTCAACACGCTGGCAGCGGGTTGACCAACCATCCTGAGTTTCGCCGCGTAACCATGGTGCCGCTCCAGGATATCTTCTAGTGTGGAGTGCGAATGTGCGAACTCCTTCGTAGCGACGGCCAGCTCTGCTGCATGGGCGATCATTGGGGTCGCGTAGCCAGGTTCGTCGATCGCCGAATCGATTGCGATTCGTTCGGTGGGCAGCGGCGCAGAATTCGCGGTCTTGTAGGTCTGCTTTAAGTGTTCCCACTGCGCTTTTAATTCCGCATCTGGCCGGTTTCCCGGCGGAATGGAGGCGATGGACGACCCGCTTGGCACGCCTCGGAAGCCGCTGTGACTTGTGGGTCGCGTGTTCCAGGACAGCTCCAAACCCCCGGCACAAACAGCAATCAGGATCAGCACAGTTCGGCGCGACGTGGGCAGGTTACGAAACCAGCTAAGCAGGGATGCAATCGTTGTTCTCATAGGTGGCCTCCAGTGCCATCTTGCTTAGAACGGAGGCTCACCAGGTTCTTGCAGGAATAACAATCACAGGTCTCAGGCTCCGATTGCAGCGCGCAGCGCGTTGGCGATGGACTCCGAATACCGCTTCACATCCTCTTGGTGTTCCGCCTCCACCATCACCCGCGCCAGGGGTTCTGTCCCCGAATAGCGCAGCACAACGCGCCCGTTTGCGCCGAGGGCCTGCTGCGCGTCGCTTAGAGCCCGCGAGACCTCCGGCAGCGATTCCATCGGCGGCTTCGTCTTCACCTTTACGTTCAGAATGATTTGCGGGTAATCCTTCAAGCCTTCCGCCAGCTTCCCCAACGGACCGCGCAACGCCACCAGCGAGGCTATCTTCACCGCGGTTAGCAAACCGTCGCCTGCCGGACTGTCGTCCAGAAAGATGATGTGCCCGGACTGCTCGCCGCCGAGGTTATTTCCGGACTTCAGCATCTCCTCCAGGACGTAGCGGTCGCCCACCGCGGCGCGCGCCAGCGTAATGCCTTCCTGCCCCAGGATTCGCTCAAGGCCCAGGTTCGACATCGACGTTGCCACCACGCGATTCTGCTTCAACTGTTTTTGCGACTTCAAATAGCGGCCGACAACCAGCAGCACTCCATCCCCATTTGCGATGTGGCCGTTGGCACAAACGAACAGAGCGCGATCCGCGTCACCGTCAAACGCCACGCCCAGTTCCGCGCGTTCGGCAACCACGCGCTTCTGCAGACCCTCCAGGTGAAGCGACCCGCAACTCGCGTTGATGTTCCGGCCGTCCGGCTGCACTCCCATCGCGATTACATCCGCTCCGAAACTTCGAAATAATTCGGGTCCTAACTGATAAGCTGCGCCGTTTGCACAATCCAGAACCAGCCGCTTGCCGGCGAGATTCGCCCCCGGGATCACTCGGCTTCGCAGAAAATCCAGATACTCCACATGCAACGCGTGATTCGCCACCAGCGCGGGCCGCGCCGCGGGCACAGCTTCTCCGCGCAGTTTAAGAATCTCCTCTTCCAGCGCCTCCTCCACGGAGTCAGGAAATTTCATCCCCGCATGCGAAAAAAGTTTCACCCCATTATCGTGATAGGGATTGTGCGAAGCGGAAATCACCACGCCGGCCTGAAAATCGTTTTCCCTCACAAGGCACGCCACGCCGGGTGTGGTAATCACGCCGGCAAATTCCGCGGTTGCCCCGGCCGCCTGCAGCCCCGCAGTCAACAGTTGAGCGATGTGCGGCCCGGACTCCCGCGTATCCATGCCAATCAGCGCGTGTGCAGAACCGAACTCTTTCTTTAGATACCCTCCGATCGCCCGGCCCGTGGCATAGAGCGTCTGATCGTCCAGCGGGGGAGTCCCGGGAACGCCACGCATTCCGTCCGTGCCGAAGAGTTCTTTCGCCATTTGTGCTTTGCGCCCGCCTGATTGACTGACCTCGAGGCAGTCTAGCACACGCTGCTCAGCCCATCCCTCCGGCACTTACCTGCACCGTCAGCCATCATTGGGCCGCTACGCAATGAATTTTTGGTGAGCGCCCCGTGACATTTCGATGTCTCCCCGTCAGGATTGCCACTGATTGTGCTAACGTGTGAGAAAGAGGAGCGCTCGGTGTCCACCTCAGAAGCCCCGCAGACGACTGTTTTTCGCATCTCCGGCTCAAATTTCAGCATGCGGCTGATCGCCGCGGCTATCATCCTATTGTTTCTTTACTATGCCGCGGGCGTAGTCATCACGGTACTGCTGTCCGTCCTCCTTGCTTACTTTCTGGATCCCGCCGTGGAATTCCTGGAGCGGTTCCGCGTCCCCCGCACCATTGGGGCGCTGATCCTTGTTCTGCTCCTGATCCTGGTTCTAATCGCCGCTGGGTACACCCTTTGGCTCCGCACCTCCGACTTCGCCGCTGATTGGCCCAAATACCGGGAGATTTTGCGAAGCGCCACGAAGACCGTTCAGGGAAATATCAATAGCCTTGAGGGCGGCGTCAATGACCTGACCAGTTCCGGCGAAGCTGCCAAATCGGTTCCCCACGAAGACACCGGTGCGGTCCGCAATCTGGTAGTAAGGGGCATCGGCTCGCTATATGCCCTTGTGCTTGAGGCCACGTTTGTTCCGTTCCTGGTTTTCTTCATGCTCGCTCAGAAGCGCGAAGTCTGGCACGGCACGCTGCAGCTCTTTCCCGTCAGCCGCCGCAATCAGGTGAAGGAAACTCTGGAAGATTTGCGCGACGTTTTGCGCGACTACCTTATCGGCATGTCCGTCGTCACCCTGGTGGTGATCGCGTTAAGCAGCATCTTTTTCCTGATCCTGGGTCTCGATTACCCTGTGCTTGCGGGAATTACTTCGGGGTTGCTCAACATGGTTCCATACCTCGGCGCGGTCCTCGCCTGGTTCCCGGGTTTTCTGCTTGCCGTTGTCAAATGGAAATCCGTCAGCCATTTCGCCATTATCGCCATTGTGCTGACCGGCATCCACGTAATCGCCCAGAACTTAATCGCCCCGCAACTTGTCGGGCGCCAGGTTCGTCTGAACGCTGTGGCCATTACCGTGGCGCTTCTTTTCTGGGGTTGGGTGTGGGGAGGCATGGGCCTGATTCTGGCGATTCCCCTGACGGCGGCCCTTCGAGTGATCTGCGACCACATCGACTCCTGGAAGCCCATAGCGCGCTGGCTAAGCGCGTAGTGATTCCAGTGATCAAAACCAAGGGACCCTTCATGAGTTTTCGCTTTCGCGGTTGCAGGCTTGCCACACTCTCACTCTTTGCCTCGCTATTCGTCGTTTCCCCCGTTTTTGCCTGGGGATGCAAGGGCCATCAAACCGTCGCGCTGATTGCGGAAAAGCACCTTACCCCGGAAGCGCGGCAAATTCTGGAAACACTACTGAAGGAAAATCCGATCGATCCTCAGCTCAGACGCTTTTGCGGCCCGTTTCCTGGCAGCCTGCTGGCCGACAGCTCCACCTGGCCCGACGACGTTCGCAACACGCTGAAGAACGGCCCGTGGCACTATATCGACATTCCCCGCGGGGCTCCCCGGGCGCCGCTCGCAAGTTTTTGCGGTGAAGCCGGTTGCGTCACCCAGGCCATCGCTGAGCAACTCGCGATTTTGAAAGATCCTCAAGCCGATCCGCAGAAGCGAGCGGAAGCGGCGCGCTACGTCATCCATTTCGTCGGCGATCTGCACATGCCGCTCCACGCCTCAACGAACAACGATGAGGGCGGCAATTGCGTCCCGGTCCGCTTCTTTCGTCGCAACCCGCGCGATCACAACCACTCCTACACTCCCAATCTTCACGCCGTTTGGGATACCGCGATTCTCGAACGCGCCATGGAGGGCGCGGACTCCACCGAGTACGCTGAGTTAATCGATCAGTGGTTTAGCCCGCAGGCCGAGGCGTGGATGAAGGCCGGAGTCCATGTGGACGACTGGGCCTGGGAGAGCCACGATCTGGCGGAATCCTTTGTGTATGGAAACCTGGTGCCCGCGGACCCGATCGAGCCGCCGGTGGCCGTTCATTCCTGCACGGACGACAACAACGTCGGCGAGCGGATGTTTAACCAGCACTTTTTTATCGGGACAATTTATCAGGAAGCGGCTGCGCCCCTGGTGGAAAAACGCATCGCCCAGGCCGGCGTTCGCCTGGCCAAGATTCTCAACGAAGCACTTACCCCCGCGCAAAGTCCAAATTAGGGTTTGACCGGGGTTTTGCTATCCGGTGCCTCGGCAGCACCCAGTGATTGGACATAAGTCACCAACTGCCACCGCTGCGGCTCCGGCAATTTCGACCAGACCGGCATGCCTTTTCGCACAACTCCATTCGTCAGGATCCAGAAGACGCTTCCCGGCGGAGCCGTCTGCACTTCCGGCGCGCGCAAGCTCGGCGCTTTCTTGGTGCCGAGCGCGTTTTCTCCATGGCACTCCTCGCAATGTTCCTCGAAGAGGACTTTTCCGGCAGGGACAGCGTCCTTCTCCTTGACCATGGGGTTTATTTTAGCCCGGTATTTTGGGGGCGCTTTGTCAAGCTCTGCGTAAATGGAGGCAGGTTCCGTATTTGCCGGCTTTCCTTGCGCGGCGCAAAAGAAACTGAAGCCAGTAAGCAACAAGGCGCTGAAACCCAGCAGCATACTTATTTTCATTCGTGCTTCCCCTTGAACATCTGACTCACCTTCTGCCCAAATCCGCTAATTTCGTACGAAGCGCCCCAGCGCAACAGGAATTGGTGGCTGGTGTCGTTTAATCCAAACGTCGGCTCGATTCGGAAGGTCCAACCGGATGGCAGGTTCCACACCAGTCCCGGCGCCAGGTACTGCGAGGTGTCGTGCAGCCCAAAATGGTACCGGTCTCCGAGACCCCCATACATCTCGACGCCCGCAATAAAATGCTGCAGGCAGAAATTGCACTTCTGTGCGGCGCCTTTCAGGGTCAGTGGGCGGCTCGCTCCCAGGGCGTAGCCGAATTCCCACGGTGCGTTCGTCAGATTCTTTTCCGCAATCGTGTTCTCCGTGAAATTCCACCCCTTGTAGTTGCTCGACAAGATCAGTTTGAATTCGGCTTCGCGCAACTTCTCCCGCCGCGCCTCTGCGTTGGGTACCAGAAAGTCAGACTCCGCGTCGTGGCCTACCACCTCTTTCAAGATTTTGTCGCCTGCGTTGATGTCCTCGAATTCCGCGTAAAGCACCGGGTTGATCCAATGCTCATTCTTCAGTGGCCGAACACGGTTTTCCCAACGGAATCCCCCGTACACGGTGCTATCACCAAACGTGGTTTGACCGTCCAGGTAGAACTCCGTGGTCCACCAGGCGGTGGCCCCATACTCAAACTCGCTCCAAAAGGCGTGGAAATCTGGCCTGCCCCGTTGGGTCCCAAACGTCGAAAAATATTCGATCTCCAGATTTCCGGGTTCCTCCAGGTTGTGGTCATACGCTACGATGTAAGGGTTCTCCTGAGCACGCAGGAAACTGCTACCAAGAAGAGTGAAGAGTGCAACCAGAAACAACCGGGAAAATTGACAAACACACGAGGAATGCAAGGTTGATCTCCAGAAAATATATATGCGACAAACTTGGTCTGATATGAAAGATATGGGCTCTCCGTCTGTGCCACATTTGCTATAAATAAGACTAACTTAGTCTTATATCGGTTGCAAATAGTTTGCATCTGAAACGGCCCCTCGGCTTGACCCTTTCGTCCTCCCCCAAGACTCTCTGCTTTCTTCCGTCCCTCCGAAATGCTAAGCTCGCGGCGTTGTAGTCAGGTTCGTTCCAACTTTGCCCGACTGGCTTCCTCCTCTTGCCAGTGGGTTCTTCCTCCCCTTACGGTTGCGCGTCTCCGCCTCCGTCCATCGCCGATTTTCCGTCGGCAAGGACATTTCACTTCGCAATGTTGCCCCGACCGGATACCAATTTTCTCCTGGAGGCGTTCCTATCAAATCCCGCCGAAGCTGTGGTCGGTTTTGGACTTGATGGAGCTATTTTTCTCTGGAATCAGGCCGCTGAAACGCTCTATGGCTTTGCCGCCACGGAGATTATCGGCAAGCAGGTCGCTTGTCTTCTGCCGCTTTATGAGCTGCCGGCTTACGAGGAGCTGCTGAAAAATCCGGGGAGTGCCGAATCGTCAGTGGACGCGGCGGCGGAACGACTGAACGGGTGCGGCAAGCGCGTTTCGGTCCGGATCCAACGCTCGCCGATCCGTAATGCTGGTGGCAAAATTGTTGGCATTTTGGAGCGCGTGCAGGGTCTGGCTCCCGGGGGTTCCTGTTCCATCGCAGAAGCACACCTGCGCCTCCTGGTGGAGCAAATCCCCCTCTTCTTCTGGACTACAGATTCGCGCCTGCGCGTAACTTCCCATTGGGGACGCACCGCCAGCCTGGCGAGGAGCTTTCCGCGCTATCCTGTCGGGCAAACTATCTACCAGTATTTGCGCTGCCAGGAAGATGACGAAGCCCCTGTCAAGCAACACATTCTCGCTCTCCGCGGGACTTCTTCCCGGTTCGAATACGCCAGCCGCAACCGCATCTACGACCTGAGCACAAGCCCTTACCGTGATCCCCAGGGGACGATCATTGGGTGCATCGGCATGGCGCTCGACATCACCGAACGGAAGAAGACGGAGGAGGAGATACGATTCCGCGCCAGCCATGATGGGCTGACCGGACTGGCGAACTACCGGGAATTCTTCGAAAGCCTGGAACGCGAGGTCCGCCGCGCCGAACGCACGCGCCAGCCGTTTGCCCTGCTTCTTTTGGATCTCGATGACTTGAAATGCATCAACGACCGCTTCGGACATTTGACTGGGAACCGCGCCCTGAATCGCCTGGCCCGGGTGATGAAGGAACACTGCCGCGGCACAGATGTCGCCGCCCGTTACGGTGGGGACGAGTTCGCCATCCTCTTGCTGGATGGGGATACCGCCCGCGCACAAAATGTCGCTGAGCGCATCGGCAGTTGCCTCCGATTGCAAACTGACTCTCCTGCGCTCTCCGTCAGTATCGGTTTCTCCGTGTACCCGGCCGACGGCCTTTCCGCTCCCGAGCTGCTTGAAACCGCCGATAAACGGCTTTACCAGAGCAAGAAATCGCGGAATTCCACTGAACAAAAGTCCGATCCCCAGCGCACCGAATCCGCGCGAACCTGACCAGCTTCACATGTGCATGCCTTTCCGCCCCGGTGTAAACTCCTAGCCTCCTGAAGTCCTTTCGGCTGGACAGGTGCGGACTCCGTGATGCAACACCTATGCCTGACCTGATTACATTGGCGATTCCCGCTTTCGTTGCCTTGCTCTTTGCGGAAGCAATCGCCGGCGCCGTCATGCGCCGCGACATTTACGAGTTCAAAGATGCGGCCGCCAGTATCACGATGGGGCTCGGCAATGTGTTTATTGACATGCTGGCCAAAGTTCTCCTGTTCACTATTCTTATTTGGCTGCATCGCTTCGCGATTTTCCCGATCGGCTATCAGTGGTGGGCCTGGGTGCTGCTCTTTTTCGGCGATGAGTTCAGTTACTACTGGTTCCACCGCATCAGCCACGAGTGCCGATTCTTCTGGGCATCCCATGTGGTGCACCACTCCTCTCAGCGCTACAACCTTTCCACCGCGCTGCGCCAGACATGGACCGGCACCTTCACGAGCTATGTGTTTTGGATGTGGCTCCCCATTGTCGGATTTGCGCCGGTGATGATCATGACCATGAAAGCGATCAGCTTGCTTTACCAGTTCTGGATTCATACGGAACTCGTTCGCTCCATGGGGCCGCTCGAAAAAGTTCTGAACACGCCTTCGCACCACCGCGTGCATCACGGTTCGAATCCGCGCTACATTGACCGCAACCATGGCGGGACCCTGATCATCTGGGACAAGCTCTTCGGCACGTTCGAACCGGAAAATCCTGCCGATCCTCCGCGCTTCGGCCTTACCCGCAACATTGGCACCTACAATCCCGTACGCATTGCCTTCCATGAGTGGCTGCAAATGTTCCGGGATGCGTGGACCGCTCCCGGCTGGCGCAATAAGCTGCTCTACATTTTTGGAAATCCCGGCTGGCGCCACGAGGATTCGTCCGCGGCAAATTCCGTCCGCTAACCGCACTTTCGGGGGGTTGCATGAAAGCCGACGATTTAGTTCTTGTACTTCTCGACGAGGGCTATTCCCGCAAGACCTGGCATGGCCCAAATCTTCGCCAGTCGCTTAAGGGTGTTTCGGCAAGCCAGGCTGCCTGGCGGCCCGCGCCTGGACGCCACAACATCTGGGAACTGGCGGTGCATGCCGCTTACTGGAAATATGCGGTTCGCCGGCGCATCGAAGGCGGGAAACGCGGGTCATTCATTCTCAAGGGGAGCAATTTCTTTGCGCGGCCGGAAGAAGGAAACGCCACTGAAACGGCATGGCGCGCCGATTTGGCGCTGCTGGAAAGGGAACACGAGGCATTGGAAGAGGCCATCATCCGTGTCCTGAAAACTCCTCGTGCAAAAAAACTTCTTCCTGCGTTATACGGTGTTGCGTTCCACGATGTCTACCATGCGGGGCAAATCCGGCTCCTTCGCCGCTTGATGTCTTGAAGAAATTCCAGGCTCCCCGGTTATACACCAGATGCTACGAGACTTCGCGCAACTCCCTGACGAGGTCGTCCAGCTTCACCGCATCTTGAAATAAGCGAATCGCCGCAATCCCCGCCGCTCCCGCGGCCAGGCAATCTTTTGTGTTTTCCAGCGTTATTCCGCCGATCGCCAGGACAGGAATCGCCACTCTGTGGCAGACCTCCCGCAGGCGCTGCGTCCCTTGCGGCTTTCCAAAACCGGCTTTGGAGGGTGTCGCATACACCGGCCCAAAAATCACGTAATCGGCGCCTGCCTTTTCCGCCTGCAACGCGCCTTCGAGAGAATGTGCCGAGACTCCCACAAGGAAATTCTCTCGCGCACAACGCTGGACCGCGAAACGTTTTGTCTCACCGGCTGGCAGGCTGTGTTCGCCCAGATGCACTCCGGAAGCGCCCCCGGCGCATGCCACATCCACCCGGTCATTCACCAGGACCGCTGAACGGCTCCCTGCGAGCGCAAGGGCGCGCGCGGTGAATTCCGCCAGGGCCCGGGCGGACAGATCCTTCTCTCGGATCTGAATCCAATCCACACCGGCGTTCGCCGCTTGTTCTATTTTTTCCAGTTGCAGCTTCCCGGCAAGCTCCTGCGCGTCCGCCAGGCCTCGGCGGTCCGTCACATAGCAAAGCAACGGTTTACGGGTTGGAAGCGGGGGGCACACGGGCCGGCACCGGACGCGAATTGAAGAATCCGAACCCTACAAAAATATCCAGCACGCCGATCCCGCTCACAATGCCACGCGTG
>Ga0210400_10006220_pt1 | contig 10065 bp, 11 predicted proteins | sample IncBWH26MmetaG_FD_155456 | JGI IMG/M metagenome (GOLD analysis project Ga0210400, IMG submission 155456) | Forest soil microbial communities from Barre Woods Harvard Forest LTER site, Petersham, Massachusetts, United States - Inc-BW-H-26-M | ecosystem: Environmental > Terrestrial > Soil >... | reverse complement strand
CAGCAGTGCGAACGCCCCATAGAGCACGCCCCGATCGTTCGATCCGGTGATAAAGATTTTCCCATCAGTAGTCTTCAACTCGTACCCATCCGGTTTAAGATTGGCGGCGAGACCTCCCAGCACGATCGCCTGAGCTGTGGGCGTCCGAAAGCCGCGAACAAGTTCCTGGCGCGCGCTTTCGAGCAGCGTGGAGTTCCCCAGGACCGTGATGATAGGGGCAACCCCGGGTGTCGGCGCTGAATATCGCAACCACGCGTCGTACCCGGACTCTGCCTGCGCGGCAGCAGCCAGCAGGAAGCTAAGAATTGACGCCCAACGCAAGATACCCTCCATCGACTGCGATGCATTGGCCCGTCAGGAAACTCGCGCCGTCGGACGCCAGCAGGACCGCCGCGCCCACTAGTTCCTCGGGTTGTCCGAACCGGCCCATGGGAGTGCGCATCAGCATCTCGCGGCCTCGGGCCGTGCCCATGATAACGTCGCGATTGAGGTCCGTGGGAAACACGCCCGGTGCGATCGCGTTCACGCGAATTCCGTCCTTGGCCCATTCGCAGGCCAGGCTGCGCGTCAGGGAAAGGATGGCCGTTTTCGCGGCGGAGTACGCCGCCACCTCGTGAAACGCCGCAAACGAGCTCAGCGACGCGATATTGATGATACGCCCGCGGCCGCTCGCCTTCAGTGGCTCATACAAGCTCTGGCAAGCTCGCAGCGCTCCGTTCAGATGCGTATCCAGCACCGACGACCATTGCTCCTCCAAAACCTCTATCGTCGGCTGCCGGATCACGTTGCCCGCGGCGTTCACCAGAATGTCGACCCGTCCCAGGTGCTTCAGCACGGCGTCGCACAATGCATCGATGGATTGTCGATCATGTACGTTTGCCGGATGAACCAGCGTCCTGCGGCCGATCGCCTTGATTTCCTGGCACGCGCTCTCGACCAGTTCTTTCCTTCGTCCGCTGGGAACGACATCCGCGCCGTGCTGCGCCAGGCCGATGGCGATCGCGCGTCCCAGTCCCGACGTCGCGCCCACCACTACCGCGACACGGCCGCTCAGATCGAACAAGTTCGGCATTCTAGTAAGGAATCTCCACCGGCCGGTCGTCGTTCGGATCGGCCCATCGGTCGTTCGGAATAATCGGCGTCCAGCCGGGACGCGCCGGATCCTGATCGTAGGGATAGTTGCCCAGACGCTTGTACAGCTCGCTGTACTGCCCGAGCTTTTCGCGATCGAGCTTTACGCCCAGCCCCGGCCCGTCCGGCACAGCGATCGCGCCGTTCCAATAGCGCATCAGTCCGCCTTGAATCACGTCATCCATCAAGTGGTGATAGTGCGCGTCGGCCGCGAACGAGAGATTCGGAATCACGGCTCCCAGGTGCAGCATCGTCGCGAGCTGGATGCCCAGTTCACCCGACGAGTGCACCGCGACGCCGAGCTGGAATGTCTCGCAAATCCCGGCAGCTTTCACGCAGGCCTGGATGCCGCCCCAGAAAGTTGTATCGAGCAGAATCACATCCACGGCGGTATCGAGCACGTTCGCCGCGAGCTGTTCGAAGTTCACCACCACCGTATTCGTCGCCAGCGGAACGCGCACTTTTTCGCGCGTGCGCCGCATGCCGTTCATGCCGAACACGGGATCTTCCAGATAATCGTTGCGCAGATTCTCAATCGCCTGGCCGAAACGGATGGCCTGCTCCGTGGACCACACGCCATTCGGATCGAAGCGCAGCGAATCACCCGGAAACGCGTGCGAAAGCGCCCGATAAGCCTCCAGTTCGTAATCGGGATGAAAGACGCCGCCTTTGAGCTTATGCGTGGTGAAGCCGAAGCGCCGCTTGAGCTCACAAGTGTGTTCCACCAGTTGCTCGATGGTGCGAACCTCGCCGGAACCCGTCCGCGGATGGGGATAACGGAAGAAGCAATACGAGGCGAACGGAACACGGTCGCGCAGCCGGCCGCCCAAAATATCGCACACCGGAACGCCCCAAGCCTGCCCGAGAATATCGAGACAAGCAAACTCCAGTGCCGCGAGCACCTGCGTCCGATTGTTATACAGCGATGCCGTCGGGTTCGCGATCAGGAATCGCATCTCCTCACGCCGTGCCGGATCGTGCCCGACGAGGTACGACTTCATCGCGCGGAAGACAGCCTCGGCCGACTCACCCCCGCCGCCCATTTCGCCCAGGCCGATCAAGCCGTTGTCGGTTTCCACCTCGACGACCGTTCGCACAAAGCGGCCCCAATGGCAGCCGTTGGCGTGGCGTAACGGCGCTTCCAACGGAACGGTCACGGTGGTGGCGCGGATGTCGCTGATACGCATGGTGGCTTGGTTTTTAAGAGATCGCCCTTCAAAGATTATCCTTTAGCCCGTGGCCTCCGTGCGCTCCGCCTCGCGTTCCAGTGTCCGTCGCAATTGCAGCCGGCGAGCCGCCAGCCAGCACAGCAGCGCCCAGACAGCGCCGGCCGTCCAGCCGGCCAGAACGTCGGTGGGCCAGTGCACGCCCAGATACACACGGGTGACGCCGACGGCGAAGGTCAGGAATATCGCCACCAGGAGAAAGTACGCCTTGACCCGCGTCCGCTCCTGAGATCGCGCGAGCAGGGCGCCCAGCGTCAGATACGTCACGGCTGACATCATGGAGTGCCCGCTGGGAAAGCTCCCGCCCGAAGCATACGCGGAATACGGCACCAAATCCGGCCGGGGACGAGCGAACACGTCCTTGAGAATGGTTCCAGCAGCCACGCCGCCCAAAACGGATCCCACCAGGAACAGGGCCATGTGTTTCTTCCCGTCCAGCGCCAAAAACCCGGCCGCGATCATGGTGATGATCGTCAGCACCGCCGTGCCTCCCAGCGAGGTGATGTCCCGCGCGGCTTCCTGCACCGGAGGCGGACCGAGAGGTAAATGGGTATCGCTGTGACGAAACGCCAGCAGCAGTTTCTCATCGAAAGCCTGCGTTCCACCCTCCTGAACTTCGTCCGCAAGGAGAGCGAACCCCCATACGCCCGCCACGACGCCGGCCAGCGCGAGCAAGATGGCCATTTCGTGCGCGCCCAGCCAAGTCAGGAGCCGAAAGTGGCCGCCTCGTTTGGATCGTGCCATTGCAACCCATTGTCTCCCCTGGCACGCCCGCCCAGCTTGAGGGTAGAGTTAAACTCCCCGCTCCAGCAGGATTTTCGCCGGCCGCCGCGGGACGTAGCGGAACCCGAAACGCTCGGTCGCGCTTTTTTTAATGTGGTCCACCGCCTCCGAGGGGGAGTCGGTCACCAGGATTTGCTCCAGATCTCGCGGTAAGATCGCCGCATTCACCAGTACCGACTGCCGCAGGAATACCAGCAGAGGCGACCAATATTCGGCGCCTAGCAAAACCACCGGATAGTTCTTGATCTTGCCGGTTTGAATCAGCGTTGCGACTTCAAAGAGTTCGTCCAAGGTGCCGAATCCTCCAGGCGCTGCGACGAACCCATAGGAGTACTTCACCAGCATCAGTTTCCGGATAAAGAAATAGCGGAACTCTACAAACTTATCCAGGTAGGGGTTTGGCTTCTGCTCCTGCGGCAGGACAATGTTGCAGCCAATGGAGACGCCGTCGGCTTCCTTCGCGCCGCGGTTGGCGGCTTCCATCAGGCCCGGGCCGCCGCCGGTCATCACCGTAAACTGCGCCAATGCAATTCTCGCGCCCAGCTCCCGCGTAAGCTCGTAGTAGGGATGCTCCCGCGGAAATCGCGCTGACCCAAAGACCGTAATGCACGGACCGACAAAGTGGAGCGCGCGAAAACCGTAGATCAGCTCCCGAAAAATGCGGAAGGCGCGTCCGAGTTCAAAACCGCGGCTGCGGGGGCCTTCCAGGAAGAGTTCTTCCTCGGGGCTTGAAGTGGCTTTCCCCCATTTCGCTTTGGTTTCGGGTGTTTCGGGCTCGGTCCGGTCTTGTACGGGCATAAGGGCTCTTCCCGATTACGATAACCCTTTGCGCCAGCGGATGCCAGTTTCTGTAAGGCTCGGATAACGGGTCCTGCAGCGACCTTCTCTGCTACTTGTTCGGCGGAGCAGCGCGATAGGGTTTGGCTATCTTGACGAACTCGCTTGCGACGTTGGCCGCGCCTGCCACGCCGGAAAACGGACCGACGCCTTTCCCGGATAACAGTACGATGGTCGTGTTCTGGTGCTTTAGCTCGAACGGGAAATCCCATGCGAACGTGTAGCCGACTTCGAGCACCGTGTCGGCGACCTTTCGATCATCCACAATCCGGATATTCAGCTTCTAGAAATCTTTATTTCTGCCAAGGGCCGCTTTCAATTGATCGGCTTTGAAATACTGCGCTCTTTGGGCGTCCACATACATTGTTTTGAAATTTCGCAGGATAAATTCCCGGTCTTTCGAGGCCGTCAGGAGGTCCGATTTCTCCGGCGCTTCGGGTGTTGCGCTGGAGTTTGACGCATTCGAAGGAATCGGCGGGGCTGATGGTGAGTTGACGGCCGCAACGGTAGTTGCAGGCGGACTCAAGGTAGAGCCGTTCGCGAAGGACTTGGTCGCAGCCATTTCTCCGAGTCCGAGCACGCTGTCAATCGGTACAGCAAAGTTCAGATTCTGCCCGCCTGTCAGGGAACCCACGATCAGTCCGAGTGCATTTCCGCGAGTATCGATAAGAACGCCACCGCTCGACCCAGAGGAAGCCGGCGCAGTGAACTGGATTAGCCTGTATCCAGTACCTGCACCCGGAACTTCGTCCGCGAGCCGGCTCGCAGCGACAACGCCGGTCGATACGGACCATTGGAGCGACGCGGGGTGCGAGACCACAGCAACAGCGTCGCCAGCCTTCGCTTGGGCTGCGATCGCGATGGGAATTACAGGAAGGGCGCCTGCCGAGATTCGGATCGCCGCGATGTCACGCCGTGCATCGACACCAAGCAACTGAACTTGATCGAACACCTCGCCACTCTTGAACCGAACTTGCAGGGAGTAGGCGTCCTTTACGACGTGGTAAGCCGTCAGCAAAATTCCATTTGGGCGCACCACCACGGCAGCACCGAGAGAATTAGCGGCTTGGCCCGGACCCCTGCCGGCCAGCACTAGCGCTACGGACGGGTACGCTTTGTCTACAATTTGATCCGTGCTGAGCGCCTCTGGGGTTTGCGCAAATAATGAGACCGTGGCGAACAGCGGCAGCGCAAATCTGGCATTGAAAAAAACTGAAACTCTCATAATCCGGATCTTCTTTAAGGAGCAAAACGCAATACAATAACGTTATTGTAGCTCAATCTCGGGGCGAAAATCGGGTTAAGAATCTTTGGTGAGCCGCGACGTCCCTACCACGGCTGACGGCATCACACCGCCGATGGACGGCTGCCGGAAGAGGCACGGCAACAACCCGACTGGCGGGCGTTTCGAGACTGACGAAGACGTGGTGGTGGCCCTGAAGATCCTGCTCGAGGCGGGTGACGGATATCAGTCGCAAGACCGCCAAACGGTGTCGAGAAGATGAACATTCCATGACGCAGCCGGTTGGAAGGAAGATCCCAAAGGCAGCAACGGTAAAACATTTCTTAGTGAAAGTGTTTCATTAAAGATTCATCCAATGTACACGCGGGCTTAAGGTGAATTGGCCAAGCTGGAGGCATGAAAGCAACGTGCATTCACTTCGAGTGGTCGCCGGGCTTTTCCGTGGGGTCTTTTCGAACAGGGGTCTCGCTGCACTCCCATACTTTGCACTCGCAAGAGTCGCTGGACATGCTTTATCGCGCTGCGAACCATTCGTGGATTCTGCGAACCCTCCTTCGACACGCAGAACGGCGCTACCAAGCGTTCCATGGCACTCCGCTCAACCTAGCCAGGGGATGGTGGACTCCTCCGCTCGCGCCATTGGACGCTTATACCGTCGAATTTGATCAAATCAAGGCTCTGGGGCTGAGTCCGATGGTTTCCCTTACGGATCATGACAATATCGAAGCCCCCTCATCGCTTCAGGCCATCGATGCGACACGCACGGTGCCTATCTCGATCGAGTGGACCGTTCCCATCCGAAATACCTTCTTCCATCTGGGCGTCCACAATCTGCCGCCGCTCCGTGCACGATCGATTGTGAATGCGATGCAGGAATTCACTAGCAAGCCGAATGGGGTTGTGCTGAGGGAGATCCTCGCTGGGCTTCATGCGAACCCGGGCACGCTAGTCGTTTTGAATCATCCGATGTGGGATGAGAAGGGCGTGGGCGCTGATGCCCATCGCGCCGCCCTCCTCGATTTACTGGGTCAATGCGGTGAGCACATTCACGCTGTGGAGCTGAACGGGCTTCGTCCGTGGAATGAGAACCGCCAGGCGATCCTGCTCGGAGAGACTTGGTCGAAGCCGGTCGTCTCCGGCGGGGATCGTCATGCGAGTGAGCCAAATGTCACGATCAACCTCACCAACACCACTAATTTCGCCGAGTTCGTGACCCAGATCCGCAGCGGCCACAGCGAAGTCTTGGTTGGCGCGCGCTATCGCGAGGCCCACGTGGCGCGGATCATCCAAAACGTAGTCGATGTGCTTAGCACTTACGAAAACCACGGGCTCGGGTGGAGAGAGTGGCCTGACCGCGTGTTTTACATGCTGGACGACGGGACAGTGAAGTCGTTATCCCAGATCTGGGGATCCCAGCCGCCGGTTCCGATCGCTGCCTTCACGGCTTGCATGCGCCTGGCAGAACGCGCGCCTCTGCGGCAGGCTCTGCGCACCGCGGCGTGGCGCGCTGGTCAGGTTGCGCTCTAGCCGGACGGAACGAGTCGAGACGCCGGGCTACACAATAGACGATACACAATAGAGGGATGCCTCTCCCTGATAAAGTGGTCCTGATCACGGGCGCCAATGGCGGACTCGGCACGGCCGTGACGAGCGCGTTTCTGGGTGCCGGAGCCCGCGTGGCCGGTGTCGCGAGGAAAATCCAGAACTCTGACTTTCCTCACGCCAACTTCACCGCCTACTCAGCGGAACTTGGCAGCGCTGATGCTGCGCGTGCCGTGGCCGCAGCCGTGATCGCAAAATGGCAACGGATCGACGCATTGGTGCATCTGGTGGGCGTATTCGCGGGCGGAAAATCCGTCGCGGAGACCGACGACGCCACGCTGGAGCAGATGATCGAAGTGAATCTACGATCTGCTTTTTACATGATTCGCGCGGTTCTGCCGGAGATGCGCGCCCGGGGCGCGGGCCGCATCCTGGCGATCGGTAGCCGGACGGCGGTTGATCCGCAACCCCTGGTGGGCGCCTACTCGGCATCCAAGGCGGCGCTGATTTCGCTGGTTCGCACGGTCGCGCTGGAGAACAAAGACCGGGGGATTTCCGCCAACGTGATTCTGCCCGGAACTATGGATACTCCGGTGAATCGCGCCGCTATGCCCGACGCGGACCCCACGAAATGGGTAGAACCCTCGCAGGTCGCCAGCCTGCTGGTTCATCTGGCTTCGGATCAGGCATCGCAGATCAGCGGAGCCGTGATCCCGGTTCTGGGCGGCGACCTGTAGCGGTCCTATGGCGTCTGCTCGATCGGTTTGTCGGTGTGAAAGTACTTCTTGTATGCGGCGATCCAATCCGAGGAAATGTCATGTTGGGCCGTCGCAAGATCCAGTTGGCCTTCACAAACCAGATCGTGCAAACGATCCTCCAGCGCATCTTTCACCCTGGCGTTCCAGACCGCCGGCGAATACGACTGCGGCCACAGGTTTCGAATATCGTCGGCGCCCCCCAGAGCGGGGGTTATCAGGTAATCCACTTCATAGGCTCGCGGCTCCGCGCTCGGGATGCCGTACTCCTCAAACACCTTGCGCTGCAAAGACACCGGAACGATCTGGTTTTTGGGACGCGCCGAACGACAGATCTGCTCGAGGTTCACCGCCAGCGTCACCCCCGGAGTGAGACTCGGTTCGGGGAATGAGACGGGCACAACATGAATCTCCTGCCGTGATTCGAACTGGGGACGAGAATAAACCAACAGCGCGAGAAGTGCCACCAAGAGACCTGCCGCAGCATACCGAACAGCAGCGGCCTGAGACCACCTGCCACGCCAACCTTGGGAAGCTGAGCCCATCTCCGCGAGTTGCGCCTTGAGCAGCGCGCGAGGCCCCGTGGCCGACGGCAGCAACGGGTCGAGATTTCCGCGATAAACGTGGACAAAATCACGGATCGACTCTTCGATCTCCGCTTTGCGGACCCGGCAAGTCCAGCACTCGGCAAGATGCGACGCAACCTGTTCGGCTCGGACAGGAGGCAATTCTCCGTCGGCCGCCAGCAGAAGTTCTTGTTCGGACAAATGAGAATCTTTGGACCACATGCTATTACCGCTCCTCCGCGCGGGTGAAACGCGCGAGTGATCTCCCCAAGGAGAGAGCTACCGCACCTAAGGACATATCCAGGACCTGACCGATCTCGCGATAGGTGAGGCCCTCAGCCCGAAGGGAGAGGCACTGCCGGTCCTGTTCGGGCAAAGCTCGCAAGACGCTTTGAAGACGCGCCTGCCTTTGATTTGTTGCCAATTGATCTTCCGGATTCGGAGCCCGGTCAACGCAGGAATCCGCCGCCGGAATTGTCCCCGCATCCACCAGGTTCTGACGGTCTCGTCGTTTCGCGATGTAATGTTTCGCCGCGAGGTTGTGAGCCACTTGAAATACCCAGGCGCGAAGATTACGGCGCGATTTGCCTCGCTGCAAATGCCGGAACAGGGCCAGAAAAACTTCCTGAACGATCTCTTCCGCGTCTGGGACGCCCAGGCCGATACTTAGTAAATAGCGCAGCAGCCGGTCTTGCATCTGATCGAAGAGGACGACTACCTCTTCTTCCAATGGAGACGGTTTGGCTGCGGCAGTGGCATCGGCTGATGCCGCCACGCCCGTTAATATTTTGTCCTTAAACACGGTTGCTTTGATATTACACCGATCGACCTTAGAAGCTGATCCGAATCCCTCCCCAAGCACCGATTGGTGCGCCGGGCGCGTAGAAAGTCGCATGAACGATAGGGAAGTTTCCGTCTACGGCGGGAAGCGGCCGTGCGATGAACGTCCCCTGGTTAGAGAATCCGGTGGGACTGAGTTGAGCCGCAGTGTAGTAGTGATGGTCGAGCAGATTGTTGATTTGCGCAAACAACTGCACCCGCTTCTGCAATTGGTAGTGTCCCCCGACATTGACCACGCCGTAGCCCGGCGAGGTTCCCGGCCCAAGATAGTAGATGCCATCGGGCTGGCTCAGATTGTTCTCGTTGCCACGCGCGTAGGATGTTGACACCGCGACAAAGTCGAGATCCGTGGAGAGCTTTTTGGTGGCCTGGAAATCAACAAAGGCCTTAAGCAGGTGCCGGGGGATCAGCGGAATCCGGTCACCGGGTTGGATCTGGATGACACCGTCAAAACCAGGAGATCCACCCGACGCGGAATCATTCGCGCTGTTGCTGGAGCCATCGACCGTCTCCGGACTCTGATAGGTGGCGCTCACAAACGTATAATTCCCACCAAGGGTCATACGCCGAATCCGGCCGTTCAGGTGAGCTTCCACTCCCTGCCGTCGAGTTTGCCCGAAGTTCTTGAAATAACCGTTCCCGGTCTGAGGCGATGATACGAACAGGATGTCGTCGTGATTCTCTCCCCGGAACCAACCGACGCTCCAATTCACGTTGCGCTCTCCGCCTCCGCGGACGCCGGCTTCAACTGTCCTCGTGACGACCTGACTCAGCGGCGGGTCGCCGGCTAGGGCGTTAGGCAGGTTGCAAGGGTCGTTCGGGTCAGCACAGCCAAGCTCGATAGACGTCGGCGCGCGGCTGGCCTCGCTGTAGCTCGCATACGCAGTCAGGAAGCGAACTGGATTGTAAGTAACACCGGCGGCCGGATTGAACCGGCCGAAAACGTACTGCCCGTCAAGCGAACCGGGACCGCCGCCAGGATCAAGCCGGTCGCTATTGTTGATAGTCGTTCGATTGTAGCGGCCGGAAACGGTGAAGCTCCATGCTTTGCCAACCGAAAGCGTGTCGGTCGCATACAGGCTCCACGTTTGAGGGAGCCCATGCAGATTGACACGCGTGTCGACGGGAGTGCCGTTGGAGTT
>Ga0210400_10006217_pt1 | contig 10067 bp, 8 predicted proteins | sample IncBWH26MmetaG_FD_155456 | JGI IMG/M metagenome (GOLD analysis project Ga0210400, IMG submission 155456) | Forest soil microbial communities from Barre Woods Harvard Forest LTER site, Petersham, Massachusetts, United States - Inc-BW-H-26-M | ecosystem: Environmental > Terrestrial > Soil >... | reverse complement strand
CGGGTCGGCTGCGATGGCATGTTGCAAAGCATCCTTCTGTTGATCCGCACTTGCGAGCCGCCGATAAAGCCTGGAGAGTTCAAGCCAATAGACAGCCTTGTGCGGATTTAGTGACGTCGCTGACTTGAAGAACGGTACTGCGGTTTCCGGTTCAGACTGTGTCTGCAGGAAATAGTTCCCAAGCCGGTATTGATAGTCCGCATTCCCTGGCTCGAGCTTCGCGGCCATTTGTAGACTTGCTAGGTCAAGCTTCTGAGACAGGCGGGCGGCGAGGAATCCTCGGGCCACGAATCCAACGTAAACAGCGGTGAGCGTCAGGCATGCCCCTAAGAAAATAATCTTCCAAACTGGATTTTGAAATGCGAGCTTGATACGAGGAGGATGGTCGGAGTACACTGCACGCAGTTTCTGTCCCACCTAGGCTCCGTTGGAAGTGGCTTCAGAGACCACTTCCTCCGCCTTCAATGCGTCTTCTTGGTAGTACCCTCGTCCGTATTTTCCCTGATATTCGTAGTGATAATAATAGTCTGGCGAATTTAGATCGACGGCGTTGACCAACACGCCGCAGACGCGCGCGTTCACTTGCAGCAGGATGTCGCGGGCGCGGCGTAACGCTGGTTTTGTTGTGTGTCCGGACCGAATCACGAGAACGACTGCGTCGGCGCGGGTCGACATGACCACGGCGTCCGTCACGGATAGCGTCGGCGGAGAATCAATGACGATGTGGTCATAATGTTTCCGCAGCTCTTCAAGAATATCTTTCATTTTTGTTGAAGCTAGAAGTTCAGCCGGGTTCGGCGGAGGAGTGCCGGCTGGAAGTATGAAGAGCTCAGGCACAATCGTCGATGGAATAATTGCCTCTTGAAGGGTCGCAGTTCCGGTCAGGACATTGCTAAGTCCACGGTTCGGTCCCATTCCGAGTGTTTTGTGAATGCTCGGCCGGCGCAGGTCCGCATCAATCAGCAAAACCCGCGTGCCTTTCTGCGCCAGCACAATCGCAGAATTGACGCTGGTAGTAGTCTTTCCCTCTTCGGGGAGGGCGCTGGTAATGAGAATGACCTTCGGAGGTCCTCCCGCAAATGTGAGCAGCAACGAAGTACGCAGTGCGCGATAAGATTCCGCCATCTGTGACCGAGGACGCGATTTCGTCACCAGTTCGACGGCCTCTTTGGACGAGGCCAACGCGAGCTTCCCACGTCCTCCTACTTCCCGGGTGCTTCTCGACCCAAGTGGAATCATGCCTAAGGACGGAAGCGCCGAGATGGTTTGGGCCTGCTCTGGAGTGCGCACAGTGTTGTCCATACTTTCCAACAGGAATGCGAGCCCGATGCCGGTGCAAAGACCCAAGGCCAAGGCAAACGCAAGGTTTCGCAGAACGTTCGGTCCAGCGGGCGCCGTGGGAACCCGTGCAGCATCGACGATGCGGAAGTTATTCGACCGCAAACCTGCAGTTACGCCGGCTTCTTTCAATCTTTCCAGCAACCCTTCGGAGAGCGTTCGATTCGCGTCGACTTCGCGTTTGAGCAGGCTGTATTCGATGGCACTCTCGTTCAACTTGTTGGCCTGTTGCTTCTGCTTCTCCAGCGCACTACGGAGCATACTTTCGCGCTGCACGGCGGCAAGGTAATCGCCACGCAATCGGGCAGCCACCTTGCGCATTTCACTTTGAATTTGGGTGTCGACTTCCTTGAGCTGACTATTCAGTTGGGCTAATTTCGGATAGGAAGGCCCGAACTGTGTGCTCAGTTGTGCCACTTGAAGCTTGCTGCTCTCGTAGTCTTTCCAGTAGAGCTGAATTGGCACTGGAACCTCTTGCCGCGCCATCGACATTGGCGGCCGCCACGATCGAGTCAGTATCACCGGCCTGCACCAGTTGGTAAATCGATTCCTTCTCCATCCGGGCGGACTCGGCCGACGTCAACTCCCGATTCAGTTCATCCAGCTTGGCGGTGGTTATGTTTTGCTTTTCGTCGATACCGAGAATTTCATGATCTTTCTGGTACTTGACCAGCTTCTGCTGTGACGTCTCCACTTTTATTTGCAAATCGACCAGTTGTTTGGAAAGCCAGTCCGATGCTTGCATCGTGGACTCAAACCGCGTCTTGAAGTTCTGCTCCACATAGGTATTGGCCAAGGTGTTCACTACGCGTGCCGCGAGATTTTTGTCCGGGCTGCGGTAGCGGATTTCGATGATCCTCGTATTCGGAACTAGCGCAACCTGCAGACTGCCTTTGAAGTTGGCGAGAACCGCGGAGGTTTTTGCGGAATCGGGCTGCATCGCATCCGTTGTCAACTCCAGGGATGAAGACGGCGATTTGCTTTTAGTCCCGAACTCCGGCTGCTTGTCCAGATTCAATTGCCGGATGACCTGAAGAGCCAGCAGGTCACTCTTCAAAATCCGCACCTCCGTATCCATATCGGCTGGATCGTAATATTCGACGCTGCTGGAGGAATCCTTCAGGTTGAATGTGACGGGGTCCATCTTATTGATGGCGATGCTGCCAACGGCTTCGTAGATAGGCGTGGTCCGAAGGGTGGAAATTGTGACGACGCCTACGACCAGCAGCACACTTGCGATTACAACCCACTTACTCTTGATGAGAACCCGCACGTACTCGCGGAGCAGCGAATCCTGCGAGGGCACGCCATAACCGCCGGGCGGCATTGCGTTGCGATTGAACTCATTCGGGAAAGATGGCTGGAGGTCGCGCAGGATCTGACCATTCAACGGTACTAGTGGTCCCGAGTCCATCAGTGCTCCACGAGAAACTTTGGGCGGAGGGTAGGCCCGGTTAGATTCTCTGTCCTCATCTTGTTTCTTAGTCAGAAACCTAACGTCACACTTTATTGCGATTGGGCACAGTCTAGCACCGTAATCGAAGGACTCACTGCACCTAATCACACGGGTTCCTTAGTGTTAACGGGGGTTCCTGCCGGTTTGATCGCTGCTTATCTCCGCTATACTGGCGCTGGCAAATGTCATTTGATGGCGCACTGGCAGGCGCTGCTTTGCCCGATGTGTTTTCACTTCGAGGGATTACATCGATGAACTGGTCCGAACAGGTCGTACTGGTTACCGGCGGAACGGGATCTTTCGGTCGGAAGTTCGTCGAGTTGATGCTGCGCGAATATCGCCCGCAAAAGCTGATCATCTTCAGCCGTGACGAACTGAAGCAGCATGACATGCGAGCTTCCGGGTTCGACCATTCCAGCCTGCGTTATTTCATCGGAGACGTGCGCGATCCACAACGCCTGGAACGTGCCTTTACCGGGGTCACGGTCGTGGTCCACGCAGCCGCGCTCAAGCAAGTTCCGGCGTGCGAATACAATCCATTCGAAGCCATCCAGACCAACATCATGGGCGGACGGAATGTCATCGATGCTGCGATCAATCGCGGGGTGCGCCGCGTTCTGGCCCTGAGCACCGATAAAGCGGTGAACCCGATCAATTTGTACGGCGCGACCAAACTTTGCGCCGAGAAAATGTTCATTCAAGCCAACGCCTACTCCGGCACGCAGGATACCCGATTCAGTTGTGCGCGCTACGGAAACGTTCTGGGCAGCCGTGGCAGCGTGATTCCGGTATTCCAGGAGCAGCGCAAGCGCGGCAAGATCACCATCACTGACTTCCGCATGACCCGCTTCTGGATCACGCTCGAGCAGGGCGTCAGGCTTGTGATTCGTTGTATCGAGCAGATGCATGGGGGTGAGATTTTTGTTCCCAAGATTCCCAGCATGAGGCTGGTGGAAATGGCCGAGGCGATCGCTCCCGGTTGTGACATGGAAGCAATCGGAATCCGCCCGGGCGAGAAGTTGCACGAGGTGCTGCTGTCGGAAGACGAGGCACTCCACGCGTTAGAGATGGATGACATGTACGTGATCCAGCCAGCACATCCTTGGTGGCGCAAAGAAAACTGGAAGCAAGCCCGACCCCTTCCCGAAGGATTCCGCTACAGCAGTGAAAACAATCCGCAGTGGCTGAGTGCGGAGCAACTGTATGAACTTGTCGAGGAGAGTTCCCCTCTGGTTCTCGCTTGGCCCGAGGAAGAAAAGCTACGCGCGCCAGCTTAAAGGAAACTCATGACCGTGGCTCCAGCAAGCAGTGAAGCGCTCGCGATCCACGGCGGATCGCCCGTCCGGGAGACTCTGCTGCCATACGGACGACAGTCGATAGATGAGAGCGACATTCAAGCGGTGGTGGAGACGCTTCGCTCCGATTGGCTGACCACCGGCCCGAAGGTCGCTGATTTCGAAGAAGCGGTGGCTGCCTGGGTAGGCGCGAAACATGCGGTCAGCTTCAGTTCCGGCACTGCCGCTTTGCATGCGGCCGCTTTCGCCGCGGGGTTGCAGCCCGGGGATGAGGCGATTACTTCTCCGCTGACCTTCGCAGCAACGGCGAACTGTGTGCTCTATCAGGGCGCGACGCCAGTTTTCGCTGATGTTCTCGAAGACACGCTGAACCTTGATCCCCAACAGGTAGGCGCCAAACTCACAGCACACACTAAGGCAATTCTTCCCGTCGATTACGGTGGCCATCCTGCGGATTTGGATTCCATTTTGCAATTGGCTGATCGCCACGGGCTAATCGTGATCGAGGACGCCTGCCATGCCTTGGGCGCCGAGTACCGCGGACGACGCGTGGGAAATGTCGCACATCTGACCGTCTTCAGTTTTCATCCTGTGAAGCATCTGACGACGGGCGAGGGCGGCATGGTCACGACCAACAATCCGGCCTTCGCCGAGACGCTTCGCCGCTTTCGAAATCACGGCATCAGCAGCGATGCCCGGGAACGGCAGAGTGCGGGCCAGTGGCATTACGAAATGGTGCTGCTGGGCTTTAACTATCGACTGACCGACATTGCTTGCGCTCTCGGCCTTCAGCAAATGACGAGGTTGGACGCAAATCTTGCGCGACGCAGACAAGTCGCGGCCCGCTACACCGCCGCGTTCCGCACCATGCGCGGTGTGCTGCCGCCGCAAACTCGCCCGGACGTCAATCCCGCTTGGCATCTTTATCCGATACGTCTGGATTTGAACAAACTCTCAGCGAGTCGGCGTGAAATCTTCCAGGCGCTGCGCGCGGAAAATATTGGCGTGAACGTTCACTACATCCCGGTGCACTGTCATCCGTACTACCGCGATCGCTTCGGATACAAGGGCGGGGAGTATCCCGTGGCCGAAGCCGCGTACGAATGCCTGATCAGCCTGCCGATGTTTCATGGCATGGCCGACAGTGATGTTCAAGATGTGGTGCGCGCATTGAACAAAGTTCTGACGCACCTCGAGAAGTAAGCTCCAGCGATGACGCCGGTGGAGGAGGAACAGTGAAGATCAGCGCTATTGTCCAGGCTCGAATGGGAAGCACTCGGTTGCCTGGCAAGGTGCTGTTGGATCTGGGAACTAAAACAGTTCTGGCGCGAGTAGTCAACCGTTTACGCCGCGCTACGCGGATCGACGAAATTGTAATCGCGACCAGCGACTCGGTTGCTGACGATGTGATTGTTCGGGAGTGCCAGCAACTTGGGGTTTCATCTTTTCGCGGCTCCGAGGACGATGTCCTGGATCGTTACTATCAGGCAGCGCGAGCCTGCGGGGCTGGAGCGATTGTGCGCATCACCTCTGACTGCCCGTTGATTGATCCTCAACTCGTGGATGAAACTGTCAAGATTTTTCAGCACCAGTGCGCAGACTACGGCAGCAATGTATTTCCGCGGACTTATCCGCGAGGTCTGGACACGGAGGTCTTCACCGTAGCCGCGCTGGAGCAGGCCTGGTGCGATGCTCGCGAACCTTACGAGCGAGAACACGTGACACCTTACTTTTACCAGCACCCGGAATTATTTAAGCTCGCGTCGCGGCGCGGACTCATTGACTACAGCCAATATCGCTGGACCCTGGATACCGCCGAAGATCTTGAATTACTCCGCACCATCTACGCGCGCTTTGGCAACGAGGACGATTTTACCTGGCGCGAAGTCATTCAACTCATGGAGCGAGAGCCGGAACTTGCTGAAGTGAACTCATGCGCGGTCCAAAAAGCATTGCAAGGAGCCTGATCTGTCCACCACGCTCATCATTCGGGCGGATGCCAGCGTTGAAATAGCTACAGGCCACGTCATGCGCTGCCTGGCATTGGCTCAGGCGTGGCAGGATTCTGGCGGAACTGTTGTGTTTGCCATGGCCGAATCGACTCCGGCCATCGACGCACGGTTGCGTTCGGAGGCGATGGAAATTGTCGAAATCGAAGCTTCCCCCAATAGTGCCCAGGACGCGCGTGATGTTGCAGCACTGGCGCGTGAGCGTGACGCGGCTTGGGTAGTCGTGGATGGCTATCGATTCGACTCTGGGTATCAACGCGCCGTGAAGAACGCTGGAATGAAGTTGTTGTACGTCGACGACCTGGGCCAATGCAAGCACTATTCCGCTGATCTGGTGCTCAATCAAAATGTGCACGCCGGCAAAAACATGTATACACGCCGCGAGGCATACACCCGCTTGCTTCTCGGTCCAGGTTTCGCAATGCTGCGACGAGAATTCAGGGTTTGGACTAAATGGCAGCGTGACCTTGCGCCCAACGGACGCAAGGTACTCGTCACCATGGGCGGCAGTGATCCCGACAACGTCACAGCACTGGTATTGGGGGCTCTCCGCGACCTTCAGATCGATGGACTGGAGATCGTTGCTGTTGTTGGAGGCTGCAGTCCACACGGTGATTCTCTGCGGCGGTTTGCGAGTCAGTCGCCTCCAATTCGCTTCCTGAACGATGCGACAAACATGCCGGACCTTATGGCGTGGGCCGATATCGCCGTGTCAGCCGCGGGCTCGACCTGTGCAGAGATGTCCTTGCTCGGGCTGCCAGCACTTTTGATTGACCTGGCGGAGAATCAGACCCCGGTCGCGCAGGAACTTGGCCGTAAGCAGATTGCAATTCATCTCGGTTCCAGTAAAGAAGTCACTGCCGCAAAGATCGCCGGACAAGTGCAATTGCTGCTCTTGTCGAAAGAGCTTCGGACTTCGCTGTCACAACGTTCACGCGAATTGGTGGACGGCGACGGCGCCGAAAGGGTCATGACGGCAATTCGTGGTGGAGACCTGCGATTGCGACGCGTCCAAGAAAAAGACTGCCGCCAACTATGGGAATGGGCGAACGACGCCGAGGTACGGCCAGTGTCTTTTGCGACCGAACCGATTTCCTGGGAACGGCACTTGCAGTGGTTCAACTCCAAACTCCGCGATCGGAAGGCCGTGCTCTACCTGGTGCTGGACGGCGAGGGCATTCCAGCCGGTCAAATCAGATTCCAGGTCGATAACGCGAAGGCAGCTGTGTCGATTAGCCTCGCTCCCGCATTTCGGGGAAAGGGTTACGGCAAAGTGGTCCTTGCGATGGCAACCGAGGATCTATTCCGCACCACTGCACTGAAGCAAATTGATGCTTACGTGAAACCGAATAACACAGCTTCGATCCGGCTGTTCATGCGAGCCGGCTATTCCCGGGAAAGAATCGGAATCGTCGGCGGGCATCAAGCTATTCACTTCGTTTTGGAAAAAGCAGCGGGGCACGAGCATCAACAGGACAGGGATTTGGGCACCCTTTGTTCCGTGGATAAGAGCGAATGACAGTGCCGACCGCTTTCGGGATTGGAGATCGGCAGATAGGTAGTGCTCAACCTGTCTACGTCGTCGCCGAGCTTTCCGCTAATCACGGGCAGGACTTCGATCAGGCCGTCCTGCTGATTCGCGCTGCCAGGGAATCTGGCGCCGACGCTGTAAAAGTGCAAACCTACACCCCGGACACGATTACCATCCGCAGTGATCGCGAGTGTTTCCAAATTCGCGGGGGCACGATCTGGGATGGCCGCACACTCCATGAACTTTATGGCGAAGCCTACACGCCGTGGGACTGGCAGCCCAAGCTGAAACAAGCCGCTGACGATCTGGGGCTCGATTTCTTTGCTTCTGCATTCGACCCAACCGCCGTCGACCTTCTAGAGAGCATGGGAGTGCCAGCATACAAGGTCGCCTCTTGCGAACTGGTTGACCTTCCGCTTCTTGAAAGAATAGCCCGCACTGGCAAGCCGTTGATCCTTTCAACCGGCATGGCAACCATTGAAGAGATCGAGGAAGCCGTTCAGACTGCTCGCAAGGCCGGCGCCACGCAAATCGCATTGCTGAAGTGCGCCAGCGCTTATCCCGCACTTCCCAGCGAGATGAACCTGCGAACCATTCCTGACTTGGCGCGAAGATTTGACGTCCCGGTAGGATTGTCGGATCACACCATGGATATTGCTGTTCCCGTGGCGGCGGTCGCTCTAGGCGCATGCATCATCGAAAAGCATTTCACCTTATCTAGATCGCTGAAGGGTCCCGACAGCGCTTTTTCCCTGGAGCCAGCAGAGTTCAAAGCCATGGTGAAGGCGGTTCGAGTCGCCGAGCAATCGCTGGGAGAAATTCGCTTCGGTGCCACTGAAAGCGAACGCAGCAGTCGCGTGTTTCGCCGGTCACTTTTTGTAGTGGAGGCTCTCAGGCAGGGAGAAATTTTCAGCGGAGAAAATGTTCGCTCGATTCGACCCAGTCACGGATTACACACCCGCCATCTCCCGCAGATCGTCGGCCAACGCGCATCCCGTGACATCGAGCGCGGCACCCCGCTGAGTTGGGACTTGGTGGCAAAAGCATGAAGCTAATCAGTCCATTGTTGAAGCACGTGGTGTATCCCGGGTTGTCTAAGGCGGGATGTCTTCGTGGCCCGGCCCGGGCTGGACCTGCGGTGTTGACCTATCACGGTGTTTTGCCCGCAGGATACCAAATCGTTGATCCACGCCTGGACGGCAACCTGGTAAATGCAGATTCCTTTTGCCGTCACCTTCGATTCCTTAAAGATCAGTACAACCTAATATCGCCGGCAGAATTCCTACTCTGGTGCGAGGGCACCCACGAAGTGCCTCCGCGTTCCGTACTGCTGACTTGCGATGACGGCCTGCGAAATTGCCTCTTCGATATGCTGCCCATTCTTCAGGAATTCGAGATCGGGTGCCTATTCTTTGTCACTGGCGCTTCTCTCAGCCGCACGCCCACAATGTTGTGGTACGAGGAACTGTATCTGATGTTCCTCGCAGCTCCTGAAAGTTTTGCGTTGGAGTTGCTCGAAATCGGAATGCAGGCGAAGGCAAGCCGGCAAGAAAAACATTCGTTATGGTGGGAGTTAGTAAAAAGACTTTCGCAATACGATTTGAATCACCGGAAAATCCTTCTGGGGAGAATAAGAATGCAGTTGAGACTTGCGGAGCAATGGGATGCTGAATACCGCGAGGATCCCGTGCGCAGCCGCCGGTTTCTAGTGTTGGACCAACCCGAACTGCAGCAACTTGCCCGCGTCGGAATGTGCATCGGAGCGCATACGCTTTCTCATCCGATGCTGTCGCAGTCGTCGCCGGACATGGCGTGGAACGAAATCTCAGAAAGTAAGCGCAACCTCGAGCAGGTTTTGGAGCAAGAGACGTGGGCGATGGCTTATCCATTCGGTGATTCGACATCGGTCACGTCGCGGGAATTGCAAATGGCGAAACGAGCGGGATTCAAAGCTGCATTTCTTAATGTCGATGGAGCCTCGAGAAAGCGACCTTCCAGGTTCGCTCTGCCGCGAATACACATCACCGCTGCGATGACTTTCTCGGAATTAGAAGCGCGCATTTCAGGCTTTCATCAATCATTGCGGGAATTCCTCAGACCCGCACGACTGAGCGCCGCCGCGGGGTCGAGCGCTTGAGGGGACGGTGCCACGAGGCACTTGCGAATGACCGTAATAATCCTGTCGGCAGGAAAGCATGCGCCTAGTTCTGCACCGAGAAATTCCCGCTGATGACAGCCTGGCCCGCCAGTGGAATGAACTCGTCTATCAGATGGAATGTCCGGAAGTTTTCTACACGTATGAATGGGCGCTAGCGGTAGGCCGCGCCTATCGCGCTTCCGTCACGCCTCTACTGATTTTGGCCTACGAGCAAGATTCGCTGGTTGGCGTGGCCGCTCTCGCTACGGACAAAGCACAAACGTCCTTCCTGGCCGGCACG
>Ga0210400_10006215_pt1 | contig 10070 bp, 7 predicted proteins | sample IncBWH26MmetaG_FD_155456 | JGI IMG/M metagenome (GOLD analysis project Ga0210400, IMG submission 155456) | Forest soil microbial communities from Barre Woods Harvard Forest LTER site, Petersham, Massachusetts, United States - Inc-BW-H-26-M | ecosystem: Environmental > Terrestrial > Soil >... | reverse complement strand
CGCAAGGATGGCGCCGTCGCTGCGCACCAGCGCATAGAAGCTGCCCGGCGTCTGCCCGACCAGCGTGTAGAAGTTCTCGAAGTAGCTCGGCCGGATCGCGACCGCGATCACGCCGTGGAAAGCGCCGCCGTCGGCGCTGAGCCGGTGCGACAGGACGAAGAAATCGTCGCCGTTGCCGCGCAGATGCGGGGCGCGCACGTCGCTCACATAGGTACCGGCATCGCGGCCAGTCTGGGCGATGAAATAATCGCGGCTGGAGAAATCTGCATCGGGCTTGACGTTTTCCATCATGCTCGACGCGATCGGATGGCCGTCGCGGCCGATGATCACGATCGCCTGAACCTGCGGCATCACGCCTTGGATGCGATCGAGCCGGTCATGCAAGCTCGTCTGCGCGGCGCGGATCTGGTCGTTCGACATGCCGTGCATCACCTCGTCGACTTCGGCGAAGGTGCGGTCAACGGTCTCGAACACGCGCAGCGCTTGCTGCTGCATGACGTCGATCGAGCGCTCGATGCGCTCGTCAGCGGCGGCTTGGATGTCGTCGTAGGTCACCCAGGACGCGTAAGCGAACACCGCCGCCGGCAGCACCAGCGACGCAACCATCATCAGCTTGAGGAGGCGGACCGCCGATTCCCGTGCTGTATTCATTGACCGCGAAAATCCACCCTCGGTGAAGGTCGCAGTGTGTCACAATTATCGGGCGCGGACGAGGCGGCGATTGGCCGGGCCCGATTGCAATTTTGTGACCGGCGCGTGAAGCGGAACTTTCTTGGCGTTTGGATCCACCCGGATTTCGCCTAATTTGATTTGAAGGCGAGCTACGATCAGGCCACCGCGGTCGGCGCCAAAACTTCGACGTCGGTCACGACGTCGATCACAGCCGGACGGTTGGCGGCCAGCGCCTTGGCAAGCGCTGCCGGGAAGTCCGCGGCCTTTTCGACGCGGATGCCGACCGCGCCCATGTCCTCGGCGAGGCGGGCGAAATTCATTTTGCTGAAGGTCCACAATTCGCGCGCCTTCTGCGTCTGCTCGCCGCCATAGACGCGGTCGAAGCCGCGCTTACTCTGGTTGCCGCCGCCGTTATTGTTGACCACCGTCACGGCATTGATGTTCCAGCGCACCGCCGTTTCGACTTCGCCGATGTGGTACCAGAACCCGGCATCGCCGGTGAACGTCACCACCGGCCGCTCCGGGCAGGCGCATTTGGCGCCGAGCCCCGCCGGGAAGGCCCAGCCGAGATGGCCAGCGCTGCGCATGTAGTTTTGCTGCGGCGAGGTGAGATCGTACATGCCGCCCATCCACATGCCGGCATGCCCGGTATCGACGACGACAATGGCATTGTCCGGCACGTGCTGCGTCAATTCGTGGCAGAGCCGCTCGGGACGGATCGGCATCGCGTCGGAATTCAAGGCTGCCTGGTATTTTGCCTGCCATTCGCTGCAGACATTTTGCGCCTGCGCGATCCAGGCTTTGCGCTTGGCGGCGGTCGAGCGATCGCAAGCCGATAGCATCTTGGTCAGCGTCGCCTTGGCGTCGCCATTGACGGCCGCGGCAAGCGGATAATTGCGGCCGAGCGCTTCCGGTTCGATATCGATCTGGATCGCTGGCGTGCCGATCTTCGGCACCGCCCAGAAATGCGTGGTCATGCCGCCGGTCTCGGTGCCGATGAAGCAAACAAGGTCGGCGGCGTTGACGATGCGGTTGGCGCTCTCGCGCGAATAGCTGCCGACCACGCCGACGCAGAGCGGGTGATTGCCCGGGATCGAATCCTTGCCGTTGAGCGAGGTCGCGACCGGAATCTGCAGCGCTTCCGCCAGCGCGACGAGCTCCGCCGCCGCGCCCGACGCGCGCACGCCGCCGCCGGCGACGATCACCGGGCGCTGCGCGTCTTGCAGGATTTTCAGTGCCGCGCGCACGCTCGCCTCGTCCGGCTCCGGACGGAAGGCCGGCACGCGGGCGAATTGCGGCTCGACCAGAGGCTCCATGTCGGCTTCCTCAACGTCGATCTGTCCTTCATTGCCGCGGAATTGCAGATGCACCGGGCCGGGGCAGCCGGTGACCGCGGTGCGGAAGGCCTGCCGCACCATGTCGGGAAAGCGCGCGACGTCGTCGACGGTGGCGTTGAATTTGGTCACCGGCTCGAACGCCGGCATGTCGTCGATCTCCTGATAGACCTTGCGGAACTTGGTCTTGGGCTCGCGGCCGCCGGTCATGGCGATGACCGGCGAATGCGCAAGCCACGCGTCGCGCAGGCCCGCGGCGAGATTGAGCGCGCCGATCACCTGCGCCATGCAGATGCCGGGCTTGCCCGACGCGCGGGCATAACCGTCCGCCATATAGGCCGCGGCCTTCTCGCCATGCACATGCAGCCGCTTGATGTCGGTACGGTGTTCCATCTCGGCGAAGGTCGTGCGCAACACCGCGGGCACATGAAAGACATGCGTGACGCCATAGCCCTTGAACATGTCGGCGAGGCATTGCGCGCCGGTCATTTTGCGATTGTGCCCGAGCATCATGTGCCGGCGCCCTCCACTCTTGAGGTTTTATTTTGTTATCAGTTGTTGAACACCGCGACGGCGCGGATCGGCGAGCCGGTGCCTTCGCGCCATTTCAGCGGCAGACCGATGAACTGGAACTCGCCCTGCTCGAGCAGGCTTTCCAGATTGCACAGGCTCTCCATGTGCGTGATGTCGAGATCGAGGCAGGCTTTGTGCACCAGCGAGTTTACTTTGCCCTCCGGGCCCGGCCGCATCGAGTCGATGCCGAAATGCACGATGCCCTGTTTGGCGAGCCACTCGGTCGCCGCGACATTCACGCCCGGATTGTCGGTCGCATAAGCCGCAGTCGGAAAGGTGCGCTCGTGATGGCCGGTGCACAGCAGCACGGTGCCCTTTTTCGGGATCGGCACACCGGCCTTCTTCACCGCGGCTTCAAGGTCCGCCGGCGTGATCTCAGCGCGCGGCGCGATATGGCGCAGATCGATGCAGATGCCTTGGACGATGCAGTTCTCGAGCGGATATTTGTCGATCGACACACCGGTCTTGCCGAAATGGCGCGGCGCGTCGATGTGGGTACCGCCGTGATCGGGCATCGAGAAGAACATCACGCTGTTGCCCTGAACACCGCCGGATTCCGCGAGCGCCTCTTCATGCGTCTTCCAGATGCCGTGAATGATCGGCGGCTGCCCCGGATAGGACGGCGTGCGGTGATAAAGATCGCGGCTCAGATCGACGATACGCATGCTGTTTTCCACCCTCTACTCTGCGCCCTTTCGCCTTGCGGGGAGGACGCGGCGCGCACACTATCCCTCTCTCTGTTCCTCGACAACGCCGTCCGCGCCGTCGCAAAAATACGCCGCCCCAAGGAGTACCCGATGAAGACCTCGACCGACCGCATCCTGACCACCCATACCGGCAGCCTGCCGCGGCCGAAGTCGCTGATCGCGCTTATCCTCGACCGCGAGGGTGGCACCATCATCCCTCCGGCCGAGTTCGAGGCGGCAACCGCTAAGGCGGTTGACGATATCGTGGCGCGGCAGGTCGCGGCCGGCATCGACGTGGTCAATGACGGCGAGATGAGCAAGCCGTCCTATACGACCTATATCCGCCACCGCGTCAGCGGCATCGAAATGGACCCGCGCGCCGCCGAAAAGGGCCGCGACATCATGATCGGCCGCGATATGCTGGCGCATCCGGATTTCGCCCGGGTCGGCGGCTTTGGCAATGTGTCGTTTCCCGGCTGCGTCGGCGAGCTGCGCTACAAGGACCGTTCCGCCGTCGAACGCGATCTCGCGCATCTCAAAGCCGCCGCGGCGAAATCGAAGCCGACCGACGTGTTCATGACGGCGCCGTCGCCCGGCATTCTGACGCGCTTCATCATCAATCTGCATTATCCCAACGAGGACGCCTATGTGGCGGCGCTCGCCGACGTGCTCAAGGTCGAATACCGCGCCATCGTCGAGGCCGGCTTCGTGCTGCAGATCGACGCGCCCGATCTCGGCTCGGCGCGCAACAATCAATATCGCGATCTCACCGACGACGAATTCCGCAGCAGGATCGCCGAGCGCAATATCGCGGCGCTGAACGCCGCCATCGCGGGGCTGCCGGCCGACCGCATCCGGCTGCACATCTGCTGGGGCAATTACGAAGGCCCGCACAATTACGATCTGCCGGTGACCAAGATCATCGACATCGCCTTCAAGGCGAAGCTGCAGGCCATCAGCATCGAGGCCGCCAATCCGCGCCACGATCACGAATGGGAAGACCTCAAGAGCATCAAAATTCCTGACGACAAGATTCTCATTCCCGGCGTGATCGATTCCACCACCAATTTCATCGAGCATCCAAAGCTCGTGGCGCAGCGCATCGGCCGTTACGCCGATTTGGTCGGCCGCGAGCGCGTCATCGCCGGCGTCGATTGCGGCTTCGGCACTTCGGTGAAGAACGACCCGACGGTCGCCGACAGTATCGTCTGGGCGAAGTTGCGCGCGCTCGGCGAAGGCGCGGCGATCGCGAGCCGGCGGCTGTGGGGCGCCAAAGCGGCGTAATTGCACGCCGCCCGACTTCGCTCGCGGACGATGGGTCTCTTCAAGACCCCCGACGCCATGCGTGGTGAGAAAACGATGGGAAGGAAACAATGAACGAGATCAATATCACCCGCCTGGTCGACACGGCCAAGCTGCGCCCGTTTCATCTGTGGCTGGCATTCTGGTGCCTGCTGGCAATGATGGCCGACGGCTTCGATCTTCTCAATGCCAGCATCGCCGGTCCGGCTTTGATCAAAGAATGGGGGATCGATCGCGCCGCCTTGGGCCCGGTGTTCAGCGCCAGCCTGGTCGGTTTCTTTGTCGGCGCGCCGTTCTTCGGTTATCTGGGCGACAGACACGGCCGGCGGCTTGCCATCATTTCGAGTCTGCTTTTCATCGGCCTCACCACGCTGGCCTGCGCCTTCGCGCGTGACTTGCAAGAATTGCTGTGGCTGCGGTTTCTGAGCGGACTTGGCCTCGGCGGCGTGCTGCCGAACGTCATCGCGCTCAATGGCGAATTCACGCCCAAGCGGCTGCGCGCCACGATGCTGGTCATCATGTCGATGGGCATTTCGCTCGGCGGCGCCGTGCCCGGCCTCGTCGGCGTCACGCTGATGCCAACCTATGGCTGGCCCGTTATTTTTGTCGTTGGCGGGCTGATCCCGATCGTGATCGGATTATGCGCGATCTTTGCTCTGCCGGAATCCATCAAGTTCCTGGTGCTGCGCGGCGGCCGCGAGGACACCGTGGCGAAACTGGCGCGCAAGCTTGATCCCGCGCTCACGATTCAACCCGGCGCCCGATTTATTCTCGATCAGGAGGAAGGCAGCGCCGCCACGCGCGGCTCTCCCGCCGCCTTGTTCCGCAACGGCTGGGCGCTGGTGACGGTTCTGGTGTGGATCATCTTCGTCCTCAACCTCACGGCCAACAACCTGATGAATGCCTGGCTGCCGATGATCGTGCAGACCAGCGGCCACGGCTCGACGCAAGGCAGCCTTGCCGGCTCGCTCTACCAGCTCGGCGGCTCGGCCGGCGGGGTCTGCATCGGTATCCTGATCGACCGCTTCGGGCTCAAGGTTTTGGCGATCGTATTCGCCCTCGCGGTCCCGGTTCTGGCCGTCACCGGCACGCCCGAACTGTCCGATCAGACACTGCTGACGATGGCGTTCTTCTGCGGTGCCGTCATCGTCGGCATGCAGAACGCGCTCAATGCCAGCGCCGGCCTGATCTATCCGACGGCGCTCCGCGCCAATGGTGTCGGCTATGCGCTCGGCATCGGACGGGTCGGCTCGGTCTCGGGCCCACTGATCGGCAGCCTGCTGACGCGGCTGGAAATGCCAGCGCATACGTTCTTCTACATTACCGCCATCGGGCCGCTGCTCTGCGCGGGCGCCACCGTCCTGCTGCTTAATCGGCTGCGGAACACACAGCGGGGCTCGGTTGACGCCGCAGCGCCCGCTTCGGCCGCAAGCACATAAACCCGCGCAACAGATCTTTCGCCGCGATCATACTGCTCGATAAACAGGAGTAGTTTTGCCATGCGTCACATCGATGCGTTCTGCCATTTTTTTCCGCAACAGATATTCAAGCTGTTGTCCGACACCAAAGGCGGCACGACCGATATCGGCAAGCGCATCCAGGGCGTCCGCACCATCCACGATCTCGACGCGCGCTTTCGCATGATGGATCAGTTTCAGGATTATGCGCAGATCCTTTCGCTCGGACTGCCGCCGCTCGAAGGCATGGCGGGCCCCGACCGGACGCCGGACTTCGCGCGCGCCGCCAACGATGGGCTCGCCGAATTATGCGCGAAATATCCGGACCGTTTTGCCGGCTATGTCGGCGCGCTGCCGATGGATGTGCCTGACGCGGCAGCCGACGAAGCCGAACGCATCCTCGTCAACGGCAATGCCAACGGATTGCAGCTTCACACCAATGTCAACGGCGCCTGCCTCGACGAGCCGCGCTTTTGGCCGATCTACGAGATCGCCGAGAAATCCAACAAGCCGATTCTGCTGCATCCGGCGCGCAAGCCGGATTTCCCCGACTTCGCCGCCGAGAAAACGTCGAAATACGAGATCTGGACGATCTTCGGCTGGCCTTAGTACACGAGCGCGACCATGGCGCGCCTGATCTTCTCGGGCGTCATGACGCGGTATCCGAAACTGAAAATCCTGACGCATCACCTCGGCGCGATGATCCCGTTCTTCGATGCGCGTATGGACACCGGCTGGGCGACGCTCGGCAGCCGAACCTCCGGTGAAGATTACAGCCATGTGCTGCCGAGCCTCGGCAAACCGCTCTTGGACTGCTTTCGCGCCTTCTACGGCGATACCGCGCTGTGCGGCAGCCGCGCCGGAACCGCTTGTGGAATAGAATTCTTCGGCGTCGATCACGTGCTCTATGCCTCGGACGCGCCATTCGGCCCGGAAGGCGGCGCCGGCTACATTCGCGCGGCGATCGACGTCATGGCGTCGCTCGATCTGTCCAACGCGGACAAGGAAAAAATCTGCTACCGTAATGCGATCTCGTTCTTTGGATTGAACTGACGGCGCACCGGGCACTTTGCCGCCTGGGAACAGCCTGAGCTTCTCAGCTCCGAAACTGCGCGCCGCCTTCAAGTCGCTGCGCCGGCAGACATGAACACGAGACGGCCGACAAAAGCCGATAACGCGATGTCCATGCTCGTCAAACCAAAGGAGGCCAACATGAAGACGACGCTATTCATGGCGGTGCTGACAGCGGCAATGCTGATCGTCGGTGGCGCGCTGAACGTGGCACAGGCTCAGCAGGCGGGAACCAAACGAACCGATCTGCAGCGGCACGATCTCAGTATCCCCGGATACGAAACCGTCCAGGCCCGAGTCGACTTCGCGCCGGGAGCGGCGTTTCCCAAGCACAAGCATCCCGGCGAGGAGATCATTTATGTTCTCGAAGGCTCGATAGAATATGACATCGAGGGCAAGCCGCCGGTGACAATCAATGCCGGTGGCGTCTTGTTCATTCCCGCAGGAGTAGTCCACTCGGCGAAGAACACCGGCAGTGTCAACGCCGCGGAGCTTGGCACCTATGTCGTTGAAAAGGGGAAGCCGCTCGTCACTTTGGTGGAGTGACTGGCGCATATACGCACCTCGCCGCGCCTCCGGTCACTCGATTTTGCTCATCGAAAGATGGAGATGTAAGCATGAATAAGATCAGCGAACATATCGATCAAAGCCGCCGTCGTTTCGCTGGTACGGTGGCCTTCGCCCTTGCCGCGGCCAAGCTTGGCCTGGCCTCCTCGGCATCGGCTCAAACCAAAGCGCCGAACTTGCCGGCGGTGGAACGCGGCGCGCATACATCGCTTGGCCCGCTCAAGCAGGTCGATGCCGGCGTCCTCAATATCGGCTATGCCGAGCTTGGGCCCGCAAACGGCGCTCCCGTCATTCTGCTGCACGGCTGGCCTTACGACATTCATAGTTTTGTCGATGTCGCGCCGGCCCTGGCTGCGGCGGGTTATCGCGTGATCGTGCCTTACCTGCGCGGCTATGGGACGACGCGGTTTCTGTCGAGCGACACGCCCCGCAACGGCCAGCAGGCGGTGGTTGCCGTCGACGTTGTCAACCTGATGGATGCGCTGAAGATCGACAAGGCGACCATCGGCGGCTTCGATTGGGGGGCGCGAACGGCAAACATCATCGCGGCGCTATGGCCGGAGCGCTGCAAGGCCATGGTGTCAGTCAGCGGTTATCTCATCGGCAATCAAGAAGCCGGCAAGATGCCATTGCCGCCGCAGGCCGAGTTGCAATGGTGGTATCAATATTATTTCGCCACCGAGCGCGGCCGCGAAGGCTACGACAGATATCGGCACGACTTCTCTAGACTGATCTGGCAGCTCGCCTCGCCGAAATGGAACTTCGACGATGCCACCTTCGATCGCAGCGCCACGGCCTTCGACAATCCCGATCATGTCGCCGTCGTGATTCACAATTACCGCTGGCGGCTGAACCTCGCGCAAGGCGAGGCGAAATATGACGATCTGGAAAAGAAGCTTGCCCAAGCTCCGGTGATCGCGGCGCCGACCATCACGATGGAAGGCGACGCCAATGGCGCGCCGCACCCGGAACCGGCGTCTTATGCCAAGATGTTCTCGGGCAAGTACGAGCACCGCACCATCACCGGCGGCATCGGGCACAACCTGCCGCAAGAAGCGCCGCAGGCTTTTGCCGAAGCGATTGTGGACATCGCCGAAAGCTGATCGCCGTCGATAGAAGTGGAACCCCGCAGCTGGATACGTGTCATCGCCGAAGATCCACGTCAGCAAAATCGCCGGACCTAGCAGCGATGTGATGGCCGGTTTGAAGTTTAGTTGAACCAATAGGTCGTTCGCTCGGCCTCCGGCGTGCCGGAGAAGCGCGCATGCAGGAGCGTAAAAGCTTCGCGCGAGTAAGCCGTGTGACTGCCCTGCCGATTGCATCCCCAGTGCGTCGAGGCGACCGCGTCGGCAAGCGCTTCGGCCTGTCCGGCGCTTGAGGCAGAGACGCCGCTGTTGCGCACCCAGGCGATAACCTGCTCGCTCAAGACCTGCGGCGCACATTCGACTTTTGACAGGTCCTTGAGCTCGTCGGGATTGACGTTGCGGAAGAGAAAACTGCCCTGGATCGCGGTCGAAAGCCGCCTGCGTATGCGCGCATCCGTCGTCTCGGGGCTGTCGTCGTAAAGACCGAAGCTGTTGGCAAGCGCCCCATCGAGCGCCGCATCGTGGCGGACGACGTTCCAGGCGCACCACCAATTGTTGTCGTTGTGATTGTAATGATCGAGCCCGGTCAGCGTCGCCGTCGCCTCGGAAGATTTGTCGTCGGGCATCCGCGAAAAATCTTCGATGACGGTGTTGAGGCCCGGCGACTTGAGGACATCCCGTACCATGGCGATATCGCCCGGTTTCACCTCATGGCCGGCCGGCGCCTGCCAGGTCGCAGTGATTTCCGGCGCGAGACTACGCAGCAAAAGATCGTGTTGCCGGCTGATCGTCCGGCCCATCGCATATTCGCGGCTCCACGCCGCCCGGACGAGGAGCGCGCGGTCGCCGCGGTTGAGATCGCTGCGGTCGGCCAGTCGCCAGAGTTCGGCGATGGAAAGATGATTGAGATATTCGCGGGGATAACGAAACCCGCTGGCGAGAACATGCACCAGATGGTCCTCGTCCTCGGCGAGAACCACAAGCGCACCCGTCGACGATGTATTCGACATTGCGCCTTCGGGAAGATCCAATTCGAGCGTGTCGCGCATCTGGCGTGCCTCGGCGAGCCGGCCCTCGGTGATCAGATATTTCAGGCTGTCGTCTATGGCGCGGCCGTATACGAGAGTCGCCTTGTAAGGAAAGTCTTCCAACCGCTGCAGCGCGATCTTGAAATTGGCGTTCCGGTCCATCCGATCCATCAACAGATGACGGACGAGATTGTAATAGTCGAGGCTGAGGCCGGCCGCAGCCTGTTGGTCTGCAATATTCGTAGTGAGCTTGGCAAGCTCGTCATCCACCATAGCGGCGAGCGCCTTCGCACTG
>Ga0210400_10006214_pt1 | contig 10073 bp, 4 predicted proteins | sample IncBWH26MmetaG_FD_155456 | JGI IMG/M metagenome (GOLD analysis project Ga0210400, IMG submission 155456) | Forest soil microbial communities from Barre Woods Harvard Forest LTER site, Petersham, Massachusetts, United States - Inc-BW-H-26-M | ecosystem: Environmental > Terrestrial > Soil >... | reverse complement strand
GTCCTTCGGAATACAGCTTTGCCGCCTCGCTCTTGGAAGGCAGCGCGATAGCGACTTCGGCCGCCTCCTCGTTGGTCACCGCGCGTACACCGAGTTTCTGCCGCAGGTGTTCGCCGGCTCGTGAAACCAAATCGAGAAGATGCGATTCCGTTCCCGTCTCTGAAATCGCATCCGTGGTTTCGCCGCTGCGCGTGTCCTGCAAACGCAGGTCCAAGCGTATCTGGCCCTCGGATTTTCCTCCCATTGTCGCGTACGCGCCCACCACCACAAAATCGGTGCCCAGATTTTTCCGGATGCGCTCCAGGCTCTCGCGGCTCAAACTGTCTACATCCGGAAGCGCAAGCTCCATCTTCATTCGCGCGACACTCTCCGCGGAGATCGTCCGCACCTGTTCTCCCGCAGTAAGCTCCGTCATTAGCCAGTCCGAAAGCGCCGTGGAAAGCCACGCTTCCTGCGCGTCTCCGGAAAGATTCTTGAATCCGAGTACGGCGACGGAACGCCGCGGGCTCGGCTCGCTGGACGAACCGCCCTGCACGGTGAGTGGATGTATTCGCAGATACGCGGATGCTCCTCCCAGCGCGAGTAAGATTGCCGCTGCCGCCACATAGAAACGCTTTGGAAGGACACGCCTGCGCAAGCCCAAGCGCTCAGCTGCGGAGAGTGCGCTCGCGCGTTCCGTAATTGTGGGGGCGCCAGGAGCTTGAGAATCTGCCGTGAGCACTTCCACAGTCTTGCTAGCTGCGCTTTCCTGGCCGGTGTGCACGGTGGCGAGGAAGCGATAGCCGTGCCGCGGAATAGTTTCCACGTAACGCGGGCTCTCCGCGGAATCCGCTAGGGCGGAGCGCAACTTCGTCATCGCTTTATTCAGGCTGCGATCGAAATCGACAAAGGTGTGCGCGGGCCAGAGTTTTTCGCGGAGCTCTTCGCGCGTGACCACTTCCCCGGGATGTTCCAGGAGGAGGGAAAGAATCTGGAAGGGCTGCTCCTGCAGCTTGATTCGGACGCCCCGTTTGCGCAGCTCCGCCGCCCGCAGATCCACTTCGAAAACGCCGAAGCGGCGCCTGTGCGGGCAGCTTTCGATACCCTGCATGCTCACAACACCCTTTTTTTTGCGGACAAAGCGTAACACGCGCCCCTCGTAGGTTCAAACCTGGTCAACGATGAGACTTTTGAGGCATCTGCAGCGAAGGGAACGACCGCGGCCCTTACGGAGATTTTTCCTTTTCCTGCAGGACCTGCTTGGCGCGTTCGGCGGTTTTGGCGCGCGCGCTCTCTTCGAGATTGCTGAAGACTTGCATTTCCGCTTGCGCTTCCCGGGTTTTTCCAGTGGCGCGGAGAGCCTGGGCGAGGAGGAAATGTGTGCTGGGATCCGAAGGATCGGATTTTTCGGCTATGCGCAAATCGTTGATAGCATCTTCGTTGCGGTCGAGCCGGATCAAGGCGCGGCCGCGATCGAAATGCGCGGCCGCGAGACCCGGACAAATGTCCAGGGCCTTTTCGATCTGAGCCAGGGCCTCCGCCGGATCCTGACGCTGCTCCAGCATGATGTTGCCCAGTTTCCATTGCGCGGCGCAGTTTGCAGGATCGTTGGCAAGCTCGGCGTGGAACTGCTCTGCTGCCGGCTCCCACATCTGGATGGACCAATAGGCATTGCCGAGCGCGTAATGCGTACCAGGCTGGCGCGGGGCAAGCTCGACTGCTTTCTTGTACTCAAGGACCGCGCCGTCGAAATTCTTCATCCCTTCCATCACTTCGCCGGAGATTTCATGAGCGTAGACGGAATCGGGATCGATGTCGTTTAGCTTGGAGAGGGCCTGCTCGGAAAGTCTCATGTGCACTTTGCCGAGGAGATACCAGATTTCCTGATTTTGCGGCTGGCGCTGCGAAAGCTGGCGCAGATGACCGGCAGCGGCATCGAAATCGCCGAGCTTGATCAGATCATTGGAAAGGAAGAGCTCGGCATTGTCGTCCTTGGGATTTGCGCGCAGGGCCGATTCCAAGCTGCGCCGAGCACCTGAATAGTCGCCCATTTCATAGAGCGAAATGCCCAAGAGCGCCGAAGCTGAACTCATTTTCGGATCGACCTTCAAACCTTTGTCGAGAACCGCAGCGGCTCTTTTGTACTCGCGCTGCTGCAGATAGAGCGCGCCCAAGTTGTTGTAGGCAGGGCCAAGATTGGGCGCGACTTGCAAAAGCTTTTCGTATTTTGCCGCGGCGCCGGCAAGATCGCCTTGCGCCTGCGCGGCCTTCGCCTCCGCATAGAGCTGTTGGACCTGCGGATCATCGGCGCCGGATGATTTTTGTGCTTGCGTATTCGTGCAGACCACAAGGCAAATGAGGAGGAAAAGGATAACGCGCGGAACGCATTTCATGGCCGCGGTTGCTCCGGCGACGAATGCGAACCGTTGAGGGATGCGCATCGGTCCAGTTGGACTTTTGCTTTGTCGGCCAGCCCCTGTTTTCGATAGACCGGACCCAGCATGCAGGACAGATTTGCATTTTCCGGAGCGAGTTGCACCGCCTTCTCGAGTTCGGTTTCGGCTTGCGGGAAGTCTTCGAGGCGAGCGTAGGCTTTTCCAAGAAGCTCGTGCGCCTTGAAATATTGTGGCGCAATTTGAATCGCTTCACGAAGGTAAGCGATAGATTCTTGGGCGCGATTTTGATCGAGAAGCAAGGCGCCTAGGTCAATGAACGGTCCGGCATTTTTTGTGGGCGCGTCCTTCTGCCACTCCATGGCAGTGCGATACGCAGAGATAGCCGCGTCGATGCGGTCCAATCTCGCGTAGGCCAAGCCAAGGTTGTCCTCCGTCTTTACGTTCTTCGGGTCGAGCTTGAGCGATTGCTCAAAGGCGTGCACGGCTTCCTCGAATCGATCCTCGTTGTACTTGGTGCGGCCGAGGTAATACCAGCCTTCCGAATCGTTTGGAGTCCACTCCAGCACCTTAGTGAGCCATTTTCCCGCGTCCGGATAATCGCCCAACAGCACGAAGTCGAGCGCGACGATTTTGAGGTCGCTCGCACTCGGCGCGCGATACTTGGCGCCTGCGCTGAACTCGGCGAGCGAAGCTTTGGCCTTCCCTTCTCTAAAGTTGGCAGCGGGGCTATTCGGAAGTTTTGCGCCGGAATTATCGACTGTCGAGGCTGTCGCGATTTCTCGTATTTCCTTGAAAAGAGCCAAGCCCAGCAGAAAATGAGCGTCGGCAGAGCCTGGATATTTCGCAATGTAGGCGCGCAGGATGGGCTCTGCCTCTTTGGCCTGGCCCCTCTCCAAGCGAGACTTAGCCTCCACGAGTTCGGCATCGAGTGGATGGGGGTCCGCGGAGCTTGCGCGGGTTGGCTCCAATGTCTTAATGGATTGCTGGGCAAAACTAGGGCCACAGAAACAGAAGAAGAAAAAGGCCAGGAGCGAAACAGCGCCCGTGGCCCCTCTGTGTTTTTTGGATGTGTTGATTCTACGGGAGTTTGAGTCCACTAAATTTGCATCTGCGCATTCTAAAAGCGCTACATCCGCATTTTTTGGTTTTGCGTATTCCAAAGGCTTTAGCTTCAGCAAGCGTCGCGAAATGAAATACTACACTAAATAAAGGGGTTCCGCCCAATCCCCGCCAGCAAGAGGGATCGTCCTGGGAGCACTGGATGAGGCTGTTGCAACATTCCCGGCCCCCAAGGGGGCGCCCCTGCTGCCTCGACGCAGTAAGGGCGCCACGCGTCTAGAAGCTGACCTTGAAGAACGCCTGGCCAGTGCGCGGTGAGTTGTTCTGGCAAACCTGGCCGCCGTTGATAAGGCCAAAGTTTGCGCTGTCGACGTTGGTATCAGGGGTACAGACCTGCATTCGATTGAGGATGTTAGCGAATTCCATCCTCAACTCCGCAGTGACCCGTTCACCGAAGTAGAAGTGCTTCGCCAAGGCGAGATTCTCGTTGCTGTTGAAGGGGCTGCGCAGCCCAGCGATGTTGCGAGGCGCGTTGCCCAGTGCGAAGTTTCCCGGGGAAGAGAAGGCCGCGGTATTGAAGACCGGCAGGCCTTTGTAATAATTGTCGTAGTTCACGTTGAACGCCTGTCCGGTGACATTGGCGATGTTTCCGGTTCTAAGCGGACTGCCGTTAGCACCGATTCTCATTGGAGTGCCACTCGAATACTGGAGAACACCACTGACCTGCCACCCACCCAGCAGGTTCTTCGCCACCAGGCCCCCCTTATTCAGGAGCCGCTTGCCGGGACCAATGGGCAACTCGTAGACGCCGCTGATGTTCATTACGTGCGTCCGGTCATCGCCGGCGATAGCCCATAGCTGTGCCTTGTTGAACTTATTTACCGGCAGACCGTTGAACGTGGAAAAGCCGCTGTCTGTGTTCGACATGGTCTTCGACAGCGTATAAGCGACGAGGAAGCTCAAGCCACTTGTGAAGCGCTTCTGAACCTGGGCTTGGAGCGCGTTGTAATGGTCAACCCCAGAGAGATCGAAGTTATCGGACATGCCAAAGAACTGTGGGTAGGGACGAATCGCTTGGTTCAGATTCTGCCTCGGACCCACGTCGTTCAGGAAGTTGGCGTAGGGGCTGAAGAAACCGTTGGCTTTGCCGAAGCCGAGATTCTGGAGCACCTGTTGCGGCGTGACGGCAGAGACGCACCCCGGCGAATTAATGGTAGCCGTCCACGGCTCCCCCAGGACGCAACCAAGGTTCAGGAAGCTGGGATTGACCTGGTTTGGAGCATCCAACTGGGAGACCAAGTGCGTGCCGCGGTTACCGATGTAAGCCACCGATACAAACAAATTTTGCGGGAGTTCGCGTTGGATCGCTATGTTCCAACTCTGAACATAGGACGCCTTTCCGCGGTCCAGGCCAAACTGGTGCAAATTGCCGGTTCCATTGGCCATGGAGGGGCTGAACGGAAGAGGAGCCGGAAGGGGAAGTGCCGCCGCATCCCACGTGCAATTCGCGGAGAAGCCACAATACCCAGGCGTTGTGCTCAGGCCGTTCGAGTTCACGTTGAAGTTGCTGGCGAGCTGGTTTCCATAGTTCACAGCGACCTTGTTGTCGCCGTATTCGTAAGCACCGGTGTCGAGGAAGTTCAGCGCGTAGCCCCCTAGAACCGCCGTTTTTTCGGTCAGTTTGTAGGCAAAACCCAGGCGCGGGCTGAAGTTGTGCCAGTGGGTGCTAGCGCTGCTATACCCGGCGCAACCCGCGCAATTCCCGAGCAGATTAGCGGCCCCGAGCAGAGGCTGACCAGTGCTGGTGCTGATCGCTCCGGGATTGGGCGCGTTCGGATCAAAGAAAACGATTTGGTTGGCGGGTTGGCCACTCACAGCCGCAGTGGTAAAGGGCCGCTCGATATCCCAGCGAAGTCCGGCGTCTACGGTCAGCCTGCGGGTGACCTTGATGTTGTCTTGGACATACGGCGCGATATAGAAGTTACGAAGCTTGGTCTCTAACGCAAGATGGCGGTAGGCGGAATCTGGCGTTCCTAGCAGAAAACTGGCAAACGAGCTTCCGGTAGTGTTGAAGTTGGTCCCGTCGCTCGTCGTGTGAGCGCTGAAGCTGAAACTACCCCCGCAATCCTGGCATTCGTGGTCATCCTGGTAGGAGCGACGTATCTCAAACCCAAAATTCAGGGTATGGCGGCCGCGCGTATAGAGCCAGTTGTTATCGAAGCTGATTCCCAGCTTGCGGTTAATGGAAAAGGTCTCGCCATTATTAACTGGTCCCCAACTCGTCGGCGCAAACGAATCGCCGCTGAAGTTAATTGTTGGAAGAACACTGGCCTGTGCCGCCGCCGTGAATCCGCTGGGCACATCATTGTGGTTCGTGGTGAACTCATTGTTGAGTTCGCCCATCCAGCCGAAACCTGCCGTCATCACGAGGTTGCTGGAAAACGCATTGGAGTAGGTCAGGAAGAGGCCCGTACCCGTCCGCGGCTCGTTCTTCAAGTCCCCAAGCACACCTGGGAAAGGGCGGCTCCCGTCGTCGGCAAGGACGACCTGGTGATCGCGCCAAAAACTGCCGTGGAGCTTCTGCTTGTCGTTGAGATTGTGATCGATCGAGAAACCCCATGAGGTTTGAGTCGTGGGCGTAGCAATCGGCGCGAAGTAATTGGAAACGAAACCAGAAGCGTTTGGCGAAGGCAGAATGGAAGAAGCGAGAAGGGCCTGGGAGCTCTTGCTGAAGCAGGCTGTGGGGATTTTGTTTTGAAACCACTGCTGTCCAGGCACCGGCGTCGCGCCGTTATTCAGGCAGCCCGAAGGAGCCACGAAGTTGCCAGGGACGTAGATTGGCTGGAAGCCGGTGAAGTCGCCGCCGACCATTGCCTGGGTTGGAACGCTTAGCGTCCGGGTTGCACCGGAATTCAGCTTGTACTTCTCCAGGCTCACGTGGAAGAAAGTCTTGTCTTTTCCGTGGTAAACCTTCGGCAGGTACACCGGACCGCCAAGCGAAAAGCCGTAGTTATTCTCGCGGTCCACGGAAGTCGGTAAACCGGCGGCTGCGGTGACAGCGTCCTTCGCATCGAAGTAACTGTTGCGCAGGATCTCGAAGGCGTCTCCATGCAGGGTATTCGTTCCGGAAGCGAATTGATAGGACGCAACGCCTTGTGCCAGACCGTATTGCGCGGAGAAAACGGAACTAACCACACTGAACTCACTCACCATTTCGTAGGGCGGGTTAATGTACTGCTGGAAACCCTGCGTCTCTGATTGGTTAGCTTCCACGCCGTTAAATACAACTTCGTTTTGAAAGTCCAAGCCCCCATTGATCCGGTGGCTGAAGTTGCTGCCGGTTACGCCCGGAGTAAGTTCTAGGAAATTATCAATCTGGCGTCCAAGACCGTTAATCTGGTTCGGCAGTTCTTCCAGCACCTTCGTTTCAACGAGGGTGCCGAGTTCCGGCTGGGTAGTTTCCAGAGCAATCGACTCGGCAGTGACTTCGATCTTCTCCGTAACATCGCCAGCTTTCAGCACCGCATCCACGCTGGTGGTCCTGCTGACGTCCACCGTAACGTTTCGGCTGACCCAAGCCTTAAGGCCAACTTTCTCGATACTTGCCGTGTAGCTGCCGGGGATCAGGTCGATAATCGTGAAGGTCCCTGCGGAACTGGTGACGGCGGTGTTAACTACGTTCGTCGAGTTGTTCGTGACCGTCACCTTGGCGTCGGCAATGACAGCTCCAGACTCGTCAGTAACCGTGCCGGTGACGCCGCTCAGCGCCTGGGCATGCAGCCGCAATGGAGCAGAGAGAAGCAACAAGCAGACACTCAGGTAACCTGCGAGTACAGACAGCGAAGTTCGGTAATTGCGTACCGTCGGAAACGATTGCACAGTTTTCATTCACCACTCCCAAACAGATGGTTTTGGCGGACACCCGCCCTTTGGTGAGCGCGATTTTAGGCATGCCTGGAGGAGTGTCAATGCCCCGGGGTGTCGTCTTCATGTTCCCTATTATGTGCATGAAAATAAAGGTCTTATGAACAGCTATTCCCCGCGACATGGCGGGGGATTTTGTTACAAGGGGTCTGTTAGAGACAAAAAAGATGAGCTTGGCTAACGATAAATTCAATATAAAGGGGTTTCAGGGGTGCCGAGCCGAACCCAGGAGCTACATCATCGGACCAGCGGAACGCCTTCCATAACGGTCACGATTTGATCGACGGCGGGCGTAGGGATTTGCTCTTTCTTGCCGTCGGGCCAGAGGATTTCCAACTTGTCGATCTTGGTGGCGGAGCCGAGGCCGAAGTGGAGGCGGGTGTCGGAGCTGGATGCGTAGCTGCCGCCGGAAAAGACATCGGCGCGCTGGCGGATGCCGTTGGCAGTGAGGAAAACTTTGGCGCCGATGGCGTCGCGGGGGGAACGGTAAATCGGCTTCTCCGGCTCCCCTGATAAGGAGCGCTCGCGGCGGTCTGCAAGTGCAACGGGTGCCGGTCCATGGGAGGGAGCCGTGTCGGAAGCCAATAACTTCAATTCCAGCCAATGGTTAGCGGACTTAGTTACGTTGCGGAGGAGGGTGGGCGGGGAGTCGATGTTGTTCAAGACTACGTCGATATGGCCATCGTTGAAAAGGTCGCCGAAGGCTGCCCCGCGGGCGGAGACAATGGAGGCGAGGCCGCTACCCGTGACGCCGGGGACTTCCTGGAATTTGTTGCCGTCGATATTGCGGAAAAGCAGCGGGCGCTGGGCGTAGGTGGTGCCCCAGTCGGTTTGGTCGGCGATGGGATACACGTGACCGTTGGCGATGAACAGGTCGAGAAGCCCGTCATTGTCGAAATCGAGAAAGCCGGTTCCCCAGCTGAGGAAAGGAATCGTGGGCAGGCCAAGGCCGGCACGAAAGGAAACATCGGTAAAGGCGGCGTCGCCATCGTTGCGGTAGAGAGTCTTGTTGTCGTCGGAAAAGGTGGTGACGAAGAGGTCCAGCTTGCCATCGCGATTGTAGTCGCCGAGGGCGATGCCCATGGAGGCCTGCGCGCGCCCTTCTTCGCTAAGTGCGAAGCCGGAGGCGTAGCTGACATCCTCGAAGGTTCCGTCCCGCCGATTGCGGTAGAGGTAATTGGTGCTGGAATCGTTGGCGACGGCGAGGTCGGGCCAGCCATCGTCGTCAAGATCGGCAAACACGGAAGCGAAGCCATAGCGAAGTTGAGGGTCCGACACGCCACCCTTGACACTGACATCCGTGAACGTACCGTCGCCATTGTTGTGGAAGAGATGATCGGGTTCGCCGAGGAGGCCGAGCGGGCCGCAGAAGACGTCGACCCCGCGATATTGGCACGCGCCAGAGGGGACGCCGCCTTTGCCGGCCAAGACTGGGTGGTCAGGATCGTAGTGCACGTAGCCTGGGACGAAGAGGTCGAGGAAGCCGTCGCGATCGTAGTCGCCCCAAGTTGGTCCGGTGGACCAGCCGCCCAGGGCTACGCCCGTTTTTTCAGCGACGTCCGTAAATGTGCCGTCGTGATTGTTGTGATACAGGCGATTCTTGCCGAAGTTGGCGACGTAGATGTCGGGCCAGCCGTCATTGTCGTAGTCGGCGACGGCGACGCCGAAGCCCCAACGTTCGTTGGCGACGCCAGCTTTGGCGGTGACGTCGGTGAAGGTCCCGTCGTGATTATTGTGGAAGAGCGCGGCGCGCGGGGCGGGCTCGAGGCCGCGGAGAGCGGCAGCTGTGGAGCCGTTGACCAAATAGATGTCGAGCCAGCCGTCGTTGTCATAATCGAGAAGAGCGACGCCGGAGCCGGGAGCTTCAAGAATAGTGGATTTTTCGGGGGAGCCGGAGCGGTGATGAAACTTGCCGAGACCGGATTGCTTGGTGACATCGAGGAAGACGACGGGGGCGTCGTCGACGAAGCCGCCGGCAGTGATCGGGCGGTGGAGGGCGTCGCGGATGGAGGCGTGGGCTCCGCCAGTGGCCATGCCGCGCGATGGAACGGGCGGAGGGTTTTGCTGGCTGAGAGCAAGCGCAGCGCAAGACAAGGCACCGATGGCAACGCCCGGCAAAAGCTTCATTTGGCGGACGCTCCGGAGGCGGGCTCATCGATTTGCAGGATTTGGTCCGCGCGGATGTTGCTGAGCTTTTGCAGAATGCCGCTGGGCCAGCGGATTTCGATGGATTGGGCGCTGGCTTCGGAGCCGAGGCCGAAGTGGACGCGCTTGTCGCTGGAAGAAAGATAGCTGCCGGCAGTGGTCACCGCGGCGAATTGCGAGGATTTCACAGTGACGAGTTTTACTTCCGCGCCGATGGCGTCGCGGTTGGATTTGTGGCCGACGAGGTTGAGCGTGAGCCAGTGATTTTGCGTCGGAGTTTCATTGCGAAGAATGTGGGCAGGGCCGTCGTTGGTGGAGACGACTACGTCGATGCGGCCGTCGTTATCGAGATCGCCGATGGCCAGGCCGCGGCCGAGCCAGGCCTGCTGGAAGACCGCGCCGGATTGCGCAGAGACGTCGACGAAGCCGTTACCGGTGTTGCGGAGGAGCAGCATCGGTTCTTTGTAGCGCAGGTTGGGATAGTTGATTTCGACGGTGTCGAGGTCGTGGCCCTGCGCGACGATTAGATCCTTCCAGCCGTCATTGTCGTAATCGAACAAGCGCGCGCCC
>Ga0210400_10006213_pt1 | contig 10076 bp, 7 predicted proteins | sample IncBWH26MmetaG_FD_155456 | JGI IMG/M metagenome (GOLD analysis project Ga0210400, IMG submission 155456) | Forest soil microbial communities from Barre Woods Harvard Forest LTER site, Petersham, Massachusetts, United States - Inc-BW-H-26-M | ecosystem: Environmental > Terrestrial > Soil >... | reverse complement strand
TCCGATCTCCTCTTCAATCGCTGTGGCGACGTCAAACATGTTGTAGCCTTCCGGCACAACCAGCGTCTGGAAGTAAATATCGCCGTGGGCAATGCGGTCATAAACTTCGCGCGTCGTGGCACGATGGTCAAACGCGTACTCACCCGCTTTCAGCGGTTTGCGCCCGTGCAGGTAATGCCACGCAAGGAATGCGTACTGGCTGCGGATGATTCCGGCATTGGCTAGCGCGGCGGCGATATGACGCGCAGAGGAACCGGGTTTCAGCTGCACCAGCTTCTGCTGCGTAGGCCCGGCAGGTAGAAGCAAGCCGTAAGCCAGCAGGGCCCCCGCCAGTACCAGCAACACCACGACGGTTCTAAAAAGAAATTTCAGCATGATCAGACTTCTCTAGCCTCTATATTCTAAGGGCGAATCCGCTCCGCGCAGCCATCTTCCCCTTCATCGGAGCATCACGAACGGACAATGAACTGCCGGTTCTCTTAAGAATTTGGAAGAGATTCTTTGCCGCGGAGTTGCAATCGCTTCACGCTTGGCTCGGCTGTCAGAGTTCCAGATGCAGGATTTGGCTCAAAACTCTCCATGGATCTTTACGCTAAAGATGTTGACTGGGCCACGGTCCGTATTAAACGCAGGATTTGATACGCGCTGATAATCACCGGATAACCAGAATGCCTTCAAATAATTGAAGCTATAAAACACGTCCAAGGCATTTTCTGCCGCGGGGGTGATGAACCCGTCGCCGACGAAACCGTCAATTCCCCCAAGCCGTAAATAGCGCACATGCGCATTGGATATCCAGCTTAAGTTGACCCCAGCCCCCACGACATCTCTGGGCCGCGACCATGATGACCCTTTCGCCAGCATTCCAACCGAGAGTGAACGATCAGCGGCAGTGTAGGCATCCACTTCGGTCTTACCGTCAGCGATCATCGCACGGGAGAATACACCAACGTCTTTTGCGACGTATTGCTGGGCAAAGATGCCGATACCTATCTTCGTATTCGGCTTTCGTGCCCAACAAAGATCTGGTGCACTCGCGTTGTTCGATCCATAGTTGAACCCCGTGCATGTAGTTGCATTCTGCTGCGAGTTCGCTTGGAAGGCAGCCACAGCATCGCTGAAACGCCCTATGTTTTCGCGATTGCGATACCCCAGCACGCGAACTATACCGTCCTGTCCGCGAATCTTATGATCGTGTTCCAGTTCAATTTGGTCGCCGTAAAACTTGAACAGCCGAAAATCAATTGCCAGTTGATTAGGATCTTTGGGAGGAGTGATGCGGCCAAAGCGCACCGCCCAGTCATCCCAATAAAATTCAGAGACAACTCCCCAGGAATAGCCGCGCGCGTCGGCAGCAAAATCGTAAGCAGCGTAGGTCAGGAACCCAAGGCTGAAGAAGCCCTGCCGAGGATCAATGTCGAACGCATTTTTATCGAGAAAGTCGAGGATACTGAACTTGCCGGCAACAAGGACGAGCCGCCTGCTGCCATAAGTCTTTCCCAGTTGCTGCTGCCCGGATTCCTTCTGAACTCTCTGACCGCCAAACCCGAACGTATGGCGCAGGTAAGCTCGCGAAAGATAGACGGCAGGCGTTTCGCCGCCGGATTTTTGCAGCTCGAAATCCTGAATGGCTCCTCCCAATCCTTTGAGCTGTGAGAGCGGGCGCTCCGAGATCAGCTCAGGGACTACATAGGCTTCGCCGCCTTTCCAGACTCGCGCACCCAGGTAAAGCGTCGCTGTGCCAGTAAAGCTGCGTTCGGCGTTTGGGAGCAGCGAATTAGTGCTGCCGTTCGCGTTGGTATAGGGTGCCGGGAAAGACAGTTTCCAGGCCGAAATGTAGGTGAACTGTCCATAGGCGTTCCAGTTCTCATCTTCAATGTTGTGTTTGCCGCGCTCGGTTAGCAATCTCATGAAGCTGGGTTGCTCGTCGGATGGAGAAGCAGAAGAATCGTTTTGAGCGCCTGCTGGCCACGATGCAAGCAGGATTGTCCCCAATAGCAGGACTCCACGCTGCAAAACACGGCAGACATGGCTGGAACGAATGGCCTTCGTATTTTTTACAGATGCGCCAGTGCATGTTTTAAATGCAAGGCATAGCACGGCATCATCGAATGGGCGTCCCATAAATCCATCTCAGTCTCATGCCCGCGGCGGTCGCGCAAAATCGGGCATACATTAGCCACGCAACGAGATTAGACGAAGCGCAGGCAAACAAAACAAACTAACAGAGAAATGAATATCGTTGCGCAAATGTTGCGTTAAAAGTTTGCGGAGAGAAACTCCTGCAGGCATGCGCAGGTTCTCCCGTGCGGACGTATGACTGCATGCGCTTGATAAACGCAGAAAAGAGATCGCTACTGCTGTTTAGCGCAGCGGCTCAGCTCTCCGTTCTTCCGGTTAATGAGGAAGAACCAAAGACGAGCATCAGGCAGGTTACCTGTGCGCTGTCTGGAACTTCCGCGGAGTTTCGCCCCCGGTACTCGGAGGTTCGTCTATAGGAATTTGCATAAAACCTTGTTCAGACTACCTTCTACACGTATAGTTCGCGCTTCACTTTTGTGTCAATGCTGAAAGCCATAAATTGTTCGTAAAGATCAACAACGCTCTCTAGACGTGAGGAATGATTGCAGGATCAACACCGCCGCCATGCGGTCCACGGCCTGGACCCGGCGCTTGGTGCTCACCTCATTTTCGCGCAGTAGACGGTTGGCTTCGGCCGAGGTGAGTCTCTCATCCCAGAGATGAACCGGAAGGTGAAAGCGTTTGCGCAGCTCTTCCGCGAACTCGGCCACTTTCTGCGACTGTGTGCCTTCCTGCCCGCTCATCCGCAGCGGGTTGCCCAGCACGATTTCTTTCACTTCATATTCACGGATGATCCGCTCCAGGCGGCCAAAGTCGGCCCGGTTGTTCTTGCGCTGCAGCGTCTCAATCCCCTGGGCGGTGATGCCCAGCGGATCTGTCACAGCCAGCCCCATGCGGCGGCTGCCGTGATCAATGGCCAGGATGCGTCCGGTGGCTCCCACGCGGCGATTATACGAGTTTCTGCATCTCACCATAACGGTATGGCTTCGAATCGCGTTATTCCTCCCGGGCCTGAACAGCTCATGCCGGGGGAAGCCCCGGACAGCCAGCTCGCAGAAAAAGAGCTGGAACAAAAAAATGAGCGCAAGTTTAACACCGCCCTGCATGCCGGAGCGGTGGCGCAGATTATTGTCGGGGCCACCGTGATTTTGACCATCTGCTATATCGCCAAGCTTGTCCTGGTCACGCTGCTGGTCTCGATCCTGATCGCTTTCATGCTGGAACCGCTGGTGGGCCTGCTGGAAAGAATCCGCGTGCCGCGGACGGCAGGCGCCTTCCTGGCTGTCCTGCTCATGCTGGCTGCCCTATATGCCGGCAGCTACTTTCTCTATGGCAAGGCCATGAGCTTTGTCCACGAATTGCCAAAGTACTCTGACAGGATTCGCAGCCATCTCGCCCACTTCCGCCAGCAAACCAGCGAACTGGAAAAGACCACGCAACAGGTCTTTCCCGAAGACAAGAACGCCAGGAAACCGATGTCAGTGAAAGTCGAGAACCAGAGCGCGCAGGGCATGGTCACGGAGAAACTTGGCGCGGTGACGGAAGTGGTGCTGACCCTTTGTTTTATCCCCTTTTTGACTTATTTCATGCTGAGCTGGCAGGAGCACGCCCGCACCAAGTCTGTGCAGCTGTTCCGCCCGGAATACCGCAGCACCGCCTACGTCACCCTGGGTCATATTTCAGCCATGATGAAAAGTTTTATTGCCGGAAATTTCGCTATCGGGCTCTTCATGGGCATTTGCAGCGTGGTGATCTTCGGCTTTCTCGGAGTTCCCTACTTCTATTTCATCGGCTTCATCAGCGGTTTTCTTAGCCTGATGCCCTACCTCGGAATCGCCGTAGCCATGCTCCCGCCGATCGCCGCCGGCATCGGCGTCATGAGCGACACCAAACTGCTCTTAGTGGCAGCAACCGTGCTCGGCCTTCACCTGCTGGCCATAAACGTCCTTTATCCCAAAGTGCTGGGCAGCCGCCTGCAATTGAACCCTCTGGTGGTAACCATTTCATTGCTGATCTGGGGCTTTGTCTGGGGCGCCATGGGATTGATTCTGGCTGTGCCGATCATGGCCGCCGTTAAGATCGTCTGCGACCACGTGATTTCTCTGCGGCCGATTGGAGACTGGATGGGCGAGTGAAACAGAGATCGGGTGATCGGATCATCGGGTGATCTGTAGATCGGCTGACCTGTTTTTCAGATCACCCAATCACCCGATCGCCGGATCATCCGATCTGAACGCTCTTTCCGCCCCCAGCCTGCACCGCTCCAGCGTCTCCTGCATTTGCAGATGCAAAGCCGACATCTGCTCGTCCGTCGCGTCGGCAGGCACGTACATCGGACCGCTGGCGTAAACCATTGCGCGCGAAAATGGTTTAGGAATAATCATCTGGTCCCATGAATTCAAGATCCAGGCCCGTTCTACGGCAACATAAAAACAGCTGATGGGAATACCTGTCTTCTTGCCCAGCAGAATCGGCCCCGGTTTGGCCACGTAGCGAGGCCCGCGAGGGCCGTCAATGGTAAACACCACGCCATGTCCCTGCTCCAGTTGCTGCCGCATGCCGATCAAGGCTCCCACAGCCCCGCGCGAACTCGATCCTCGCACGGCGCCAAAACCCAGCTTCTGGATAATGCGCGCAATGTATTCGCCGTCGAAACTTCGGCTGGTCATCACCGCCAATCCCTTGTTGCGGAAGCGATAGGTCGCGGGAATCACCGCCCGATGCCAGAAGCACCAGATTGCAGGCGGCCCGGCGCCATACGAATCAGTGACGCAACCCGGTTCGAGAAAAGCCTTGTACCGCAGCGTTGCGCCGATGATCCTGATGAACAGAAAGCCGGCCCAGGAAATCAGCCAGATCTTGACCCGCTCGCTGAAGGAAAATGAACGGATGCTTTCGGTACTCTCGCTCTTGATTTCGGCCTGGGCAGCGTCGCTCACATCTGTGATTGTATAAGGCACTAAAGGTGAGTCAGGACACAAACTTCGCAGTCCTATCAGCGTTCATCTGCGCAAATCAGCGGCAAAAATGCCTAGTCCTACGCGTACTTGATCCACTTCATAATTTCCGGCAGAGTCGGCTTCTTTCCGTACATCAGAATGCCGACGCGGTAAATCCTTCCGCACAGCCAGACCATTCCGTAGATCGTAGCCAGCATCAGCGCGATGGAGAGTGCTATCTGCTCCCAGGGGGCCGAATCGAGGGCAATGCGGCTGAACATCACCAGCGGCGCGGTAAAGGGAAACAGCGATCCGAAAATCGCTACCGGTGACGATGGATGCTGAAAGATATTTACAATGAATATGACAGACAGGACCATCGGCATCATCACCAGGAACTGCATCTGCTGCGCTTCCTGCTCCGAGTTCACCATGGAACCCACTGCAGCGCACAGCGTGCTGTAGAGCACGTAGCCCAGCAGAAAAAAGATGCCGAAAAAGATGAGCAGCTTCGCGCTCAGAACGCCCTTGATCAATGCCGCCGTGCCTACGAGTGCACCGCCGGAAAAGATGCCGGCCGTAAGCCCCCATATGCCCACCTGAGTCAGGCCCACGGCACCCACGCCCAGGATTTTCCCCGCCATCATGTCCTTGGCGCTCGCTATTGAGAGCATGACCTCCATGATGCGCGAGGTTTTCTCCTCCAATATAGACCGCATGACGTTGACACCATACAACAACACGGTCACGTACATCACCATCACCATTCCCAGCGTGGCGATAAACATTACCTGCGGATTGGGTGCATTCTTGCCCAGAGGGCTCTGCGGCGCCACCTCTACGGAATCGAGCGTCGCTTCAATTTCGTCTTCCTTGAGCCCTTTGTTTTTTAGCGCCTGGCGGCGCAGCGCATCATTAATGGTCACGCCAAGAACGCCGTTATCGATGAAGCTGGAAACATCGTTGGTAACAAAGTCGAGCTTCCGGGCCCTGATCGCGTCGGGTGTGGCCCACAGAAAGGCATCCAGTTGTTTTGCCTTGACCTTGGCCGTGAGTGCGGCACGCTCCTCTTCCGCGGTATTCGTGGTCACTTCAACCGTGAAATGGCCTGCCGGCAAACCTCTTTCCTGACCCAGTTTATTGCCTTTCGTCTTCCCTGATTTCTCGTCCTCCTGCTTCTGCTCGATGCGACTGCGGATCATTTCCGCCGTGTCCCGGTCGGCGGCCACCACGACCATGTGCTTGATGTCATTGGAACCGCGATTGGCCAGCATCGTTGGCACCACGGTGACGCCAAACATCAGCAGCGGAATAAACAGCGTCATGATCACGAACGACCGCGTGCGCACCCGCTCCAGGTACTCCCGCTTGGCGATGATAAAAATGTTATGCATTGTCTTTTCCCACCGTGTCGATGAATATTTCTTCCAGTGACGGCTCCATCAGCTCAAACTTGTTGATCCGCGACCGCTCCGCCACCATGCGGAGAAGTTGCTGCGCATCTGCCCCGGGCGCCAGGCGCACTTCCACGTAATTGCCGTAATTGTTGTACGCGCTCACCAGCGGGTTTTTCTCCAGAAAATCGCCGTTGCCTTCATATTCAATTTGCACATTGCTCTTGCCGTAACCGGACTTGATGGTCTTGAGATCGCCCTGAAGCACGGCATTGCCTTTATTGATGAGACAAATGCTGTCACACAGTTTTTCCACCTGGTCCATGCGATGAGTGGAAAACAGGATTGTCTTGCCCTGTTTTTTCAGGTCAAGCATTACGTCTTTCAGCAGCGTGGCATTGACCGGATCGAGCCCGAAAAAAGGCTCGTCCATGATGATGAAATCAGGATCGTGCAGCAATGCAGCGATGAACTGGATCTTCTGTTGCATGCCCTTGGAAAGCTCTTCCACTTTCTTCTGCAACCAGGCGTCTATCTCCAGCCGCTTGCACCACTCGATGGCCTTTTGCCTGGCCGCGCCGGCGGACATGCCATGCAGTTCGCCCAGGAAGACCAACTGGTCAATGATCTTCATCTTTTTGTAGAGCCCGCGCTCTTCCGGCAGATAGCCGACCTTGTTCAGACTTTTGCGCTCAAATGGCTTGCCAAAAAGATTGATCTGCCCGGAATCGGGTACGGTAATGCCGATCATCATTCGGATCGTGCTGGTTTTGCCTGCGCCGTTCGGCCCCAGCAGCCCGAAAACGCCTCCCTGCTCGATGCTGAAAGAAAGGCTATTGACGGCCACGAACTGGTCATACGATTTACGGACTTTATTAAGCTCGATTGTTTGCATTTGAACGGAGTCCTGCCCTGGATGTTATACGCTGGAGGCATTCCAAAGTTACACGATTTCCAGATATTGGTCGATCCAGGCTCGGACTTTCAGACGACGCTCGTCGCTGGAATCAAAGCGTATTCCATAAACTTTATCGCTCTCGCGATACCAGCAGACAGAGGCCCGAACAGTTAACTTCTCTACTCCGGGTAGATTGAGCAAGACGCGGATGGGATCAGACTTAGGGAGTTGCGCCAGGCAGCGGATCGAAATGCCTCCCGAACTTACCTCCACCGTTGTTGCCATCACAGGCCCCTGGCCGCCAACGTCAATTTCCACCGACGAGCCCATCGGGATGCGAACATAACGCCGCAGCTCATGGATCACAAGCAGATGGGTTGCGCGAACCACTTTGAGCACGCTCTGGCGGTCCAGGGGTTCGTCCAGGACTGCGTTGATTCCATACGTGGAGTACCGCAGCGCTTCCTGAGTATTGCGCGCAATCCCATAAATCACCAGACGACGGTTGGAAGGAGAGTTGCGCGCGGCCTTTAATATCCTGTCCGCTTCCGGGTCATACAACCGGAGCACACAAGCCTCAAATTTCTGCCGGTTCAGCAGAAGAATCGGGTCCCCTTCTGCGGGCACCACCGTGATGCCAAACTGGCGGAAACAGTCATTGAGAAAAGTGTTGCAGGCGGGATCAATATGGATGCTGGCGATTCTGGCGGTAATCTTGCCCGAGATGGCCGCGACTGTGGTGGTGCTCATATCTCCCTGGATTCTGTTATCTGGAAGCGGAAAATTCTTTCTTTATGCTGGCTGATGCTACCTTATTACGCCCTAATTGCTTGGCTTGGTAAAGTGCTCCGTCCGCCGCCGCCACTACCTCATCGCGCGTCACACCGTGCGCGGGATAGTCGGCAACGCCGCAGCTGATGGTTACCGGCCGGGGCACTCCGGGAAAGAAATGCGTTTCCACCTGGCGGCGCAGCTTTTCCGCCACGCGGACCGCGCTATCTCCAGTGGTTTCTGGCACTACGATCGCGAATTCGTCGCCGCCGTAACGGCATACCATGTCCATTTTGCGGAGCTGCTGCTTCAGGATGGTAGAAACCGAGCGCAACATTTCGTCGCCCAGCAGGTGCCCGAATTCGTCATTCATCTTCTTGAAGTGGTCAATATCAACCATGATCACTGACATGCGTCCCTGGAAACGGCTCGCTCTTTCCAGCTCTTCCACAATGCGCATCTCGAAAAAACGCCGGTTATGGATTCCCGTAAGACCATCCACGTAGGCAAGCTGCTTCATGCGATCAAAGTTGTGCGCGTTCTGGATGGCCGCCGCGCAGATGTCCGCCACTGATTCCAGCGGCTGAACGTCCTCGGGATCAAACGCGTCTTTCCGGGCGCTGTCCAGCGCCAGCACGCCCAGCTTTTCACCAAAGATAATGAGTGGTACACACATTTCCGACTGCGTCTCCGCAAAGCCGGCTATGTAGCCTTCAACGTTGTTGACGTCGTTTTCGATCACGCTTCTGCCGGAGATCAGGGATCGCGCCGCCAGCCCCGCCCTGTGAGAAAGAATCGATCCCGTGGCCAGGTTCGGCGTAAGCCGGCCTTCATGCGCCCGTACCCGCAGGCTGTCGCCTTCAGCCAGCAGCACGGCGGCGTGGTCAATCCCAAATAATTCCATCAACAGGCGGCAGACCACCGTGAGAAGTTCATCCAGGTCAAGCACGTGCGTGGTCTTCTTGGCTACGGCATTGATGGCCTCAAGCTGTTTGGTCCGGCGACGCTCCGCGGAATACAGCCGGGCATTTTCCAGCGCCATGGAAGCCTGCGTTGAAAACAGCGTGAGCAGGTCAATCTTCTCAAGGTCAAAATAGTCGATCTGCTCGCTCTGGAAATCCAGCACGCCCACAACCTCGTCGCGCACCATCAGCGGGATTGCGACTTCAGACCTGGTTTGCTCAACTTTGAGTAGGTACCGCGGATCTTTGGTGACGTCGGGCGCGTACACCGGCCGCTTGATTTCCGCCGCCGCCCAGGTCAATCCCGTGCCCTTGGGGATCCGGTAGCCCACGTTCAGGTTGCTGCGGCCCAGATGGGCGCGAACTTGAAGTTCCTGCCTGGACTTATCCATCAGAAGCACGGCGCCGTTCTGAAGCTGGAAGAAATCGCGAATGATGGTGAGGATGCGGTTGAGCACCTCATCCAGATCAAACGTGGACAAGATCGCCTGACTGGCGTCATACAAAATGGCTATCTTTTGCATCGACTCGAGCAAGACGAATCCTTCTCCATGGAGTAAAACTCCGTGGAATAACAATTTGGACTGCGGCTCCCGGCGGGATGAATTCACCGTCTGCCGGAGGGGGATGTGAGCTCTTAAACCTGGTCTTTCAGGATTAAGAGATTTTATAGTGAAAAGCCAAATGACGAAAGGTGATTTTAGTTACCCTGGCCAAATCTTTAGTTACGAACGGTTTTTGTGCTGGTTTCGGAGCAAAAATGACGTCTAAAGCGCAAGACGGACGCCGAATTTTAGAGAAATCTTAATAACAAATGCTTTCGAACCTGGGGGCCCGCCGGCGGATATCGACCAGAAAGGACCTGGGAGCTATTGACTGGCTCCCGCCTTGACATCGCATTCACCAATTTGCCCTATCGCTTTAACAGATCGACAGGCTGCCGAACGTCAGTTACCCGGAAATACTTTGCCAGCGACGGATGTTTCCTTGCGACCTCTTCATACATGGCGTAGGCGACGTTCCGGTAGGA
>Ga0210400_10006212_pt1 | contig 10078 bp, 6 predicted proteins | sample IncBWH26MmetaG_FD_155456 | JGI IMG/M metagenome (GOLD analysis project Ga0210400, IMG submission 155456) | Forest soil microbial communities from Barre Woods Harvard Forest LTER site, Petersham, Massachusetts, United States - Inc-BW-H-26-M | ecosystem: Environmental > Terrestrial > Soil >... | reverse complement strand
ACGATCCAACCCATCAAACGGCTCGTCCAATAGGACAAGTTGAGGTTTGCGGGCCAACATGCGCGCCAAGGCGACGCGCCGTGTCTGCCCTCCTGAGATCGACGCCGCGGAAGCATGCCAAAATGGCTCGAGTTGCAAACGATCGCGCAAGGTTTCAATCCAGCGAATGCGCTCATTGTCCTGGGCAAGCGGCTCCAGAAGGCCAAACGTTACATTCTTACCGACGCTGAGATGCGGAAACAGATCGGGATCTTGCGTCAGATACCCAATGGGTCTCTTATGCAATGGAAGAGAGGGGGGAAAGAACGTAAGGTTGCCGAGTCGAACGTATCCACTGTCCGGTTCCTCGATTCCAGCGATGCAGGAGAGCGCTGTGGAACGGCGTCCTACCACAATAAGTGCCGAAAGCTGGTAACAATTCTGCCGCTTGACCTCGGAAATCCTCTGGAAGTCAGACGCGAACGATCATCACTTCGGTGGACTTGATCAGGGCGCCCGCAGTCTGGCCCTTGCGGAGTTGCATCTCGCGGGCGGCGTCGGAGGTAATGATGGACGTAATCTTCTGGTCTCCTATCTGAAGGACAACTTTGGCCAACAGGCCGGAAAATCTGACCTCGATGATGCGCCCAACGAGCTGGTTGCGGCCACTCACTGCGCGGAAGCGCTCACGCGATCCCTTGGTGGTGGCCGTTGGTTTTGATTTGAGCATCGGGGTGAGGGCGCTCTCAGGGATGCGGTGGTGGCCGCCGGGCGTCTTGATGGTCTTGATGGTTCCGGCCAGGATCCACTGCTTGAGCGTCGGGTAGCTTACGCCTAGGGCAGCCGCGGCTTCACGGGGTTTCAGCAGCACATTTACGTCGGCCATTGTGTGTCCTCTCTGGTCGTAAAAATTATAAGGCCACTCATTGTCAATTGATAAAAACCGTCATTGATATTCGTATAGAATCGATAAATTGCAAGGAGATTCGATCAATGAAAAAGCAGCCCTTTCCTCTTGCGGTTTCCTCACTTCTGCGCTTTGTCGCTCAACCGTTGGCTCTGGCGGTGGCGTGTCTCTTCTTCTCATCGGCGTTCCCGGCGTGGGCCCAAGCGGGAGCGAGCCTTTCCGGCGTAGTGACGGACCAGACCGGCGCAGCCCTTCGCGATGTTGCGGTGACAATCAAGAATGTCGACACAGGTGCAACTCGCACGATCGCCACCGACGGCGTGGGGCACTATCAGACGTCCGGCTTGGCTCCGGGGCGCTTCGAGATTCGAGCCGCAAAACAAGGGTTCGCGGATGAAACGCGCACAGGAATCAGCTTGTCGGTTGGCCAGGAGGTCTCGTTCGACATTAAGATGCAGTTGAAGACCCCCGACGCCTGCGCGAGCGGCCACGAGTTCGCCGCCACCGATTGCGCGCTGACCTGGCACGGCATCACGGCCTACGGTGCGTATGACGTCGGCGTCGGCTGGGTCAGCCACGGCTTACCGGAAAACGGCTATAACTACGAAGGCGCATCCCTGGTGAACCGAAACGGCTATCAACATCGATTCCTCGTCGCACCGAATAACCTGCAGCAGACAGGCCTGGGCATCAGGGGCAAGGAAGAGTTTCGGCCAGGCTGGTCCGTTGTGTTCAACGCCTTAACTGGCATCAATCCGCAGTCCGGCCTGCTTGCCAACGCATCGGCCACCATGACCATCAACAACGGCCTTCCCAGGAGCAGCTATTCGTACACCATCGACGGTGCGCGCGCGGGCCAACCCTTCAACGACGAAATCTATGGCGGTATATCGTCCGCGCATTTCGGCACGCTGACCTTCGGTCGTCAGCGCTCTCTCGGTACCGATGCGATGCTCCTTTACGATCCGGCCGGCGGCGGCTATGCCTTTTCGTATATCGGGTATAACGGCACGATGGCGGGTGGTGGCGACACCGAAAACAGCCGTTGGGACTCCGCCGTGAAGTATCGCCTCACCTATGGCCCGGTCCATTTCGGCGCGATGTATAAATTTGCCGATGGTAATGGCGGCTGCTACTCGGCCTCCGCAACCTGGTCTGCCGCAACCTGTACGCCGGAATCGGCGCATAACAACGCCTTTGGATTCGACGCCGGCGGAGGCTCCGGCAAGCTCTCCGCCGACGCGGTCTTCCAACTTTACAACCAGGCGATCAGCGTATTGAACCCCTTGCTGGGGCCTCAGAGTCCGACGCAGTCATATCAGTCGACTACCAATAGCATCAATACAAACCCCATCACCGGGGCCAATCTGATTGGAACGACCAACACCGTATATGGCATCGTGACCGACAACAAGGCCATTATGGGCGCCGTCAAGTATACGTGGGATCCGTTCAAGTTCTTTGGCGGCTACGAATACATCTGGCAGAATAACCCGACGGACCCGTTGGGCGTCGGCGCCTCGGTCCAGGGCGGATATATCATGAGCGGGGTCGAAGACAACAATCTTGACTCTCAAAAGTTGGTGCAGATCTGGTGGACGGGCGTGAAATACGCATACGACAGTAAAACGGACATCACTTTTGCATGGTATGGGCAGGGGCAGAACACCTTCCGTCGTCCGTCGACCTGCTCGGTCGCAGCCGGCTTCCGCAGTTCCTGCGCGGGTGTCCTCGAGGAGGGGTCGCTCTATCTCGATCATCACTTCACCAGGCGTTTCGACGGTTTTGTAGGACTTGCATATTCCTTCGTGACCGGCGGTCTGGCCATCGCCATTCCTCATGGCCCCGGCGTCCCATATCTCCACAACAGCAATTTTGCTCCGACTATCGGTGGTCGTTTCGCCTTCTGATCCGTTCCGCGTCGGGCTCAGTCGAGAGCCCGACATGGGTTGCGGTTCAATCTATCACGTACGCGTTCGCCACTTCGTAGACAGTGAGGCGAGCTTATCGTGAACGGTGGTGGAAGGAGGCGGCACCCTTTTGGGGGGCGCTGGTTTCGAAGGTGGTGCGGATAGCGCCTTGATCGAGAGCCCAATGCGTTTCGATTTTGTATCCACACTCATCACTTTCACTTTGATGATCTGCCCGGTCTTGACCGCCTCGGAAGGATCTTTGATAAAGCGGTTTGAGAGTTCGCTGATGTGGACGAGCCCGTCCTGATGCACACCGACATCGACAAATGCGCCGAACTTTGTCACGTTCGTAACCACACCCTCCAGCACCATCCCGGTCTGGACATCATCAATCGTGCGCACCTCTTCGTGGAACTTCGGAGCCACGAACTTGTCGCGTGGGTCGCGACCGGGCTTACGCAGCTCGGCCAGGATATCGTCCAGCGTATATGCACCCACGGAAAGCCGAGTGCGGTCCACTTTCTCGAGCAGTTCAGGCTGCCGAATGATCGCATCCACCGTCGTCTCGAGTGATTGTGCAATCTGCTCCACGATGGGGTACGTTTCGGGATGCACCGCCGTCATGTCGAGCAGATTATCGCCGTTACGGATACGCAGAAAACCCGCGGACTGCTCGAAGCTCTTGGGGCCAATCCCCGGCACTTTCAGCACCTGCGTGCGCGAACGGAAGCTGCCATTCTGGTCGCGATAGCTAACGATGCTGAGCGCGGTCCGCTCCGAAATCCCCGCCACGTGCCTTAACAGTGTCCACGAAGACGTGTTCAGGTCAACGCCGACACGATTTACGCATGTCTCCACAACGCTTTCGAGAGACTCCGCCAGTTGCCGTTGATCAACATCGTGCTGATACTGGCCGACGCCGATCGACTTGGGATCAACTTTCACCAATTCCGAGAGGGGATCCTGCAATCGCCGGGCAATCGAAATGGCACCGCGCACGGTGAGATCGAGATCAGGAAACTCCTGCCTTGCTACCTCCGACGCGGAGTAGACGCTGGCTCCGGCTTCGCTTACAGTCACGGAGAATATTTCCGCAATTCCCTTGTCACGCAGGAACTCGCGAATGAAAGCGTCTGTCTCGCGCGATGCGGTGCCGTTGCCGATGGCGATAGCGCGCACGTTGTGTTGTTTCAACATGGCATCCAACTTGGGCACGGCTTCTGCGTTGCCATGTTTTGAGGTGTGCAGGTAGAGAACATCATGTGCCAACACTTTGCCCGTCTCGTCCACCACTGCAACTTTGCAGCCCGTGCGCAGGCCGGGATCGATTCCCAGAACAGAAATGGGCCCGGCCGGTGGAGCGAGCAACAGGTTGTAGAGATTGTCGCGAAACACCTGGATCGCGTCTGTATCTGAACGCCGCTTCAGTTCAAGCCGGACTTCACCCTGAATCGACGAATTCAGCAATCGCTTCCAGGCATCGTCGATGGCTAGCTCCAACTGAGGCGTCCAGTCGCCGTGCTGGCGCAGCACGCGCCGGCGCAGCAGAGCGATGGCGCGTTCGTTCTCGATCTCGATGAGGAAGTAGAGCACGTTTTCGCTCTCGCCGCGGCGAATCGCCAGCATCCGGTGCGAGGGAATGGTTTTGACCGGCTCCCTGTACTCGTAATACATCTTGAACTTTTCCTGCTCATCGACGGCGTCGATCGATTTGCGGCTCACGACCACGCCTTCGTCGAAAATCAACTGGCGCAGGGTTTTGCGCAGATCTGCGTCTTCGCTGATCCACTCCGCGACAATATGGCGCGCGCCTTCCAGTGCTTCCTCGGGGGTCCCTACACCCAGTTCTGTGTTCACGAAACCGGCGGCCAGAACCTCCAGCGGTTGCTCTGCGCGTTGCTGTGCCCACAGGTATGCTGCCAGTGGCTCCAGCCCTTTTTCGCGTGCTATCGTGGCCTTCGTCCGCCGCTTTGGCTTGTAGGGCAGATACAAATCTTCGAGTTCATTTCTGTCGAGCGTCGCCTCAATGCGCGCTTTCAGTTCATCGGTCAGCCTTCCCTGTTCGCCAATAGAAGCCAGAATGGACTCGCGTCGGTCTTCAAGCTCGCGGAAGTAAGCCAGCTTTTCTTCAATGGCGCGAATTTGTACTTCGTCCAGATTGCTGGTCGCTTCTTTTCGATAGCGCGCAATGAAAGGCACGGTTCCGCCGTCATCCAGAAGTCCGATGACTGCGCAAAGTCCGTGAAGCGGAAGATTCAGGTTTTGAGCGATGTGAGCTAGAGTTGCAGGTAGGAGTGTTTTCTTGTCCGCCATGGGGAGTCTTTGTACATCCTAAAGTAAACCCGGGCGTCAGAATCGTACTGAGTTGTGCAAAAACGCGGAAAGCCGAAATCTCACTATCCGTTCACGAAATGCTGAGACCTGACAGAATATGTCTAAGTTCCTTCGGACTCTTCAACTAACCTGGTTGCCCAGCACCAGAAGCAGGATGCTGCACGCGATAAAGAAACTGTTCGAAAGCATTGCGGTCGAACTTTTGATCCTCGACAATTTCGCCACGATTCAGGTCGACGAACCCAGACTCGACAAAAGCGCATCCCACGCCGTCTACACCCCAGCGAATGATCTCCGATTCCACTCGGTGGAAGTCTTCAGGCGTTGACTCGCTGCCGTCTTGCCTCTGTAGAGTCATCACAATGCGCGTTCCGGGCAGCCAACGTTCCTCAGTCAGCAAATACAACCCACTTTGGCTGACATCACCAAGCTGGTACGACTTCGGCTCTCCTCCCGTCCAGTGATAGACAATGAGTCCAGGGGCAGGCAGTCGTTCGCCACGACGGCGGTCGGTCGGAGCCTGAGGCGGAAACAACCAGCGCAGAAAGCGGACCTTCAGAGACAGCTTTTCTTCAATGACACCGGGCTGAGCCGCTTCCACTTGCATTACTTCATCTTCATGCGCCTGCAAAACGGCAACTCCGCTCTTCCGCAGACATGAAACTGACCCCTCATCGGCTGACGGTAGCGACGCGTCATTGACACCAGCAAGTGCATCGTTCCCTTTGCAAACCCGAAACTGATCGCCTTTTTGAATGTGCGACGCTGTGAGTGTGTTTGCGGGAAGAATCAAAGCACTGGCAGCTGGCCTGCTGATCGGCGCAAATTCAACTTCTGCGAAATTCTCTACGTACTCTAATACGCGGCAGTCTTCGTCGAGGTAAATGATATCGAATCGCGAGAGGCGCGGGCCTCGCGGGATCCCTCGAAACGGATTCAACCAAAGTCCGTCGTGTGAAACCTTAGAAAGGTCTCTCACGATTTCAGAGAACGGCAACTTAATGGTATCGACCAGGTCAATATCTTCACTGATCAGGCTTTTGCACGTCTGGTCGCAGGCGCACAACTTCTGCGTGACCATATTTCTCTTTTCCAGGGAAGCTGCCGACCACAGTGCAATTGTGTATTTGACTTTAGCTTAGCAGAAATCTGGATTGCGCGGTGACCGCACAAAAGTTTTGGAAACGTGCGCATTGCCAATCAATAAAATGCGAACTCGGAACTGGGCAATATCAGATAAGCATCACGATTCACGTGCGCCCCAGGGTCCGCGTCATGAAACCGATCATTGCGAGATGACGCGTGGGTCGGCATACAAAGCCGCAATTGCGCTTTGATCGGTAGAAGCCGCCCCTGTGCTTCCCGTCGCACTGGCCTGGGAACCGAGCACAAACCACCCCCATCCCGTTTCATTCCCAAAGAAGGCAGGATCAGGAGCCTTATCCTCGATCACCAAGCCTATTGGCTTACCGACACCTATCGAACGCACAAAGATATCACTGCGGAAACGCGACTCGGCGCGCGCGACATCGAGTTCCAGTGCATCGACATAAAGTAATCCCGGAAAGAACTGACTGTACGGCCCCGCAGCCGCATTGGGCCCGAAGCCGGGAGCAGCCGCTTCCCAAACCCACACGAGATTGGTCAGATGGTGGTGATGCGCGAAACGGTCAAACAGCATGCGGTAGAGCGCTGCGCTCCCATGAGTGCCAGGGCGGTTACTCCACCAGTATTTCTTCCCATTCGGTTCTGGGTACGGAGCCCACAGCACTGCAATGTGTCTCTCCGCGAGCGGCTTCAACGCTGCCGCAACCGCGTCGACCTGTTCACACCAGCGCTGGTTGAGACGGGAATCGGGCGTCAGTAGCTCTTTCCACTCGTAGTCTGTGAGCAAGCGATTGCGCGAGTCCTTGCCTGCGTCATCTGCCTCCGCAGGATTCGGCGCAAACCAGCGCAGGCTCACAATCGCATTCTGCGTGCCGCGCTTGAGCACATCTTCAACGGCTACTTCCGCGGATACGGCCGCGCCGACGCGTGTGTCGAGATCCTCACTTACGATAGCGGGATGCTTGCCAACCGAACGAAACACAGCGTCCATACTTGATGCCGAATTCGCTCCATCATCTTCTTGACCGCTCAGTAGATGCGCCGGAGCTGTCGTGCTCAGTGTTTCAAGCAGCACCTTCGACTCAGGCGACGCATCAGGCGTTACTGGTGCAATCATCCCGGCTGCAGGCGGGGCCTTCGAAACAAATGGAGCATCGCCTCGATTGAGAACGTTGGCCGCATGAAACATCGTCTGCAGTTGATCAGGCGAATTGACTGTTTCACCCATTCCGCTCCACATCATGAAATAGGCCCAGCGCGGTTGCTGCGCCAGCACGTTGAGTTCCGGCATCGCGCCCACTTCGGCTAGCGCAATCGGCTTATCGCCGGCCAGCGCAAGCATGCTCGTGTAGTAGCCCTGCTCAAATTTCCCGTAGATATCCATCGTGACAATGTCTGCATACTTCGCGCCTGGATAATATGCGTCGATCCGTCCGGCATTGCCGCCTGGGCTGTTTACGTTCCACACCCAAACAAGGTTGTTCAAATGATGCACGTTCACGAAACGGTCGTAGAGCTGCCGGTACAGCGCCGCTGATCCGTTCGTGCCCGGCCGACCGCCCCACCAGAACCAGTTCCCGTTCATCTCATGATAGGGCCGAAAGAGGACTGGCACACCAGCCACCTGCAATTGCTGCAGGTAGCCCGCGATCACATCCACTTGCTCAATCCAACGGTTGTAGATGTCAGTTCCCGGTGTGAGCAGTTCGCTCCATTCGAAATCAGTTAAGTGTCCCTGCACGCTGTCTCGAAAAGTCACGGGCTCATCGTCCGTTGGCCGCACTGCGTGCCACGTAAGTGCGATGACTGCACCGTTTCGATATTGCCGGATTGCCTCCTCCACCATCGATGGCCGGCCTTCGGTGGAGTCCTTGTCCTCTCCTCCGGAAAAGCCAAAATCCTGCCCGAAAATCGCGGGAAATTTTCCCGTCAGATCATAAACGCGATCGGACCATCGCGAAACATGATTGGGAAAGTTATGCTGTCCTGTCAGCGTGGCATGTCCTGAAATCTGATCGATCTTCCGCAATAGTTCTCGCGCTTCCGGCGTCGCATTGGGATTGACCGGCAGCGCTGTCGGTTGCTCATTGGCATCGGCCGCGGTTTGCGCACCACCAACACCAGCAGCGATTCCAATCATCAACATCGGCAGAACTACGATTCCATGCAGCTTCATTGGGCACTTTTCCTTCCAGCGATTAGACTAGTCATTTGCGAGGCGCGGACGTCTTTAGAATTTCACACGCGCAACCACCTATACTACCGAACGATTGGGGTATGACATGCCGGTAAAAACCATCATCGAGCCATTTCGGATCAAAAGCGTCGAGCCGATCCGTTGGACCACTCGTGTGCAACGCGAAGAGCTTCTGAAAGCCGCGCATTACAATCTTTTCCTGTTGCCTGCCGACGATGTGCTCATCGATCTACTCACGGACTCAGGAACCGGCGCGATGTCCACGCATCAATGGGCTGCCATCATGGAGGGCGATGAAAGCTACGCCGGAAGCCGAAGCTTCGATCGCTTCCGCAACTCCATCCACGACATCGTTGGCTACAAGCATGTCATTCCGACGCACCAGGGACGTGCGGCAGAACGGATTCTGTTTGGCGTCATGTGCAAAAAAGGCGATGTCGTCCCCAATAACACGCATTTCGATACGACGCGCGCCAACGTCGAGTTTGTAGGCGCGGAAGCGGTAGACCTGCTCATACCCGAGGGCCGCCAGCCGTCATTGCACTATCCCTTCAAAGGCAACATGGATGTCGCCGCACTTGAATCGCTGATCGCACGAGTGGGCCGCGAGCGCATTCCGCTGGTAATGCTCACCGTGACCAACAACTCCGGCGGCGGTCAGCCCGTATCGATGGAAAACGTTAGACAGGTCAGCGCCGTCTGCAAGCGTCATGGAATTCCGCTCTATTTCGATGCATGCCGCTTCGCTGAAAATGCCTGGTTCATCAAGCTCCGCGAGCCCGGTTACGCTGACAAAACTCCCAAAGAGATCGCGCAGGAGATGTTCCGCCACGGAGATGGCTGCACCATGTCGGCCAAGAAGGACGGCATGGCGAACATCGGAGGCTTTCTGTGTACGAGCAACGATCTTCTTGCGCAACAGCAGAAAGACCTCTTGATATTGTCGGAAGGATATCCAACGTACGGCGGTCTTGCCGGGCGTGATCTCGAGGCTATTGCGGTCGGAATTCAGGAAGCTCTTCAGGAGGATTATCTCCGCTATCGGATAACCTCGACAGCATACCTCGGCAACCACATCGCTGAGGCTGGTGTTCCCATCGTCCAGCCGCCCGGCGGACACGCGATTTACATCGATGCCCGCGCCTTCCTGCCTCATATCCCCTCTGATCAATTTCCAGGCGTTGCCCTTGCAGCAGAACTGTATCTCGAAGGTGGAGTTCGCTCGGTTGAGATCGGCACACTTATGTTTGCGGCTGCAGCTCAGATGGACCTGGTCCGTCTCGCCATTCCGCGTCGCGTGTATACGCAAAGCCATATCGATTATCTGGTCGAGGTGATTATTGAGGTCTGCAGGACCCGCGAACGGATCAGAGGCCTGCGTTTGACCTATGAAGCACCTTTTTTGCGGCACTTTACCGCCCATCTTGAGCCGGTCAAATAGCTAAGGCTTCAATTTAGGAAGCCCCCCATAAATCATGCAATAAAGATAGTTAAATAAAGCAGCATTACGGATGACGACTTCGACTATTAATATGCGTTTCCACAATGACCCCATTGACAACCAGATTCTATTTGCATAATCCTATAGGCGAACATAAGGCGAATATCGCCCTCCCTCGCCATGCCTTCCTCTATCGCAAT
>Ga0210400_10006211_pt1 | contig 10078 bp, 9 predicted proteins | sample IncBWH26MmetaG_FD_155456 | JGI IMG/M metagenome (GOLD analysis project Ga0210400, IMG submission 155456) | Forest soil microbial communities from Barre Woods Harvard Forest LTER site, Petersham, Massachusetts, United States - Inc-BW-H-26-M | ecosystem: Environmental > Terrestrial > Soil >... | reverse complement strand
CTCGTCCGTTGACCCGGTTCCCGGTCACCACGAACGTGCGAACGGCAGACAGGCTGGTCTTGCCGTCATCCGCCTTCTTCTCGGTGATGAGGAAAACGGAGTCGCCGTAGAGCGTATAATCGACAGCGGTCTCGGGCACGGTGACGACCGGCGGCTTGTCGGGAAGCACCACCGTCGTGGTCGTGAACATGCCGGGCTTGAGAATGTGTTCGGGATTCTCGATCGTGGCCTGAACGCGGATGTTGCGCGTATCGGTCGCGATCTGGGGTTCGATCGCGTTGATCTTGCCCTCAAAGTTTCGGCCGGGATAGGCGTCAACCACGACACGCACGATCTGTCCGACCTTGAGCGCCGCGCTGTCCTTCTCCGTCACGGTGAAGTTGGCGTACAGCGTCGACAAATCGGTCAACGATACAATCTGCGTGCCGGCGGTCAGGTACTGGCCGACCTCGACATGACGAACGCCGAGTTCACCATCGAACGGCGCGCGCACCAGTTTCTGCGAGATGATCGCTTCGGTCTTGGCGATACCTGCATTGGCCTGGTCATAGGTCGCCTGCGCCGCATCGGCCGTCGACTGCGGGCCAAATTGACGCGCGGCCAGTTGCTTGGCGCGGTCCAGCGCCAGTTGCGCGCCGATGGCCTGTGCCTTGAAGCTCGCGAGATCGCCCTGTTCCGGGCCGTCGAACAACTGCGCCAGCGGACTTCCGGCCTTCACGGTCGCGCCCGCGGTAAACATGATCTCGGTGATGCGCCCTGAGACATCGGGCGTGACATTGACCTGATGCACAGCCGCAAGATCGCCGACCGCCGTCAACAGGTTCGGAATGGCTTCGGACTTGGCCTCGACAGCCGTGACCGGCGTCGGCGGCGGCTTGTTGTTGGCGAAGAACTCCGCGATCTTCATGGAGCGGAACGAGTTGAACCCGACCAGCGCGCCCACCAGCAGCGCCAGCAGCAGTCCGACGATGATGAACCAGCGCACCATCCGAACGGGACGGGCGCGCGGCTTCTCGGCAATCGGCTGGCCCGAGATATGGGCTTCGGTCACAATGTTCATGTCATGCACTTTCTGCAATTACCGGCTGCCCCAGACCCGGCGACAGGTCGCGATCCAACTGGGAGGCAATCGCGGTTTCGTTGAGACCAATTCCGCGTAGAATGAATTCACAAACTTGCCGCTCAAGATCGACGGCATTGGCATAGGACAGGCACGGAACGGACGGTAACCGTGCCAACGCGGCCATCATGACGGTATGATGCGCAAACCAGAACAGGTTCAGCGGCTCGCGCCCAACCCGCGACGCGTCCCCTGCCGCCACCGCCTTCTCCAGCGACGTGGTGAACGCCGGTCCAATCAGATTTCCAATTTTCTCGTAGAGCAGCCGGGCGAATTCGCCATCATCGAGATGGCTGGTAATCATCAGCCGGAGACGCTGGGCTTCCTGCTGATCGGGAACATCCCACACCTGCAGGAAATGGCCGACCATTTTACGCACCAAAAATACCAGTGTCTCAGTCGAAGGCTCCAGCCCCAGCAGCCGGTGCAGCGCGGGGTCCGCCTCGCAGGCCTCCGCGAGGATCTCCGCATACAGCGCCGATTTCGTCGGGAAGTGCTTGAAGAGCAGTCCCTCGGAAATGGCGGCCGCCGCCGCGACGCTCTTGGTGGTGGTTCCCGCGAAACCGCTGCGGGCAAAACACCGCTTGGCGGCGCCGAGGATCAACTGCCGCCGCAAGTCACTGGTCATGCGCAGGGTGCTCATGGTTGTGAGTAAGCACTCACCTTCGGGAAATGTCAAGAAATGCTGCGACGCAACAGACGAAATCTTGCCAACTGTGTCTTTTAGGTTGAACCGAAGCCCAGCTAAATTGGGCCAAATCCCAACGCGCCCCGAATGCGCGTGACGATAAAGCTGCCATCGCGGCTGGCAAGCACCCGCTCCAGATTGGCGCTGTCGATCTTGATGCTGACGAAACGCGGCCCGCTCGAAACATCCTGCATCAAGGATTTGAACGCCTCGACCTCGGCCATGGTCGAGAGGGTGTGGACATCGGATATCCCGCACGCCCGGGCGATGCCGGCGAGGTCGGCCGTGCCAGCGGTATGGCTCGCCTGCCCGCCGGTTTCGCCATAGACCTCATTGTCGAGCACAATGACGGTGAGATTTCCGGGCTTTTGCAGGCCGACGGTCGCCAGACTGCCCATTCCCATCAGCATCTCGCCATCGCCTGTGATCACCACGACCGGCAGCTTGGGCTGCGCCAGCGCGACCCCCAGCGCGATCATGACCGCGCCGCCCATGGCGCCCCACAGATAAAAATTGCGGTCGTGATCGCCCGCCGCCGCGATATCGTAGGTCGAGGCGCCGAGGCCACCGACCACGATGGCCTCCTTGCGCTCCGCCAGCAACTGATTGACGACATCACGCCGTTCGAGAAGATTTGGCCGTTCGAGAAGGTTTGCTTTGCTCATTTGGTGAAAACCTTGGCGCCGATCAGGCGCTGCGACAACAAAACCGCCGTCGGGGTGCAGGCATTGTAAACTTGCCCTGCTGCGGCCTCGACCACTTCGCGGACTTCTTGGGGATGGGAGGCTCGCAATACCTTGATACCGGACAACTCGAATACGCCCGCCGTGCTGGACCCCATCGGCACCTGCCAGGGATTGAATTCGCCCCACTCGCCGCGCATCGTCACCAGCGTCAGGAACGGAAACCGGAATATTTGAGTGAGCGACAGCATGTTCACGCAATTGCCGACGCCGCTCGATTGCATCAGCAACACGCCGCGCTGGCCACCGGCCCAGGCGCCGGCCAGCAGCGCCACGCCCTCTTCCTCGGTCGTCAACGGGACCGCACGCATCGATGGGGCGCCGAGTACGCGGTCGATCAATTGCGAATGCCCGGCATCCGGCACATAAGGCACCTGGCGGACATCGAAGCGCTGTAGAATCGCAAAAATATCCTCCGGCCAAGACGGAGTAGTTTCTGGCGCGGTTTCGGAAGGAGCATCAGTACGGGCGTGCATCTTATTTCCAGCGAATCGGCAAGATTGCATTGCGGCGGGACTGTAGAGAGAGCGGCACTTTCCGAAAGAGCGAAAACAGCATATCGGTCTCCACCAAAGAGTATGACAGCATGAATGCGAACGCGCGAGAGCTGGCGGCCGATTTCGACCTCGAGAAACTGACGGGCGAATTCTATGCCGATCCCTACCCGACCTATCGTGCACTGCGGGAGCACGCGCCGATCAAGCGGCTGCCCAACGGCTCCTATTTTCTGACGCGCTACGATGATCTGGTCAGCGCGTACAAGAACACCAGGCTTTTCAGTTCCGACAAGAAGAAGGAGTTCGCGCCGAAATACGGCGCTTCGCTGCTCTACGAGCACCACACCACCAGTCTCGTCTTCAACGATCCGCCCGCGCATACAAGGGTGCGGCGGCTGATCATGGGCGCGCTGTCGCCGCGCGCGATCGCGCAGATGGAGCCGGACCTGATCGCGCTGGTGGATCGCCTGCTCGACGGCATCGCCGCAAAAGGCAGTTTCGAGTTGATCGGGGATTTTGCCTCCGCGATCCCCGTTGAGGTGATCGGCAATCTGCTTGACGTGCCGGTGGCAGAACGCGAGCCGCTGCGCGACTGGTCGCTGGCGATCCTGGGCGCGCTCGAACCGGTGATATCAGCCGAAGCATTTGCCCGCGGCAACCAGGCGGTGAAGGATTTTCTCGCCTATCTGGAAATACTGGTCGAGCGGCGGCGGGCCAAGCCCGGCGACCCCGAACGCGACGTGCTGACGCGCCTGATCCAGGGAGAGAAGAATGGCGAGGACAATGGCGAGCGGCTGACGACAAAGGAGTTGCTGCACAATTGCATCTTCCTGCTCAACGCCGGCCATGAAACCACCACCAACCTGATCGGCAATGGATTGGTGGCGCTATCGGGCTATCCCACGCAGAAACAACGGCTGCTCGAACATCCCGGCCTGATTAAAACCACTGTCGAGGAAATCCTGCGGTTTGAGAGTTCGAACCAGCTCGGCAACCGCATGACGACGGAACGCGTCGAACTCGGCGGGGTGATGATGGACGCCGGCACGTCGGTGACGTTGTGCATCGGGGCGGCGAACCGCGATCCCGGCCAATTCGCCGATCCGGAAAATCTCGACATCGGCCGCACGCCCAACCGGCATCTCGCCTTCGGTACCGGCGCGCATCAATGCGCGGGGATGGCACTGGCGCGCCTCGAAGGCGCGACCGCGATTTCAAGATTTTTGGCACGGTTTCCGCGCTACGCGCTGAACGGCGCGCCGGTGCGCGGCGGCCGGGTGCGGTTTCGTGGATTTTTGAGCGTGCCGTGCGTGATTGGCGAATAGACGCAGAACGACCGGGCCGGATTTGGTATTTTCCGGAAGCGGATTAACCGCTTCCGGAAATCGGATTCAAAGACTGTGTTCGGCCTCGACGTTGACGACGGATTTTGCCAGCGTCGTCAGCGCCGCGTCGGTAGCCTTCTCTTCCTTGAGCGTCGCTTCCAGCAGGGCGACCGCGTCGGGCATGCCGAGTTCTTCGGCCCAGGCACGCAGGGTACCGTAGCGGGACATTTCGTAATGCTCGACCGCCTGGGCCGCGGCCAGAAGACCCGCATCGAGCGCCGGCATGCCCTTGTAGTCGGTCATGACCTCCGCGCCCTCCTTGGTGATCCCCATGATAGCGTCGCACGTTTTGGCGCGGGCGGGCTTGCCCAGTATCTTGAATACGCCTTGCAGACGTTTGACCTGTCCGCGGGTTTCCCTTTCATGCTTGACGAAGGCCGCCTTCAGATCCTTCGAATGAGCCGCCTTGGCCATCTTTGGCAAGCTTTTCAGGATTTTGTTTTCCGCAAAATAGACGTCCTTGAGGGTGTCGTGAAACAGATCGCTTAGCAGCTTCGGCTTTTTGGCCATTTGGTTCGCTCCATGAATTTGAACATGATCCTTGGCCCCCGGGCGGGACGATAACTAACAAGGGCTGAGCTCCTGATGAGTTCCTTGAATTGAAAGACGTTGCGTGCATCAGCGCGAAAACGGCGGACTTTGGATCCCCAGGTTCCATCACGAAGTCCGCCGGCTTCGGTCGCGGCGAGGCTGGCGCAGAAGGCGCCGACCAGCAGCGAAAGCTGCGTCCGGAATGTTGGTGTCGGCCAGCAGGGACCAGCGCTCCGCCCGATCCGGACGATGCCCTCGATCGGCGCGAGTCTGATCTGGATTAGGCGCCTGGGATGAGCAACCTGGACACCGGCTAGTGAGCGGCGTTCGGCGCGAAGGCAGCGATGATCGAGGACGACGAATGCAGTTCGTGGGAAGCGAGGTTGCCGGCAACCAGGATCAGGGTCGCCGCCAGCACCAGCCGTAGCGCCGGTTCCGGAACGCGGTGGGCCAGATAGCTGCCGATGATAATGCCGGGCAACGAGCCCACCAGCAGAACGCCCATCAGGCGCCAGTCGATCTCGCCGGTCGCCCAATGTCCGATCCCGGCCACCAGCGTCAACGGCACGGCGTGCGCGATGTCGGAAGCGACGATGCGGGGCATCGGCAACTGCGGATAAAGCAATAGAAGTGCGGTGACGCCGACGGCGCCGGCCCCCACCGACGAAATCGAAACCAGTACGCCGAGTGCCATGCCCACCAGCACAGTGGCGCTGGCCGTGGTGGCGGGGTCGAGCTGCTTCGAACGCCAGGGATGGCGCAGCATGATGGCCTTGCGGAATATCAGCGACGCCGCCGTGAGCAAGAGTGCGAAACACAGCACCAGATTGACCAGGCTGCGCGAGGATTCACCGTTGAGATCGAGCTGCCAGAGAACAATGAGCGTGAGGATGCTGGCCGGGATGCTGCCGCTGGCGAGCCGGATCACCGCCGGCCAGTGGATACTCCTCGTCCAGCTGTGCGCGATGCTGCCGACGGTCTTGGTGGTGGCGGCATAGAGCAGATCAGTGCCGACGGCGGTCGCCGGGTGGATGCCGAACAGCAGGATCAGCAATGGCGTCATCAGCGAGCCGCCGCCCACCCCCGTCATGCCAACCAGGAGGCCGACACCAAAACCGGAAACCACATAAAGAGGATCAATCATAAGCCGTATGGATTCCCGGTTCCCTCTTGCCGACGTCTCATGGCGACTCCGACTTTACCTCACGATACGGCAGCCGGATCGCAAAACCGGGCCAGGCGGCTCACCGGCCGGGCCACCAAGATGTACACCGGCGCGGATCATCGACAACCGTCATGGCGAAAAAAAGAATGATTCATGCCCGCATCGGGGATCGGCAGTGCGCTTTATCCAACCGGACGACGTTCGGTGGAATCGACGCTCTCTGGCCCGTAATGCCGTCAAATGCGGAAAAGGCCGTTATTTCCGAGCGAAAACTGGGTTCGCTTCAGTCGGCGCCCCTGATGCGTGCCAGATAGGCGACAATGGCCGGGACATCTTTCTCGTCCACCGGAGCCTTGTATACATGGATCATCTTTTCGGCTTCGGCCTGCCAAACCGCCGCCGGCAGTGCCGGTTGATTCAGCACCATGCCGGCCGAGTGACAGGCCAGGCAGTTGTTGTTGACGACGTCCGATCCTGGACCGGAAAACATGGTGCCGCGATCCGGCAGATCGACCGACACCGACTTGAGCGTAAGCGGCGATTGGGCATGGCCGGCGGGCGGCATTGCGGCGCCGGCACTCAACAGCGCGAGGGCGAATATGACGCGCGACATGGGCGATCTCCTCAGGCCACGATGACGGGCGTTGCTTCGATGACGTTGCGCATGAAGCCCGATGGATTCCAGTTGGCCTGATCGGGTTGCGCAACGCCGCTGCTGTTGGTGCAGCGAACCATCAGCGTGTGATTGCCGGCGCCCGGCAATGTGACTGGAGCCTGCCATTGCCGAAAGCTGAACTTGCCCTCGTCCTTGCCAAGCGTGGCCGCCTGCCAGCTCCTGCCGCCGTCAACAGACAAATCGACACCGGCGACGCCGGTATCGCCGCCGAACGCAATGCCGCGGACCGGCGTCGGTGCACGTGCCTGTATGGTGTCGCCGGATTTGATATTCGTGATGAACGATCGCGGCACCATCTTGTTGATCGGCACCATTTTGACACCGGTCTGGCCGGGTTTCATGTCAGCGCGCGGCGTGTCGGGGATCGTATAGGCGGTCTTGGTCCAGAAATTGTCGTCGGGTTGCTCAAGGACCTCGATGTCGTTGATCGCCTTTACCCAATAGGTGGCATACCAGCCGGGCACGACCAGCCGCAGTGGAAATCCGTTGAGCAGCGGTAACTGCTCCCCGTTCATGGCATAGGCGATCATGACCTCGCCGTCGCGCGCGTGATCGATGTTCAGCGACTTCTTGAAGTCAGGTCCGTCAGAGACCACCGGCTCATCCGCTCCGTCGAACCGCACTTGAACGGCGCCGGCCTTGACGCCCGCACGGTCAAGCACGTCGCTGAGGCGAACTCCCATCCAGCGGGCATTCCCCATCGCGCCGTTGGCCCATTCGCCGCCCGCGACACGGGGCTGAAAAAAGCCGCGCGAATTGCCCGAGCACTGATTGACCGCGGCGATCTCGAAACGCGGCATCGACACGATGTCCTTCAGCGACAAGGATAGCACCTGGTTCACATGACCCCGCACGGCCAGACGGAATTTATCGACGTCGACCTCCGTGGGGATGACCGCCCAATGCCAGCGGACGTAGAACTGGTCGTTCGGCGTGAAGACGCCCTTGTCGAACACCTCGAAAGGCGTTTCGAGCAGCGGAGGACGAGAACGCTGCAGGATCATCGCGCCCTTCTGCGGAAAGGCCGCGGTTATCGGCCGTTCGGTGGGACCACTCTGGAACGGTAGCTGGACCAGTGTGTCCGCCCAGGCCGGCGCGGTTGCCAGCGCGATGCCGGCCATGCCGGCCTGGCCGAGCAGATGTCGACGGGTGAATACGTGAGGAGTGGTGTTTGCCTTCATTTGTATTCTCCCTTTCCGTGCGAATAGCCGGCAAACCCCTGGGCCTCGACCGCTGATCGCACCGATTTGATATCTATCACGCCGTCGCCCATCATGCGGCGATCGTTGAGAATGTCACTGGTCGGCACTAGCCAGTCGCAGACATAAACCGCCGGCAGACGTTGTTTGCCAGCGCGGGCAATCTGCGGCGGCAACTCCGATCCCACCAAACGTGGTAGACGTCGAGTGCGACGCCGAGCGCGCCGCTGCGTTGTGGTTTAGCTTATCACAGATATCGAGCGCCTGCCATATTGTGTTGACGCAGGCGCGCGGTCGGCGGCGTAGAAATCCCGCATCACGCCTCGATACCGCGCAGCTCAAGAACCGCCTTCATGCGCCGCGTCGCGAGTTCGGGATTGGCGAGCAACCCGGCCTTGTCCGCGAGCCGAAACAGTTCTGCGAGATGCAGCGTCGAGCGCGTGCTCTCCTGCCCGCCGACCATCGTGAAATGATCCTGATGGCCGTTGAGGTACGCCATGAACACGATGCCGGTCTTGTAGAACCGCGTCGGCGCCTTGAAGATCTGGCGCGACAATGCCACCGTCGGTCCCAGCACGTCGTGAAAACCGGCGTCGTCTCCCGCCGCGAGCCGCGACAGCGCGTAGGACGCCGCCGGCGCTATGGCATCGAAGATGCCGAGCAGCGCATGGGAGAAGCCCTGGCCGTCGCCGGCGATCAATTCGGCATAATTGAAATCGTCGCCGGTATACATCTTGATGCTGTTGCCGAGCCGGCGGCGCATGTCGATCTCGCGCTGCTTGTCGAGCAGCGAGACTTTCACGCCGTCGACCTTGACAGCGTTGGCGTTGATGACGGCGACTGCGACGTCCATCGCCTCATTGAGATCAGACGTGCCCCAGTAATTCGCCAGCGCCGGATCGAACATCTCGCCGAGCCAGTGGATGATCACGGGCTCCGCCACCTGCGACAGCACGCGATGATACACCATGGCGTAGTCGTCCGGACTCCGGCCGATCTTCGCCAGCGCCCGCGACGCCATCAGGATGATGCGTCCGCCGGCCTTTTCCACCGCCGCGATCTGCTCCTCATAGGCGCGGATCACATCGTCGAGACTCCCGGCATCCTCCGGCGCCAGATGATCGGTGCCGGCGCCGGAAAACACCAGCGCATTGCCCCTCGCCTTCGCCGCCGCGACCGAGCGCTGGATCAATTCCAGCGACGTCGGCCAGTCCAGCCCCATGCCGCGTTGCGCGGTGTCCATCGCCTCTGCCACACCGAGGCCGAGATCCCAGACATGTTCGCGGAAGGCGATGGTCTTGTCCCAGTCTACGGCCGCCGACAGCCACGGGTCGACATCGGCCAGCGGATCGGCCACCACATGCGCCGCCGAGAACGCGACCCGCTTCAGCGTGCCCTCAAGTTTGGCGGGAAACGTCCGCGAGGCCGCCAGGCGATAGGTCTCGATGGCGCGATCTGCCGTCGGCAGTTTGAGCGACAGCGCAGACATCGGTAAAACCGGCTTGTTCATGGTCGGTCCCTCACACCTTGATCGGAGCGACGTCGATCCAGCGCCGTTCGCGCCAGCTTTGCAGCGCGCATTCCGCAAGCTGCACGCCCTTGGCGCCTTCGAGCAGCGTATACTTGTAGGGCGCATCCTCGCAGACGTGGCGAATGAACATTTCCCACTGCTCTTTAAAGCCGTTGTCGTAGACCGTGTTCTCCGGCAGCTTCTGCCAGTCGGCATGGAAATCGTGGGTACGTTTTTCGTCTGGATTCCACACCGGCCGCGGCGTCGCCTGCCGCGCCTGAATGACGCAATCGGTAAGCCCGGCCACTGCCGAGCCGTGGGTCCCGTCGACCTGGAAGGTGACGAGATCGTCGCGATAGACCCGCGTCGCCCAGGACATGTTGATATGGGCGATCACGCCGCCCTTGAGCCTGAAGGTGGCGTAGGCGGAATCGTCCGATGTCGCCTTGTACTTCTTGCCCTTTTCGTCCCAGCGATCGGGAATATCCGTGGTGCCGGTGCAGCTGACGCTTTCGACCTCGCCGAACAGATTGTCGAGCACGTAGCGCCAGTGGCAGACCATGT
>Ga0210400_10006208_pt1 | contig 10082 bp, 8 predicted proteins | sample IncBWH26MmetaG_FD_155456 | JGI IMG/M metagenome (GOLD analysis project Ga0210400, IMG submission 155456) | Forest soil microbial communities from Barre Woods Harvard Forest LTER site, Petersham, Massachusetts, United States - Inc-BW-H-26-M | ecosystem: Environmental > Terrestrial > Soil >... | reverse complement strand
CCAGACTTCGTCGTTGTCTGAGAATCGGAGAACCTCGAAACACTGTCTGCACGGAAAGGTCCAGCGGAATATGGAATATTTTGAATTGTCCTTTTTTTCGCAAGCGCCTCAAGAACCAAAAATAATTCAAGATATCTGCCGTCTTTATACAGTTGTTCGCCCGTTCGAAGGCCACCCTTGACTACACGGGTGGACGCGGCGCCATCCCTGGGGTAACGAGCGGCATAGCTCGATCCTTTCTGGTTCATGGGCAGCGCCCTCCCAAGCAGATGGCAGCGTCATCGACGTAGATTTCAGCTGTTCTGGGATTCAAGCTATTCGAGTAATTGGTCACGGTCCACTGGCAGTCTCCGTCGGGATAACGCGTCTGCACATTCGAGATATCGAAGATCTGCACCCCGTCCTGCCAGAAGGTGACATGACCAGTGTTGTCCCCCGCACACACGTAGAAGGCTTCCAGCCGGGTCCATCGCTGCTCCGGAATCAGCTTAAGCGCCTGATCGTAAGAAGTCTTTGAGTTTTGGTTGTACAGGTAGAAATACATCGAGCCATCGGCACGATTCCCGACGTTGAGAGCGAAGAAAGGGTCGTTTCCCGCACTATGCTTGGATTTCCAAGAGAACACGTTCCACCACGAGGGGCTACCGTCGGGAATATAGCGGCGGGGAAAGTAGTACCAGGCGCTGTAGTAGAGCTGGGGATAAGTTCTCGGTTCCTTCCAACGGAAAAGGCGCGCTCCGCTCGTCGGGTTAACTGGAGTCGTGATTGACAGCTTCGCTGAAGAGTTGCCAGTGTGGGCGACAACACCGGCGATGGCTGCGGCGATGCCGCTATTAAAGACACCACCACCGGCGTTGGGCCCGTCGGGGGCATCGGGGAGACTCCACTGTGACAGATCACCGGTCTCCATGTCCGCTGACCAGAGAATCGAGCCAGGGTGTGGTACCGAAGCAGAACTTCCGCCAATTCCCCGCTCCCCGAGGAGACGGATATTGGCGGACTGTGTTCTGCCCATCTCAAATTCGAAACCTGGGGCGAACGTCACGGCCGCTAAGGCCAACAATATTATCCGCGAGCGAGAAATCATTTTGCTTACTGCCGCGCACTGGTAATCTCGTGCGCGTGGTGTCTCGAAGAATTGGGAATTCCAAACAGATTCAGGTGAACAGTCTATATAGAGCGTCTCCGGCCCTCTCGGTCACCAGATCAGGCACCAACTGATCGGTGAACCGGTGCGTAAGCTGGGCGAGGAGATCTCGAATTTGCTTCTCGACCAGGTTCGCTGATTCTTTTGGCGAATACCGCAGAAAGGAAATGGTCTTCTCTTCAGTACCGAACATTCGTTTGTACCGCACCAGCCCTTCCTGGTCGCAGTCGCTCAAGCCGAAATCCAGATACGTGAGACCGCGAGTTTTGCCGTGTTGAATTCCCTCCCAGATCAGCATATCGTTTGGCCGATGACTAAGATCTTCAGGGGCAGAGGCGTTAAACTTGTAGTACAGCGTGTCCTTCCATTGCAGGAAGAAATCACCCGCCACGATTTTATCCTGATAGATGGCCAGCAGAAGAAATCCATGCTGCGCTTCCACGAAATGGCGCCAGATATTCTGAAAGAACCGGAAGGGTTGGGCCAGCAGGCCAAGCTTGTACTTTCGTATTTTCAGATGCATCTCAAAGAACGCCCGGAGTTCCTGCTCCGACTGAGCGATTCGAACGGTGAGGCCCTCACGCATGGACTTCTTGATCGCCCGGCGCTTTGAATCGTGCATACCGCTCCAGAGAGAATCTAGCTCTGGCCGTAGATCCAATCCGTGCCATTTAGCTTCCTTGACCAAGACGAAGCGGTCGTCGGCAAGAGGCACATTATTGTGTAGACAACGAACACTAATGGGGCGCCGTTCAGGCAGCAATCGATCGATCAATAAGCGCCAATCCTCTGCGTTACTGATCAGTGGATCGCAGTAATCCGAGAATGGCAAAGAAGAGATTCGTTCTCCCACAACGTCAGCGATCCGGCAAAAGGGGATGCCGGCCCTTGGCTCTCCCCGTTCATCCAGCATCACATAAGCACCGGTTTCCCAGCCGTAGGTATCCGTCAAAACCTGGATCCAGCTCGGAGAGTGAAAAACACTGCTTGGAACTTGATCCACCAGCTTGCTCCACAACGGGTCAGTACGAGGATCCACCGACACTACGGTCAATTGTTCACCCCTAGTCAAATCGTTCTCCTCGTTGCAGAGCGCATTCGAACAGCGCAAGGGTAAATCATCTCCTCGGGCAAAGGTCATCTTGGGCCGCCGGGTTCATAGTTCGCAGTTTGCGGGAAGGCGGGAGGGCGGGGCTCAATTTCGATTTGCTCCGTTCTTTCGGGAGCCGGATGTCTTGAAGAAGCTGGCGCAGGCAGGACGGCCCGATAGGCCGCGAGAAGATTGGGGATGGAAAAGTCCCACGCCAATTGGGTCTCGATGCGGCGTCTCCCGAAAGCACCAAGGGCCGCCCTGCGGAGAGGGTCGTCCATGAGCTGCGCCAGTGCGCGGGCGAACTCGCGCTCGTCGTTGGGAGTTACGTATATCGCGGCTTGCTGCGCCGTGAAACGATGCTCCGGCAAATCGAATGCAACAATCGGCTTGCCGAGAGCCATGTACTCCATCATCTTTATCATTGTCGAGCGGTCGTTGTACGGATTCGATGGGTCCGGGTCCACACAAATATCTACTGCAGACAGATACAGCAGGAGGGCGTCATTGGACATTTCCCCAGTGAACAAAACGTATTCGTCAAGGCCCAACTGTTCCGCGAGCGCCTTCGAGTCGGCCCAGGCATCCCCGTAACCCACAAGAAAACAACAAAAATCAGTCCTGCCCAAATCACGGACCAGATGATGAAGCGCCCGCAAGAGGTAGTCTATGCCATCCTGAACCCCCATCACCCCTACGTAGCCGATAATTGCTTCCACCATCCGCGGCGGCGCGCAGTCAGACTCAATGGGACGGAGGCGGTGAAGCTCGATCCCGTTGCGCACGATTGTAATACGCTTCTCAGGCACACGCCCGCGCTCCATCTCGACTTTTTTGTACGACTCGTTCGTGGCGAGAACACGATCGGCGAGACGACAGGTGAGTTTCTCCAGAAATACGAGCACGTTCGAAACCAGTGCAGACCCGCCGCCTGGAAAACGCGCTTGATACATTTCTGGAGACAGATCGTGATGGTCAAAGATAAAACGCTTGCCGAACAACTTGTAGAAGGCCGCAATGAACACAAACAGGTCGGGCGGATTGTGAGCATGGACAACGTCAAAGCCCTCGCGCACGAAAATCATAAGAGAGATCAGGAACGCAGCCACCATGGAATAGCCGTATTCCCAACCATAGCCCAGTAGACCGTTCGCCGGCGGCGGGGGTGCATAGCGATAAACGTGTACACCGTTCACCGTTTCCCGGCGAGGCTGTCCCTTCCCTGAGGGACAGATGATCGACACTCGATAGCCTGCCGCCGTCAGCGCGGTGGCCTCCCGGCGAACCCGAGGGTCTTGCGGGTAAGGCATGTTCTCCAACAGCATCAGCACTCGATTATGGAGGGGCGCATTCATTGCTTTTCCTCTTCCTGCCCTTGTCTCCCCCGTCCTTAGCGAGCCTGACGAATGGAGTGGCCCTGGCGTTCTATCACTTGCCGTCGAGAATGTTTGTCTGCGGTTTCGCATTCCTCGTCGTTCGATTTACGGCGTGCATCGCACGATTCCTCAGGACGTGTTCGTAGACCTTGGCTATCCTCTGTGAAATCACCGGTCCAGCGAGATGCTGAACCTGCTCACGTCCCGTCGTCCTTTCGCGATGACGCAGAAGATCAGCTAGACGCTCGGCAAATTCGCGCACGTCCGGCTTGCAGACATAACATCCCCTTGTGGCTCCGATAATTTCACGGACATCACCCACATCTGTGGAGACAATCGGCAAGTTGCATGCCATGGCCTGCTTCACAATATTGGGCGAACCTTCCATGTAAGAAGTAAACACGAGTGCGTCACAGGCGTTCATGAAAAGTGCCAGGCGTTCCTGCGGTTCCTTGTAAACGACGACCAACTCCGTTGACGGATCTTGTTTAATCAGTTCATCCGCCGCTGCTTTCGCCAGGGGAAAGCACTTCACCCCATTTTGCGGGTTAGCCGCAAAGAGCAGGTACTTTTTGTCTGTTCGTAGGCCCAACGCCGCTCTGGCCTGTTCCCTGTCCGTTAGCTGGAATACTTCGAAGTCGATTTCATGCGGGATAATGTGCACATTCGAGGAATCAACTAGGCTGGCCATCTCCGCGGATTGCACGATCGCCGCGTCGATATGCCGCGCCAACATCCGACCTGCCGCAGCGATCAGTGGGCCTGAGCGCGCTCTATCACCCCTGTCATTGATGACCAACCCCATTAGATCGCCCCCGTGATAAGTGACCACGACAGGCACTTTCCACTGCGTGCGCGCCACCATTCCGACATAACCATAATGGGCATGAACAAGATCAATCGAGCCTTCGGCAAGGCGACGGCGTAATTGAAATACAGCAACGGGATAATTCAATTTGCGAAAGCGCCCGTCTAATAGCAGCAGTTCGATGTCGATTCCCGCGCGCCTGAGTGCTTCGACTTGCGCCCGTACAAATGAGCCAAGTGCGGGGTCTTCACGGGTCGGATACATCGAAGTCATGACCAGCACTTTCATTGAGCAGTCCTTTCGCTCCGCTAACGGGAGTGCCTGGTGAACTCGTGGAAGACTTTTGTTCGAGGTCTCGAGCGACTCGCCCAAATGAATCCGGATTCTTTCAGGCGTCGAGTGAAACGCTCGATTCTATACCCTCGGGACTCCAGCCATCGTGCGAGAGACTCTCCGTTTCTGCTTTGATCATCAAGAATGTGGTATTCCAGCCGCAGATTGGCGATCCGATCAAAATCACCCCCCGAACAACCTTCGAGGATTTCGTATTCGGTACCTTCGCAATTCATCTTCAGCAGATCAATCTCCTCTAGATGCAGGTCTCGAAGTATGTTCCTAATTGTTGTGCAGCTAACCATCCGGCGGCTGGCGTCATCGGAAGCAATGTGGAATGAGTTTAAAGGGGATTCGCCCACCGCCAACTCCCTCTGGCCGTTGTTTGCCGCGACCGCGCATTGAAATGCTGAGACGCGCCCTTCCAGTCCATTGATCTCGATGTTTTGTTTCAAGAGGCCAAAATTCTGTTCCTCCGGCTCATAGCAGTAGATTTTTGCGTCCGGGCAGGAATGCGCCGCGTAAACTGCAAAGCCGCCCATGTTCGCGCCAATATCTACGACGGTTCTGAAACCCTTCAGCGAGCCGTACTGCCGCCGAACAAACACTTGCGCCAAGGTTCCCGCCAGTGTTCCCGTCTCGTCAATCAGGCGGAACCCGTTCCGCATCCGGTATTCCGCTGGTTTACGTCTGCGGAAGACGTAGTTGAAAAGGTATTCATGCCAGTTACTCCAAAGGGAACAGATACGCGGGATGTAGAATGGAAACGTGAAATAGTTCTGCGTGATCACGCCTGGACTCCTGTGGTCGATTTTTTAGTTCGGGAGTTCGATCCCCAAACGCGAGTGTGGCAACACTACCGCCAGAGAGGAAAACGCGATCACCCAGTTACGTCGGAGGGCGATTCCCGAGGTGTTGCGCAGATCCTGTGCATCGCTGTCAGAAGACCGGCAATCAGCCAGAGTAGTTGTTGTGTCGGGCGGCCACGGAAAACGTCCACGCTCATATGCACCATATGCCCGGCGATGCCCGCCGTGAATCCGAGAGCAATTGGCGAGAGGAGGCGGTCCTGGACCGCCCAGCATTGCCACCCCTTGCGCAAAGCAGCAAGAAAAAACGCAAGAAAGGCCGACAAGCCAAAGATCCCCGTTTCGGATAGAACCAGCAAGTATTTGTTGTGAACCGCAAAGAGAAAACCGTGTCGAAACTCTGGAGTCAAGTAGCGGCCCATCGCTACCGTGAAGTTGTTCACACCCACTCCCAGTACCGGGTTGTCTTTGATGATCCGATACGCGAGCTTCATCAAAGGAATGCGGGACTCTGCTGACCCCTTGTCATCCCCGAAGAGTCGCGCAGAAATGGCGCCTTGAAAAGGGAAATACAGCATCCCCAGGATCAAGACCACGGCGATTGGTGTTTTCACGGAGAACCCGCGCCGGCACCACTGGAGCAAACAAATCAGCACGACCGACAGTGCGAAGGCCATCCACCCCCCGCGCGATAATGTGAAGATCAGCGCCGCGCCGCCAAGCCCTACCACCGCTATGGCCAGCCACTTGCGCACGCGTCCAAGATTCGTGAATAGCAGACTGACCGCAGATGCAAGCGAGATGCTCAGGTAAGCTGCCGCGAAATTGGATGATCCCACGGTGCCGCCAATTCGCATGTACCCTTCTTTCGAATCGGTATCGACGTGAACGTGGGTTGGGGCACCCCAGATCGTCGAAGGCATGCCGGTAAATCGAAGGGTAACCATGGCCAGGCTTTCCAGAAGGCAGGCAATCAAGAGCGTAGAAACAACAAACATGACGTCTTGCCGGGTTCGAACATTGCTGGCCACGTAAAAATACACCAAGCACGCTTCGAGCAGGAGAAACACTTCGAAAAGCGAAAGAGTAACATCCTGCGCTACCACCATGGAGATCGTAGTGATTGCGAGATACAACAAAAGGGGTACATTCATGTGAAGCGAGGGATGCTCTCCATAGTTTCTGTCTGCCAGCGTCCGGATGAACCACGATAGATACAACCCGGCTAGAGCTATGGTCGTAGCTGAGATACTCAATCCCCCTAGAGCGCCAACCGCCGCGTCCTTCTCCCGATAAAAAAGGTGGACTCCAAATTGAAAGGGAATGTCGAGAATGACGACCGCCAGCAGAAATCTCTGCACCCATCTGGATGTCAGCACGATGAAAGGGCTGAGGACCGCAACGACGAGAGAGTCCGCACCCAGCTCGCGAAAGCTCCGATAGGTTTCCAGCGGCTCAGCCGTGCTCCGCTGCAATGGCATTTCAGATGAATTCATGCGCGTTGACTTAAGTGCTTGGCAAGGTGCTCTACAGACGATTGGCCGGTCAAGTCTACGGAGACAAAATCGCGGATGGCAGCGATGACAAAATCGATCTGACCGGAAGTAAGTTCAGCGTACATCGGCAGCGAAACCAGCGCTCGTGCATGCTCTTCCGTGACCGGGAAGTCTCCCCTCTTGTATCCCAGGTCGCGATATGCCGGCTGCAGATGGATCGGGATTGGATAATGGATGCCACTGGAGATGCCTCGGCTGGTCAGGTGCTCTCTAAACACATCTCGTTGGCGCACCCGGATGACGTAAATATGCCAAACCGATTTGGCATACTCCGCCTCTCGAGGCAACGCGATTCCGTAGCCGTCCAACCTGCGGCGATAGAGCTCAGCGTGTTGGCGGCGGGCGGCATTCCATTCGTCCAGATGCTTCAGTTTTACCCGCAGCACGGCTGCTTGCAGCGTGTCCAACCTGCGGTTATAGCCCCGGATCAGGTGATGATATTTCTCTTCCTGTCCATAATTTCGTAACATCTCGGCGCGCTTGGCCACGTCACGGTCATTTGTGACGAGCATGCCGCCGTCACCGCAAGCACCCAGGTTCTTGCCCGGGTAAAAACTGAAGGCTGCTGCATGTCCCAACGAGCCTGCTCGCTTGCCTTTGTACCGTGCACCGTGCGCCTGGCACGCGTCCTCAATCACGACGAGTCCGTGTTGCTCAGCCAGTTGCCGAAGGGGATCCATATCGACCGGATGGCCGTAGAGGTGGACAGGGATAATGGCTCTCGTGCGGCTAGTCATGGCTTTGCTGATCGCAGAGACATCGATCGCGTAGGTATCCGGATCAGCGTCTACCAACACCGGCGTCGCGCCAGCATGGGAGATCGCCAACGCAGACGCGATAAAACTGTTAGCTGCGGTGATGACCTCGTCGCCAGGTCCGATTTCGTACGCCCGGAGTGCCAGCTCCAGTGCCGACGTGCCGGAATCCACGCCAATGGCGTATCTAACTCCACAGAATGCGGCGAATTCCTCCTCGAAGAGGTGTACGTCGCGCCCAAGGATGAAGTCCGCCTCTCGGATTATTCTGGACGTCGCCTCATTGATCTCCGCGCCGATGGCCCGGTACTGAGCCGTAAGATCAACGAAGGGAACTTGCAGTTGCGTTGGCTGCATATGCTCGCGTTCCTTCTGCATAATGACCGTTCCTTCCTAATTCGACTTGTAATCCTTTGTATTCGATAGAGCGATTTACAGCTTCAAGTACTCGTACGACATCCCTGCCCTCTTTCCCGCCGCTTATCGGCCTCTGCCCCGATCTCACACACTCGAGGAAATGCCGGCACTGGTTCTTGAGGGGCTCGCAGGCTTCAATTCGGGGGCTAACAATGTCGCCGTCACGGATCTGGAAGTGGAATTCGCCATAGTTCATGGGTTCCTGATCCACAGGACTGACACCCTTTTCATACACGCGCACTTGTTCCTGGCCGTTGAGGTCATTGAACACGATCCGTTTGTCGCTCCTTACGACGACAACCTCACGAGCTTTGTCGGGATCAGCCCAGCTGACGTGAATATGCCCGAGAATATTGCCGGGATAGCCGAGCGAGATAAATCCTACGTCGTCGCGGCAGTTCCGTAACACCTTGCCGCCAGTCGCGCTCACCCATTCAGGCACGCTATCCAGCAAATAGTTGAAGATTGCGATGTCATGCGGAGCAAGGTCCCAGAGCGCATTCACGTCCCGGCGGATGGGACCGAGGTTTGTTCTGCGGGCATACAGATAATAGACTCGGCCATCCCCTTTCCGAACGTACTCTTTGACTTTCCGTATGCCCGCATTAAAAAGGAACGTGTGACCGACCATCAGAATCGCCGAATTTGAGTCCGCCAGCTCAATCAGCTTCTCCGCGTCGGAGGCCGTCGTGGTTAGCGGCTTTTCTACGAGAACGTGCCTCCCGGCCGACAACAGACGGCTCGTTACGTTGTAGTGCGTCGTTGCTTCCGTGCACACAATGACCGCGTCCACTCCCGGCTGCGATGTCGCGTCCTGGATCTGGGTGGTCAAGTACACGCCGGGGAATCGCCTTGCGACTTCTTTTAAGCGATCAGCACTCTGGTCGCAGACCGCAACCACGCGTGAATCCGGCAGTTCGCCGAAGATTCGGACATAGTTCATTCCCCAGTAACCACACCCTATGATTGCAATGCCTAGGGGACGCGTGATCACGGGTTTTGCGTCGACTTCGAATGGGACAATTGCGGAGTTCATTCGGCACCTCTCCCTGATAGGACTGCTGGAATGGTTAGAACAAGGATCTTAAGATCGAGCCAAAGCGACGCATTACGGACGTATTCGATGTCCATGCCGACCATTTCTTCAAAGGGAACCTGGCATCGACCGTTCACTTGCCAAAACCCTGTGATTCCCGGCAGGGCTGCCAGTCGCTCGTGGTGGCCGCTTCGATAGCAAGCGACTTCGTAAGGCGGAACAGGACGGGGCCCGACCAGGCTCATTTCCCCTTTCAACACGTTAAACAGTTGAGGCAGTTCGTCGAAACTGACCTTCCGCAGGATCCGGCCAACTCGCGTCACGCGAGGGTCGTTAGTCAGTTTGAATTTCCCACCGGTCTCTTGGGACGCCCGTGCGCGACCTTCGACAAAATCTCGAATGTAGGCTTCGTGCAAGGAAGAATCTGCGTCTTGAACCATGGACCGAAATTTGTACATCGGAAAGTTTCGGACGGCCCAGAAGGTCTTTTTTCCGGACCGCTGGCGTTTGACCCCTACGCGTTCATGCGTGAAGATAACTGGGCCCGGTGAATCCAGCTTAATCAAGATAGCGATAACTAAGAGCAGCGGAAGCAAGAGGATGAGCAACACGCCCGCCACGACCAGGTCCAAGCATCGCTTGCAGACAAAATAAAATTCGTTCTCCGAATGTCCCGCCAGTTCTGCGATCTGGCTTGACCATTGCCATGTCTGTGTCTGTGCCATTTGCCCCCCCAATTCGTACGCGGATTTGAA
>Ga0210400_10006205_pt1 | contig 10084 bp, 7 predicted proteins | sample IncBWH26MmetaG_FD_155456 | JGI IMG/M metagenome (GOLD analysis project Ga0210400, IMG submission 155456) | Forest soil microbial communities from Barre Woods Harvard Forest LTER site, Petersham, Massachusetts, United States - Inc-BW-H-26-M | ecosystem: Environmental > Terrestrial > Soil >... | reverse complement strand
TGGAAATCAACGGCAAACAATTCAACGACCATGACTTTAACCAGTCCATGCTCCTGAACTCCTCGGAAGAGTGGAAAGTTTCCAATCTGGATGCCACTAAGGAACATCCCTTTCACATCCACGTGAATCCGTTTCAGATTATCGAAGTCTTCCAGCCGCAGAGCGCTGCAGCCAAGGACCCCACGAATCCGTGTTACGCAGACCCCAACAAGCCTGAAACATGGAAGGCGTGCAATTCTCCGCAAAAGGATTTTGTCTGGTGGGATACCTTTGCGATTCCAGCGGCCAGAGACGACAAAGATAAGAACGGAAATCCGGTCACCATTCCCGGATATTTCCGGATGCGTAGCCGTTTCGTTGATTTCCCCGGCCAGTTCGTATTGCACTGCCACATCCTCACGCATGAGGACCGCGGCATGATGGAGTTGATTGAGGTCGTGCCGGATACCACGATCTACACTCACCACTAACCGACGGACCGAACAAATCCTGATACGGGGCTTGCCCTGCGGCGACGCCATAAAGAGCGACGTCAGCAGGCTCCCCCTGTCACCCCGAACAGGAATGGGGATTACAATACAAACGCTTTGCCACCCTCGGTTTCAGCCTCGCCGAAGCTATCTGCCCAGCCGCCACGCGGCGGTGCGTCCCCGTGGCGGGAAAAATTTCGCGCGCTTCGGTCCCTGCCCCCGTTTCTCCGGCTGGTCTGGGAAACACACAGCGGCTATGCAACCGCCATCGTGCTGCTGCGCCTGCTGCGCGCCACCATCCCAATTGCAACTCTCTGGATCGCCAAATTGATTATTGACTCAGTGGTTGCAGCCCGCATGGGCCGGCCCAGCATCTCCCGGCTATGGCTCCTGGTCGGGCTGGAGTTGATAGTGGTTTCCGTGGGTGAAGCGCTGGACAAGGCCTCAACGGCGGTCGAAGGTCTGTTCGGCGATCTCTGTTCCAATCACATCAGCGAGAAGCTCATTGCTCACGCTGCTGCTCTTGATCTGCGCCATTTCGAAGATCCCGCCTTCTACGACCAACTGGAGCGCGCGCAAAGGCAGACCACCGGACGCATCGGCCTGTTGACGCAACTGCTCTCTGTTGGACAAGACTTTGTGACGCTGGTTTCTTTAGCCGTCGCTGTCTTCGTTTATGGTCCGTGGTTGCTGGCGTTGCTGGTGGCGGCCGTGCTTCCAGGCTTTCTGGGGGAAACTCATTTCAGTTCGCTGGAATATTCTCTGCTCTATCGCATGACGCCGGAACGCAGACAGTTGGACTACCTGCGTTTCCTGAGCGCCGGCGACAAGACCGCTAAAGAAGTCCAGATGTTCGGGCTTTCACAATGGCTGGTAAGCCGCTACCGGAAGCTCGCGCGTCGCTTCTATGAAGCCAACCGCAGTCTGGCCATACGTAAAGGCATCGCCGCCACATTGCTTTCTCTGCTTGGGATCGTGGGATACTACGCCGCTTACGTGATCATTCTGCGCCGCGGTTTTTACGGAATCATCACCATTGGCACGCTCACTTTTCTCGCCGCTTCCTTTGCCCGCAGCCGCAGCGTGACGGAGCGGCTTTTGCTAAGCGCGGGCAACATCTACGAGCAAAGCCTGTACATTCAGGACCTGTTCGATTTTTTCAAGATGCAGCCGAGTATTGTTTCTCCGCCCGGCGCCAGCGCCGTACCAGTACCCATCTCTCAAGGATTGGTGTTCGAGGACGTGGGGTTCCAATATCCCGGCAGTGACACATGGGCGGTCCGGCATGTAAACCTGCGCATCGCTCCCGGAGAAAACATTGCCCTCGTGGGCGAGAATGGCGCCGGCAAGACGACACTGGCCAAGCTGCTTGCCCGCCTTTACGATCCCACGGAAGGCCGCATCCTGTTGGACGGAGTCGACCTGCGGAAATACGAACTGCCGTCAGTCCGCAGGGCCATCGGCGTAATCTTCCAGGACTTTGTGCACTATGACTTCCGTCTGGATGAAAACATCGGCATAGGCGAAATCAGCCAGGTGCAGGAGTATCTGGACTGCATGGCTGAGCCTTCGGCCAATGAGCCCGGAGGAAACTTCACCAGTCACAATGCCATCGTAGCCGCCGCGGAAAAATCACAGGCGGCGGCGCTGGCGCACAATCTTCCTTTTGGATACCGGCAAATGCTCGGCCGCAGATTTGAAGGCGGGATCGAGCTTTCCGGAGGCGAATGGCAGAAGATCGCGCTGGCACGTGCTTACATTCGCAACGCGCAGGTTGTGATTCTGGACGAACCAACAGCCGCGCTGGATGCTCGCGCGGAGTACGAAACCTTTGCCCGCTTCGCCGAGTTAGTGTCAGGACAGATGGCCTTGCTGATCTCGCACAGGTTCTCTACGGTGCGCATGGCCAGCCGCATCCTGGTGCTGCAGCAGGGCGCAATCACGGAAGAAGGAACTCACGAGGAACTGGTGTCCAGGAACGGACTCTATGCTGAACTCTTCCGCCTCCAGGCAGAGGGCTATCGGTGAGCCAACCCTTCAAACAACCAAGGCAGCAAGCGATCTCTTCCGCGTTTGATGCGACCGCCGCCACTTTCGAGCGCGACCGTCCTCTGCCCAGCGGTGTGCCGGAGGCCATTCGGTCAGCGATTTGGCACGCTGCACCGGTTCCAGCGCCAGCGCGTGTGCTCGATCTTGGAGCAGGGACGGGACGGTTCGGCAAGGTATTCGTGGCCGCCGGGGACCTCTATGTGGGCATTGACCTGTCTTTTCCGATGCTGCGGGAGTTTCGCGCGAGCTCCGGGAGCGCCTGCCTGGCGCAAGCCGATGGAAAGCAGTTGCCGTTCCGCGACGGTTTTTTTGACGTGGTGATGTTGATGCAGGTCCTGAGCGGTGCAGGAAGCTGGCAGGGCATTCTCAATGAGACCCGGCGCGTTGTGCGAACTCCGGGAGTCGTTGTGGTAGGCCACACCGTCTCTTCACCAGTTGAATTTGATTCTAGAGGAAATGAATGTTGTGCGGCACCAGCCCCAACAAGCGCGGCGCCATGCGCTTGCCTGGCTGGAATCGTCTGCCAGCCGTCGACTGCACTTATGCGCGGCCTCCTGGACTGCCAACACAACGCCGCGAGAGTTTCTGGCTCGGCACCGCACCGGTGCACGCTTCACCGCTTTGCCGGCCTCGATTCAGGAAGATGCCTTGCACCAGCTGGGCGCCTGGGCGAAAACGGCCTACGGCTCGCTGGACGCTGCGTTTTCGGAGGAGCGCACCTTTGAATTAGATGTATTTCAATTCCACTGATTGGCAGGGATGAACCTGGTTAGAATCCAGCAGCAAAACCTCGGAGCTAATATTCAATGACAGACATAGACAACAACGGGATACTCACCGATCTGGGTAAACAGTTGGTATCGGGTTCCCTGAATGACGCTGCCGTGCAGAGGGCCACAGAAGACACACCAAACTTTGCCATCCTGCCTTGGGTCAACGTGGTTAAGATCGGAGGCCAAAGCATCATGGATCGCGGGCGCAGCGCGGTTTATCCGCTGGTCGAAGAGATTGTAGCCAACCTGGACCGGCACAAGATGATCCTGGGTACAGGGGCGGGCACGCGCGCGCGCCATATCTACAGCTTGGCCATTGATCTTGGTCTCCCCACTGGAGTGCTCACTGTACTGGGCACGGCAGTAGCATGGCAGAACGCGCAGATGCTTCATTACCTGCTGGCCCAGCATGGGATTCCGTTCATCGAACCGGAGGGGTTCAGCACTTTGCCCCATTATCTGATGGAGCGCAACGCCATCGTCTGCCAGGGTATGCCTCCGTACAAACTGTGGGAGCCAAACCCGGTCACGGGACGCATCCCGCCACAACGCACCGATACCGGATGCTTCCTGATCGCGGAGGTGTTCGGCGCGCGCAAGATGATTTATGTGAAAGATGAAGACGGCCTGTACACGGCCGATCCCAAGAAGGATTCTTCCTGCGAGTTCATCCCCCGCATTAGCGTTCAGGAATTGCTGGCTCGCGATCTGGACGATCTGATCGTGGAACGCGCCGTGCTTGAGTTCATGGTGCGGGCGCGTTACGTCCGTGAGATTCAGTTCATAAACGGACTCAGGCCGGGACAACTGACGGCGGCGCTCAACGGCGAGCCAGTAGGGACGATCATCTATCACGACGGAGGCGCGGCATGAACCAAAATGAACCGGGCGCACAACACGTAGAGTCGCGGCTGATGCGGGAATCTTTGGTTGACAAGAATGTGATCGCCCGGACCGAATCGCACGTTACCGCCATTCTGCCCGACGTCAACGTCATACAGATCGGCGGACGCTCTATCATGGACCGCGGACGCTCCGCTCTGCTGCCCTTGCTGGATGAGATTGTCGCCAATCAGTCGCGGCATCGCATGATCATTGGTGTGGGCGCGGGCGTGCGCTCTCGGCATATCTTCTCCGTTGGCCTGGACCTGGGCTTGCCTACCGGAGTTCTGGCCGCATTGAGTGCCAAGGATTCCGCCCAAAATGCTTACATGGTCTCTTGCCTGCTCGCCAAGCATGGCTTCGTCTACCTGGAAGCGCCCTTCGTGGTACAACTGCTTCCCGCCATGCTTGCAGCAGCGCGGGGCGCGGTCTTCAATGGGATTCCTCCGTATTCGTTGTGGGAACATCCGCCGCTTGTGGGCAAGCTGCCGCCCCATGGGAGCGATGCCGGCTCCTATCTGGTGGGTGAAGTCTTCGGCGCGCGCAGTGTGATCTTTCTCAAGGACGTTGACGGACTCTATACTGCCGATCCTAAGACGGATTCCGCAGCGGAATTCATCCCGAAAATCCAAGCCCAGGAATTAATCGATAGAAAACTTCCCACTCTTCCTGTTGAACCGGCAGTGCTTGAACTCTTGACGCGAGCCAAGCTCGCTCGAAGTTTCCAGATCGTAAACGGCCTGACTCCCGGTAACCTCTCGCGTGCTCTGGCAGGAACGGTCATCGGTACGCTGATCAACCAATGAACTGGTGAAGGAAAAAGAAGTGTGTTGTCCTTGCCCTGGTGATTCCGTTCCTGGTGATAATGCATTTCGTAGTGATGCAAGGCCCGTTTTAGCGAACGCTCGCCAAACAGGATGAGCTTTGAAAGGTATTCCTCTTTGACCGATCTGACCCAGCGTTCCGCAAATGCGCTGAGGTTCGGACTCTTGGGCGGCAAGGCCAAAGCCTTCACCTTCTCCGCTTTGATCGATCATATGGCAGAGGGATGCGCAGTATTAGCTGTCTCGGTCATGGAGCAGATATCGACAATTGGTCAGAAACCCAGTGCTTTCCATCGCGATATTGCGCGCCATTTGCTCCAACCTGTGTGGTTTGTGAAACTCGGGATTGTACGCCCCTCATGGGATTTGAAGAGAAGAACGGGTAAGTAGATAGTCCAAAACTTTCAAATCACTGCCAGCCATCGACTTACGCAGGCGCGGATGAATTCTTTGATCCTACGGGCAAGCAATACTCGATCCATCGATATCGGCCATGTCTAGAAAGCCTTTTTGCCCGGATTGAGCGTTGGATGAATCTCTCAGCTCTAGCGATTCCTTCTGGCGTTCCATCTCTAAAGACATATATTTATTACGACTTAGTATAGGAAAATTTCCGAGCTCGTCCGGAGTAGCTACACCCCCATGTCGAGTCTAGACCGTCTCGATAGAGCATCTGGGCAAACACCAGGTGGCCTAGAAGAAAGTTGCCTCTCAGAACCCTTTTAAATTGAGCAGCTTGAGTCTGCAGTAGTCTGTCCTAACTGACAATAACGTAAAAATGTGACACTGATAACCTCGCAGTTCAACACAGTTCAACACTCTTGCAATTTTCGATGTTGAATCTAAAGAACTTTATCGAGGTCAGCCCCCTGGTCCCGAACCAGATTCCAAAGCTTATTGGAATCTGTGGAACGCGAGGGTTCCTAAGTGACTGATATTGAACCTGTTGCGAGCCGTTCGTGGAAAGCTGTTGCAGTTTATTGAGATTGGAGGCTTTCACTGTCACATTTTTGCCTACGGAGGAAAGCCGGCACATTCTTTAATACTGAGAAATCACTACCGACTTGCGCCTAAGAAATAAAATACAGACGGCGGCTGGAGTCGTCCTTGAACGATGCCAGCGTCTGTCGCGACTGCACTTTCCATAATTATTCCCTCTTGTACGCCTGTCGCCAAAATCGGAGCAGCAGTTTTATAGCAAAGCGACAGAATCGCAGGTCTTACAGCCGTTTCGATATCCTTCTCGCCCCTTCGGCGTATCCAGTCTCTTGTTGGGAAAATAGTCCTCCAAAACTGGGTATGGAAGCCGAAGTATCGCCGGTTTGTCGTACACTGCCGACTTTTTGCATCAAGTCCGCTAGGAAAAGAAGGATTGGAGGGTCGGTTTGCAAAGGCGGGCGCAAAGACAGATCGGTATCGCCACAGACACTCTCGCCGCATACACTTACAGAATGTCCGCCGGCGCGCAAAGCTGTATCGTGGCAGAAACAATCGTGTGGCTGGATGGGGAGTTCAAGCCCCAAGGCGAAGAGGAATGATTTTCCTTGAGGGACATCTTGCATCTTGTAATCGCCATTCGGTGCGGCGATCGTGCAGGCCAGCGGCCGGGACTGCGGAATAGGTGTGGCGAAGAGGCCGACACAAACAATCCCTTTGAACTCGCTTGGCATGATCACATGCCCGGAAAAACTGGTTCCGACAGGATGGCCGGTGCTGAGCTTCGGCAAGTTACGCTGATCGCCCATGGCATACCGCAGGCGCGCCAGCACGCGAAATTGGCACGGCGGAATGCCAAACGAGTCCGTAAATCTTCGCGTGAAAGTTCCCACGCTGCTGTAGCCTACGTCATAGCAAATATCTATGACCTTGCGGCGGGTCTGCAGGAGCAACCTCCGGGCTACATCCAGGCGCAGCGCGGAAAGAAAATGAAGTGGCGGAAGGCCGGTGACACGGCGAAAAGTCCGCGTGAAATGATACGGGCTGGCGTAGCCGATTCTGGCCAGCGAGCGCAGCGAGAGTGGCTGATCAATCTGGCAGCGCATGGCGGCGATGGCACGCTTTACTGATTCGTGGTGCAGCCTTGTTGTTGATTCTCGTACAACTGCCTGGTCCATATCTTCACTCCTTGCCGCGTAACTGAATCACAAATCGTTTTCACGTGCGCGCAACTGTCTCAACAAATCCCGCTAGGGCCCGCCGTAGGCAATCCGGGACGGGTGATGGCGTAAGATGCCCTTCATTGCGGCGCATGCACGCTATCTGCTGTTCCCCGCGCGCCACCAGTACAGGTTCGCGCGCGTCTCGCCAGTATTCGAACCGCATTGTGATCCTGTTCTGTTGCATCTCTTCCAAAAACATTCGCACCGTCACCTCATCAAAAGCTTTCACTTCATCCAGAAAGGTGCACGAGCAATGCAGAGTAATGAGCGCAAACCCTTCCTCCAGTTGCTGAAGGATCTCAGGAGCATATTTGCGGAGGAAATGTTCCCGTGCTCTCCCCTGCCAGTGGAAGTAATTGGTGAAGTACACGTTCCCCGTCAGGTTCGTCTCTTCGAATCCAACAATCTGCTTGTATTCATAAAATTTCATGGTGTCTGCCGCGTGACAAAGGCAAATGCAAGTCCTGTTTCCAACCCTTGCACGAACGTTCTAAAAATCGCCGCCCGCAATTCCCCTGACGAAAGCACGGTCCAGCCATCCGAGGAATGGCTATGAATCTGAAGATGCTGGTCGAAGGCTGCCCCGCATTTTCTCAGACTTTCCTTCAAAGCCCAGACTTGAGTGGCTGACTGATCCAGAGGAATATCGCTCCCACTCGCGATCATCTGCGCCACTGAAAGCCACTGCTCACCCAGCAATCCTGTCCATGACGCCTCATCGCGTTCCGCGCACTGCTCCATATCGCAACCCACGGGCTGTTGAGAGCGTGCCGTTAGAATCAAACTCCCACAGTGTGAACGAGAAACTTGTATTTCTGCGTGCGCGCGTTCTTCCGGCTTGCCGTCGGGCCGATGACAGTAACATTTGGAATCCTGATTCGCCGCAGTTTCATTCAAAGAAATACGCACACCGGTGGATGGCAAGATCTCGGCGAGTCGGCGCTCTAAATAGGGTGCAAGCAAGGCTGCTGGCCAGGGCCATTGTGTTTCGATGGGCGCGACAGCATGCAGCCGCAGCCCATTCCAGCGTTCACAAATGCGGCCGTTTGGATCTTGCACCGTTAGGTCGTAAGTGAAATCATCGCCATTGTGTTCGCGTTCTTCGGCTGTAACGATTGCGGATTCAATTGTCCACGTCGCGCTGGTCACAACGGAATCCACTCCGGTCGGGAGGACGGTCTCGTGGGGAATACAGGCCTGTACGCAGTGGATAACTGCGTCCCGCGATGCTGCATTGCCCAGCAGCATGTCGCCGGGAAGGTAACGCGCAAACCATTGCTGCTTTCCGGAACCGGAGACGCCGGCAACACAGCGCTTGGCTTCGAGTTGGTGGTATGCCGTAATGCGTCGGAAGCGTCCTTGATGAAAAAGAATGCGACCGTAAAGGTCTCCCTCGGGAACGAGTGGAAGAATTGTCTGTTGCATTACCTCAGTGACGGCCGATTTCGCATCGCCGTCCAATTCCGCGCCAAAGATGCATTCGCCGCTGAAGTGATCGACATGAAACAACGTGGTTGAACTGCGCACCGCGACAGCAACCACTCCGGGCTGGCGGCGCACAGCAGCTACCCGCAGCACAATCGATTTGTCTTTGGGAACTAAGATGGGCCGAGTGAAACGCAAATTGTGAAAGTACGGCACGTCGTCGGTCTCTTCCAGCGCGCTTGCCACCTGCGCCATTGCTTCCATGCCGAGAACGGCCGGGAAGATTTGGTCTCCCTGAAAGCAGTGGTCTTTCAGATACGGGTCGGTGTCGGCAGAAATTTCCGCATCGGCGATCAACTCAATGCCGGGATAGTGCAGACGCACATTTTCCAGGAACCGCAGGAAAGGCAAAACAGAATGGCCAAAGCCAAGCGTCGGCAAATTGCTTGTTCGTGCCGTCACGATGCAAGAGACAGGCGCAGTTTTCCATGCAAGCAACTCCGATAAGCAGGTAAGAGCTTGATCGAGCGGCAGCGGCGTAATTCCCTGTTGCTGCAGAGACTCCAGAACACCCAGGCGCTGGCCCATTCCCAGGCCCGCCCACACTGACCATTCGAGGTTCAAGCAACGGCAAGCAGGATGCTGATGCTGCCACTCTTCTACTTCCATCCTGAGCCATTCATTGGCGAGTCCGTAATGCCCTTCGCCTTGGAGCCCGGTTCTGCCAATGATCGAGCCGAACGTAATCAGCAGACGAAGATTGTTTTCGTCGAGCGCTCTTAATATATTGCGCAGCGCGGTCACCTTTACTTCCAATGTGGTGCGCAGGTCGCGCTCTGTCAGGTCTTCTAGCTGTTTGGGATCATTGATTCCCGCTCCGTGTAGTACTGCTGTCACGGTGCCCATTTCCGACTGAATCCTTTCGATCGCCTGAAGCACAGTCATTTCGTCGGTGACATCTACGGGAAAGTATTTGAATACAACATTAGCGTTGCGAAAACGCTTCAGATTTTTCCGAAGCTCCTCATCGCGCTCAGGATGTGAACGTCCCAACAAGGCCAGCCGGCATCCGTAGGAGCTGACCAGGGTGAGAGCACACTCTGCGGTAATTCCCTTGCCGCCTCCGGATACCAGCAGCAAGTCGTCTGGCCCCAGAGCGCTGCCAGCTTCACTCTGCTCGGACCAAAGTACTTTCAATCGCGGCTCGCGGCGAATTCCGTTCGCGTCATAAACAGCTTCGGTAAAACCTGACGCGGCCATGGATTCGCTCACTATTAATTCAGCGGTTTGCGGTGAGGCCTCTGGAACATCGACCACTGTAACGGTCATCTCGCGATGTTCAAGGAACAATGAACGAGCAAGAGCTCCGGTGGAGTCGCCGTGCTGGACAAAAACGACCTGCTCAACCTTCTCTCTCACACATCGCTGGACTGAGCCCAGCAAGAATTCCGCCGACTCTATTGTTCGCACGCGAGGCACGCAACAAATGACTCCTGTGCCAG
>Ga0210400_10006204_pt1 | contig 10084 bp, 13 predicted proteins | sample IncBWH26MmetaG_FD_155456 | JGI IMG/M metagenome (GOLD analysis project Ga0210400, IMG submission 155456) | Forest soil microbial communities from Barre Woods Harvard Forest LTER site, Petersham, Massachusetts, United States - Inc-BW-H-26-M | ecosystem: Environmental > Terrestrial > Soil >... | reverse complement strand
CCGGTGGGGGCTCGCCGCAGACCTTAATCAGGTGTTTGATCGCAAGCTGGCACTCCGCATCGATCCATTCGCGGCTAGCGCCCGGTGTACCCGCTTCGCCGATGACCTCGACTGGCATTTTCACACCTCCTGGCTAAAATCCTACCGGCGGTGCCCGTGACGGTTTCTGTGGCAGGTGGCGCAGAGTGTGATCAAGTTGTGCGCCACGTCCCCGCCAAGTTGGCTCCTAAACTTCATGTGATGAACTTGCAAGTCCTTCATGGTGCCGCAGTCTTGACACCGCCAACCATCTCGTTTCAGCACGTCGTTTCTGACAACGGTGTATTCTTCCGGCTCTAATTTGAGTCTTGGTTGCTTTTGGCGTAGGCGCATCGAAATATGTGAAACCTAGAGTCTATTAATGAGGTTCTTCCTGGTGGGCGCCTGCGAGAAAATCTGCGCAGATCATCTCAAGGCAATAACCGCGGGACTTGTCGGTTCCAAGCATCAGGCCAGCAACCTCAAGGGCTTTCTCCACCACGGGCAGTTGGCTCTTATAAAGCCTGAAATAGATAATCTCCCAAGGCTCCGTTTCTTTGCCCGTCAGATGCCGTTCCACCTCTCCTTTGAACCCTTCCTTGGGTAGTTCCTTGGCTTTGTGCAACCAGGTTGCACAATCGAATCTTTCCCCATCTTTCCTCGCCACCTTGACCAACTCCGTCGCTTTGCTCCAACCCACCTCGCGCAGTTGCTGCTTCGGAATCCGCGTGAGATTTTCGTGAATGGCCATTAGGTAGTAGGCCTTCCTGCGCGAATCAGGGAACCGCTTTGCCAGGAACTCGTCGAACGACTTCAGTCTCTCTAACCTCCAGTACTGCTTCGATCTCACCTCACACAGATATTCCCCAAGCTCAACAAACCGCGCGTCCTTCTCTTGCTCCTTGGTCTTCTCCCAGGTCAAGATTTCGTCGATCTTGCCTAGGATGAACACCGCGCGCCGTCGATTCAGTTCGGGTGCCACGGCCGTCCGCCCGTCAGTCCACAAGCTCGTCAAGCCAATCAAGGTCGCTCGCTCCCGGCTTACGGATGAGTTTCGCCGCTATTAACTGCTCATTGTTGAGGCAGAGTCCCAGATGGGAACAACTGACGCATCCGTTTTGAGGAAACCGAATGCCGGTATGCGAATTGAAGTGACCCGCCTCGATCTGGTTGGTGGTGGTTTCTACCAGTCGGCCAAATTCCTGCCGCTGCTCCTCAGAGATCGTTGCTCTCAAATATTGAATTTCGGGAGCATGCTTCCGCACAAAAACCACCAGTGCCACCTCAGGAATGCCCGTGATCCACGAATAGCAAATCAGTTGTGGATCGAGTGACAGCAAACCTTCCGGGCCGTCTGGGTAACGACTTGTCGTGGTCTTCCAGTCGATCAGGCAGCGCACACCGTCTATTTCGCCGATCGCATCGAGATAAGCAACAAATTCGCCGCCTCCCGTCAACGTTTGAAGAAATTTGACCTGGAGATCCTTACGTGGGTTGCGAATGCGAACCCGATCATCTTGTGCAAACCTTTGGAGGAGATGGACTCCCTGATGCACGAACCGATCCCAGGTCTCTCCCTTTTTGAATTCGAAGGGAGCATCCCGGTAGGTCTCCCATTCCCTGAATAGCGCAGCGCTACAATCCTCTTCGCGAAAGTAAGCTCCCAGAGCATTCTCAAAACAGCGGCCAAAAGCCATAGCCGCCCGAGTTTCTTTTTCCCGCCAGCCATCAAGGTAGCGGTACCGATAGCTACGAGGGCAGCGGAGATATTGACTGATTTGCGTGTGGCTATAGACCATCGGAATTTCCCCTTCCGTCCTGTGCATCGGCTTCATCGATTGACGCGCAGGAGAGTACGTCCCACTCGCCAGCGTGTGCGAAGGAATCAAGGTTTTGGTAAGAACGCCCATTCAAAATCTTGTGCGAGGTACGAACGACCCCGCGAAGGTTTAGGAGGGCCTTTTCATCCACTTGATCGCGATTCAGCAGGTCGGCATCGTAGCCAAAGTCTCGAAGAAACCAATGCAGCTTCCACAGGGCTCTCTCTGTGCAATAAAGCCGGCTGAAAAAAGCCCGATCTTGAAAGGGCTGAGGTTCTAATATGACAAATCGCAGCTCCACGAATGATTTTTGTGGATGCCGGCGATACGAGGCTCGGTCCACACGAACCAGAAACACGCCGTCGAAGCCAGTTTCGGAATCTCGGTGTTGAGAGCGCAAGCCGGGGATCTGATGCCTCATTGCTTAACCTCCGCTACCGGCTGCGCATAGGAATTGAGCCGACAGATCAACATGTCCCTGTTTTCTTTTGCGCATGCTGTAAGGTGAGAAATAAAGGACTGGACCAGATCTCGATTCGCTTCCTTCAAGGATGGCGTACCGCAGAAATCAGCGGCATATGCCTTAACGAGGGTGGGATCGAGATTGTGTTGCCGAATCAGCAGACAGAGTTGATCCCGTAACCGGGGCGGGCCATTGTTCGAACCGTTGCTGGAGTGTTTCGCTGACCCCTCGTGATCACGCTTATTGCCAGGATTGCTGGAGAAGGAACCAAGCTCCTCGACGGAGCAGAGGCCGATGCCATACGCCTTGCGCAGGGCGCGGTTGACGGCTCGCGTTTCGGCAATGCGCATCTCTGCCCCGTGGACCAACGTGGACACATTCGAGGGATCGGCATCTCCGTAGCCCACAAATCCTTTCGAACTCGGCGATTTGTAAACCACTGCTTTGAAGACCCAACGACTCAAAGCGGGATCGGAGAGCTCTTTCTGGAGAATTGCGTGGATTCCAGAACATCGCCTACGGTGCCCGAATCTGAGGAGGCCCGCGTGGGTGACATACCAACGGCCTTCTAACATAAGCAAGTCCCCCGCTGCCACGGACAGTCCGTAGTTCTGGGTAAGCTCTAGTAAGCTTTTCCTAGCAATTTTGGAAAGTGAACCCCAGAGAGAGCGGGCGATCCTCACGTTAGAAAGGAATGCATTTGACTGCGCTTTAGCACTCCCGACGGAAAGCTTTACATCTGCGCTCCTTGAGCAAATCGGGTGTCTTCTGGCTTTCGTAGACAGCGGATCGGTTGGTTGAGAATAGGCTCTTTCTGGCATTGCGGCCTCCGTGGTAATAGAAAGTAATACTAAGTATTACCTTGCGGGAAGGCTTTGTCAAGGTAAAAGTTTCGAATGCCTTGAATGGTGGAGTCTTAGGTTGTATTATCCGCAGGTGAATGAAGGACACGACCATATCTCTGAAGATTGATCGCGTTTTGAAGGCTAAGCTGGTTTCCCTAGCAAAGATGGAGAGCAGGTCTCTATCGAATTACATTGAGAAGATACTGAAGGAGGACGTCGCGAAGCACGAATCGAGACACCCGCGGGCGAAAGGGACGGCCTAGTTCGGCCTGACAAGTTGCAGCGATATGATGTCAAACAAACAAAGACCGAACACAAGCGAAAGTGCAACCGGGTTGCACACGGTCCGCTTGACTACCAGAACTGGTTGTTGCGCGAGGTAACGCTCGATACGATTACGCGACTCGGCTCGGGCGCTTGGTAAGCGGCTAATTATTCGCGCAGCCGACGTGAATGTCAGGCGGACATAAGGCGCGCTTGCCTGCCGTTTTCCTACTCTCGAAGAGAAAGTTATTGCACGGGTAAAGCAAGAACAGGTTCTTCGCGATCAATTCACGTTCAGAATTCCGTCGGATCTTAAGACTGACTTGGAAGAGATCGCTTCATCCGACCGGCGCAGCGTAATTCAAATCTGCGAGGTCTTCTTGAGGGCCGGGACTGAGAGCTACCGGAAAAAAGGGCTCCAGATTTCTCCATCGGTTTTTGTCTCGCCGGAAGAAAGAGTTCCCAGAATAGGTTCGTCCCGCCCGATTCCACACGAAGGCACAAAACCTACCCTAGGCCCCTGTAGTTATTTTTATGAACGCGCTGTGTCCCCACATGAATTGCCACAGATGTGGTACTAGTCGTTTGTCATTGATCATAAGTACTCTCCCGGTTTCCACAGCAGTACATCAATAGTTGTGACTTTATAGTTTTGAAGCAGAGTATGCACAGCGCAATTAAGAGGCGGCGTTGGTTTGGAACGCACTCGATAAGAGTGGCTTTAACGCTGCTTGCGAAATGAAGACAGAGAGAGCGTAATTCATGGGAAATCGTGGGTCGACCGGACAGCACCAGGCACGGCGGCAGCGCAGGCCAAAAAGGAAAGCAAACACAAGCGGTTCGGCCTTGGGGCCTGTCTGCAAGCTGGCCCTCGGAGAGGGCCGACGCGGCGTAGATTCTTACGATGTTCGCGAATGGTTCGTCACAGACCCGTCAACCTGCGTCTCCGATATTGCGGCACAGAAAATCCTTCGCGAATATGAGCACCCATCTAAATTGTGGATTACATTCCCGGCACAAGATAAAGAAGACCAAATATCTCGTTTCGAGAAAGCAGTTCGCGTTGCTGTCGAACAACGAGCAGCGCGTGGCCGACGCGGTACAAGAGCCTCGATCGAGAAGAAGGTGCGGGAATCAGCCGAAAAGGGTATTCAAAAGGAAATGGTTGGCCTTGTGCAGCGTGCCGGCGAAGCTCTTGTTGCTGATCAGTTCACGCCATGGTGGCAGAGTTTACGAAACCACCTTAGCGTCAATCTGCCAGCGGAGGTTGTCGATCGCTTCACCGATTATTTGAGTGGCTATTGCCTTGTACTGGAAAACGAAACACCGCGTAGGTCGGCAACATGGGAAGATAGAAGCAAGAAGGTCGATGACAACTGGCGCCAACTAAAGAAGCTCCTTCGCAAACTAAACGGGGGGGTGGGTGATGTGGAATCGATGCTGCCTGCATCGGCAACGCCTCCCCAACAAGAAGGTCTCAAGACGAAATTAATACGAGTAATGTCCGAAGACTTGGTGGCACTCGGCTACAGTCGCAAGATTGTTGCGGATAAATTTCTACCTGTTGTCTGGGATGCCGTCTGCGACAGAATTTTGGGCCGGTCTTTCCTTAGGATCGAGCGCCGTTCCAGGCAGCGGACGACTCATCGCAAATAGTCTACGGTTGGTCAGTACTGTCCTCCCCGACTACTCGACTTAGTTTCTAGTACCAATTATCGTCGGTTCGCGCCCTTCGGATGCTCGATTTGTTGAGCAAAGTGGCGCGAAGACATTCCACATTCCATTTTGGAGGAACGGTGAGAAATTTCTCGTTGGCTGAATACGCGGAAGGCGCGGATCTAGAAATAAAACCCGTGGGTCATGGATCAAGCTCTACGGCTGTTACCGAACCTGATTCCAAAGATGAAAATCTAGGCAGTTCTGAATCATTGAAAAAAAGCAAATCCACTGCCGTTCCCCGCAAATCCACGGGCCCACGCACGCAACGGGGGAAGGACAGAAGCAAGAACAATGCACTGAAGTTCGGCATCCTCTCTAAAGCAGCTGTGTTGCCAGGTGAATCACAGGCGGAATTTGGGGCCCTGCTGAATGGATTGCGCGACCATTTCCAGCCGATCGGAGCGCTGGAAGTAATTCTAGTCGAAAAGCTCGCTCTCGATCTGTGGCGCTATCGCCGGTTCTTGATAGCGGAAGGAGCGGAGATCCAGGCCGGGGCGGAATTTGTTGAATGGAACCAAAGGGAGCAGTACCGGGAAGAAGCCACAAGATTTCCGCAATTGCAGTGCAACGGAGGTTTGATCAAGAGGATATCTAATCCCGAAGCTCTCGCGGGGTGCCTGAACCTCCTAGAGCAGTTAAGGGACCGGATAAAGGAAATCGGTTTTAATCCCGAATGGGACGATCAGATTTTGACAAAGCTCTACGGCGAATACGACCAAGAAGGAAGACAGGAGGATTGGCGGCATGGAGTTCGCTCTTCATATAGAGAGTTTTCCGCGGCTGCAGCTTTTCCTGACGGCGTGCGCCGCGACGGAGGATTTGAATCAGTAGAGGCATACAAAGATAGCTTCATCGTGACATTGAACGATGAAATCAAACGCCTTGAGCGCTATAAAAATGAGCAAGCAACCGTACTATCGATCAAATTAAAACTGGAATCACTTCGGCGAAGCATTCCCGATGGGCTTGGGCTTGATCGCTTGCTCAGGTATGCGGCTGCCGTTTCCCGCGACATCGAGCGAACCCTGAACCAGCTTGAGAGGCTTCAGCGGATGCGGTTAGGTCAAGAAGTGCCGCCCTCGATCAACTTGAGCGTCACGACTTCTAAAGATTAGAAGAGAAAGTGACGGTCCTAAAAATGGAACGCAAGAAAACCGCTGCGAAACGCAGGGGAAAGCCTGCTACGGTTGGCAGCGAACGCGAGGCGCTTGCAGGGATGGGACCAACGGCTGGCCTAGGTCAGCACCATTCCGCTCAATCAGTCTGCTCAATCGCGGACAACACAGGTTCTTCGGTACGGGACATCCTGGCGAATTGCGATCATCCTATCGAAGAGATAATCAGAAAAATCTTCATTCCGAAACTGTACGCCAAAGAAACCAAATTCCTCATGAATGGTGGGAAAGTCGAAATAAGGGTGGTAGATGACCACTATATCCAGCTAAAGACCGCCCTCGAGCTCGCGAAGATGTGTGGCTGCTACGCAGCCGAGAAAGTTGAAGTGAACATTGATCATACAACCCCAATCGATATGACTGGAGCTTCAGACGATGAACTCAAAGCGATTCTCAAGATCGCAGCAGAGATTAAAGAGAGAAATTGTGGCGGCAAAGGCCGAATACTACAGGCGAAACCCAGTGACCTGGCTTCTGGGGGATGAGTGCGCACCAGGGCAGGTCTTCACCCAAGACGAGCACGACCCGTCGATAGCCGCGAAGCCATTTCCGGATAAGGCGTACATCCGGCAAATGGTGAAGTGGTGGCTGGAAACAAAGATGAATCTTTGGGCGAAGTCCCGGCAGATGATGGCGAGCTGGTTGTTTTGTGCGCTATACCTGCACGATGCGCAGTTTGGAACAAACAGGCTGCACTTTATTCAGTCCAAGAAGGAAGAGGACTCGGACGCGCTGCTTCAGCGATGCTACTTCATCTACGAGCATCAAGAAGCTTGGCTAAAGGCGCTGTATCCGGCTGTCTATACATATTGCCACCTGGACTTTTACCGCGTCGGGGACAAAGATCGAAAGCTGCCGCTGAATCGAATGTGGGCGATTCCGCAAGGTGGGGATGTGCTGCGTCAGCACACAGCATCCGGGTTATTCATCGACGAAGCCGCTTTTCAGCCAGATCTCGAGAAGAGCATTCGAGCAGCACAGCCAATGTTGGCCGGTGGAGGCCGAATCGACTGCGTTAGTTCTGCCGAACCTGGTTACTTCCAACTCCTATGCGAGGGGAAAGTAGGTTAGCTTCTCATGCAAGAAAATACCAACCGAGTTTCTGAAAGCCGTTTCCGTGGACCGAGCCGATCGAGTTCCAGAAGTGAAATTACAAAACGAACTAGGCGAAGGACCATGTATTCAACGACTTAGATTTTGCGGCTTGGCAAAAAGCCATGTTCCCTCCTATGCAGCAAGTCCGGCACGCGACTCGAATGCGCACTTGATTGGGCACTCCTAGCTTCCCAGGCGTCCATCGCTGCTGCCGTGATCGCCGGAAGCTGCCATCCGGCGGCAATCACCTCTGGCAGCATTTCTATCCCATTCTGGGCCCCCGCAGCATTCCTCCTCTGTTTCTTGGTAGCCCCGCCTTTGAAAGCACACGGGTAAAAGCAAAAACAGGTTTTCGCGGCGCTGGCATGTTTCGGCGAGATGAAAGGAAGCATGTCGGATGCAAATTCTCGAAACCAACTATCTAGACATGCTAAGCCAGTCACTGCGGCTGAGCCTGTCCCCCCGTCGATACGCCGGGAGAACTAAGAGGTCTATGCGGAGTTCGGCAGATAGCGATCTTTTGCTACACTCGTTGATCAATGCGAGTTCGGGACGGCGTTAGGTTTCGGGATATGTTCCGCCTGGACTGTGGGCGCGACATGTTCTTAGAGGCGTGCCACATCGAGCGTTCGGCTCTAGGCTGGATTGAAGGGATCGACGATATCATTCGTTCTCACCTGGTCGAGAACCTTCCTGAAATCGTGAGAAGAAACTTCCCGGGTGAGTATTACGGTTTGCTGATAAAGCCCATACCGGAGCATGACCTCCCCGCCTACATTTTCATGGTTTCTCTGGTTTGCTACGAAACCGTCGGAGTTGACCCCGAAAACGATTTTTCGCCCCTCATCGTATGTTGGTTAGGAGGCGACATTCAGGCGAATCTATCAGAATTGATAGCACACGAGGTTCGGTCCGTTGACTGGGACAAGCACGCGGTTAACGGTTCCATATAACGACCTAGCTGTTTCGTCCCGATTTTAGAAGCCCTACCACTGTGCGGACGTTCCCCTTAAAATTCTCTCTTATGGCTCTCAACATGGCTTCCTCAGTTTCGTCCAGTCTGCGATTGAATTCCGCCATCATATGCGCAATTCTGTTGTTCACGTCAGCTACAACGCTTTCGTAGAGTTTTCTTTTGCGTGTGGTAACGCTTTCTCCCACTAGCCAACCCAAGAGTGAACCAACCGCACTGCCAACCATCCCCCCAAAAGGCCCAAGAAAGATTGTACCCACGATGCCGAAAATAAAGCCGCCCCCACCTGCCGCTTCCTCTTCGCTTACCCAACTGGTCTCTACAGCAAGCGCACCCAAGCCAGATTTTTTTCGAATATCTCTCAGACGGATGCCTTTGATGATTCGCTTAGGGGAGAATCGTCGGTGGTAGCGGAGGGGAAGAAGTACCCCAATGGGTAGTACGATAGCAGCGAGCGCGACTAGCAAGACATCCTGAAAATAGACGGAAGCGCACGTCATCGTAAGGGCGAGGAGAATTAAGGCCACGCCGATGGAGACTCTCTCAAACCAGAGGGGAGGGTTTTGCGCCCTCGCGGCTTCCAATACTGGCCGGAGATAGTCTTGAAGCCACTTATCATGCCGGTCTGCGATTAAATCGACTTTTTCTTCAACAAATAAGGCGATCTTCTGGACGGTTCGCGACCAAACAGAGGTAAGGTCGCGTTGGGCATTTTGTTTCAGTTCGCTGTAGGACTGGTAGCCGTCTATGGTAGAGGCAAAAGCCTGTTCGCATTCTTCGAACGATCGGTCACAAAATGCGCTAGATTCCTGACAAAGCAAGATGAAGGCGCTCCTTATATCACTGACGCGGGCATCTAGCATTGATTCAAACTCGGAACTCATTGCATCCCGGCATTGAGTGCCTGCGCCCAAAACCTCATACGCTGCTTGAACTCTCAAAAAACCCGTGGCAGTCCCGCCCCTGTCTGGATGGGTTTCGAATGCCCGTCGCCTATATGCCTTGCTGATGGCCTCTGCGGAAGCTCCCTCACTCAGTCCCAGTATTTTCAAGGCTTCGATTCGCGTCATAATGCACCCATTTAGCCCAAGATTTTCGGGACGAAAAACAGATTCCGAATGTTGATTCAAGTTGGCCAAATCGAAGCCTTCGGGGGCGATAGTACTTCCGGTTGGCTGTTATCAAAGCTTTAAGGCGAACTCAAAGAGCAGCGGAACAATATCTTCATCGATAGGATGGCTTGCGGCGTTCCTATGATTGCTGCGGTCAACTGGTAGGGGCCATCCTTGCACCCGTACATAGGCCTCGTTTACTCCCCGGCTACCACTCTCAGCCAGCGTCGATTAGGGGCAAGGTCGACGTCGGCCGAATAGTTCCGGTGCGGCAGGCTGGTGCGGAGGTCACTAACCTTTTGGACCACGCTGGCGGGGGCGGTGGGGCTGATGTTGCATCTGCTTCTGCGCGGCGACCCATGAAATCTCCCTTCTCTCACAGATACTGTGTCGAAGGGAAACTTCGGAAATTTAACGGTATTAGAATCGGTATTAAGTTGACCGAGCCCGATTTCGTAGCGGTGCTAGAGGGGAAATTGGCTGGGGCGGAAGGATTCGAACCTTCACCATCCACATTAACAGTGTGGTGTCCTACCGGTTGGACCACGCCCCAGCTGGAGTTGCGGCCGACCACGAGCAACGAACTAGGTAGGCTCCGCC
>Ga0210400_10006203_pt1 | contig 10085 bp, 9 predicted proteins | sample IncBWH26MmetaG_FD_155456 | JGI IMG/M metagenome (GOLD analysis project Ga0210400, IMG submission 155456) | Forest soil microbial communities from Barre Woods Harvard Forest LTER site, Petersham, Massachusetts, United States - Inc-BW-H-26-M | ecosystem: Environmental > Terrestrial > Soil >... | reverse complement strand
CGTCGAGACTCTGGAAGCGTTGGCCGAGGAGCGCGGTGAGAGTGAACCCATCTGGGGCTCGATGGTCAAACAGGCAATCAAGCGCCGTCATCCGGGATTCAACGAGCGCGCCTATGGCTTCCGCTCGTTCAACGACCTGTTGGCCGACGGTGAAAAGCGCGGCCTCATCGTACTGCGGGCGGACGAAAAGTCCGGTGGCTACACGGTGCGGGTGGTGGACCGATCTCCGCCCCGGACGGGCTAGACCCACGGCACGAAGGCGTTGTGCAGCGCGCTGCGTCTTGCGCCCGCGCCGTGCCATGCACCCTTGAACTTCAGCGCTCCCGGCCGCATTTATCGATGGGCCATGAGCAACAATCGCAGAAAATCCTGGATGTGGGCCGAAGCCTGCGCGCTCCTCGACGAAGCCGAGCGCAAGCAGCGCCATTTCTTCGAATTGCTGAGCGTGCCCGCCGCTCGCCCCGTGTGGGAGCCGCCGGCCGACATCTTCGCGGACGGCGCAGAAATTCAAGTGGTGATTGCGTTGCCCGGCGCCAGCGCCGAAGAGGTCGCCGTGCGGCTCACGCCCACCGGCGTGCAGATAGAAACCAGCGTGCCGCCGCCCGCTTTGAGCGCGCGCATGAATGTCGTACGGCTGGAAATTCCCTATGGCCGGATGCGCCGGCGGGTCGATCTTCCGCCGGGGTCTTATGTGCTGATCGAGCGCCGGCTCGAACGCGGTTGCCTGTTTCTGCGACTCACGAGGGAAGCGCCATGAACGATGAAGACGTGCTGATTATTTTGCCGGTGGGTAATACGGTGCTGTTTCCGGGCGTCGTATTGCCGATTGCCGTCTCCGGCGACGCTGCATTGGCGGCGGCCCAGGAGGCGGTGCGCACGCAACGCCGCGTCGGGCTGTTGCTGCAGACCGATCCGGGCGCGGAGTCCGACAATCTACATCGTGTCGGCACCGCCGCCAGCATCGTGCGTTTCATCACGGCGCCGGACGACACCCACCACCTCATTGCCCAGGGCGAAGAGCGATTCACGGTGCTGGATTACGTGAGTCGCGAACCATTTCTGGTTGCGCGCATCGAGATTCATCGGGAGCCCACGGTTTTCGATCGCGAGATCGAAGCGCGCGGGCTCAACTTGCGCGACAAGGCTCTGGAGGCCGTGCAGCTGCTGCCCCAGGCTCCCGGCGAGCTCGTCAACGCAATCCGCAGCATCGAGTCCATTCCGGCGCTCGCCGACATGGTGGCGAGCTTCATGGACCTGAAGACCGCGGAAAAGCAGGAAATTCTGGCGACCTTCGACCTCAAGGCGCGGCTCGATCGTGTGTTGTCCCGTCTCGGCCGGCGCATCGAGGTGCTGAAGGTGTCGCGCGAGATCGACGAGCGGACGCGCGAGGCATTCGACGAACGGCAAAAAGAAGCCGTGCTGCGCGAGCGGCTGCGGCAAATCCAAAAGGAGCTGGGCGATACCGACAGCTCATCGGCCGAGCTGGACGAATTGAAGCAGGCGGTCAAGGACGCCGGCATGCCGCCCGACGCCGCCGAGCAGGCGCAGCGCGAGCTCAAGCGATTGGAGCGGATGCCGGACTCGTCGGGCGAATACTCGATGGTCCGAACTTATCTCGACTGGCTCATTGCCATGCCCTGGTCGAAGCTCGATCCCGAGTCGGTCGACATCGAGCAGGCGCGCTCGATACTCGATGAAGATCACTACGGACTCGACAAGGTGAAGCGGCGCATTTTGGAATTCCTCGCGGTGCGAAAGCTCAATCCCGAGGGCCGCAGTCCCATTCTCTGTTTCGTGGGCCCGCCCGGAGTGGGCAAGACCTCGCTCGGCCAAAGCATTGCCAAGGCGATGGGACTCAAATTCGGCCGCGTGAGTTTGGGCGGCGTGCACGACGAAGCGGAAATTCGTGGTCATCGGCGCACCTACATCGGCGCCCTGCCGGGCAATATTGCGCAGGCCATCCGCAAGGCCGGCCGGCGCAATCCCGTGCTCATGCTCGACGAAGTCGACAAGTTGTCGGCGAGCCATCAGGGCGATCCGTTTTCGGCATTGCTCGAGGTTCTGGATCCCGAACAGAACAACACCTTCCGCGACAATTACCTGGCGGTGCCCTTCGACTTGTCCAAGGTATTGTTCATCGGAACCGCCAACGTACTCGATGCCATACCGGCGCCGCTGCGCGATCGGATGGAGATTATCGAACTCACCGGCTACACCGAGGAGGAGAAGCTGCAAATCGCCAGGCGCTATCTGCTCGCACGGCAGTTGAAGGCGAATGGACTGCACCCCGATCAGGTCGAGATCTCCGAGGAGGCGTTGCGCCGTCTCATCGTCGACTACACGCGCGAAGCAGGCGTGCGCAGTCTGGAGCGGCAGATCGGCGCCTTATTACGCAGCACCGCCGTGACGATCGCCTCAGGCGGTGTGCAGCATGTCTCCATCGGTGTGGATGAAGTACCGGGCATCCTGGGCGCCGCGCGCTTTGAAAGCGACGTGGCGCTGCGCACCAGCATACCGGGCGTCGCCACGGGCCTCGCTTGGACGCCGGCCGGGGGCGATATCCTGTTCATTGAATCCAGCCGTGTGCGCGGCAGTGGCAAGCTCATTCTGACGGGGCAGCTTGGAGACGTGATGAAGGAGAGCGCCCAGGCGGCGGTCACTTGGGTGAAGTCCCAGGCGGATCGGCTGCGGATCGATCCCGCGGTACTCGACAACGGCGACTTGCACATTCACGTGCCGGCCGGCGCCATCCCGAAGGACGGGCCGAGCGCCGGCGTCGCCATCGCCACTTCTCTGGCCTCGCTGCTGACCCAGCGCACCGTGCGCGCCGATGTCGCCATGACCGGCGAGATCAGCCTGCGGGGCGTGGTCATGCCGGTCGGCGGCATCAAAGAGAAGTGCGTGGCTGCGGCACGCGCCGGCATCAAGACCGTGATCCTGCCCGCCCGTAACCGGCGCGACTTCGAGGACATTCCGCAGAGCGTGCGCACCAAGCTCGAGTTCGTTTGGGCGGAGAGGATCGACGATGTGCTGGCACGAGCATTGGAAGATGCCCCGGCGCAACGGGCGGCTGCCTAGGAGCCGGTCGCGCCCCTGAGCGCCAATGCGTTCAATCGACCGATGCGCTCGAGCGCCGGCGGATGGGAGTCGAAGAACGCCGAGTGGATATGATCGGGTGTGAGAGTTGACGCATTGTCGCGAAACAGCTTGACCAGGGCCGCGGCCAAATCGGCCGCATCGGCGTGCGCGACCGCAAAATCATCGGCCTGCCGTTCCTGCCGGCGCGACCACCAGGACATGGCCGGCGTCGCAAAAAACGTCGCGACGGGGACCGTCAAAGCGAACAGGAGCAGCGCCATGGCATCGGACGGTACCGGCACGCCGAGCGCGCCGTAAAAACCCGGTTGCCGCGCCAACCACGCGAGCAGCGCCAACGCGCCGAACGTCAACACCACGGACGCCGCCAGCCGCTGACGCACATGATGCAGCCGAAAGTGGCCGAGCTCATGCGCCAGCACCGCTTCGATTTCCGGCGCCTCGATGCGCGACAGCAGCGTGTCGAAGAACACGATGCGCTTATTGCGCCCGATGCCGGTGAAGTATGCATTGCCGTGCGCCGAACGCAGCGATCCGTCCATCACGAACACGCCTCCGCCTGCCGCGAATCCGCAGCGTTCGAGCAGCGTCTCGACCCGTTTCTTGAGGGCCGCATCCGCCAGCGGTGAGAATCGGTTGAACAGCGGCGCGATGAACTTAGGGGCTGCCCAGGTCAAGCCCAAAGTGAATCCCAACCAGATCAACCAGGCCCACACCCACCACCACGTTCCCGCCCGCTGCATGAGGACGAGCGTTGCCAGCAGCAGGGGGGCGCCGAGCACCACCGCCAGCAGCCATTGCTTGCACAAGTCCACTGCATACAATCGCGGCGAGACGCGATTGAATCCGAAGCGGGCTTCAATCTTGAAAATTCTCCACAGGGCGAATGGCTGTCCGATCAGCTGCAGCAACAGCAGCACGCTCGCGACCACCACGGCCGCGCGCCAGGGTTCTGCCAGGTCGGAACGGCGCCACAGCGCATCGACGGCTGCCAGGCCGCCGCCGAAAGTCAGCAGCAGCTTGACGAGCGCTTCGACCACCGTTGCCCACCGCCCCAGACGAACTCGCGCGGTGGTGTAGTCGGCCGCCTTTTGCTGATCCGCCGGGGCGATTTGCCCGCGAAACGCCGGTGGGACGCTGTCGCGGTGCGCCTGCACGGCCGCGATCTGGCGCGCCGCCAGCCATAGGCGGGTCAGGGTCTCCGCCGCGACGGCGGCGAAAAAAAGCCATGTGATCCACTGCATTCGTCAGATTCCGTCCCGCTCGACGAATAGCGTAGTGGAATTGCGTTCGCTGCGAAACACCAGGGGCTTCTCCTGCACCGGCGCCCCGGCGGCGAGGTCGGCCCGCGAGACCGCCGCGGTAACCCGATGGTGGTGCGGCGACAGGTCGCAGACCGGGTCCGCGTTCGCGGCATCGCCGGTCAAGAGGTACGCCTGGCAGCGGCAGCCGCCGAAGTCGCGGGTCTTCTCGGGGCAGCTTCTACACGGCTCCTTCATCCATTCAAAGCCGCGGAAATGATTGAAGCTCGCCGAGCCGTACCAAATCTCTTCGATACTCGCGCCCCGCACATTCGGGAATTCGAGACCGGGCAGCGTGCGCGCAGCATGACAAGGAAGCGCGGTTCCATCCGGGGCGATGGTGAGAAAGATCGAACCCAAGCCGTTCATGCAGGCCTTCGGCCGACGCTCGAAATAATCGGGCACGACGAAGTAAATCTGCATCGGGCGGCCGGCGCGCTCGCGAAAGCGCCGCATGGTCGCCTCGGCCCGCTCCACTTGCGCGCGGCTCGGCAGCAGCTGCTCGCGGTTGTGCCAGGCCCAACCGTAGTATTGAGTGTTCGCCAGCTCCACGTAGTCGGCGCCCAGACGCAGCGCCATTTCGAGAATTTCCTCCACGTGATCGATGTTGAGCCGATGCAGCACCACATTGAGCACCATCGGGTAATCGTATTTCTTGATCAGCCCGGCCACCTTTGATTTCAGCTCGAAAGTCCGGGTGCTGCTCAGGAAATCGTTCATCTGCGGCGTGCTGTCCTGGAAGGAAAGCTGGATGTGATCGAGGCCGGCTTCCTTCAGCGCCTGCAGCCGCGCCTCGTTCAAACCAACTCCGGAAGTGATGAGATTCGTATAAAAACCCAGGCGGTGCGCCTCCGCCACGATGGGTTCGAGATCGTCGCGCGACAGGGGTTCGCCGCCCGACAAGCCGAGCTGCACGGCGCCGAGAGCACGCGCTTCGCGCAACACCCGCAGCCAGTCCGCAGTATCGAGCTCCGCGGCCGAGCGTGCGAAATCCGTCGGGTTGTAGCAGAAAGCGCAGTGCAACGGACAGCGGTAGGTCAGTTCCAACAGCAGCCACAGCGGCGGCCCGGGTCGTGCCGGCGCCGGCGCGGGCTGCTCGGAGACAATCATGCCGGGATTTTCAGCCATTTTTTTTCCACGGCCATGGCGACGAAGCGCATGACGTCTTCGGACAGATTGGTTGCCGAGAAGGCGCGTTCAAGGTCCGCGGTGATGTCGGCAATCGTGGTCGCGCCATCACAGCGCTTCAGGATCTCGCCCGCGCTGGTATTGAGCTTGATCATGCCTTCCGGGTACAGGAGTACGTGCGCGTTCTGCGCGGCTTCCCATTGCAGCCGGAAACCGCGCTCGACCGCCGGCCGCGACGTCGCAGCGATGACCGGGATATTCATGGCGGAACCATGTAGCGCAGCGCCATGGCATCGCTCATTTGCCACAGCACGTCGAGTTTGAATTTTAGGATATCGAGCGCGCGTTCTTGCTGAAGGCGCGTGCTGAAATGTTCCAATGTTACTGCGAGACCGAATTCGACGTCGCGGCGCGCAAGACTCACCCGGTTCTGAAAGTAATGCAGTCCGGCGCGATCGATCCAAGGATAGTGCTGCGGCCAATTCGCGAGGCGCTGTTTATGAATCTCCGGCGCGAACAGTTCGGTCAGCGAGGAACAGACCGCCTCCGGCCACGGCGCGCGGCGCGCAAAATTCACATAGGCGTCGACCGCGAAGCGAACGCCGGGCAGTACTTCCGTGAGGCTCTCGACCGAGTCGCGCTGCAACCCCACCGCTTCCGCCAGCCTCAGCCAGGATTCGATCCCGCCGGGATCCTCGCCGTAACCGTCGTGGTCGAGGATGCGCTGCACCCAAGAGCGGCGCACCGCGCGATCCGTGCAATTCGACAGAATGGCGGCATCCTTGATCGGAATGTTGATTTGATAGTAGAAGCGATTGGCGACCCAACCGCGAATCTGAGCCGGCGTCGCCGTGCCGGAATTCAGCATGACGTTGAACGGATGATGGATGTGGTAGGCGGAGCCCTGGCTCAGCAACTGCGCTTCGAACTCCTCGCGGTTCCAGGCGGCGCTCACAGCACGATTTCCATGCCGTCCCACGCGACCTCAACGCCGCGGCGCGCCAGCTCTGCCGATTCCGCGGAGGCCTCGTTGAGAATGGGATTGGTGTTGTTGATGTGGATCAAGATCCTGCGGGTGGGGGACGGCAACCGATCCAGCCACTCGAGCATTCCGCCGGCGCCGCTTTGCGGCAGGTGCCCGATGTCGCGGGCTCGTTTGGAGGAGATTCCGAGCCGAATCATCTCATCATCGCTCCAGAACGTACCGTCCACCAGCACGCACGTTGCCGATTGCATGGCCCGCCAGACTTCCTCGTCGATACCGCCCAACCCCGGTGCATAGACCGCCGTTCTGCCGCTGACCTCGTCCTCGATCACCAGGGCCAGGTTGTCGCCGGCGATCGGCGAATCGCGGTTGGGCGAATAGGGAGCGGGCTTGCTGGCAACGGGCAAGGCTCTCCAGCGCACGCCGGGCACGGTTTCGATCGTGAAGCCGGTGCCGTTCAATTCGATGCGATGCCGCTCGACGCCGCAAAAATGGCCGAGTACCCCGAACACCGGGTTTCCCTCGGTAAGATCTGCGCAAGTGCTATCGGTACACCAAATCGGCCAGGGCCGCACCGCTTCTCGCAGCATATAGAGTCCGGTGGTGTGATCGACCTGCCCGTCCACCAGGATGATGGCGGCGATGGCGGTGTCGCGTATCGCACGGCCAGGCTGCAGATCAGGATTCGCCTGCAGCTGCGCCAGCACGTCCGGCGAGGCGTTCACCAGCGCCCAGGACGCGCCGCCTGCAACTGCGATGGAAGACTGCGTTCGGCCTCGGGTCTGCAAAGTGCCCGCGCGATGGCCGCTGCAGTTCGGGCAATTGCAGTTCCATTGGGGAAAACCGCCTCCCGCGGCCGACCCCAGAACCCGGATTTTCACGACAAGGTAGGCGCCGCCCGCTGGCGCGGGCGCACACCCTCGCTAATCAGCGATTCGACACATACATCGTAATTTCCATACCGAACCGCAATTCAACCGCCTGCGGGGTTTCCCATTTCATATTCGAGCTCCTGTATGAGATACGGTTCGATATTCCCCCCAATGCGCCCCGCGCCGAATCGGCACCGTCATGAAAGTTCTCTCATGATTTTCATGAGCCCCCGGCTGCGCCCCCTGCAGCCGCTCACACGGCCCTGGTACCATCGGGTATGAGACTGAGGAGCCGGTTGAATCTGGTGGTAGCGGCCTTGAGCGCCGCATTCCTGATCGTGCTCATCGCAGCCGAGCTGCAGAACGCACGGGCCTCCGTGCGCGAAGAAATCGAGGCGGCCAATCGGGTGGCTTCGCAGCTCCTGGGGCGCCTCGCGGCGGTGTATTCCCGCGTCGGTGGACCCGATCTGGTGCTGCAATTCCTACAGCAACTCGGGCGCGTCCGCGCCAATGAAGTGTCGTTGCAAGCGGCCTCGGGAGAGGTTCTGTACCGTTCACCCCCGGCGACCTACAAGGCGGGGCGCGAGGCGCCGGCGTGGTTCGCACAGCTGCTGGCGCCGCAACAGGCGATCTACACGTTAGCGCTGCCGGGCGGGATCATGTTGGTGGTACAGGCGCAGCCATCGCGCGCCGTCCTCGATGCGTGGGATGAGATCACCCGTCTTGCCGCCATCGCGGCCGGCATGTTCGTCATCGTGAACGGCCTGGCATTCTGGTCGGTCAAGCGGGCGCTCGACCCCTTTCCGGTCATTGCGCAAGGACTCGAACGTATTCAGCGGGGAGATCTGGCATTCCGTCTGCCGCCCCTTGCCGGCAATGAAGCGCATGCGATCGGTGCCGCCTTCAACCGCATGGCGCAAGCCGTGCAGGATAAGGTCCTGGCCGAGCGCAAGGCGCACGACGCGGAGGCACGCCTCGAGGAACGGCGCGAAATGGCATCGCTGACGGACCAGCGCGTCGAAGAGGAGCGGCGCTTGATCGCGCACGAGCTGCATGATGAATTCGGCCAGTCGGTCACGGCGATTCGCAGTTTGGCGCAGGCCATTGCCACGCAAGCCGGCGGCCACGATCCGGCAACCGGCGACATCGCGCGCTTGATCTCCGAGGAAGCTGCGCGCCTGTACGATGCGATGCACGGACTCATACCGAGGCTCGCTCCGCTGTCGCTCGACACACTGGGGCTGGCCGCGACTCTCGAGAGCTTGGTCCGCGACTGGCAGCGGCGCCATCCGTCGATCGCTCTTTCGCTGCGCCAGGAGCTGCCCATGGAACTCGGCCCGAGCGTCACGCTCGCCATCTATCGAGTGGTACAGGAGGGTCTAATCAACGCGCTGCGGCATGCCCAGGCATCGCGGGTGGATGTCGCGGTGCATTGCGATGCGGGGCACATCGCCGCCACCGTGACCGACGATGGCATCGGTTTGGCGCCCGACTGGGCGCGGCCGGGACATTTCGGCCTGCGCGGCATGGCAGAGCGCGTACAACAATTGGGGGGGACATTCAATCTCGGCAGCAAGGACGGCCGCGGCGTCAGTATTACCGCCGAGATCCCCTTGGACGTGCCGACGTGATCCGCATCCTGCTCGTCGATGATCACGCCGTGGTGCGCATGGGATTTCGCCTGTTGCTGCAGTCCGCCGCGGACATATCGGTCATCGCCGAAGCAGAATCAGGCGAAGCGGCCTGCCAGCTTTACCTGGATCTCAAGCCCGACGTCGTGGTCATGGATCTCGCCATGCCGGGCATGGGCGGCCTCGAAGCACTGCGCCGGATTCGCGCTCGCGACGCTCAGGCACGAGTGCTGACCCTGTCGGCGCACGATGATCCGATGCACGCGCGCCGCGCGCTGCAGGAAGGTGCACTGGGCTTCCTCTCCAAGCGCGGCGCCCCGGAAGCGCTGCTCGAGGCGGTGACGATCATTGCCGCCGGTCGCCGCTACCTTGATCCCGCCCTCGCCCAGAAGCTGGCGCTGGCGGAATTCGACGGCGGCACCAAGTCGCCGGTCGAGCGCTTGTCGGAGAGAGAGTTCGAAGTATTCGTCCGGCTGGCCGGCGGCGCGACGGTGCAGCGTATCGCGGCGGATCTCAGCCTGTCCGCGTCGACCATCGGCACGCACCTCTACAATATCAAGCAGAAACTCGGCGTCGTGAATCAATCCGAACTGACGCTGATCGCAATACGCCACGGTCTCATCGAGGCCTGAGCCACCGAAAGGTGTTCGGCACGCAGCCGGTCAGACTTCGTCGTCTTTTCGATGCCTTGGCCACCAGCGCTCGAGCAGCGCGGCCGCCCAGTTCTTGCCACCAAGTCCGAACGCGAGCGCGAGCGCGAGCATGAGCCCGCCCAGAATGATCAGGAAGGTTCTCTGCACGATGTCGCCGCCGACGTCCACCTGGCCGAGGGCGATCATCACCACAAAGATCACGATGAGATAGCGCGCGATCCTCCCCAGCAGGTCGGCGTCGGGAATCTGCGCGTCCATGCAATATGTGTGTACGGCGCCGCCGACGAAACGAGCGCAATACGATCCGAAGACGATCACCAGCATCGCCACCAGCAGCTTCGGTGTGAACAGCACGATGCGCGCCAGCAAATCGGTGATATAGGTGAGGCCGAGGCCGTTGAAGGCAATCATCAACGTCG
>Ga0210400_10006201_pt1 | contig 10085 bp, 4 predicted proteins | sample IncBWH26MmetaG_FD_155456 | JGI IMG/M metagenome (GOLD analysis project Ga0210400, IMG submission 155456) | Forest soil microbial communities from Barre Woods Harvard Forest LTER site, Petersham, Massachusetts, United States - Inc-BW-H-26-M | ecosystem: Environmental > Terrestrial > Soil >... | reverse complement strand
TTATTATGATCGCAACGAAGCTTTCAACGCCAACAACTACTTCAGCAATCAGAACGGCACTCCCCGTCCCGAATACCGGATCTCCTACGCCGGCGGTAACCTGGGAGGCCCGCTGCGGATCCCGCACCTCCCCAGCCTGAAGAATCGCCTTTTCTTTTTCGTGACCGCCGAGGAGATTCGTGAGATGCGACCGAAATCGCCGCAGAACGTGACCGTGCCCACCGCGCTCGAGCGGCAGGGCATCTTCACGCAGCCCGTCGCCGGCGGGAAGTCGGTCACCGTGAAGGACCCCGTTACCGAAATGGCCTTCCCCGGCAACATCATTCCCGCTAACCGCATCCTGCCTTCGATGCAGGCCTACCTCAACCTGCTGCCCGCACCGAACTACGGCAATACCGCGATCTCCGGCGGCAACTATAACTACGTCTTCCAGGAAAGCTTGAACGTGCCCAAGCGCAACGATGGCGGGCGCCTCGATTACAACATCAACGAGAAGACGTCGATGTACCTGCGCTACGGCTACTGGTGGGAAGATCAGCAGGGCGCCGCCGTTTCGGCCGGCAACGCCTCCTGGGGCTGGCTGCCCGATCATTACACGCCCATCACCCAGACCGCCCTGGCATCGGTAACCCACATCGTCAGCCCGACCACCGTGCTGCAGGCCTCGCTCGGCTATCAGCGCTTTACCGAAAACGGGCCTCCGCTCTCTGCCGAGTCCATCACTGCGAAGTCGAAGCTGGCCACCGGCATCAACATCCCGCAGCTCTATCCGGATAACAACCCGTTCAACCTGGTGCCCGCCGCCACCTTCGGCGGAGTTACCAACGCCGCTAACCCGAGTTACAACGCGCGCTTCCCGCTGCGCGGCGTCGAAAACACGTACACCGCCAACGGCAGCGTCAGCCGCGTCGCCGGTAATCACACTCTGAAAGCCGGCCTGAACGCCGAGCATTGGGCTGCGATGAAAGGCAATAACGGCTCCAACTTTGCGGGCAGCATGGTCTTCACCCAGGACGGTAACAACCCGCTCGATACCGGCTACGCGTACAGCAACGCGCTGCTCGGCGTCCTGGACTCCTACACCGAGCCCTCCTCGCGCCAGGGCCTGTACGAGTACACCGCCAGTCTCGAGTGGTACGCGCAGGACACGTGGAAGATCGGGCGCCGCGTGACCCTGGATGGGGGCATTCGCTTCGGCTGGTCGCAGCCCTGGCACAGTCGCCAGTATCAGGAAGCCGGCTGGGTACCCTCGCTGTGGAATCCCGCCAATGCCGTCCAACTGATTCAACCCGCCCTGGTGAATGGAACCCGCGTCGGCATCGACCCGATCAGCAAGATCCAGTATCCGGCGGTCAACATCGGAGCCATCGTGCCCGAAATGGCCGGCAGCTACAACGGAATCCTCTACCGCGGCGCCGACCACAGTTACCCGCAGGGCCTGCGTGAAACCAACGGCATCAAGAGCGCCCCGCGCCTGGGCATCGCCTGGGATCCTTTCGGCAACGGCAAGACCGTGATCCGCACCGGAGGCGGCGTATTCTATAACATGCACGACGCCGATAACTACCCGAATGGCATCGGCTACACCCAGCCCATTCAATACAACCCGACCATCAACTATCTCTATCTGCAGAACCTCACCAGCACCATTGGCAAGTTATCCCCCGGCACCATTCAGGGATTCGACGTGCAGAATATGATCCCGGTCACTTACAACTTCAGCTTCAACGTCCAGCGCGACGTCGGGTTCGGCACTGTGGTTGACGTAGCCTACGTCGGCGCGCTCTCCCGCCACCTGGAAGCGCGCGTCAACCTGAACAGCACGCCGCTCGGGACCAACTACCTGCCCACCAGCCGCGATGCCACCAACAAGAACGCCGTACTGCCCTCGCAGTTCCTGCGTCCTTACACGGGCTATGCCGACATCAACTACTATTCCAACGCCTCGAATTCCAGCTATCACTCGCTGCAGGTCAAGGTCAACCGCCGCTACAAGCGGAACCTGATGTACGGCGCGGTTTGGACATGGTCCAAGGCCATGGACTATGCCGATGCCAACGCCACCACGTTGACCAACCAGGTCAGCCAGAAGATATGGAATTACGGCGAGGCCGGCTTCGATCACACCCACATCCTGCGCATTTTCTGGAACTACAACCTGCCGCGCGCGTCCAACCTGATCCCGAATAAACTGGTACACGGCCTCCTCGATAACTGGCAGATCTCCGGCATCTACACCGCGCAAAGCGGCGTGCCGCTCGGCATCAACCCGTCTTATTCGCCCGCGCAGGACGTCACCGGCTCGACCGACGGAGGCCGCGTCCTCATGGTCGGCAATACGACGCTCCCGAAATCGGAGCAGACGTTCTACCGCGCGTTCAACACTGCCGCCATCGCGCCCGTCCCGTACGCCGCGTGCGAGACCACGAATCCCCCGTTCATCTGCTGGGGCAACGCGCCCAAGAACGTCTTCCGAGGCCCCGGCATTAATAACTGGGACAGCTCGCTGTTCAAGAACTTCCAGGTGACCGAGCGGCTGCGCGGGCAATTGCGCGTGGAAGCCTACAACGTTTTCAACCACACGAACTTCAGCAACGTGGACATCGCCCCGAAGTTCAACGCGGCGGGAGCGCAGACCAATCTGACCTTCGGCCAGTACAGCGCCGCGCAGTTTCCGCGCCGTCTGCAACTGGCATTGCGTCTGACGTTTTAACCGCTGTAGAGGAGGGTCGGCGACAACTGCCGGCCCTCCTCCTACAGCACCGTGACACTCACACCCGCCTCACGCCGCCCGCCACCGCCGAGGTCGCGGCCGCGGGAGCCGTACCCGACGCATCCGCCGTGAAAATCCTCGGAGCCACCGCCGTTACTTCCAGCAGCACCGAGTTCGAGACCCGCGCCGAGATCACCTGCACCGTAGCCTGCGAGCGCCCGTCGAGTTCGTACGGAGCCACCATTGAAAAGACCTGCACGCCGTTGAGCGACGTCGCGACTTGTCCGAGCTGTCTAGCTGCAGGGCGTTAGGTCCGAAAACTCAAAATTCCTGCCTTTATCGGCCATTTTTCCCGATCGAACTGAGGCCGCGCGTCAAGCGCTACGATACTGGTCGGCTTGACCAGACTCTCTACGGCGTCGAAGCCGAAAGGACGTAGGAGTACGCGATTGGATCGTTCATTCCGTGGGGTCCCAAGAAAGTTGATTCTGCTGTGCTTTTGTGCCTGCGCCGATACTTCGTGGCATTGGCCCGCGACGTTCATCGGCATTCCCCGAATCGTCTACAAATTCAGGCGGCGCGGTAGTAGTAGTTCAACATGCCGCCCAGGCGCTGGCGGCGTTGCACCTCACCTGCGTTGCCGAGATGGCCAGGCTCTGGGCTGATGAGTTGGTTCGCCAGACCTTGGTGATTGCGCTCGCTGTGATAGTGGGCGACGAAGTTCTGTATGGCTGTCCGCAACGACTCCTCCCCGAAGAAGATCATGCGATCCAGGCAGGACTCCTTGATGCTGCGCACAAATCTCTCCGCGTAAGCGTTCAGGTTGGGAGACCGCGGTGGTAGCTTCACGGACTTCACTCCAGCATCGGCAATCATAGTCAGGAACTCAGCGGTGAACAGGGGGTCGCGGTCGTGAATCAGGTACCGTTTTCCAGTCAAGATTCCCTGCTCCGCATCCGTGACATTCCGGGCAATCTGGCTCATCCACAATCCGTTCGCCACCTGCGCGATACCTGCGATCTCCACCTTCCGCGTAGACAAGTCGATGAAGAACAAAACAATAAATCGCTGCAGCCCTCGCCGGGTCCACACTTCCACGGTGAAGAAATCTGTGGCTACAATCAACTCCCAATGCCGGCTCAGAAACTCCTTCCACGTCGTCTTCCGGCTCCGCTCGGGAGCCGGCTCGATTCCGTGCCGTTCCAGGATCTGCGCGATCGTGCTGCGGGCAAGCTCGTGTCCCAGGTTGGATAATGCGCCCTCGATTCGCCGGTAGCCCCAGTCCCGATTCTCTTCTGCCATGCGCACCACCAAAGCCTCGATCTCTCCGGCGGTGCGAGGTCGCCCTGGTGAGCGATGTGCCGTTCCGTCGTACTTCTGGGCGATCAGTTTCCGATGCCAAACCAACAAGGTCTCCGGCGTGACAATGGTGGCGATCTCGGCCAAAACCCTCCGCCCCAACGCTTTGGCCTTAACCGCTAATCTCCGGCGCTGATCATCATCGAGGCGCAGTCGTCGGCCACCGAGCTGCTCGCGAAGAACCCGGTTCTCCTCACGAAGGTAGTCGATGACCTGCAGTTGGCGTTGATTCATCCATCCGGAAACGGCGATCAGCACAAACCGGAATGGGTCGAGATTTCTCTGGGTCTTCAAAGCTTATTATCGCGACTACCAGCTATGGTAGAAACCGTCGCAGATTCATGCAGATCCAGTTTCCGGGCCATACGCGGTAAAGAAGCGGACCTGGCTGGCGAAAGGGTACGGCTCGTTCGTTACGGCATGGCGGACCTTGCAAGGAATCGAAGCCGTAGAGATGATCCGGAAGGGCCGAGTGAGGTGGGTAGCCAAGGAGGATATCATCGCACAAGCGAGCTTCATCGCCGAACTCTTCGGCATCGCCGCCTAATTCCTTTCCCAATCGCGTCCACTCGTCTCCGTGCATGTTCAAACCGATTTTCGCAACGGAACCGTTGCGGTTGTACGTGGAGGCGTCTCCACAACAATCGGGACCATCACGCTTGGAGGCGGCTTTGAAAATGAACTGGAGCTCGAGTCTCAAAATGGAGCGACGGTGCCCCCGATCGTGTCTGGTGACATGATCACGGTTGCGAACGGGACCGCCATGGTTCTCGCGGGAGCCTTCTAAGCTACGCTGCCGGGGAAAGCGGGAGTGCGTCGCAGCGTTCACTTCCGCTACCCTGCGCGGATACAATCAGAGCGAAGCGAGAATACCGCCCGCGAGTGCCGTTCATACCGGAATCTTCATCTCGCGCAGCGCCTCACCGACGGCCGCCAGGTTCGCAAGCTTCATTTCCGAATACTTCCGCGAAATTACCAGGCCTTGTCCGCCTCCACGGTAGGCCGCCATGGTCACGTCTTTGATGACCGGCGGCGTACACCGGCTGAAATCCGGGTCCATGTTCGAGATGTCCACGTCGATCCCTGGCCAGATCTGCATCCTGGTCCCCTTGGCGCCCTCGACGCAACGCTGGGTCTCGCGATAGACGTAGTCGGGTGACAGCCCGGTGTAAGGAAGTTCGGGATAGCCGCGTTCACGATAATTCATGATCCGGTATTCGAACTCCAACGCCTCGTCGATGGGCAGGTCGCCATACATCGTGTTGTGATTGCTCGTGATGTAGGTCTCCATGCGCGTACCGCCCAAGTTGTGATAGACCGTCATCTTCAGGTAGTCGGAACACTTGCTCAATTCCTGCATATCCGTCTGCGCCCGGAAGAAGGGGCTGAAACTGTGCGCGTGCCACACGTGCCACCCTACCTGCATCTGAGGCTTAATGGATTTGACCAGCTTGTAGATGGCGTCGTAGGTCTCGTGCACGCTGTCGTTCCACATGGTCTCCCAGGCCAGTATTTCGGGATAGCGGAACAACACGCGCCACAGCGTGACGTAGTAGCCGTCGGGGGGCCGCTGGCCCGCGCGGCAGGACTTGCACCATGCTTCCAGCGTCTTGAATCCCTCGAAGGCGCGCGCCACGTTAATACCTCGCGCCTGCGCCTTCTTTTGGCAGTAGCCGCAAAAGCAGGTGACGCGAGAGGGATCGTTGCCATTCCGATTGTGCACCGATTCCACCATGTTGCCGAAAGCGCCATAGCGCTCCGATCCCCACATGATGCCTTCCAGATCGTAAGACCTGGTGAAATCCTCCATCAGACCCAACAGAAAATTATGATGATCGGGGTTGTTGAAACAGACCGTGCGCGCGTTCCGGCCGTAGAGGTCCTTCTCTTGAATCTTGTCGACGTTGGGCACGCTCGGATTCCACACATCCTCGCTCCAGGTGAATACCTTGACGCCCCGCTTCTTGGCTACAGGAATCACCATTTCGAGGATATCGAGATTGCCGTGATCGGGCGCCTTGGTGTCCTGGATGACGGTGTTCTTATAGAACTGAGGATGCGGCGTGGCATAGTTGCCGCCATGGAAATTCTCGTCGTAAGCCTGTACGCCGTGATCCGGAAGTGGGTGGCCTTTGAGTTGCCGGCTGGCAATGCCGTTTCCATAAGTGAACGTGGCCAGAAAGAGTGTGTTGACGCACGCCTTCTCCTGCAGGACATCGAGCACTTTTTCGGTGCCCTCATCCAGAAACGAAATCGACCCGATCTGGATGCCGATGGTCTGCTTTTCCCGGGGGGCGGAGGGGGCTTGGTCTGCCGCTGCGGATGACAGCGCCGCGGCGCCAGAGGCCACGGTTGTCATGAACGTACGCCGGTCGATTTGGTTGGACATAAATTAGAAAATGAATTTCAGCGCGCCTTGCATGACGCGGCCCGCATTCAGCGTACTGGTGATGACTCCCGCCGTGGCCGACCCGATGGTGGAACTCGGAGCCGAGAACGTCGGCGTGTTGGTGATATTGAACGCCTCCGCGCGGAATTCCAGGCGCTTGGATTCGCGAATAGCGAAATTCTTCTTCAAGGTCAGGTCGAGTTGCTGCAGACCGTCAGCGCGCAGAATGTTGCGACCGCCGTTGCCGTAAGTGAAGCGCGTTGAAATCGCGAAGGCCGCCGGATTGAACCAGAGCGTTGGGCTGGGATTCGCCACCGATGGGTCGCCCACCACGTTGGGACGCTGGCCGCCGATGCCGGTGTTGGCGTTATCCGAAGAGATGGTCGGCGTAAACGGCTGGCCTGAACGCTCCGTAAGGATGCCTGCCAATTCCCATCCACCTAGTGCGCCGTTTACCCAACGATTGGCGTTGGACATGAACTTCCGTCCCTTGCCGAAGGGCAGTTCGTAAACCGAGCTGAGAGTGAGGTCGTTGGGCAGATCGTAATCGCAGACAGCGTGATTGAGCTTGAGCATGTTGACGGTGAGCGGCGCGCTCTGATTGGTGCCTTCGTCGAGACACTTGGCGTGCGTGAAGGAGAGCAGCATCTGGTAGCCGTTCGCGAAACGCTTTTCCAGCTTCACCTGCAGCGCATTATATGTGGCATTGCCGTTGGATTCACCGAGGGAGAACTGGCCCCACTGCGGATACGGCCGCCGCGTCTGAATCGTGCCCGCCCCCGGCGCCGGTACGTTATCCGGCACGGAGATCAACTGCTCGTGTGTGGTCTTGTTGCCGACGTAGGCCACATCCAGCGACAGGCCCTTCACTATTTCCGTTTGCAGGGCCAGGTTCCACTGTTGTATATAGGTCTGCTGCATCTGCGGCAGACCGGCGAACACGTTCGGCTGCGAACAGGAATTCAGGACCAGGCCGAACGAGCAAGGCTTGCCCGGATTTGGATTGGCTGCTACCAGCGGCTGCCCCTGGAAGGGGTCGGCCCAGTTGAAGGCCGGAGCGGGCGTGGCGTTGTTGATCGTCTGGGTGGTTTCGAAGGGCGGCACCTTGGCCCACTGCAGAGTGATATTGGTGTCGAGGTAGACGTCGAAGATGCCATAGGCGGCGCGCACCACCATGCGATGATTCGGCTGCCACGCCAGTCCGAGCCGCGGCAGCCACTGACCGCTGCCGGTCTTGCGGATCGACTGCGGAAGTCCGAGCTGATCGGTGCCGATCAGACGATCGCTGAATAGCGGCAATAACAACGGCACCTCGGGCTGCACCACGGGATCGATCAGCTTGCCGTTGATCATCGGCACGATGATCTTACCCGTAGCGTAGTCGAAGGCGGATGTCTGTCCCTGCGTGCCGTTGAAGAACGGATTGTGAGCCCAGCGCAGACCCAGGTTTAGGGACAGGTTGTGCGCGAGGTGATATGTGTCCTGCGCGAACAGCGCCCACTGGCTGCCGTTGTTGCCATAGAGTGCCAGGGGATAGGCGCGGAAGACGCTAGCCGGGAAGCCCAACAGATAGTCTCCGAAGCCGTTACCGGTGTATTGCGTGGTAAAGCTGAAGGAACCTTCTTGCGTCTGACCGTTGAAGAAGGTGTGAGTTTGGTGATAGAGTTGCGCGCCGAATTTCATTTCGTGCTTGCCGGTGCTGTAGCTGACGGCATCGGAATACTGATAGGTTCGAATGCGATTGGATTTGGGCAGATTGTTGCTTCCGGAGCCGGAGAAGCCGGTAAAGCCGGTAATGTTGATGAGCGGAAAGCTCGGGCTGATCTGGGTCTGCTCGTACCCGGTGATGCCCGCCATCTGCAGGAAGTTCGTGCCCGGCAGCACCGCGCCGAACAGGAAGTAGTCACGGTAATAGCCATAACGCAGTTCGTTTAGCCATTTCGGGCTGAATATGCGGGTCCAGGTGAGCGTGGCATTTTGCGCCCGGCTGTGCAGATCCTGGATTCCTAGTGCTGGATACTGATTGGGGTCGCGCTCCAGGTTGTCCTGAATGGAGTACCGGACCATCAGGCTGTCCTTCTCCGTGATCTTGACGTCGGTCTTGATGTCCCCCTTGTTGACATCCAGGCTCTGCGGAGCGTTGAACGCGCCTTCGCTTTGGCTGGGCATGTACTTGAGGAAGAATTGCGCCTGCGGCGCAATTCGATTGGCCGGAATGATATTACCCGGGAAGGGCGCTCCCGTCATCGGGTCCGTAAGTGCCTTGACTCCCGAAAAATTGCCGGTGCGCATGGCTGCTGTAGGGAGCGTATCGTTGAAGACCTGTGCCTGACGCTGGTTGCTGCGTTCCATATCTGCAAAGAAGAAGATCCTATTCCGCTTGATGGGGCCGCCAAACGTACCGCCGTATTGATTGCGCCGCAACGGATTCTTGGTGACCGCGAAAAAGTTGCGCGCGTCCAGCTTGTCGTTGCGGATGAAGTCGAACAGGGTGCCGTGGTACTGGTTAGTGCCGCTTTTCATGATGGCGCTCACGAAATTGGGCGTATGCCCGTATTCCGCGGGCATGTTCGCGGACAACACCTTGAACTCTTGCAGTGCGTCCACGTTGGGCTGCACATTAGTGCCTCCTTGTTCGTACTCGGTTATGTCGGTGCCGTCCAGCAGCCAGCCGTTATAAATGAAGCCTGTGCCGTTAATCTGAACATTCACCGCCGAGGAGCGGATCGAACTGCCGCCGGTTCGGGTGCGGTCGCCACCGGGCGTGTAGCTGGCGCCCGGCGTCAGTGCGACAAGTTGCCAGAATTGCCGGCCATTCAGCGCCATGCTCTCGATCGCCCGGTTCTCCACCACTTGCCCTACGGATGTGCTTTCCGTAGCCAGCAGCGGGGCCGCCGCCGAGACAGTGACCTCCTCCGCAATGGCGCCGACCTCCATCGTGAGATCGACGTTAGCCGCCTGGTTTACCTGCAGTGTGATCGAGCCGATCACGGTCTTCTTGAAACCTTGGGCCGAAGCGGTAATCCGGTAATTGCCGACGGGAAGATTAGAAATGGTGTAATCTCCCGTGTGTCCACTCGTGACTTGGCGCGTCTGTCCGGTGTCGGTCTGCACTACGTTGATCGAAGCCCCGGGAATAACGCCGCCCTGCGAATCGCGAACGGTGCCGGACAGCGTCGCCGTAGTGGTTTGGGCTGGAGCGATTTGTGGCAAACACATGCTCAGAAGCGCCAGAAGCGAGAAACGGACCAGCATTTGGGGCATGGCTGAGTCTCCTGAAGTCTAGTCTTCGTAATGCTCTCTTGTCGCGGGAGTATATCACAGGCAGTCACGAACTTCCGACACAACAAACTCAACACAGAACAAACTCACAGCCGCCTTCGCTCCGCTAGGTCATTGAGTAGAGCCGTCCCCGTCTGGGCAAAAAGCTCGATCCTATTGAAAACGCGGGTGTTCAGACAGACCTGTCTGAGTTGCGCGGGACAACGTTAACGGCGTGTTTACGTTCGGTTCAGGCCGACTTCGTGCACTGCCCGCTCATCCGGCAACCACCAGTGAATTCGAGCAGTTTGAGCTTTTTGACCTTACGGGGTGTCGAGCGCGCACCTACAAACGTCACGCGCT
>Ga0210400_10006200_pt1 | contig 10087 bp, 8 predicted proteins | sample IncBWH26MmetaG_FD_155456 | JGI IMG/M metagenome (GOLD analysis project Ga0210400, IMG submission 155456) | Forest soil microbial communities from Barre Woods Harvard Forest LTER site, Petersham, Massachusetts, United States - Inc-BW-H-26-M | ecosystem: Environmental > Terrestrial > Soil >... | reverse complement strand
GTTTCTGGCGATTTCGATCGCACTGCTCGGACTAGGGGCGGGAGGCGTATTCGCGTACCTGTTAAAGCCCAGGCTCGCCGCCACCGGCACGCGCACGCTCGCCGCGCGCCTGTGCATGGCGAATTCGATTGTCGTTTTGGTTGTGCTGGAAATCATCCTGCATGTTCCGGTGGCGCTGCAGGTTTCCTGGGCCAACTTCGCGCGCCTCACCGTGATCTACCTCGCCGCCGCCGTCCCCTTTTTTCTCACCGGACTTCTGTTCGCCGTTGTCTTCGCGCGCGAAACCCGCCGCATCCCCCGACTCTACGGAGCCGACCTGTGCGGTGGAGCGCTGGCCTGCCTGGCGATCGTTCCCTTACTGAATTTTGTTGGCGGACCCAACGTGATTCTGGTGGCAGCCGCCACCATGGCCACCGCCGGCATCATCTGGGCCGAACTTCGTTCGTCGCGCAGACATGCAGCTCTACTCGCGCTCGCCCTCCTGGCCCTGATCGGCGCGAACCACTCCAGCCGTCTGATCGACGTGGTCTACGCCAAGGGCATGTTTCGCGATCCCGCGTGGGTCGAGTTCGCGCGCTGGAATGCGCTCTCGCGCGTAGAAGTCGACGACCAGGGTCAGGCCAAGGCCATCGTCATCGACGCCGACGCCTCCACCTACATCATGAATGCGGACCTCGCCCAGTGGCACACCACCGAGTGGGAGCATGACCTGATGTCCGCTCCGCCCGCGCTGGCCAACGTTCTCCGCCCGCACGGAGAGTTCGCCATCATCGGCCCCGGCGGAGGCGTGGACGTATTGCGCGCCGTGGCCAACGGCAGTCCCAGCGTGACCGGGATCGAGATTAACCCCATCATCGCCACCACGATTATGCGCGGCCGTTTCGCGGATTATTCGCAGCATCTTTATGAACGCCCCGACGTACACATCCACGTCACCGACGGCCGGTCGTTCCTGCGCTCAACCCCGCAACATTTTGACGTGGTGCAGATGACGCTGGTCGACACCTGGGCCTCGACCGCCGCCGGAGCCTTCGCGCTCAGCGAAAATAATCTCTACACCGTCGAAGCCTTTCGCGAATATTTCGATCACCTCAAGCCCGATGGCATGATCGCCATCACCCGCTGGGAATTTCAGCATCCCCGCGAAGCCTTGCGCGTAGTCGCCGTGGCCATGGAAGCGCTGCATCGCCTTGGTGTTGCCAATCCTGCCCGCAACTTCATCGTCGCCTCGCAGGGATCGCTCGACGAGGACGGCATCCCGGTCGTGGTCCTCGCCAAGAAAACTCCGTTCACTCCCGCGGAAGAAGCAGCGGTGACCAAACATCTCAACGATTACCCGGAAATCGAGCCCCTCTACTTGCCCTCCGATCCAGGGCAGAATCCGTTTTCCAATCTGATTGCGAGCAACGATCCTTACGCTTTCGCGCGCGGCTATGCCTACAACGTCGCTCCCGTGACTGACAACGCGCCCTTCTTTTTCTTCACGCTGAAGGCCGGACAGATCCTCGGTGAAAAAGGCTTGCGCGGCGGCATCGACTGGAAAGTGAATCTGGGAGTGCTGGTGCTTCTGCTCGTACTGGTGATTTCCATGGTCGCCGTGCTCGCCTTTCTGATTCTTCCCTTGGCACTGAGAAGCGCGAAGGGCCGCCAGTCGCCGCTTCCGCTCCTCTATTTTGTGGCTGTCGGTTTGGGCTACATCATGGTGGAGATCGCATTCATCCAGCGCTTCGTGCTGTTTCTCGGCCATCCCACCTACGCTCTGACGGTCGTGATTTTTCTTCTGATGATCTCCAGCGGCGCCGGCAGCCTGTTTTCGCGCATCTGGCTGCCGCGCACTAATCTCTGCTGGGTGCCGCTGGTGCTCGTCATCGTCACGCTTCTCGCCGACGTTTTCTTCCTGCCCAGCCGATTGGCGGCTCTGGTCGGCATGGATTTCGGAGATCGCCTCGTGGTCAGCGGCGTTCTTCTCATCCCGCTGGGATTCGTCATGGGGATGCCGTTCCCTACCGGCCTGCGCGCGCTCGCCGCCCTGCCCGCACCCGAATTTCCCGCCGGCGACAGTGCGTCCGACAACGCCGTCGAATGGGCCTGGGCCATGAACGCCGCCGCCAGTGTGCTGGGATCAGTCTCGGCCATGGTCATCGCCATCCAGTTCGGGTTGACCGTAACTCTGGCCTGCGGCGCGGCCGCGTACGTCCTCGCCCTGCTGCTTCTGCCCGCACTACGGACCAAAGCGGCCTAGTTCGGCTCGGGTTTTTGTTATCATGCTGCGAGGAGCTAGCCGCGATCCTGAGCTGTTCGCGCGGCCAGCGCGCTCGGTCCGGCTTGACATCATCCAGACTGGCATCATGAGGAGATCATTTGCCTAGCCAGAAGCAACTCAAGTGGTCGCAACTGCGGGTTGGGATCACGGTGATTGTTGCCAGTCTGACGCTGGGCTTTCTGCTGTTCCTAATGTCCGGAACCGCCGGCTGGTTCACGCCCCGCATCACCCTTAAATCCTATTTCGATAACTCTTCCGGTCTGCGCAATGGCGCTCCCGTGCGCCTGAGCGGAGTCGACATCGGCAACGTCACCAACATCCGAATCGTGCCCGATAAAGACAAGCATCTCACTCCCGTCGAAGTCACGATGAAGGTCACAACCAAATACGATTATGACCTCCGCCGCGATTCGATGACCTCGCTCGACACAGCGGGAGTTCTGGGAGAAACCTATCTCGACATCGATAGCGCCCAGGCCGTCGGCCCCCCAGCGCAGAACGGAGACACGCTGCCCACCGAGGTGCATCCCGACTTCAATCAGGTGGTGCGCGCCAGCCAGAGCACGCTCGAGAACATGGACGCGCTGTTGAAGCGCGCCGACCGCATATTGGCCTTCGCCGAAAGTGGCAAGGGATCGCTCGGAAAACTCATCTACGATCCCACCCTCTACAACCGCTTCTCCTCCACGGTCGCGGAATTCCAGGGGATCGTGCACGAGGTCGGCAGCGGCGAGGGCAGTCTGGGACGCCTGATCAGCCGCAACGACGCCTACGACAAATTCATGGCCACCCTCGACAAATTGAATGGCGTAGTCGACGATCTGCAGCAGGGCAAAGGCACCGCCGGAAAGTTCCTGAAAGATCCCTCGCTCTACAACAACGCCAACGACACCATCGCCAACATGAAGAAGGTGACCGAGGACCTCAATGCCGGCAAAGGCACACTCGGAAAGTTGGCCAAGGACGAAGAACTGGCCAAGAAGCTCGATACCACCATCACCAAGCTCTCCCAGCTAACCACCGAACTCGAAGCCGGCCAGGGCACCGCCGGCAAACTCTTCAAAGACGAAGCCCTCTACAACAACGCCAATGAAATGCTGACCGAGGGACGCAACCTGGTGAAAGCCGTTCGCGAAGACCCGAAAAAATACCTGAGCATCAAGCTGCACATCTTCTGAACCGTGCGGGAGTTTGAGGTTGTCGGTGCCCCGCTTCGCTTTTTGGGCGAGAGCTGATTGGGAAGGGCTCCGGCAATGTGGTGCGATGGACAAGGGCATCAGCCGTGCCGTTTCTTGCGGCCAGTCTCTAACCCCGACCCAAGATGACCAACATAGTCATGTTGTGCTAGAATAATCCTATGCGGACGGTCAATATTGCCGAATTGAAGGCTCGCCTCAGCGCCCACATCCGGCGAGTCCGGGCAGGCGAGGAAGTCCTGGTCTGTGACCGGAACAAACCGGTAGCGCGGATTATTCCCTGCGGGCTGGAGGATTATTCCGAGCAGGAGCAGCGGTTGATCGCCCGTGGCGTTCTTACGCCTCCCGTGAGAAGGCGCCGCCCGTCCGCTTCCTGGCCCAAACCGGCAGGAAATATTCCCGACGGGGTCATGGATCGAATATGGGAGGAAGAGCGCGAGGGCCGATAGTTCCCCCGGTTGCTTTCTGGGACACGAGTGCCTTGGTTCCCCTCTGCGTCCAGGAACCGAGGACAGCCCATGCTTTGTCGCTTCACAAGGAATACGAGATTGTTGTCTGGTGGGCGACTCCGGTTGAAGTTGCGAGCGCCCTGGCTCGCCTGCTGCGGATGAAGCTGTTGAGCCCGCGTGACTGGGCCCAGGCGCGCACCACAGCGTCTGTTTTCGCGCAGGCCTGGACGGTTGTGGCGCCCTCGAATGAAGTGCGTGCCAAGGCTCAACAGATGGTGGAACGCTACGATCTGCGCGCCGCCGATGCGTTCCAGTTAGCAGCCGCACTCGAGTGGTGCGGCGACCTTCCACAGGGCCGAAAGCTTCTAACTGCCGACACTCGTTTATTCCAAGCCGCTGTCCTTTGCGGATTCGATGCCCTGAACATTTAGACTCTACATCCTCACTCGTCAGTGCTCACCGATCCCAAACACCGACCCCAACATCAGAATCACCAGCACGCCCAGCGAGATCCATCCATACTTCCAATCCTTTTCCTGAAAAAATAAGAAGCATGCGACAATCACCCGCACCACCGGCGTGGCCAGCATCAGCAGAACGCCAGCGCGCTCAATGTCGACGGAAATATGCCCGCTGACAAACAGCCCGGTGATCAGCCCGGTCAGCATGATGAAGAAACATCCAAACGCTCCGATGCGCAGCACCCACGCCACGATGCTGTCAAACTTCGGCTCCCGCGCCTCGCTCATGACCACCCCTGCAACAGGTGAAAGATCAGGCGGCCCGCCAGATAAAACATGACACCGACCAGCAGATACACCACAACCTTGGTGTGAATGCGTGGCGCCAGGCGCGCACCCAGCAGCGATCCCAGAAACACGCCCACCGCCAGCGGCGCAGCGTACTGCGCCAGAATGTCGCCCCGCCGGTAATAAACAATGGCGCTGGCCGCCGCGGTCACTCCAATCATGAAATTCGAAGTCGCCGTCGCCACCATCAGCGGCACGTTCATGAAGAGGTACATCACCGGAACTTTGATGGGGCCGCCGCCAATGCCCAGCAAGCCCGAGAGAGCGCCCGCTACCAGCGATGCCGCCAGTCCCAGCGGGTAGCGCTTTGGCTCATACGGCGGGATCACCGTCTCATTGACGATCATCGCCGACTCGTCCTCCAGCGGCTTCACCTTGCCGCGTTTGGTCAAAATCGTGATCGCGCTGTACAGCAGAAAAGCGGCGAATATTCCTTCGAGCGCGCTGCGATTAAAGTATCCGACCAGATACGCCGTGACCGCCGCGCCAAACGCGGTCGCCAGTTCGAGTGTCATGCCCAGCCGAATGTCAGTGGTGTGGCGCTGCAGATGAACCGAGGAACTCGCCGCCGAAGTCGTAATCACCGCGACCAGACTGGCGCCAATCGCCTGGCGAATCGGAATGCCGAAGTGCAGCGCAAGAATTGGCGTGAGAAGAACGCCGCCGCCGATGCCGGTGAGCGCGCCCAGCAAGCCGGCGAAAAATCCAAGGATCACCAGCAGAACGGTCACCACGGCAGGAGTGGCCTCCTGATGCCGATTTCCTCGATGGGGATACTAATCCTGCACTCGGTGTTCTGTGAGAGAAAAAATTTGGCGGGGAAGCCCGTCGGCCGCAAGCTACGACACCGCCCGCGGCAGCGCAGCGGCATCGGCATGCTCGTGCGCGTGGTAACTCGACCGCACCAGCGGCCCCGACTCGACATGGCTGAAGCCGAAGCGCAGCGCCTGGTCCCGCAGATAAGTAAACTCGTCCGGCTCGTAGAAACGCGCAATGGGCAGATGATCTCTCGACGGCCGCAGATACTGTCCCACTGTCAGAATGTCGACGCCGCGCCCGCCCAGATCACGAAACACTTCGATGAGTTCCTCCGACGACTCGCCCAGACCCACCATCACGCCGCTCTTGGTCACCATGCCGGGAGAAAATTTCTTGGCGTTCTCGAGCAAAGTCAGCGTCCGCTCGTAGCGCGCCCCGGATCGCACCACGCGATAAAGCCGCGGTACCGTCTCGGTATTGTGATTGAGCACGTCCGGCTTGGCGTCCAGGACAATTCGCAACGACTCTTCGATCCCCTGAAAATCCGGGATGAGCACTTCCACGCGACAGTCCGGCGTAAGCTCGCGAATCTCGCGGATGGTCTCGGCGAAAATTCGCGCGCTCCCGATGTTGTCGTCGTCGCGGTTCACGCTGGTCACCACCGCATGTTTCAGTCCAAGCGTCGCCACCGCCTCGGCCACCCGCCGCGGTTCATCCAGATCAATCGGCTCCGGCCGCCCCTTGGGCACGGCGCAAAACCCGCAGCGCCGCGTGCAAATATCCCCCAGCAACATGAACGTCGCCGTCTTGTGGTTCCAGCACTCGCCAATGTTCGGGCACTGCGCCGACTCACACACCGTGTGCAGTCCCAACCCGCGCGCCAACTTTTTCAGATTATGAAAATTGTCTCCCGCTGGAGCTTTCGCCCGCAGCCACGCCGGCTTCGGCACTCGCACCGGAGCGCCCAGTTCAATCTGAATCAGTTGGGAAGACCCTGCCATTGTTTTTGATTCTATCAGTTCGGCTCGTAGCGGCAATCGGACTAGCATCCCTTAGCGCGACAACCGTGGAACATAACCGGACATTCCACACCTGCTATTGGCAGGCGGACCTCCTTTTGCTTACCCTAGCACCTTATGACATCTGCCCCTCGTCGCTTCCAGGTCGTTTTTAGTTTGATCGTTCTTTTAATCATGAGCTGCGCAACGGCCGCATGGTCTCAATCTCCATTCACTGTGGAGCAGGTGATGAGCTCGCCTTTCCCAAACGAGCTCGTGGCGACCACGCACGGCAGCCGCGTGGCGTGGGTGTTCAACCTCAAAGGAGTCCGCAACGTCTGGGTGGCGGACGGCCCGGACTTCGTTCACACCGCGCGCCCGGTGACCCATTACACCGCGGACGACGGCCAGCCGATCGCCAGCCTGCGCCTAACGCCCGACGGCAAGACAGTCGTTTATGCGATTGGCAGCGAATTGAACGACGCGCAAGAGAGCGCCAATCCTGAAAGCTGGACTAAGGGAGCCAAGCAACAGGTTTTTGCGCTCGATGTGGATGCCAAAGACAAAGCCGCGACGCCTCGGCTCCTGGGAGACATGGGCTGCCCCGAGGAAGAATGTGAAGACATTCAGATTTCGCCAGACAGCAAGTCGGTAGTGTGGTCCGCGAAAAAGAAGGTGTGGCTCGCCAGTATTGATGGGAAACAGCAGGCCAAGGAACTGGCTTCCATGCGTGGAGCGGCGGTTCAGCCCAAGTGGTCGCCCGACGGCAAACACATCGCATTCGTCAGCCAGCGTGGCGGTCACAGCTTCGTTGCCATTTACGACATCGATGGCAGCGCCATTCGGTACCTGCTACCCAGCGTGGACAAAGATTCCATGCCGCGCTGGTCGCCGGATGGCAAATCGATTGTCTTCGTGCGCGCCGCCGGAAATGAGCAGAAGCTGCCGCTGATTCCAGTGCGCCCCGAGCCGTGGTCGCTGTGGATTGCCGACGCCACCACGGGCATGGGTCGCTTACTATGGCGCAGCGGCGCGAAGCCGGAGGATTCTCTGCCCGGGCTCACCGAAGACGGTTCGCTCAAATTTGCCGCCGACGGACGAGTGGTATTTGCCTCGGAGCAAGATGGGCGCAATCACTTGTATTCGATCTCCACAGCAGGTGGCGATGCCACGCCGCTCACTCCCGGTGATTTTGACGTGGAGGACGTCACGCTCAGCGCGGACAAGGCATGGGTGATTTACTCCTCCAACCAGGACGATGTAGACCGGCGGCACTTGTGGCGCGTGCCGGTATCCGGTGGTACGCCGCAGCAGGCGTTGACCGCGGGCGAGACTATGGAGTGGTCTCCGGTCCAAACGGGCGATGGCAAGAGCATTCTTTGCCTCGGCTCCACGGCAACTTCCCCGGGCATGCCGTATGAGGTCACCGCGAAGGGTCGCGAAATGATCGCGAAGCAGGCCCTGCCCAGCGATTTTCCGTCGGCTTCGCTCGTGACACCCAGGCAGGTAATTTTCCAGAGCGAGGATGGCGTCACGCTGCACGGCCAGCTTTTCCTGCCACGCAACACAACCGGAAAGAATCCGGGACTGGTGTTCATGCATGGTGGCCCCATCCGCCAGATGATGCTGGGTTTCCACTACATGGATTACTACCACAACGCTTACGCCGAAAATCAGTATCTGGCGAGCCGGGGATACGTTGTGTTGTCTGTGAATTACCGCCTCGGCGTTATGTACGGACGCGCCTTTCGCGAAGCGCCCAACAGCGTCTGGCGCGGCGCTGCCGAATATAAGGACGTGGTTGCCGCAGGACGCTACCTGCAATCGCTTCCCGCGGTTGACGCAGAGAAAGTTGGGTTGTGGGGTGGCTCTTACGGCGGATTTCTAACCGCTATGGGTCTGGCGCGTAATTCAGAGCTCTTCAAGGCGGGAGTGGATTTCCACGGCGTGCACGACTGGAGCGTCTTCCTCACCGAACGTCCTTACTTCGGCAATCTTGCACTGCGGCCGCCGGACGCGGATGCCGCGATCAAGCTGGCGTGGGATTCCTCGCCCGATGCCTACGTGGGCACATGGAAGTCGCCGGTTCTGCTCATCCATGGCGATGATGATCGCAACGTCCCCTTCAGCCAGACCGTGGACCTGGTACAGCGGCTGCGGGCGCAGGATGTACCCTTCGAACAAATGATCCTGCCGGATGAGATACACGGGTTCCTGAGATGGAAGGATTGGGTGCGAGCCTACTCCGCGACTGCCGAGTTCTTTGACCGGACGCTGAAGCGCGGCGAGAAGATCGGGACCGGCGAGCAAGGCCCGTAACATCGCGGACGTAACAGCCTCTGTCAGTGGCGGCAACTTCTGGATTGCCGACCATCCGGCAGCGTTGGCAGGCAAGAGGCAATTGAAGAACACAACCATTGGGACTAAGCTTTGCTTATGCGTCCCTTCGTACTTGGAATATTGCTTCTCGTCTCCTGGGGATTAGCCGACGCTCAGAAAAACATTCGACAGGTCGATTTCAAGAACTTCACTTACCCGGTGAGCGGCCCCACCCTTGGGCATGACCGCTTGCAATGGCTAAGTATGTCGAAACCGTGGCATGTCCGGTTAGCGAAGGGAGAAGATGCTGAAGGATCACCTGCCTCAGGATTGCCAGTCTTTACATTGGAGTCGGTTGAGTATGCCGACGTCACGGGTAGCGGGCAAGAGGAAGCGATCGTCGTGCTCCACTTCCGTACTGGTGGCACCCAACAAACCGACTACGTGTATCTTTACGCGTTCACAGCTGGAAAACCGAAGCTTCTGGCATATTTTCACTCTGGCGATCGAGCACACTCGGGCCTCTACAAGGTTTACGGAGAAAACGGAACACTGGTTGTCGAGTTGCTTGATCCCGAGAAGAGGTCCGGCGAGTGCTGCTCAGAGGGGGTTCGTGCGGACACGGTACAAATGGCATAACGGCCGATTTGAAGTGTTTGGTGCCCGCGAATTCGGAGCGCTGGTCATCGAAGAACATAAACCAGAGCCCTAATCATTCCGTCCATAGCCTGCTGTGTTTGGGTTTATGCCGGGCACTCTCGAAGTTGGGGTCAGTAAGCGTCACCCGACTTCCACCAGCCCATAAGTATGCTGCCACCGCGCCCGCATGTGCACCAACGCACGGCTGATTTCCGCCGCAGAAACTTCCTCGTTCGGCCCGGCAATGACTGCCGCCGCTTCGTGCTTGGCCGCCTCCAGCAACTGCGCATCCCGAATAATGTTGGCTACGCGAAAACTCGGCAGCCCTGCCTGCCGCGTGCCAAAGAATTCCCCCGGGCCGCGCAGTTCAAGATCGAGTTCGGCGATCTTGAATCCGTCGTTGGTCTTCACCATGGCATCGAGCCGCCGCTGCCCCTCCTCGGTAACTTTTCCTCCTGTCATCAGGATGCAATACGACTTGGCCGCCCCGCGCCCGATGCGCCCGCGCAACTGGTGAAGCTGCGCCAGCCCAAAACGTTCGGCATGTTCAATCACCATCACGGTTGCGTTGGGCACATCCACGCCAACTTCGATCACAGTCGTCGCCACCAGAATCTGCAACTCGCCCTTCTGGAACATACGCATGACCTGATCT
>Ga0210400_10006199_pt1 | contig 10088 bp, 7 predicted proteins | sample IncBWH26MmetaG_FD_155456 | JGI IMG/M metagenome (GOLD analysis project Ga0210400, IMG submission 155456) | Forest soil microbial communities from Barre Woods Harvard Forest LTER site, Petersham, Massachusetts, United States - Inc-BW-H-26-M | ecosystem: Environmental > Terrestrial > Soil >... | reverse complement strand
GCGGGAACGTCAAGCGTGTTGCGTCGGCAGTAGGCGAAGGTTCAATCGCGATTCCCTTGGTCCATCAACTTCTTCGCGAATAACCTGTGCCCAGGTTGAGCAGGGGTTGGCAATCCAATCACGCAGCGACGGCAGGCTCGGGTCGAGCACTACGCCCGTAAGCTCAATCCGAGGCAGAGTGTAATGCTGACCAATCCCCTCCAGGGAGTTGCACAACAGCTTCCGGGTTGCCGACCATCCGGGAGCTATCTCACGTGGCGGATCGAATCGGAGACGCCAAGTGCGGCCACTTCCACTGGTTTGACGAGGCGTCGCCGGAGACGAACCAGTAACCACTCTACTCGTCGCGGAGCGCCTTTAGCGGATCGATTTTGACCGCTCTGCGCGCCGGCACGTAACAAGCGAGCAGCGCCACGGCCGCTAGCAGGGACGGCGCGCCGACAAGCAAGAGGGGATCATTCGTCCCGATCTTAAGCGCGTCGGAAAACAGATTTGCCAACGAGGAGACTACTTTTGCCAAACCAACCGCGCCCAAGAATCCGAGAAGCGTTCCGACGCCTACCAATGCCGTGCCTTCGCGCAGTACCAGCCCCAGCACTTGCGCCCTGCTTGCGCCTAGCGCTGTGCGGATAGCGATCTCCTTGCGCCTTTGCGCCACCGCGTAGGCCGTAACTCCGGCCAGCCCGATGGCAGCCAACACCAAGCCAAACACTCCGATTCCGCCGTATGTTTGGATCGAGAACCGCAACGCAGCCCGGCTACGATCCAAGTAAGAGCGGAGCGTTTGCATGTTGACGATGTTCAGGTTGGGATCGATAAGAGTTATCTCGTTTCGAATCGCGCTCAGCGTATCTGTCGCCGGAGAGGCACCCGCATCCGACCGAACCAGAATGGTTATGCCGCCACCTGGCGGACGCGCGAAATCCCGCGATGTCAACGGCAAATAAATAATGGATTGGTTCAATCCTTCGAGATCCTCCATGTTACGGACCACGCCGACCACCTCATAGGTCTGCTTGTCGTCCCGAACTCGCTTCCCGAGCGCGTTCCCATTGCCGAAGAATCCACGCGCCGCACTTTCGTTCAGCACGGCGGGCAAGGCGTTCGATGCATCAGCGTGGCTTCGTTGGTCAGGTATCGCAAAGTCTCGGCCCGCCAGCATCGATTCGTTAAGCGTGGCAAAGTAGCCCGCGCCCACGGTTTCCTCGAGCACCTGCTGCACAACCTGTGAGGATCCCGGCGAGTCTTCTGCAGACAGTGGCGTGCGTTCCGGTTCGCTGGTAAAGGGCGGCTGCGCGGCTAAGGCGATGTTGCGCACTTGGCCGGTGTTTTTGAGCTGCTCGGGAAGTTTCTCGAACAGACCTTGCGCTTTTTCCGCTGAATAGCCGTCGCGCACCGGATCGAGCGACAAAAGAACCATCGTGCTCGGATCGAACTTGGTTTGGATGTTGGTGCCCTTGCTGATTCCCATCACCAGGAATCCGGTCATCAGCAGCAGCATGAGCGACGCTGCGACCTGGACCACCATGAGCAAGTTGCGGAGGCCAATGCGCCGGTAACCCGGCAACTGAAGCGCCGAGCCCTCTTTGAGGGCGGGAGTCAAATCGGCTTTCGTCGCTTGCAGAGCGGGCCCGAGGCTGAATCCAACGCCGCAAATAATCGCGAGGCCAAACGCGAAGAGTCCTGCGTGCCAGTCCAGGTAGAAATTCGTTTCGAACTGTAGCGTGGTCGGCGGCCTGAAATGGGCGTTCAACGCGCCAAGACCAAGCGCAAGTGCGAACCCTGCAACGCCGCCGAGCATTGAGAGCAGAATGCCTTCGCTCATCATCTGCCGCACCAGCCGGAAACGGCTGGCCCCCACCGAGAGGCGAATCGCCAACTCTTTTCGCCGATTGGCGCCGCGCGCCATCAGCATGTTCGCCAGATTCATGCACGCCAACGCGATCACCAGGCCCATCAACGCAACGAAAAATCCGATCAACGCGGGCTTCAATTTCCGCGGAATCGGTACGCTCGCGCCCGCCGGAAGCAACGTGACGCGCCTGCCTTGGTCCGTGCGCTTTGCCATCGAAGAGTCCTGCTCGTCGAGACGGCGCGTAATGGCATCGAGACCTGCTTCCGCGGATTCAATCGTGACACCAGGCGCGAGACACATCATCGCGAGGAACTCTTTGGCATTGCGTTTATGCATCACGTCGTTGGCGAGCTCTGGAGCTAGCGCGGCGGGTGCGGTGACCGGAACGAAGAGCTCGGAGGGGTTGATGGCGAGTGCACCGTTGAAATTCCTGGGTGTGATTCCGACGATCGTCGCGATTTGCCCATTCAGGCGAAGGATTTGCCCGATTGCGTTGGGAGAGGAGTTGAGGCGATTGCGCCAGAAGCGATCGCTGATCACGACAAAGGGCGCGCCACCGGACCGGTCCACTGCGGCGCTGAACACGCGGCCACGCTGCGGTTGGACGCCGAGCACGGAAAAATAATCCGGTGACACTAGTTGGCCAAAGACGCGCTCGGGTTTGCCACTCAGGTTGCCTTGAAACGTGACATTGAACGGTATGCCGGTCTCAAATGCCGCGACGCCAGTGAACAGGCTTTTTTGCTCGCGGAACTGTTCGATGTAATAGTACGAGACAGCGGCGAGATCGGCATCCGCCGACTGTTGCATCATCACCAAGTCTTTGGCGTTTGCCGCTCCCGGCAGATCACGAAATAACATTGCCCATTTCGAGCTGTAAACGTTGGTCGTGAGGCCGATGCCCAGTCCCATCGAAATGACGCCCACCAGCGCGAACCCGGGCGACTTGAGCAGGGCGCGCATGGCATAGCGCATATCGCCGCGCATTTCGCTCAGGTATTCGAGCGGTACGCGAATCGCAATGTCCGCGATGAGGCGGATCAGACCCGCGGCTCCGTGCCTTTTGGCAATTTCGTCTACGACGTCTTCGCCGAGTTGCATCACGTCGCCGCCGTAAGCCAATTTGAATTCGTGAGGAAACGCTTGGGCCAGGCGGCGGTAGATGCGCCATGCGAAACCCGACTGGCGCGTGGATGATGTGGATGGTGTTGGGCGGTTCATTCCGTCACCAGGCCTTGCTTCACTCGCCCTTGTTTCTCTTGAATGGTCCGGACCAATTCCTGTAGGCGCTCGCATTCTGCGTCGAGCACCCGCCTGCCCATGGGCGTCAGGCGGTAGTAGCGGCGGCGCGCGTCGTCTAGTTCCGGCGCTGGCCGCTTGTCGGATTCCTCGATCAATTCCGCCTCGATCAGCCGCTTAACCGATCCATACAATGTCGCTGGCCACAACCGCACCTTTCCAGTAGTGCGATTCAGGACCTCCTGCATGATTGCGTAACCATGCTGCTCTCCGCCCGCAAGCGACAGCATGATGTGAAACCAATGGGTCTTGAGCGGAATAAACTTTTGAGGAGTGACTCTAGTCATGTCAATATCTATATCATTCTATATCGATATGCGTCAATAGATATGAATAGTAGCTTACCCGTTTTTGGGCCCATACAGCGGCGGATTGGCCCAGTGAGAAGTTAACCGCCCATCAGCGTTCGCTGCCGATTCTGGGCGGATCACGGGCAAGCCGGAAGTTATCGGTTCGTCCGTCGGATTAGTATCGACAAACGCGCTTGTAGTGACCGGTCTGGCTAGCCTTCGGACGCCAGATCCGTAAGACTCTCCATAGTTGACGGTGGTGAAGGGCGTCGATCGGCAGGGTAACGCGTTGAAATTCGGGTTGCACAATAGTTGCACAAATGCTCCCGAACAGGGGCTCTTTGCCCAACAATGAGGCAACTCAGCCGAACGTAACCTATTGATTCCGAACAACAGCGTGTGGAATCGGGAATTTGCTAAACCGTTGTAGGGGCCAAAACTCCTACCGGGGGTTCGAATCCCCCCCTCTCCGCCAGATTTCCCTACCACATTGCAAACATGGGTCGTCCCGTTTCTGGTTCCGGTTACGGAAGCGGTTTGAAGATCTCTTCAGGGACACAGCCAAGTAACTCCTACCTGAAAGAGCCATGCCCTCATCCGTTGTCCGGAACATTTGCATAGACCGTTGCTCCAGAGCAACGACGCCCTTGGCGCGGCACATTAACCTTGTCCTGAAGATTTAATCGAGGTAAGCAGTCTATGCGCAAACTAAGAGTCTTGATTGCCGACGACCAAGAACAGATACGTTCGGCCATCGTTCAGATGTTGAGCAACGACTTCAAAATCGTTGGCGTTGCCGGTGATGGCGAGGAGCTTGTCGAATCGGCAATCTCTCTCAATCCGGACGTCATCGTAACTGATATTTCTATGCCGCTTCTCTCTGGACCTGAAGCCATGAAAGAACTGAGCGCTCGAGGATATGACATTCCGTTCGTTTTGGTCAGTATGAATCCGCTTGGCGCCGACGAATTCATACGGCGAGGTGCATCCGCAGTTGTAGATAAGTTCGATATTGAGCATGAGTTGGCGCCAGCAGTCCATTCCGCTGCGCTCGGCCACATCCATGTATCGCGAACTGCATCCAACAAAACGGCAAATAGCGTCCCCAAGTAGATGAGTCCCCGACGGCAAGTGGGATATGTGTTACCTCCAGTTGTTAGAGGAGGAGGACCCGGTCACCTTAGCGAAAGAATTGGCCCTCACAAAGCCATCCTTCCGGGGAGGGTGGTTCTCTGGTTCCGGATCCCCCTGTAGGTTGTCGTTGACAGAAACATAGAGCAGCCCAGCCCGGCTGGCAGCTGTCAAAAGTTACAGTCTACCTACCGGCCCCTGCCCCCCACAGGCTGGACGTATGTACCGCGTCCCTACCTATTGGAGGCGCGCCCCGAACAAGAATGGATTGTTAGTCTGCACGTCCAACACGGAGAACCGCCGGTGCCGGTTACCATAGATGACGACTGCAATGCTGTTTGCGCCGTTGGTGAAATTGGCCGTTCCCGTGCCGCGTCCAGTGGTGGAAACCATTTCGTAGTTGCCGCTGGCAGCGAATGCAACGGAGGACCCAGCGCTGCCGCTGACGTCCAGAGTTCCGGAAAACGTTCCCGTGGTAGCGGCTGAGGGCGTGACGACTCCGACCACGTGGGGGACAGCCGGTGTCGCGCCTACGGCGCTCGAGCCAATCGATTCGCCAATGATATACGGCGCGCCCGGACTCTCCATGGTAGTCGCGTTTTGGACGATGCCATCGCCCATAATCACGCTTGCGCTCTCGTCCATAAAGCTGCCGCCACCGATAAAATGGATGGTGGGGCCGGTGCCTTTGAAGGTACCGACGTCGTTGACGTCGCCTGCGTAGGACGTGTACGGCCACGTTGCGGCGGTGGTGATGGTGCCGCCGAAGTTCTCGTCCAAGACGCCGGCAAGCGTGCCCGTGGTCGTCGTGACCGGTGTCCCGGTGGCGCGAACGAGGAAAGCGACGGCGTGACCAGTAATCGTGCCATCGGTTGTGCCTGACCCGGCCAGAATACACCACGCTGGGGTAGCACAGTTCGCGAACCCGCCGCCGACCGGCTGCGCAAGGCCGCCTAGGATGGGCTGGTTGGCCGCAATTGCATCCTCCTCTCCGAGTAACATACCCAGCAAACTGCCCGACGCGCTGGCGGCATAGTAAACGAAATTCAGAGTGGTGTTGGTGAAAGGCGTACCGCCGCTGATCGTCAGCGTGAGGGTGCCGCGGCCCGTGTTGGGATCGGGGGCTGTGCACGACCCGGTGATCGTGAGGGCGCTGTTCACCGTGCCGGCAGTGTTCGTGATGACATGCTCACCAGCTAACGAGTTGAACGAACCGCTCGCGCCGTTGCACCCGCTGCTCCCGACTTGGAATTCTCCGAGCATCCCCACGCGTTGGCCCGCGCCGTTGTAGCCTTTGAGCGAGATGCCAAGGATGGTGTTCGCGGGTATCGTTGCGACAGGCGGCGTTCCGGGGCCAATTATGGTGCCCGCAGCGAACGTCCCGCTGCCGTCGAACTCCTCGATCGCCCCTACACCAGCATTGGCCACCGACTCCAGCACAAAGCGGAAAGTGCGGCTCGCGGCCGTCGAGTCGATGAGCGTGAGCACACCGCGGCCATCTCCGCTCGCGTCCATGGCAAAGCTGCCTCCGGTGATGGCGATATTGGCTTGGCCACCGCTGACACTGTTGATGTCCTGGATGCCGCTGATGACGTGGCCGCTGCTGTCCGCGACGAAGCTGACCCCGATTATTACCGGCCCGCTGGTGCCGACGAATCCTCCGAGGCCCACCCCGTAAGTGCCGCATAGAGTCAAGTTCACAACGGCGGGGCAATTCAATGTGGACGACCCACTGACCGTCAGCAGGAAGCCCACCGAGACCGTCGAAGGCGTCGGCGTTGCGGAGTCGGTGACTTTCACGGTGAACTGGAAGGTCCCGGTGGACGTCGGTGTTCCGGAGATGGTGGCGCTTGGCGATGCGGAATTCAGCGTGAGACCCGCAGGTAGCGCCGAGCCTGCCGCCAGACTCCACGTATACGGTAGGAGCCCTCCGGTGGCAGTCAGTTGCGTGTTGTATGCGGAGCTGAGCGTCGCGCCAGGCAGCGGACTCGTGGTGGTGATGCTCACTCCAGCCGCGCTGATTGTGATCGAGTACGTCATCTTCTGAATCACCGCGGGCTGCTCGGAATCCTTCACGTCGATGATGATGTTGTTCGTCGTGCCCGCCGCCGTGGGCGTTCCCGAAATTGTGGCCTTCGTGGAATTCGAGGCAAAACTCAGGCCCGCTGGCAGTGCGCTGGAAGATGCATCCAAACTGAACGTGTATGGTGAGACGCCGCCTGTGGCCGTGATGTTCACGCTGTAGGCCGTGCTGACAGTGCCGTTCGGCAGCGAACTGGGCGAGATCACGATCGCGGAAGCGGTAACTGTCAGCGTAAACGTCTTGGAAGCCATCCCGGCCGTGGGCGCCTGCGAGTCGTGCACGTCAACGATGATATTCGCGAACGTTCCGGCGGTTGTGGGCATCCCGGAAATGGCCCCCTGGTTGTTGCTGGTAGTTAGCGTCAATCCTGGCGGAAGCGGGCTGGAAGCCGCATCCAGACTGAATGTATAAGGAGCAACGCCGCCGATTGCGGAAATCGTCGCGCTGTAAGCGGTGTTGTAGGCGCCGTTTGGCAATGACGCTGTCGTGATGCTGAGAGGAGCCGGCGCATTGATCGTCACGGTGAAACTCTGCGTCCCGGATTGTGCCGGGTTGCTGGAATCCGTGACTTTGATTGTGAACGCGTCGCCGGCCTGCGCCGTTGTCGGTGTTCCGCTGATCTTCGCCGTGGTATTGCTGGCCGTCAGCGCCAATCCCGCGGGCAGCGTCCCGACACTGACACTCCATGTAAACGGGCCTGGCCCGCCGTTCACCGACAGTGTTTGACTGTAGGGTGAACCAACGTTCCCATTCGGCAGCGTCGTAGGACTGATGCTCGGCGCCTGGGGCAAGTTGATCGTGATGCTTAGAGCCTTCGAGACCGTCTGCTTCGGGTTGCTGCTGTCTGTTACCGATGCGGTGAAATTGGATGTCCCGTTCGGGCCTAGTGGAGTTCCTGTAATCACGCCCGTACCGCTGTTCAAACTCAACCCCGCCGGCAATGTCCCGCCGCTTACCGAGTAGCTCAATGTTCCGAAGCCCGTTGCCTGAATCGTCTGGCTATACGCGGTTCCTTCCACGCCAGCCGGAAGTGAGACCGTGGTAATCGCCGGTGGTGGCGGCAAATTGACAGAGATGCTCAGATTCTGAATCGCGGACTGCGCGGGATTGCTCTTATCGGTTACCTTAACCACAAAATTCGAGGTGCCACTGGGGCCGGTTGCTGTCCCCGTGATATGTCCGGAAGTGTCCATGCTCAATCCGGAAGGTAGTCCGGTCGGGCTGCTGATCGTGAAGGTGTAGGGTGTAAGGCCGCCCGTAGCCGCGATGGTCTGGTTATAAGCTGTGCCTTCCACATCCGCAGGAAGATTTGTTGTCGTGATGGCCGGCGGTGGAGGCAAGTTGGTCTGGATGCTCAAGCTCTGAGTGGCGCTCTGCGCTCCTCCGCTGCTCGAGTCCGTGGCTTTCACGGTGAAATTCACGATACTGTTCGGACCCGTCGGTGTGCCCGTTATATGGCCTGACGAGTCCATGCTCAGTCCCGCAGGCAAGCTTCCGGTGCTGACCGTCAGCGTCAGCGTCCCCGCACCGCCTGATGTTCCAACTGTTTGGGAGTACGCGGTCCCCTCCGTTCCTGCTGGCAAAGATGTCGTCGTGATGGCCGGCGGAGGCGTAAGCGTGATGGTCACTGCCGCGGAACTTGCGGGATTGGCCACGGAAGTTGCCGTGACCGTGGCCGTTGGGTCCGCGCTGGATGAGAGCGGATGGGCCACGGAGGCTCCGTTGGCCGTCGCCTTTGCGACAGCACCGGCAGCCGGCGCGTTATAAGTCACAGAGGTTGGGGTTGGGTTTGAGAGTGAGCCGGGGCCACTCGTCAGACTCCACGTTACTCCCTTGGGGCCCGCGCCGATCACTGTAATGATCACGCTCTGGCCGTTGTCAATCGCCTGCGTTGCGCCGGCTTGAAAAGTCAATGCAATCGGTTGCGATCCGCCGCTGCACCCCGATAGGCTCGCTACTGCACATAGCGCTGCCGCCACACTCACCTGTAGACGCAGGCTCCGCAGTGTGCCGCGACAAATCTGCTCAAGACTGGTTTTCATGGTGAATTTCCCTCCGCTGCCGATTACAGAAAAGAAAACAGCGCTCCCGCGGCCCGAAAACACCCCGTCATCGTCGAAGGCAGGATCGATTGGTCAGGAAGCTGCTTTTCGTTATGGAGTGTGGAAAAGTGCCGAAATGTATCGAAAAAAATTAGAGCAACTGCGCGGGCTGGAAGCTGCCCTCTAGAATCACAGCCATTTGGAGATATTTGTGGCAAGCAGAGTCCGCCGGGAGCTTTTCGAGTTACAATTTCCCCCGTTCCCGGAGAAATGCTGCGAGAGGCCCAAATGATGGTGGAACAGGCGCCTGTAGCGGCGGATGTCGAGCTGGTCGCAAGCATCCTGAGCGGGCATTCAGGAGCCGAAGCGGCGCTATATGAGAAGTATGCCGCGAGGGTATATCACCTGGCGCTCCGGGAATCGCGTTTGCCACACGATGCTGAGGATGTGCGCGCCGAGACCTTTTTGCGGGTACTTCAAGCCATCCGGGCGAATAGCATACGCTCGCCCGCATCTCTTGCTTCGTTCATTCTCGGGACCACCCGCAATGTGCTGCATGAACTTTTTCAGCGGAGAAAACAGTCAGGCATAACCAAAGAGCCTGAGGCGGCGGATTTATCCACGCCCTCCCACGAAGAGCAATTCCTCGATTCGGAAGTGCAACACGCCATTGAGCGCACCATTGTGCGTTTGAAGCCCCGGGAGCGCGAACTGCTCCGCATGCACTTTTACGAAGAATTGCCCACGCAGGAAATCGCCCGGCGTGCCGGGATCGCCCCTGAACGCGTGCGATTGGTCAAGTCTCGAGCGCTGAAACACTTCCGGGAGTTTTATTGGCGCTTGTCTCGCGCAACTGAGCCAAAAAAAATTGATACACAAAGGCGGTGAGGAATCACCTGATTATGATGCACCCCCAGATCGAAGACGAAGAGATCGTTGAGCGTTACGTTCGCAACCAGCTTGCCGAGGAGGAGCGAAAGGCCTTCGAAGAGCACTTTTTTGCCTGCGATGACTGTTTCGAAAAGTTGCAAGCCACCGAGCGATTCGTTGCCGGAATGCGTGACGCCGCCCGCCGGGGCTTGCTCGCCGGCAATGCTGAAGGCGCTGCTTCCGCTTGGCGTGTGGGCTCGTGGCTTATTCCTGCCTTCGGTGTGAGTGCTTGCGCGGCGTTGATGCTCGCCGCCGCGAGCGGCTGGCTTTACTTCGTTCAAATGCCAAAATTGCAGGGGCAGTTGAGCCAGTCCGCGGCAGAGCTGCGCGTTCAGCAACAAGCTCGGGCCGCTCTTGAGCACCAGATAGCTGGCAGCATTCAAGCCGAGGCGAATGTGCCTCTTGTCATGCTTCAAGCCACTCGCGACGTGCAAACCCCTCCCAACGAAGTAAACGTT
>Ga0210400_10006196_pt1 | contig 10090 bp, 7 predicted proteins | sample IncBWH26MmetaG_FD_155456 | JGI IMG/M metagenome (GOLD analysis project Ga0210400, IMG submission 155456) | Forest soil microbial communities from Barre Woods Harvard Forest LTER site, Petersham, Massachusetts, United States - Inc-BW-H-26-M | ecosystem: Environmental > Terrestrial > Soil >... | reverse complement strand
GCTCAAGAACAACTACAACGGAGCTACTCCGGATCCTGGCTATATTCCCGGATGGAAATTGACTCTGGATGGGCTCGCTTCTGGCCTGAGCATCTCTCTCGATATTCGGAATCTCCTGACTCGCTTCCCGATGCAAGAGCAGATTACAAGGCTGGTTTGCGTCGAAGGCTGGAGTGCGATCGCGTGGTGGGCTGGTCTGAGATTCGATGATCTGCTTCGCGCCTACTCACCGATGTCGCAAGCTAAATGGGCGAGTGTGGAGTCTTCGGTCAATCTCGATGCCTCGGGGAATCCTGACCCTTACTTTATGTCGCTCGACCTGGCGACGGCCCGCCATCCACAGACGCTTCTCGCCACACACTTCAACGGTCAGCCCCTTACCGTGGATCATGGAGCACCGCTCCGTCTGTTGGTGCCCGTGAAACTTGGTTTGAAGAATGTGAAGGCCATTACCAGGATTACGTATGTCGCGGAAGAACCAAGAGACTATTGGGCCGAACGTGGATATTCCCGCTACGACGGAATCTAAAGCAGAGGCGGGACTCAATGCTACCCGAGCTGCAAGTTCTCGCTTTAACGCGATCCTGGTGCGTTACGTGCCCGACGCTCTTCGATAGACGTTATACGAGATGGCATGTCTGACGCTGGTTCCCCCAGATTGCGATTGGTGCTGTGAAATGCGCGGCTCGTCAAAGCTCCTGTGTTGTCGGCCAACCGGAAATTGGGCCATCGTACAATTACCTCTCTCTTCCCACCCGTCAGCGACGGGCAGCGGCTGCAGAAGCATCGTCGGGCCATTCGGAGGCAGGCAAATGAATTTTGTTGTGATTGGGACAGATCACAGGATGCAGCATTCCGAACCAGGATTCGAGGCACTCCTGCGAGCGTGGTTGGACCAGCGCTATTTTGAGCCTCTCGAAACGATCGCAGAGGAATATCACGATGCGATCGGGACTTCGTCTGCTGCTCGGCGACTCGCCGAAGCTCGTAATCTGAAATGGTTCAACGTCGATATGACAACCCAAGAGAAACAGAACGCCGGCATTTTGGAAGAGCAACTGAACCGCCCTGGCATGTTTCAAGAGGCGATCACGTACCGCGTTCCTTCGGATGACATCAGAGAGGAAGCCTGGGTCGAGAAGCTGATTAGCTCGTCTTCGGGGACTACCCTCGTAATCTGCGGGTACCTGCACTTCGAGTCGCTGGTTGAAAAGCTTCGGGCAAGAGGACACGCCGTGGACAAACGGGCTTATCTGGAAACGGTTCCGACGATCAAACAAATAGAGCCCCAGGCGTCCGGGAATTGATGCTGTCCAGAGACCATCACGCAGGCAAAAGCTTGTCGCGCACGGCCAGTCTCCGCGCAAGCCGATAGCCTGAACTGAGAGCGCCTTCCATGTACCCCATGAAGGCATAGCTGGTGTGTTCTCCGGCAAAATGCAGCCAACCTCCGTAGCCGGCTCTCCAGAATGGTCCCCACTCTGTGACTTCATTCCGATGCGGAAAGTAGTACGAGGCTTTGGTCCAGTCCTGGCTCGGCCAATTCACGAACTCCGTCTTGCGAATCTCTTGTCCGATACCCGGATAGGGGTTCTGCATCGCCCCGACATATTTGGCTTTTTTCTCATCCTTAGGCCACCCTGCGCACTCCTCGGCGTCGATTGATCCAGAAAACGCGACCATGACAAAATCGCCATCGTTGTCCTTAAATTCTTCCGTTGTTTCCCATGTCAAATCCACGGGACCGTCCTCTGACAGCGTCGGGCTGCTGCCGAATTCTTTCCAAAACCTCTTGTCGAATCGCATCAGGTATTTTACGTTCGAGCCCATCTTTGGCGGCTTTGATAGTTTCGCGGCCAGTTCGGGAAAGCGTTCCACATTGATCGTGTACCACACGGAGGGTGGTATAGCGAGGATCACATCATCGGCTTCTACGGGCAGCTCTCTTCCCTTAACGGTCAATGAGATTCTTGTACCCGACGGCGAAATCGACTCAACTGGAGAATTCTTGCAAACTGTGCCGACCTTTTGGTTGAGCTGACTGGCGAAGCGGTCTGCCAACGTTTGATTGCCACCCCGACAGCGAAATAGTTCAGTATCGGTCCAGTACCGATCAAGTCCGCCCCCTTTGACCATGGCAAGTATGGCGAGAAGACTCTGTTCGTCTGTCGGGATTCCATTGTCGGCGGCGAGCATTACGCTGATGGCGTGCCGACACAAAGGTGAACACTTCGCCCGACTGATCCATTCTCCGATGGAAATGCTGTCGAGGGCCTTCGCATTCCGATTGGTCCAAGGCTCGAATGGGTCAATGATGCTCTCAGCCAGGTTCGTTAACAACTTGAACTGTTTCTCCATCTCGTCCGTCAGATCTTTGCTCTGCTCAGCCGTGAGAGTGTTTCCTTTAAGGACAAAAGGAGAATTCCCGTATTCAAGGACATCGCTGAAGCTCAGATTGAAGTGATGTTTGTACGAATTCCAGAGAGGATGGTTGCTTCCAATCAGTTCCGCTCCACGTTCCGCGATCTTGCCATCGACGAAGTTGCCAATACTCTCTACCCGGCCGCCGAAACGGTCTCGTGCCTCATAGACTGTCACGTCGTAACCGAGACCGTTGAGTTCATATGCCGCGCATAGACCTGCTAGGCCGGCGCCAATGACGACGATCTTTCTTGCGGGCTTTGGTAATTCCCGTAGGCCCGACTCCTCGGCACGAAACGCCACGTGAGCGGTCGTCGAGTCCTTCTCCACTTCGAGAAAAGCTTTATCAGCCGGAGCGGCAAACAGTTCTGCTTTTGGTAATGACGGCTCGGGAGGGACCAGCTTGTGTCGGTTCCGCGCGCGCAACGCGGTGTAAATGGTCGGCATAAGAACTATATCCTCCGGCGTCTGACACACCGGCTGCGGTCAGGCAGGCAAGACATCCCGTAAAGCACTAATTGCCGGCAAGAAGAAATACCCGCCTCCGGTTGGGATTACCCATTGCTTGTCGGTGGTGACCTCGGCTGCTGAAAAGTCAGAACCGAACAGCGTGCATTTTCGCACCATCTGCTCTCCTGGCGCCGAGTTCTGTCCGATCACGAAGTCATGCCCCCCCGGCATCTTGGGGCGGGCAGGATCGTTCGCCCAGCGGCTGCAGAGAAATTCGAATTGCTCTTCAATCGACGATTGTATGCACAGAAACAACAAGCCCCGATTTCCATTCTCCGGGTCGTCCTTAGGCTCGGCATATTTGTCCGCGAGTGGCTGACCGAATGGAATGCCCACGCGTAGTACTCGACGTTTATATGTGGAGTCTCTGGCTCCCATGTCAGAACCGGAGTCTCGAGTGTTGACCTTCTTAATGTGTGCAGCCCAAGGACAGGTCAGACCGGCTGGGTCAGCCTTGGCCATTGGAAAGTCATCCCGTTCGGGGGGAACCAATGGCAGGGGCAGAGTATCTGAATCGAAGCGAAAGTGATTATTCGCAACGGTAGACTTTCCAAGGTCAGGAATATCTTTGTCTGATGTTCGATTCACCGGTGCGCCGCTGGGCCACCGGCCGACAAGTAGAGATGCGAGGTGCTCATCCGTCAGATCTTTGAAGCCCTCTTTCTTAGCTAAATGTCCCGCCTCCTCTTTCATGGTTCGCCAGAAGAGTCCGACATCTTGGCGCAATCGGCGAAAGACCAGAAACGATCCATTCCGAGTCCATTCGGGGACGGCCGGAGCGGGAGGACCGGAAACCAGAGGATCAGGGCTGGTCGCAGGATAACCGAGAACAAACTCGCCGGGCCAAACCAGGTCTTGACCAGGGTAGCCATAGAGCCATGCGGCGGGCGTCTCAGATGGCGATACGTGCCGATCCGTGATGTAATCCTTGGCGTCTTCCGATGCGCGGCCGCGAATGCCAGGTTGAGAAACACCGTCATCGAATCCAAAATGTTCATGCCCTTTCATTCCCTTGTCGTGACGCACCGCCCCCGCTTCAAGATAGGTGACAAACAGACTCGCCGCCTCAATTCGCTTTCGGACTTCGTCCGAGCGGACCTTCACAACATCGTGGTTGTCTCCTGCCACGATGATGAGGGCATCGAGTTCCCCCTTTGAACCGCCAACTATCCACTTTGCGGGGTTTCCCTCGGCGCTTGGGTCGGATGGATCACCTAATAATAAGGATCGCTTGGCCAAACCCAGACGGAAAGCATCCCCGGGGAGGGCGTCGGCACCGGGAGTCAGTTTTCGAAGGCCGGCATATGTGAACGCTATTGCTACGAGGGCAACGGGCTTCTTCTGGTCTGCGCGTTCCGCAAGTTGAAGTTTTCGGTGTTCGCGACGATCAAGAAGTGTCTCAGTTCCCTTGGCCACTTCATCGCTCATTGAACGGATAAAGGCTTTGAATTTCTTGACGGCATCGAAGGTAGCGCTGCAGTTGATCCCAATAAGTGTCTGGTGCGGTTTGAGAAATCCAGGCACGGCGGCGCCTTGGATATCGTTCAGTTCCAGAACGGGCTCAATTGGGGCGACCGTGCCGGCAGCTTCACCGTTCATATTCTCCTCCGGGTGATCAGCCTTTTCGCAGTCGGCTGAAAAGCAAGGCTCTCTTCTTTGATAGCAAGAGCCCCTGTTTTAACGTCAGCAGAAGAGCCTTCACCCTCCTCGACAAGAGCAACTACGGTCCCCGGAAGCGGAGGATCATTGATATCGATCGGCCTGCCGAACCTTGTTGGATAAGCCTGATCGATGCAGCATTGGCCATCGCAACCAATTGGCACGGGCTTAACATTGGCAAGCACAGCGACACCGGTAAGCTTTACCGTTATGCATTCGGCGATCTGGCCGCCGCGGGTGATCGGGACGCCAGCTATCAGAACCTCACTCAGCGTGAACCCGCGCTCCGTCGGAACTTCGACTTCGAGGCGCTCAATCATCCCTGGCTGGCCACGAACAATCTTCACGAATTCGCCAACACCTTCTCCGTCGGGAGCCGTCCAACCCGCGAGATCAATGTGATCCATATAGAGGCCGACTGGATTCTTGAGCGTTACCATAGCTCCCAATCTGCCTAGTGCATTTACGGTGCTTCCGATTGTCGGATCGCTGTTGCGATCAGGGCCGCCATATTGGGCACAGCAGATGAGCGCCTCCGGTTCCACTAGCACTTTGCCGCGCGCGTCCTTTCGCGCCACAGTGGCATCGGCGCCAAGCCTTATTTCAGCGGTGAGAGAATTCGGTGGTGCAGCGAGATGTGCAATGCCGTGGGTGGTGTTCCACTTGTTGTATGGGTTATACGACCCTTTCGCAACAAGCACGTCTCCCGTCGTGGACACAAGATCTTCGGCCGCCACAAGATCCTTTAGTTGTACGTCGGCACTCACGAGTTCTCGATAGAGTTTCAGGAACTCGCGCCGATCCCCGTGAAACTGATAACCCTGAACGGAATCGCCAAAAAGAGCACTGTAGTATTCCGGCGGTTCCGATGTGAAGACCACTTTCGTGATCTGACCGGTCTGTGGTTCACGAAATACATGCCACTCACAATATTCGTTCAATGGGCGATAGTAAGTGCGATCAAACACTCGATCGGCGAGGGACTTCCCATATCTGGAGAGCGGCCAAAGGCTGTCGCCTTCGATCAATGCTCGGTCGCGTCCGAATTGACGAAGCAATTCCTTGGGAAAGGCGTTCCACGTGATCGCCTGCTCAACGGTAGGTCCTGAAGGGTTCTCTCGAACAGGATTGAAATATTGGACTCGCGCTTCGACGTGTTTCTTCTTGAAAGCATCCTCTTCCGCTTTGACGGAGTCATCGAACCAGGAGGAGACGGCTTCACTCCACTGATCAAGGAGTCCTGGAACCCTGGCAAAGTCAGGCAGGAAGGCGGGCGGATCAAATCTCTTGAGAATCGGCACTCAAATCCTCACCGCAAGTCTGGTACTATCCCCGCACAGTGTTTCCGTGAAGGGTCGAAGTCTCGCGCGCAGATCGTAGCACAACTCGCAACCCACAAGAAGGAATTAGTGCGAACAGCACTCATGGGTTCCGATGATCTTTTCTATGTGCCCGCCGGAGGTTTGTGCTGAACTGAGATATTCTCCTTCTAGGGGGATCGGCCCTGCCGATAAACTACTTGTAGACCTCTATAAACGAGAGGACGACCTCGATGACGGCATCCGACTGTTTCTAGGAACTCTCTGATCGCTGCTTCTTCTGTTTGAAATAACCTGTCTTGCACGGGTTGGAGGTGCGGCGGTCTCCAACTGCTTGTGTCCGAATCGGCGAGCCACGGTACGTGCTCACTACGCTTTTTTCTTGTTGCTTCTTTCGGCAGCAATCGATTTCAAGGACAAACCCGTCAAGAGGAACACCGCCGATAAAATCAAAGCAACAATCTCCGGAATTAGCGGGGGCACTTTTTGTGGTGGAAGAAGCCGTGACATTGCGGTTAGCAAGAAAACAGTTGCAGTCAGTAGTACGTCTGAAACTGTGCAGCGTAACCGGCTAATACCCTTCCATAAAAACACAAATGCAAGAATAAATAGCCCATGCTTAAGAATGTGTCCCGAGGTCGGCAGGCAGACCTCTAGCCCCATCATTCCGAAAGCAAGGAACAAAACGATCAGGTTTTCTCGGGGATATTTCATAAAACCACTTTTCCAAAAATCATTTATCTCGAACATGCTGGGTGTCGTCTGCCGTAGCCATCCCTTCACCTACGATGGCAAGCGGAATTCCTATCCACGGTGCCCCAGCTGAGAGTGGAATACCAAGACTTCTCATCACAATGCCCATATACTTGTAAGGGTGTGCGTCTGCATCGCGACCCGCGGCTACGGCTGCACCCCAGGCAATGCTTGGCCTCGTAGCAGCGACCATCTCCGAGACAGCAAGCCCGCCGATCATGCCTATTGCAGCACTGGCTGAGATGTTCCCCTAGTGCCCAGGCTTTCCGGAGTCTCCCACTTCTATTACGGAGTGGAAGTAACTCAGTACAAGTTATGGGAGCCGGTTTTTGCGCTTCAACAAAACCCGAATGCCATAAACCGCCATTACAAGAATGACCACCGCAAACCCGACATGCTCGAGTATCTTCAAAGTTGTTTCCATAAATTGCTCTATACGAGAGTGTGCGTTCTCCTCTATTCGTCGGGCTTACCCATCCACCATTTGTAAATCTCCTGACCTACCGCGCCGCTGGCCCCTGCCAAGCCTGCAGTCGCACCTATTACACCTAAAGTTCCTTCTTTACATCCAGGCGCGAACAAACAAGAAGTGAGCGCGATGGCGGCTCCCCCGCGTTCTATGTTCCGACCGGGATGATCCTTCAAGTCTTTCGCCATTACAAATGGAAAACGTTCGAGCATTCCGGCTCTTGTTGCAATTGGCACTTCCCTAGAAATCAAATTTGCGCTCAATTGCCCAACGCCGATATTATGCAGGGCGGTCTCCGTTACGGTGACTTTGCTGCCTTTCGTGGTCGTGGTTTCGCTTTGCTGGGTGGCGCTCACGAACTCTCCATTGTGCCCCTCTTTATTTGTGTAGATCGCGGTTGTAACAATGGTGGAAGCAGTCGACGTTTGGGTTTTCTCATCCCACGTGTAAGCCAATGCCGTTTCGGTTATTTTGACGGTGCCGTTTTGTTGATCCTCGGAGTGGGTAAAGTACTGGGTATGGTTTTGGCAGTCGGTATGGACAAGGACATCGCAATCTTTATGTCCGTCAGTGTCCTGAAGGGCCGTGGGCCTGTTGCGGACGTAGCTATACAAGTTCAGCGACTGCGGATCGGTAAACTCGGCATACGGCACAGCCGTCGCCTTCGCTGCCCAATCGGGAGTCATGAACCGTCCCAGCCCATTCGAGTAATATCGGGCACCGAAAAAATCCAGCGCTGATTCACTGTCCCGTTCCTTGCCGCTAAACTTGTAGTGATTCACGCCCATCTGCGCGTTGTATTCTTCGCCGTAGGGCAGGAACGTCGCTTGCCACACCGGCCAGCCGCTGCCAGAGGTCATCAGACGTGAGCTGCCGATCTGGTCGCCGTGGTAGTAGTACGTGGTCTGCGCCGGATTGCTCACGTCTCCTGAAGCCGTTGATGTTTCCATAACGATCGTGGGATTGGTTTGTCCTCGGCCGCTCTGGCTGGTCGAAACACTGCTCTCCCGCGTATACAGCGGATGCACCGTGCCATCCGCCCATTGCACCACGAAATCCCCGTAATACGCATGCCACGTTCCACCGGCCGTGCCGGGGATCACCACCGTGTAAGCGCTGCTGATGGTGAATCCGGCAACCGGAGAGAGGTCAATCCGGCGATAGTTCCAGTTTCCCGTCCCCGGGCCGTAGACGGCCGACTGGCCGGCCTGGTCCGTCACCGCCGGATAGGTGTCCAGACAGTTCCCGTTGGTAAAGCAGAGTCCCACCCCAGCCGACGTCCCCGTACTGACCAGTTGCCGCACAAAAATCTTGTCGCCGGCCTGGATGGCGTGACCGTTCAAGTCTCCTATGCTGCTAAAAAAGAATACCTGATACGGCCCCGCGCAGCCCGTGCCACTGCACGTTGTCGCGCTCGCATGCAGCCGCGTGTCATAAAGATCGGCCTTCGCGATGCGCTTGCCGCCGGCATAAATGTAGTCTGTCCAGTGGCCGGCCTGGTCCTGCTCGGCGAGCACGTTGCCGCCGAAGTGGTAGTACTCGGTAAAATTCGTGCCGGTATCTTTGCGGACGCGGTCGCCGGTGGGGTCGTACGTGTATTTGGACGCTCCGCTGTCCACCTGGCTGATGCGGCTGGCGCCGTCGAATGTGTACTGGTGATGCGTGTCGTTGAGCAGGTTTCCCGCAGCGTCATAAGCGTAGCCGGTCAGCCGATTGTTGCTGAGCGCTGTGTACTGGTGCTGCGTCGCAAAGCCCGAGGTCAGGCTCTGCTGCAGGAAGTTGCCCCATGGGTCATAGGTAAAACTCAATCCCCAACGCGACTCGCCGGCTGTGGCCAGCCGGTTTAACTGGTCATACGAGAAGCTCTGCGTGAAAGCGGAGCTGACGTTGTCGGTCACGCTCAGGATGTTGCCGTTATTTTGTGTGCCGTAGTTGTAGCTGTGATCGGCGAGCGAAGCCGTGCCGATGGTGCTGTTGTTGACCTTATCCTCCTGCGGCTGGAGCCGTTTGTTCAGTACCATGCTCTCGGTCACACCGTTACCCAAAGCCACCTGTTTGGGCGTACCGTTCGGATAAAAGCCGATGTTGGGATCGTTGTCCGTGGCGGTCCAGTAATTCGTGCCGCCCACCTGCACCTGATCCAACTGGTTGCCCAAGTTGTAACCGTAGGTCACCACACGGCCATCGGGATAATTGAGTTGCGTCAGATCGCCGGCCAGGTTGTACGAAGCCGTGACCGAGTTGCAGCCGCCGTTCACCCAGGCACTGGGCGGACAATCCCACTGCTGCTTAACCTGGCCCATGATGTTGTAGCTGTAAAGCGTGGCAGCGTGGACGCCGTCGTAAGCCAGCACCATCCGGCCAATGGCGTTGTTCCCCGGCGTGCCCCAGACCCCCGATTGGTCATACGTGTAACCGGCGCCGGGAGTGCCATCCGTGTAGCTCTTGGTGAGGACACGATGACCCGGATCATAAGTAAAGTTGGCCGTGGTGCCGCGTGCATCGGTTTGCGCAGTCAGTTCTCCGTCGGGATCGTACGCATAAGTGATCGTGCCCGATTCCGGATTGTTGGCCGCCAGCAATTGCGACAGCGAGTTGTACGTGAACGTCCGCACTCGCCACTTGGTTGTGTCGGTGGTGCCACCCTGCTGTGTGACCTGAAGCAGATTCCCCAACGTGTCATAGCTGTAGAGCGTGGTGTAAGCGTGGCCGCCAAACACCGGCGGACCGTCGTTGCCGCCTTGCACCGTGCCAGGAGTCGTTTCGGTAAACGACGGGCCGGTGAAATCAGTTGTGTCCCAGGTCCACGAGACGGAAACCGAATAGCTGACCTGGCTGCCGGTGGCGCGCGAAGCTAAATATACATTGGGGCCGGAGCCGAGAGCCGTAACCGGACTGGAAGTATCGCTGTTGATGGCCGCCGCCAGATTTGTCGCAATGCCAGTTGTAGTCCCATCCG
>Ga0210400_10006195_pt1 | contig 10090 bp, 8 predicted proteins | sample IncBWH26MmetaG_FD_155456 | JGI IMG/M metagenome (GOLD analysis project Ga0210400, IMG submission 155456) | Forest soil microbial communities from Barre Woods Harvard Forest LTER site, Petersham, Massachusetts, United States - Inc-BW-H-26-M | ecosystem: Environmental > Terrestrial > Soil >... | reverse complement strand
CAATGTATTGCGTCTGGATCAAGACAGGAAATCCAGCGCATCCACTCGATCGGGTGTGGATCGATCCCGAACTCCGCAGCTTCGTTAACGTAGAGATAGCCGTACCGATTCGCAAGACCAATAACGAATGTGAACCGGAAACCCCGGCGGAGCCCGTCGCAAAGAAGGGCCTTTTCGCCGGGCAGTTGTCCATTCGCCAATCAGGAGACGCGGAATGAGAATCAATGCGTGCTCAGCGATGAAACGGCTTTCATGGGTGATCGTTGTGCTTGGTCTTTTGCTCAACATCGCCTGGGCCGATGTGGCAGGAAGAATCTCGGGGATGGTCAGTGATCCTAGTGGCGCTTTCGTTCCCGGTGCGACAGTTTCTCTCAACAACGTGGGCAACGGAACCAAACAAATCACAACCACCAACGACCAGGGGCAATACTCATTCCCTGTAGTACCAGTTGGCAAATACGAACTTGCGGTCAATTCTCCGGGCTTCCAACCATATAAGAAGATTGGCGTGGTGATTGACCTAAACAGCGCACTGCAAATCGACGCGACCTTGCTGATCGGGCAAAACACTCAAACGGTGGAGGTCAACGACAGCGTAGTCACGATTCAGATGTCCGACACTGAGATTGGAGAGACAATCTCCAGCCAGCACGTGGCCGAAGCGCCACTCAATGGGCGGAGCTACACGGACCTACTGGCGACCCAGGCTGGAGTGTCACCCATTACAACCAGCGGCGCTGGCAACAGCAGTTCTGGTGGCGGGTTCGGGACAGTCCCGGTTGCGGGCGATGCAAACACCGGGCAGTTCTCCATCAACGGACAGCGTGAGTCGGCCAATGGCTTTTTCCTGAATGGAGCCAGCGTCCAGGAATCAATCGGGCAACAGGCTGGAATCATCCCGAACTTGGATTCGATTGCGGAGTTCCGAATCATCAGCAGCAATGCAGACGCCGAATACGGCGGGTACAGCGGTGGCCTGATTAACGTCGTAACTAAGTCCGGCGGAGACCAGTTTCACGGGTCCGTCTTCGAGTTCCTTCGCAATACCAATCTCGACGCACGCGGCTACTTCTCACCGGAACGGTCCACCTTTCAGCAGAATCAATACGGAGGGACATTTGGTGGGCCGATCAAGAAGAGCAAAGTCTTCTTCTTCGGAGACTACCAAGGGCAACGAACTGTGGAAGGGATTGAGACCGGCATCGTGAGCGTGCCTTCACTGCTCAACCGCGCGGGCAACTTCTCGGATCTAATCACCCAAAACAATCCAAATCCTCTGCCGGGATCGGTCAACACCGACGTCCTCGCACAAACGCTAAGCAATGCTCTCGGATACCCGGTGCAGAAAGCGGAAGCCTTCTACACCCCAGGTTGCACCACGAACATGCAGTGTGTTTTCCCCAAGGCCATCATCCCCCAACAAGCGTTTGGACTTCCTGCAACCAAGATGCTGCAATTCATTCCGGCCCCCAATGTCGGAACGGATCAGTTCTCATCCGGGGCCGAAAAGCGGCGAACGAATGATGACAAAGGCTCTGCCCGAATCGACGCGCACACCGCGAAATACGGAACCTTTTCCGCTTACTACTTCATCGACCGTTACAACCTAGACGATCCGTATCCAGTCGGGTTTGGCGGAGCCACTGTCCCTGGTCCGTCCGGTGCCTACGATGCTCTCTCAAACGGCACGGACCAAGTCATCGTCCTACGTAACACCAAGACACTTGGCGCGAGCATGGTTAACGAGGCCCACTTCAGCTTTACGCGCTTAAACAACACTCTTGGCGTTCCGAAAGGAGGCGTGGGCGTCAGTCTAGCGGACCAGGGTATCTCCAGCGGCCCCGAGGGTATCCAACAGGGCTTCCCCCAATACGCTGGCGTCGAGGCTCTGTACTTCAATTCGTTCACCGTCGGGACGAATCCCTTCTTCCTCGCGCAGATCAACAACACGTACCAGGTAGCTGATAACTTCTCAAAGGTCGTCCGGAATCACACTCTTAAAATCGGCGGTCAGTACATTTGGTACAAGGTCAAACAACTGCCAGACTTGGTTGCCAATGGGACGTTTTCGTTTTTCGGCTCAGGCACCCAGTCCACCGGCAATGGGTTCGCCGACTTTCTGTTGGGCCTGCCAGATTTCTATTCACAGCAATCCTCGCCGCCCTTTTACGAGAGCGCAGCCGATGGCGCTCTATTTGCGGAAGACAGCTGGCGCATTAAAACCAATCTCACGCTGAACTATGGCCTGCGCTGGGACTACGTCACTCCCTGGGCTGAGATGCATCGTCAAACCACCACTCTGATCCCCGGTGTGGAGTCGCAAACCTTTCCAGGTGCGCCGCTCGGCTATCTCGTGCCTGGCGATCACATGCCGAATGATCAGGCAATTCCGACTGGGATTGCACCGACTCCGAAAGATAACCTCTCGCCCCGTTTCGGGATCGCCTATTCTCCCAACTGGTCAGACGGTCTCTTGGGCAAATTGACCGGCGGACCCGGAAAAACTAGCATTCATCTTGGTGCCGGCCGATTTTTCTCTTCACCCGAAGGCCTGACTGTCGCTTATCCCACTGGCAACCCGCCGTATGGGCTCACCTACACAAGTCCAGAACCGCCGCTGTTGGCTACTCCATTCGTGGGTGCGCTGACGGGAACACAATATATACAGCAGTTCCCGGTAAACGTTCCACCGTACAACGTTTCTCCGAAGAACCCCGACACGAACGTGAATTGGGCACGCTACACACCCATCAGCGGGGCAGGCAGCGTCTGGTATCAGAATAAAACGCCGTACACGATGTCACTCAATTTCAGCGTTGAGCGGCAGATCGGGTCGAACATGCTGGCTAGTGCCAGCTACATTGGATCCGAGAGCCGGCACCTGCTGACCGTGGTCGGAGCGAATCCGGGAAATCCCGCTCTCTGTATGAGTCTGAGCCAGCCGCAAGATGTGGCTCCGGGTTCTCCAACCTGCGGTCCGTTTCTGGAGAACAACGTATTCACGCGCCCAGACGGAACCATCGTCAACGGGACACGCGGTCCATTTCCCAACACGATCGGTACCGATGCCTGGTACAAGAACATGGGCAACGCCAACTACAACGCCTTGCAACTCACTCTGAAACGCACGACCGGACCTCTCACGCTGCTTGCTAGCTATACCTATGGCAAGTCCCTCGACCTCTCTTCGAGCATTCAGGAACAGGTCTACCCCTATAACTACGGGATGGAATACGCGGCCTCGGCGTTTGATATCAAACACAATTTCGTTGTCAGCTACAACTATCAACTTCCATTCGCGAAGGTGACTGGAAAAACCAATCGCTGGACCGAAGGATGGGCTCTGTCCGGCATCACTCGCTTTGCAACGGGCCTGCCCGTGACATTCGCCAGCTTCGGTGATAATGCCCTGGTCTACGTTCAAAACAACGGGGTGAATTCCGTCAGCATCGACCTGCCGAAGTACACTCCAGGGAATCTTCACATCAATCACAATCCGCGCAATGGGCAGCCGTACTTTAATACATCGCTGTTCAGGCCGAATCCTCTAGGCACACAGGGAGACGCGAAGAGACGGTTTTTCTACGGACCGGGGATCAACAACTTCGATATTGCCCTTCACAAGATCACCAAAGTCACTGAAAGCAAAACGCTCGAGTTTCGCTTCGAAACGTTCAACACATTCAATCACGCCCAGTTCTACCCGAACGGCTCGGTGGACGGGAATATCAACAGCCCGACTTTCGGGCACGTTCTGAAAGCAGCGCCACCACGTATCGGGCAAGTGGCTTTGAAACTCAACTTCTAGCTCACGGTGACATCATGGCTTCGCATCACTTCATTGCATATCTTGTAACTGTTTTTTGTTCACCGCTTGCCATCTCCATTGACAAGCGGATCAGAGGGATCGCCTCCGTTGCTTGCTTCTGAAAACGTACAATCTAAGGTCTCAACGGGGTCTTGTGTGAAATGCCTATTAACCTCAACTTTACATAAGACAAATGTTTTGACGACGGGAAATGATTGGATTAATGCTTCGGGGAAGCCAAGAGCGAAGACTCGTTGCTTTCGATTCCTGTTCCGGTGTAGATTCAGTACATCGACATGCGATCGCTCTCGAAGCGCGTAGCTTTCTGTTGCCTCGTGCTGACACTCTGGTCAGCATGGGCACTCGCTACGCATCATCATTCGGATGCAAACGAGGCGGTACGCTGCACCGTCTGTGTCGCCGCTCATTCGGCTGTCCCAAAAGCTCCCTCTAGGCTGCCGAAAGCGACGTTGGTGCCAGTTTCGAATGTTCTCCTCAAGCCAGTTGCCGCCAAGCACCGGCTATCAACGTTCGCCCTCAATGTTCGCCCTCCTCCTCAAGTCTAGGTTCAGAACGATTCGTCCCTTTCGACATTAAGTTCGTTCTACAAAACCTAGCTTTCTCGGAGGAATTCATGCTGGCTTCTTACCGGAAGTCACTACATGCGGCTTTTGTAGTGGTCTTCTTTTTGGCACTCGGTCTTCGGACCAACGCACAGTCCAACTCTGCATCCATTAACGGCACTGTCCTGGACCCTTCGGGTGCCGTTGTGCCAAATGCGACTGTTGAAATTCACAACCCGGTCAGCCACTTTGACCGTTCGACCACAACCCCACAACTCGATGAGGACAAGAAAAACCAACTGCTAGGTATCATTCGGGACCTGAGGCAGTTGGGCACCGGTAGCTAACAGGCTGCTGCAACTGGGCCAAAGCGCTCAAAACCCCCGCCCAAGGTCAAATGAGTGAAATTGAGATATTTCGACAGTAACATTCTTGTCTGCTCTGTGACTCCTTGCCATCAATGCAGCTCAAGATGCGGCCAATTGCATGGATAGGAGCCTCGCCCGTGTAGTATGATTCGCTGCGCCTTCCGAAGAGCGGTTTCGGCAATCCCCCAAGGCGACCCCGGGAAACGGAATCCGGTCACACAAGTTTTAACGCTGGAGGTTAGTCGTGAAGCGAATCAGCATCTTGGTTTTGGGTCTATGTGCGTGTTTCATGTCGGTAGCATGGGGCCAGCCGTCAGCCGCCACAGTCCGCGACTGGAGACAGTTCCACCGGCTCGACATGCAGCGGATGAACCCATTTGAGAATGTACTCAACGTCCACAATGTTGGCAAGCTGGGCTTGAAATGGAGCTACGACACTGGCGTCGGTGACTTCGGTGTGGCTGCCTCGCCCGCGGTGGCGAATGGTGTGGTGTATGTCGGCTCGGACGTCGTCGACGACGGGAGCGTGTACGCGCTTGACGCCAGCACCGGAGCTCTGCTCTGGAGCTACGCCACCGGCGACGGCGTGTTCTCCTCCCCCGCGGTAGCGAACGGGGTGATGTATGTCGGCTCGTTCGACAACAACGTGTACGCGCTGAACGCCAAGACCGGCGCTAAACTGTGGAGCTATACCACCGGCCAAATCGTGCAGTCCTCGCCAGCGGTGGTGGAAGGGGTGGTGTACATCGGTTCGTTCGACAACAGCGTGTACGCACTGAACGCCAGCACTGGCGCCCTGCTCTGGAGTTACCCCACCGCCGGCTATGTGGCTTCCTCGCCCGCAGTGGCGAATGGGGTGGTGTACGTCGGCTCGTTCGACAACAGCGTGTACGCGCTGAACGCCAAGACCGGCGCTAAACTGTGGAGCTACGCCATCGCCCAAGTGTTTGCCTCGCCCGCGGTGGCGAATGGGGTAGTGTATGTCGGCTCGGACGTTGACGACGGGAGCGTGTACGCGCTTGACGCCAGCACCGGAGCTCTGCTCTGGAGCTACGCCACTGGCGGCCAAGTGTATTCCTCGCCCGCGGTGGCGAATGGGGTGGTGTATGTGGGCTCGGACGACGGCAAAGTGTACGCGTTGAACGCCAAGACCGGCGTCAAACTCTGGAGCTACCCCGCCGGCGTTGTGTTTTCCTCGCCTGCGGTAGCGAATGGGGTAGTGTATGTCGGCTCGGGCGACTTCAACGTGTATGCGCTAAACGCCAAGACCGGAGTCAAATTGTGGAGCTACGCCACTGGGGGCTATGTGATGTCGTCGCCCGCGGTGGTGAATGGGGTGGTGTACGTCGGCTCGGGCGACAGCAAGGTGTACGCCTTCGGCCTACAGTAAAGTCAGAAGCGACGCGATGGAGAAACAAAGGCATTTCCAGACCGCGGCTCATTGGGCCTCTGCGCCCCGAGTTCAAGCTCAAGGAGGCCCGAGCCGGATGCACGTTGTGGGCGCTGAAGTCTGAGGCTTGCAGCGACAACTGTCGCCACCAGGCGATAGCGCAAGTTTGCGCCGCCTGTTCGCCGGTCAGCTGGGGTTTTGAGCATAATCGGGATTTTTCGCCAATTGAGGGTCACTGCACCTTCTGACCCGGCTCGATCAAATCGTTAAGATCAACTTCCATCCACGAGCCGGGGCGCTCGTCAAATGGGTGAAGCGAATATATCTGCCCTGTCTCCTTGTCGCGGTACCAAGTTTCATTCGGTGCCATCGGGTGAGGTTTCACTACAGGTACCTGCTCGACCCAACCACGAGAGATTGCTACCGAAAGGTTGCGTCGCAAACCTTGGCAGTCCTCTGGTGAACAAACCGTCCTCAACTCGTGGATTTCCTTAAAAATGCCCATGCTCTTACCCCGGCGCACGATTGTAATACGGATCAGAAAGGGTTTTGAGCGTAATGGGGATTTTTCAATAGTCACGCCTCATGCAAAGCGACGGCCAACGCTGCTTTCGGCTGGTCTTCATCTTGCAGAATCGAGACAGACGGGTCTTCAGGCTCCACGCGAACGATGATTTTTCTTCCGGTCGGTAACTTGTCCGCGTAGTCCGTGCCCGAGGTATTGGAGACGAACCCTTTTTCATGGATGCCCACGTACAGTTCTGCATTGATGCGGTATTTGTAGTAAATCTCGGCTACATCACATCCATAGGTAGCTTGCGGGCACTGCGAACTCATCACTTCGGCCTCTGCTCGGGGCCAATTGTTGCTGCGATGCCTCTTCAGCAGGCCGAGGACGAGTCTGTATAGAAACTCGACGTAGATGTCTATTACCAAACCGCCCATAAGTCGGCTCAAAGGATAGCAGACAAAACAGCTACAGTCCGCAACCTGACGTTAACAGGCCATAGCATTCAAAACCCCTGCGGCAGCATGATGAGTGTAATAGGGAGTGGCTGTTGAAAAACTCATACTCTCGAAATTCGCAGAAATTTCATCGCGCTAGGATGCCCTATAAACGACGTTCTCGATTTTGGTGGACATTTTCTATCCCTCCGCCGGAGCCGTTTTTTCAAAAGAGGGAGTTTTTCAACACCCACGGGATATTACGCCAGTTGACGATGGGGAGCGTGGATTCCGGATAAGCTTGGGTGGAACATCGCGAATTCGCGCTCCTCCACAAGCGTTTCGCACCGAGACTCTGTCTGCATCGAGACTAGGGTAGGATTTCGAACACGGTGCCGGCGTTATGAGCACCGCCCTGATACGTTACGCCGTAGAGATGACCAGCTTTATCGGCAAGGAGGGTGCAGTAGGGAGTGTATCCGTCCCGACCGTTGTTGTTGAAGACATGCAGCTGTTGCTCAGACCAGCCTCCCCCAGCCTCGGGTGTGAACTTGAACACGGTGCCGTAGTTGTGCTTTCCGCCTTGGCTAGTGGTTCCGTAGAGATTGCCCGCAGCATCCATAATCAGGCCGCCATAAGGATTGCCTCCGTCCCAGTTGCTCGGCTCGAAGGAATGCACGATGGTCTCGGTCCATTGCCCACCTGTTTGAGGGGTCAGCTCAAAAACCATGCCCGAGTCGTAGTAGCCGCCGAGGGCTGTAGTGCCATAGAGATTGCCTTTGCTATCGAAGATGAGTGAGTCATATGGGGCTTCGCCAGTCGAGTTTTGACCGTTGAAGCTATAAAGCACCATAAGATTCCATTGCCCGTTCTGGGGCATCAACTCGAAGACTGTGCCGTATCCATAGGTGCCGCCCCCAGAGGCCGCTCCGTAAAGATTGCCGGAAGTGTCGAAAATGAGACCACCATAGGGACCCGTGCCGTCGGAGAAATTAAAGCTATGCAACACGCTTTCCGTCCATTGCCCGCTCTTTCCTCGGGTCAACTCATAAGCAGTACCGTTGAAGGAGGTACCGCCTCCAGCTGTCGTGCCGTAGAGGCTGCCAGAGGAATCGAGTATGAGGGCTCCATACGGGTAAGTGCCGTCAACCTGATTGTTCTGGAAGCTGTACAGAATGTTTTCTCTCCACGTTCCGCGCTTGGTCGGCGTTAACTCAAAAACTGTCCCAACGTTGTTCGAACCTCCATTATTTGTGGTGCCATAAAGGTTACCAACGGAATCGAAGACGAGACGAGTGTAGGGGACGACGCCATCAACGCCATCGGCGTTGAAGCTGTGCAGTATTTTGCGGGTCCAGCCTCCCCCGGCTTTCGGTATCAATTCGAAAACGGTCCCGAATGAGTATGCGCCGCCGCCGGTGGTTGTACCGTAGAGATTACCGGCGGCATCGGAAATCAACGCACCGTAAGGACCGTTGCCATTTGCGCCATTGAAGTTCAGTATTACTCTCTCCACAGCGGCGGAAGCCTGCGTCGTCAGCAACGCCAAGGTCGAGATTGCCAGAATCGCTCTCAAGATAGAACAACCGTTGTTGGACATCAGAAACTCCTATGACGCTGAAAGAATGACCTTCGAAAACACAAGTTGTCAATGTGAATAAGATTGCACAGTACCGGGATATCTCCATCTCGCATTTGTTTCGTTGTCAGAAGGTGGATCACAGCCAATTGCCATGGTATAGTCCAGGCTTATTTTGCAAGCGCGGAGGCCGCTCAATGCTGTGCACACTTCGTCCAAATTTCCGGGGGCGCTCTTCGCAACTGGGCGCCTCCATTGTGGGCATCGTTCTCTTTCTTTTTGCAACGACCGCAGGGAAAGCGCAAACTCTGACTCCGCTCTATGAGTTCCAGGGTGGCGCTGACGGGGGCAGCCCGAATGGCGTGCTTATGGATTCCGCCAAAAATCTCTACGGGACCACCATTGTCGGAGGGCAGACTATTTTCGGAACCGTGTATAAGTTGAGCCCTGCCGGAGTTAAGACAATTCTCTATAACTTCACAGGGGCAGCCGATGGCGGTGAGCCTCATGGAACGTTGGTGAGGGATGCGCGGGGGAATCTTTACGGGACGACGGAATACGGCGGCAACCTCAATGCTCAATGTGCTGGCATGCAAGGGTGTGGAGTGGTCTTCAAAATAAGTCCTTCTGGTCATGAAACGGTCCTTCACCGTTTCACCGGCAAGGCCGACGGAGGGCAGCCACTGGCGGGGCTCACGATCGACCGCAAGGGGAACCTTTATGGAACCACCGGCGGTGGTGGTACGGGCGGTTGCAATTACTGGGCTGTCGGCTGCGGAGTTGTATTCAAAATCGATACGGCCCAGCGCTATAGGGTGCTATATCGCTTTGCTGGCGGAACCGACGGAGGTGTTCCCGAAACTCATCTCAGCCTGGATTCGTCCGGCAATATCTATGGCTCAACGACTGGTGTGGGCGCTGGGGACCAAGGGACCATTTTCAAGGTCGACAGCAGCGGCCATGAAACGGTTTTGCTTACGTTCACGGGTACGAATGGCTCTCAACCGTACGGATCGCTCGCCCTTGACGCCAGAGGCAATCTCTACGGGAGCACGTACGGAGGTGGGAACCTGAACGATTGCAACCCCGGTTTTGGCTGCGGAATTGTCTTCCAACTAAAGCCGGATGGCCAAGAGCCGATCTTGAACGTCTTTACTGGTGGGTCAGGTGGCTGGGGTCCGGTAGCAGGTGTGCTTCGAAGTAAAGGAAATATTTACGGTACGGCTGCACTGGGTGGCCAGGGGACTGACTGTTGCGGAGTGGTTTTCGAAGTTACATCGAGTGGTGTTGAAACTGTGCTCCACACCTTTACCGACGGAGCAGACGGTGGCTCACCTGATACTGATCTGATCCAGGACAGTAACGGGAGTCTCTATGGAGGCGCCCTAGGAGGAACTTACGGATACGGAGTGATCTTTAAGATCGCACCTTAGCAAG
>Ga0210400_10006194_pt1 | contig 10092 bp, 5 predicted proteins | sample IncBWH26MmetaG_FD_155456 | JGI IMG/M metagenome (GOLD analysis project Ga0210400, IMG submission 155456) | Forest soil microbial communities from Barre Woods Harvard Forest LTER site, Petersham, Massachusetts, United States - Inc-BW-H-26-M | ecosystem: Environmental > Terrestrial > Soil >... | reverse complement strand
GACATGGCGGTCACTCCGGAAGAGTTGCCCAAGTTCTTGGTGCCGCTGCAAGAGGGCTCCGCAGATTTCGTCAATGGCACGCGGCTGGTATACCCGATGCAAGGGAAGGCGATGAAGGTAGCGAATTTTATTGGCAACAAGGGTTTCTGCTTTCTGGCCAGCAAAGTCATTGGCCAACGTGTCAGCGACACGCTCTGCGGCACCAAAGTTTTCTTGAAACGCGATTACCTTCGAATGCCCCTGGGAGGAGTAGAGCGCTGGGGCGATTTTGATCTGCTTTTTGGAGCGGCACGCCTTAAGTTGCGCATTCTGGAAATTCCGGTCCATTACACCGAGCGGCGCGCCGGAAAGTCGAAAATGCGAGTGATGGTGGATGGCTGGTACTTTCTATGGGCTTGTCTCTCTGGGTGGAAGATGCTGCGCTTTCCCGAGCAATCTCCTTGGAAACAAGACCAGGCTCCTATTTTCGGTTGCCATGAGTTCCGGCCGAACGCGGAGATTGGTTCTACACGTTAGAGATCGTGACCACGCACACCCAAGCTCAGGTTGACCTCCTCAGGCATCGCCGCGTATGGGAGCAAAAGCCCGTTTTGCGGCGCATCTACAACGACGAGTTTTTTGCGCCCTTGCTCTTCTCCAAGAAGGGGCGGAGCCAACGGGCTCGGATATGATTCTCACGACCAAGACGAAAATCGCGATGGCTGGCCTGGCCTACCGAGCCATCGCCATGGGGCGCGCGGTTCTGGGCAGGGACGACTGCGTCAGCGCGGAACGCGGGGGCCTCAAGTGGTGTCTGGACCTGCGCGAAGGAATTGATTTCTCTATCTATCTGCTCGGCGCGTTTGAGCGCTCCACGGTTCGCGCTCTCCAGAAGCTGGCCATTCCCGGCAGCGTAGTCTTTGATATCGGAGCCAACATCGGCGCGCACACTCTTGGGCTTGCGCGAAGTGTCGGGCCTGCCGGCCGTGTCTTCGCGATCGAACCCTCAGACTTTGCGTTCGCGAAACTGAAACGCAACCTGGCCCTCAACCCGGAACTCGAATCGCGCACTCACGCTCACCAGATTCTTCTGGCCGCAGAAATCGAGGCCCAGCTCCCACCGACCATCTACGCAAGCTGGCCACTCCTGGCAAAGGAAACCGTGCACCCTAAGCTTCGCGGGCGTCTCAGCACCACGTCGAACGCCCGTGTCGACACTCTGGATGGGTTCGTCGAACATGAAGGCATCGATCGCCTCGATCTTATTAAGATCGACGTCGACGGCCATGAATATCCGGTCCTGAAGGGAGGAGCGAAAACTTTGGCCAGCTTTCGGCCTACTTTGCTCATGGAGATGTCGCCTTACGTTCAGGACGAACAAAGTCACGGATTTGCCGCGCTAGTTGCACTTTTGCAAGATGCGGACTATTCGCTGGAGGACGCGAGCACAGGGAAGACAATCTTGCTCCAGGTTGACGAACTCCAAGCGCTGATCCCTGACGGCGCCAGTATCAATGTCGTTGCGCGGCCTCGCAAAGTCCTTGGAAAGGCTCCCGTCCGCTGATGCGCCCGTTGCAGCCTGGAAACTGCGGCGCCACGAACTTCGCGCAGCTTGTTAGACTAAAAGCATAGGACACGCGTCCCCGCGCATGAGCTCCCATCAAACGGACCGGCACCATTTCGAGCGGCAGATCGTCTATGCGCGCCCGATTTTTATTTTGCTGGCGTTGCTCGCGGTGCTTGAGCAGCCGCCCTCGCGCGAAGCACACCGTTCCGCTTCTTTTCTAATTGCTTATCTGACCTCCGCGCTCCTCATCACGCAGATTGAACGCCTCCTGCGCAAACGTTCCTGGCACTTGCCTTTGGTCTGCGACCTTCTTGCTCTGGGCTTCTTCATGTACATCAGTCCTTCCACGGTTCCGGTTTGGTTTCCGTATATGTTTCTTTGTTACGCCGCGGGTATTCGTTGGGGGTTGGAATTGACACTGCCCCTCGCCGGTGCGCTTTCCCTGATTCTGGTATTGCTCACCGCCGTGAAAGGAGACATCCATTGGATGCGCGTCGTCTCCTGGCTGGGCATTACCGTCGGCACATTTGCGGGTGGTGCGGGCCTTGCATTTATGGGCGATCGCAACCGCCGGTTCGCCTCGCAGATTGAGTTTTTCTCGCGCCTCAACGCAACGATACAAGTGGATCAGGGGCTGGCCGAATCGCTGCGCATGTTGCTCGAAGAACTGGCGACCAGCTTTGGGGCCGAAGAGGCTCTGCTGCTTTACCGCGACACGGACCTCGAGCGCATTTTTCTCTGGCGCTTAAAAGCGGGCGAAAGCGAGCGCCTGGTTCCGGAGAGCATGCCCCTTTCTCGCACCGACGGCTTCCTCCTGGATGATATGGACGCCACCATCTGCTGGAACTCGCTGGCTGGATCGGGCTCTGGGTTTGGCTGGGACCGGCGCGACGGCCGGGCCCTCAAGAACCTCCCCCGGTTGCCCGGCCCCGCGCAGCAGGAGCTGAAAGTCACTTCATTTGCCACCGTAGCCTTCGAGCAAGGAGGCCAGGCAACGGGCCGGATCTTCCTTCTCAACGGCCGTAAGCCATTCCAAAAACAGGATTTAGCATGGTTCGAACACATCGCCGCGCACATCTCTCCTGCTTTGGAGAACATCTTTCTTTTGAGGCACTTACGCGCCCGCGCGATCGAGGCCGAGCGCAGCCGCATCGCGCGCGATCTCCACGATGGGATTCTTCAGACCCTCTTAAGCATAGAAATCCAGTTGGATGTCATGCGGCGTCGGCTTCCCGCCGCCCCTGACCAGGCCGTCAGCGGCCTGGCTAGCCTCCAGCAGACCGTCAAGAACGAGGGTGCGGAGCTCCGTCAGACGGTCACGGACCTCCGGCCGCTCCGCGTACAGAGCGCCGATCTGGTCGACCTAATGCGCGGATTCGCCGAGCGCTACCGCAACGAATCCACCGTCGCCCTTGATTTGCTGATCGATTCGGCACAGCTGCGCGCTCCCGACCGCGTCTGCCGCGAGATCTTCCAGATTTACCGGGAAGCACTCAACAACATAAAAAAGCATGCCAAGGCTTCCCATGTCGTGGTAAAACTGTCGCAGGATGACAGCCGTCTAGTACTCGTAGTGGATGATAATGGCGAGGGGTTTAGTTTCGCCGGCAGATTCACAGGCGATGAACTGGATCGTCTGCGGTTGGGTCCCATTTCCATTAAGGAGCGCGCGCGTACCATGGGTGGGGTTTTGACTGTCGAGTCGAACCCAGGGCATGGGGCGCGTCTAACGATCGAAGTTCCGCTCGGTTGACGGGTTCAGGGATTGTCTTACAAACCCTGATATAAGACATGGCCAAAACGAAACAGCAGATACGGGTACTACTAGCCGATGACCACGCGATCTTTCGCGATGGCCTGAGGAAGCTTCTCGATGCCGACGAAGACATCACCATCGTCGGGGAAGCCCAGAACGGCGCGGAGTGCATCAAGCTCCTCGCCAAGCTCAAGCCGGACATTCTCCTCCTCGACCTGCGCATGCCGGATAAGGATGGCTTGGCCGTGCTCGAGGAAGTCAATTTCGATACGCTGCCCACGCGCGTCGTCGTTTTGACCGCGGCGGAAGACGATCGCGACGTTGTCCGCGCCATGCGTCTCGGCGCGCGCGGTGTCGTCTTGAAGCAGTCGGCCACCGATCTCCTCGTGAAAAGCATTCACCGCGTGCATGCCGGCGAAATCTGGCTCGACAATCGCATGACCGCCGAGGTCATGAAGGCGTTCTCGAAGTCCAGCGAATCCGGCCCGCGCCGCGAAAAGCCGTTGCTCAGCGACCGCGAGAAAGAAATTGTGCAGCTCGTCGCGCAGGGCTTTCGCAACAAGGAAATCGGCGAAAAGCTTTTCATCTCCGAACAAACCGTCAAAAACCATTTGCACAACATTTTCGACAAGCTCGGCGTGTCCGACCGCCTCGAGCTGGCGCTGTACGCCATCCACCACCGGCTCATCGACCAATCGTAAGTGCCTCCCGGTTCCTAACGAAAAGAGCGAGATGTGCGAGGGCCCACCGTCCGGCTAGCCATCCATCGCGCCACGTCACGTCACAACAACCATTTCTAGTCATTTTCTCTTTGTAGGGGCCCAATAGATTGTGCCCTTATTTCGTGACGCCCCCTTGTCTGCTGCCCGCCTGTGACGATATGCGCGCGGATTAAGGTTTTTACCCTAGTAGCGATTGTGGTATTTACCCGCTATCGCTATCATCCGATGATAACTACTCTCTGCCGCGTCCCCCGGGCTCCAGAAGTCCTTCTTGAATCGGTTGCGTGGGTGGATTATGAGACTCCCAAAATCAAGCTCGCGCCGTAGTGCGGTGCTCCTGTTCTCCATCCTTACCTTCCCTCTTGGACGTGCGGCTGCACAAACAACGAATATCCCGGCCCGCATCACTCAGTCGGTGGATGAGAAGAACGTCTTCGTTTTGAAGGGCAACGTCCATCCATTCGCCCGCCCGGAATTTGACCAGGGCGTTTTGCCGGATGCGCTGCCGATTGGCCGGATGTTGTTACTCCTGCAGCGCAGCCCGGTGCAGGAGGCGTCGCTCACGCACTTACTCGACGATCAGCAGAACAAGAGCTCGCGGAACTATCACGCATGGTTGACACCGGAACAGTTCGGCAAGCAATTCGGTCCAGCTGATGCCGACATTCAGGCGGTTACGGCGTGGCTGACATCTCAGGGATTCACTGGAATGAAGATTGGTCCGGGTCGCCAAGTCATCGAATTCAGCGGCACCGCCGGCCAGGTGCGGAACGCGTTTCGGACGGAAATTCACCGCTACGCGGTGAATGGCGAAGAGCACGCTGCGAACACCAATGACCCGCAAATTCCCGTGGCGCTCGCTCCGGTCGTAGCGGGCGTCGTGTCTCTGCACAACTTTCCTCGGAAGTCCCATGCGAGAGTCCTTGGACAATTCCGTCGTACCGTTAGCAAACCGGGCCTCGAACCACTCTTTACCTTTCCCAATCCATTTAATGGCATGAGTTTTTACGGCTTAGGGCCGGGGGATTTTGCCACGATCTACAACTCCAAGCCATTAATTGCCGCAGGAAACGACGGAACGGGACAAACCATCGCAATCGTCGGCGAGACCAACCTTAAGGTCCAGGATGTGCAGCAGTTCCGAAAAATGTTCGCGCTGTCGGCGAATTTCGATGCCACGAATGTGGTTTTGAATGGAGAGGATCCGGGCATCACATCCATTGGGGAGGAAGGGGAGGCGGATCTGGATGTCGAGTGGTCGGGAGCGGTCGCGCCCGGAGCAACGGTAAAGCTTGTCGTATCGGCTTCGACGCTGGCCTCAGCAGGGATCGATCTTTCGGCCCTCTACATCGTGGAGCACAACTTGGCCGGGGTCATGAGCGAGAGTTACGGTACCTGCGAGAATGCGTTGGGCAGTGCGGGAAACGCCTTTTACAACAGCTTGTGGGAGCAGGCAGCCGCGCAAGGGATCACCGTGGTTCTTTCATCTGGCGACGGTGGCTCGGCAGGCTGCGACGACTTCAATACGCCGCAGCCGGCCACGCAGGGCCTGGCGGTCAGCGGATTGGCATCGACACCGTTCAACGTCTCGGTTGGCGGGACGGATTTCGATCAAGTCAACAATTGGGCGGCATACTGGAATCCGACAAACGATCCTACTGGAACGTCCGCGATAAGCTACATCCCGGAGATTCCTTGGAGTGAGAATTGCGCGCAGATTGGGTTGACTGGTTGCGGTGCAAGTGCGCCGAGCGGATCCCTAAACATTGCTGCCGGGAGTGGCGGAGCAAGCAGTGTCTACGGAAAACCCAACTGGCAAATGGGTGTGGCGGGTGTGCCGAATGACAACCACAGGGATCAGCCTGACGTTTCTTTGTTTGCAAGTCCCGGATTTGACGGAACGGGATATGTTTACTGCCAGAGTGACCAAACCATTTCCGGCGCGCACACTTGCGATTTGAATGCCAGCACCAGCGTCCTCGATTTTGGGATTATTGGCGGAACCTCGGCGTCGGCGCCGGCTTTTGCGGGAATCATGGCGCTGGTGAACCAGAAACAGGCGACCACAGCAAGTCCTGCTCCTCGTCAGGGAAACGCAAATTACGTGTTGTACGCTTTGGCGAAAAAAGCGGGCGCGAGCTGCACCTCCACCGCCGCAGAAGCGGCGGGCTGTATTTTCAACGACGTGACAAGAGGAAATAGCGCATTGCCGACGGGCTTGCCCGGCGTAGGAACGAACAGCGTGCCGTGCAAGGGAGGTTCACTCAACTGCAGCGTCACAACCGCCGCCACCAATGGCGTGCTGGTGGACCCCGGTCATCCAACGGTGGAGGCATGGACCGCAACCGCAGGCTACGACATGACCACAGGATTGGGAACGGTCAATGTGAACAACTTGGCGACGAACTGGGACAGTGTTTCCACGATTCCGACGACCACGACATTGACCCTCTCGCCGACTACCGGAATCACCCACGGTACCGGCGAAAATGTCACCGTCGGCATCACCGTGAAAGCGACTGCTGGAACGGGCGTGCCCGCTGGGGACGTGTCGCTGATCGCCATGTTCCCGGACGGAACGACCCAGGGGTTTGACCAGTTCACACTCGTTAGCGGAGCGGCCAGCGGCGTGCAGACACAAAGCATGCCTGGCGGTACCTACAATGTCTCCGCGCACTACACCGGAGATGGCACGAACGCTCCGAGCGATTCCACCCCTGTGCAGGTCACCGTCGGAAAAGAGAGCAGCCAAACGTTCGTCGTTGTCCCCAGCTTCGATTCACAGGGCAATCTTCTGAACGGTAACGCAACCTCAGTTACCTATGGTTCGCGCTACGTCATCCGCATGTACGTCACAGACAAGAACGGCGTTGCAAGCGCTACGGGACCGCCATCTCCCGCTTGCTATCAGGTTAACGAGCTTACGTGTCCTTCTGGAATGGCGACGCTCACCGCAAACGGCGCGCCTGTTGACGGTGGCACTTTCACTCTCAACAACGCGGGCTACACGCGCGACATCGCGCCCACTCTCACGGGCGGAACGTACTCGTTGGTGGCTCAATATTCAGGCGACAACAGCTATCAAACCAGCACTTCGGCCCCTGACACGTTCACTGTCACGCCAGCCCCGACACAGATGAATCTGTACTCGACCATCACGAATCCTTTGGTCGGGATCCCCTTCGAGGTTAACGTTGGCGGATGCCCTGATGTTCCCAGGGGCGTACCTCCGACGGGCACCATTTCCCTCTTTGATGGCGACTCGCTCATCGGAGGACCGGTGTCGGTGACCGGGAGCGGTTGTTTCAATGGGAATCTTGGCTTGGGCACATTCTTTCAGGTGACCCTAAACACTGGCGGTGACCATTCCATTACTGCAAAGTATTCGGGCGACGCGAGTTATGGGCCCTCAGCGTCAAATACTATCGTCGTTCATCCACTGTATCCGACGACCATAACTGTCACCCCATCGACGACAAACATCAACTACGGCCAGAGTGTCACGATTACCGCGAGTGTTGCCACAAGCGGCAAGAGCCCGACAATGACCGGCACCTTCACTTTTTATGGATCGTACACTCAAATACCAGGTCCCGTTACAGGCACTCTCAGCACCGACGCCAGCGGCAACCAAGTCTTGACGGCAACCGTTACCACCACGCCTCTGGGTGTTGAGTACATCCAGAGTACTTATTCCGGGGACCCGAACTTTGAGGGAGCATTTCAACAAATCTTTATCAATGTAAATGTACCCGATTTCAGCCTGAGTATTCCCAGTACTGCTTTTAACATTACGGCTGGCCAGCCGGGCACGCTGCAGATTAGTATTGTTCCCACCACCAACAATTCCAGTCCCGTGACCCTCTCCTGCAACGGAAACATGCCGGTTGGCTACTCCTGCTCATTACAGCCAGCCACCGTGAATCTCGCCAGCGGTGCAACCTCGACGGCGACTCTGATTCTGTCGTCGCTTTCTGGCGCCGCCGCCCCGATGCCAAATGCAATCACACGCAAGCGCGTCGGCTTTTACTTCTTCCCATTCGGGTCAAATCCCCTGTGGCCCCTTAGCCTCGGGAGTGCCGTCGCCGCTCTGTTGTTACTTTGCTTGGCACGGAAAAGCGGAAATCTCCGCCCATCCTTAGGATTTGGGCTCATCTGCATCATCGTCGTCATCATTGGCTGCGGCGGAGGTAATAGCACCCCGCCACCTCCTCCACCGCCTACGGGCCCGTTCGCCACGTCCACGACGGTTTCAACAAGTTCGGCGAAGGTCGCTCAGGGCGCTCCGGTCACGTTCACCGCCAAGGTCACCGGGCAAGGCAATCCCTCCGGAAACGTCACCTATTACGCGAATGGTGGTTGGATTGGACAGTCAAATTTAACCGCTGGCACGGCGACGCTGAACACAACGCTTCCATTTGCAGGTATTTGGTCGATCACCGCACAATACGCGGGCGACTCGAACAACCTCACCTCGACATCGCCGGGAGTCGGTGAATCGGTTACGGGCAGTACCGTTATGCAAGTCAACGGTCAAACGAGCACGCTTTTCCATAGTGTCAATGTTACCGTCACAATCCAGTAGAAAGTGGGTGGATGGTAACAAACGTCGTGTATCTGGGCGAGCGCCCGGGGAGACAAATCCCAAAACGGATTTGGGCTGCCCACGCGTCGGCTTTACATCTTTTTCTTGGCCACCTCATGCCCCCGGAACCGTTCAACCACCCCGTTGCCGTCTCCTTGCCCCACTAATATCGTTTACGGTAAATGCGGGTGACTCCCTCACTGTGTATCTGCTGCCATGCGGTAAAATGAAAATGCGAGTGAGTAAGGAGAATTCCGTCCGTGCGCTCCAAGATTTTCGCCTTGGCATTCGTCTTTTTGACCGCCGGGCCGTCTGCCTTTGCACAGTCGCCCGGTCCCGCTGGCTCCTCGCCCCAGAGTAGCCCTGCTCCCGCACCTTGCACGGCAAATTGCCTGCAAGCGCCTGCCAAACCGCCAACCGCGAATCCTGCTTCACCGGCCAAGCCTCCCGCGAAGCCGCACAAGGTCTATACCAACGAGGACATCGACGCACGCCCTCATGACATCACCATCGAGGGCACGCGCGACCTTCTCCAGCAACTGAATACCTGCGACCGCACCTGCTTCGATCAAGTTGCCCAGCGCGCGGGACTCAATGGTGGCTCCGGTCCTCGCTGGAAATTAGCGCTCCTCGATGCCATTGAAGCCGTAAAAGCCGACACTAGCTGGCAGGGAATTCTTGGGGAGATCATCGGCGTTCAAGGATTGGCGTGCGAGACCCAAGCCAAGAAAACGCAAGACATCCAGCGATTTGCCGACCCCCGCAACATCACACCGAGCGAGTTGGCTGTCGAGCGCGAATACGAACCGAAGTTCCGCGATATTCAGAACCATCTAAATGCCGCACTGGACCGCGCCAACGCGCACATCACCAAGTCCTCGCCCGGCAATCTGCAGTCTCAATACATGCACATGCAAGCCGACAAAATCGTTCATGCCAGCTGCACTATCAATGTCCCCAGACCTCCGGATGATACTGATGACCCTGCTGATCCGTGACGTCTGCCGCATCCGTTTTCCCGAGCGAATGCCGTTTGCCTCCGTGCGCGGTGCCCATTATTTTTTTGCCATTGTTCTGTTGCTGATCGCTGTCTCGTGCGCGGCCGTCGCGCCGCCGCCACAGCAATCGCAGGATCCCAGTGCGAAACCTGCACCTGTTCCTGCAGCGCCGCAATCTTCAACACCGGCCTCGAATCCTTCTCCTCACACCTCAGCTGAGCAGACTCCCCTGCAGAAAGCCGTTCGTCAAAAAAAAGTGATTACCGAAGATGACCTCGCGAAGCCGGCAAAAGTCATTTCCTTGAGTGATCTCGAAGGAGAAGAAAACAATCCGACGTGCGATCTTTCCTGCGAAGCGGAGCTTCGGGCACAGTTGGGTTTCGGACCCGAACGCGAGGCTGAGTTTCGCAACCAGTTGACGCTTGCCCGCCATGAGATCGGCGACGACAGAGTGTGGAGTACGACTCTGCAAGATGCGTTGCACG
>Ga0210400_10006193_pt1 | contig 10094 bp, 9 predicted proteins | sample IncBWH26MmetaG_FD_155456 | JGI IMG/M metagenome (GOLD analysis project Ga0210400, IMG submission 155456) | Forest soil microbial communities from Barre Woods Harvard Forest LTER site, Petersham, Massachusetts, United States - Inc-BW-H-26-M | ecosystem: Environmental > Terrestrial > Soil >... | reverse complement strand
GCCGTGCGGGAGCGGACCCGCGCCATCCCGGCCGATCAGGTCAGAGTCAAAGAGGGCGAAGGACCGGTTGGACACCGGGACCGATCCGACCCGGTGTATCGCCGCTGAACAAAGGGTTGGTAGCGTCTGTGCTGATGGCCCTCCCCGCCCCTTTGCACGGGAGTGCACCCGCACCGCCGATGGACGTGCGTTTCCAGTCGTTCTCTCGCTCCCAGTGGGCCGCGCTGGGACAGCCGTTGCCCGACGGGCTGTCGCCCTCGGACGTGGCCAACCTGTCGGCCACCGGGGAGCCGGCCGAAGTCGACGAGGTGACCGACATCTACCGGCCCCTGGCCCAGCTCCTCGCCCTCCGAGCGACGGCCACGGCCGAACACCAGCGTCTCACCGATGAATTCCTGGCCGATGATCGACCGGCGGCGCCGTTCATGATCGGGATCGGCGGCGGCGTGGCCGTGGGCAAGAGCACCACGGCCCGGATCCTGCAGGCCCTGTTGGGGCACGGCCCGGGTCGTCCCCGAGTCGAGCTGTTGACCACCGACGGCTTCCTCTACCCGAACGCCGTGCTCGAGGAACAAGGGCTCATGATGCGGAAGGGATTCCCCGAGAGCTACGACCAACGCAAGTTGGTCGATGCCTTGGCCGCCATCAAGGCCGGGGATCCCGAGGTGGAGACACCGGTGTACTCCCATCACACCTACGACATCGTGCCGGGGGAATCCCAGGTCATTCGGCGCCCGGACATGCTCATCGTCGAGGGGTTGAACGTGCTCGAGGTCAACACCAACGTGGCACCCGATCGCGTGATGGTCTCGGACTTCTTCGACTTCTCCATCTACGTCGATGCCGCCGAGGACGACGTCGCCCGGTGGTTCGTCCAGCGGCTCCAGGGCCTTCGGGCCACGGCATCGCAGGAACCGGATTCGTACTTTCGTCAATTCGCGGCGATGTCCGACGAACAGGTCACGGCGATGGCCGAACAGGTCTGGTCGGAGGTCAATCTGGTCAATCTGGTCGACAACATCGCGCCGACCCGGGGGCGGGCCCACGTGGTGATCGAGAAGGACGGCGACCATCGGGTATCCCGGATCCGTCTCCGCCCGACCTGACATCGGTTCTCTGCTCTCATGTGCCTGCTCGTCGCCGTCTTCCAGGTCGTGGAGGACGCACCGTTGATCATCGCCGCCAATCGGGACGAACGCTACGACCGGCCGGCGACCGCGCTGACCGTGCTGTCCGAGGCTCGCCCCCGGATCCTGGGTGGACGCGACGAGCAGGCCGGTGGCACGTGGTTGGCGGTGAACGAGCACGGCGTGGTGGCCGGGCTCACCAACCAGCCGGCCGCCGCGGGCCGGGATCCGGCCAAGCGCTCGCGGGGCGAGATACCCATGGTCCTGGCCACCGAGGCCTCGGCCGCCGATGCCGTCGACCGCCTGAGGGCGACGCTCCCGCCCGCCAGCTTCAACCCGTGTTGGGTGCTGGTCGGAGACCGTAGCTCGCTGCACTACATCGACATGACCGCCGCCGACGGCGTCCGGAGCCAGTCGCTCCCGCCCGGGATCCACGTCCTCGAGAACCGACCGCTGGGGGAGCCCAGCGCCAAAGTCGACCACGTTCGGGACCTGGTCGGGGACCTCGGGAGCCGGTCAGTGGCCGGGACCCTGAATCGGCTGCGGGCGGTGTTGCGCGATCACGTGATGGCGCAACCACCGGTCGACGACACCGAGGCGGCTCGGCTCGGTGCCCAGATCTCCGCCTGTTGCGTGCACAGCGAGCTCTACGGCACCCGGTCGTCGATGTTGGTCCACGATCCGGCCTCGAGCGGCAGCGAGCCCCGGGTGTGGGCGTCCAACGGCCCGTCTTGCGTGAACGTCCTCCACCAGGCCTCCTTCGCGTCCTGATCCGGGTGCGTGCGCCCGCTACCGACACCGGCAGTAGCGGGCGCTTGGCCGAATCAGTTGGTCGTGGGCACCCGCTCGGGTTGCGGGGGTGCCTGGTCACGAGGCCCGGTGACGTAGCCGTCGTTCTCGGCCATCTCGTCCATCCCGATGGGGCCGTTGGCCCGACCGGCCAGAAATTGGTTGATGATGGGATCGTCGGTGCCCAACATCTCTTCCTTGCTGGCGAACTTCACCAGCCGGGACCGGAAGAGGACACCCAGGTAGTCGGCGGTCCGCTTCACCGACGAGATGTTGTGGGTGATGATGAAGAAGGTGGCGCCGGTCTCCTTCTGCGCAGTCAGCACCAGATCGTCGAGATAGGCCACCCGGACCGGGTCCAGACCGGAGTCCGGTTCGTCGAAGAGCACGATCTCGGGATCGGTGACCATGGCCCGGGCCAGACCGGCGCGCTTCTTCATCCCGCCGGACACCTCGCCGGGCAGCTTCTTGAGGTGGTCCAACAGGCCGACCAGTTCGGCGTTGCGCAGGACGACCTCTCGGATCTCCCGCTCGTTCTTTCGGGTGTGCTCGCGCAGTGGGAAGGCGATGTTGTCGTAGAGGCTCATCGACCCGAACAACGCTCCGTCCTGGAAGAGGACACCGAACTTGCGTCGGATCTCGTAGAGCTTCTTCTCCCGTAGTCCGACCATCTGGGTGCCGTCCACCCAGATCTCCCCGGCTTCCGGTTTCAGCAGACCCAAGATGTTCTTGAGCAGCACCGACTTGCCGGTTCCTGACGGGCCGAGGATGGCGGTGATCTTTCCCTTGGGCACATCGAAGGTGATGTCCTCGAGCACCGTGTTCGAGCCGAACCGCTTGGTCACGCCGCGGACGGAGATGATTGGTTCTCCCGGGGCGATCCACGGTCGCACCCCGCCGTCCGTAGTGACCGCCGTCTGCGCGGTGGTCGGGCTCGCTTCTGCCTGTGTCATGGTGTCCCCTCTTTGAAGGGAGAACGTCGGATCAGCCTTCGCCTTGTGCCCCAACGGTCATTTGCCACCGGGAAGCCCCTCGACCGGTGTGGTCAGGGGCGCGGAGCCCGACGGGAGCGACGGGATGGTAGGGGCATTGGTCGGCTGGTTCAGGTCGGACACGGGAGGTATCGGGACTACCGCCGGGACCGTGGGCACGGGCGGGAGAGCGCTGGAGCCGGCCGGGGAAACGAGCGCGTTAGCCGACGGCACCTGGGCGAGACCGGGGGTGGGCACGGCGCCGCTGACTCCGGGCACCCCGGTTCCCGCCGTTCGGGTGGCCGGCGACCCAGGGGCCGTCGCCGACGGGGACACGGTGGTCTGGTCGGGGGCGCCCGAAGCGGACGATGACGATGACGGCAGTGCCGGGCCGCCAGGGAACGATGACGGCGATGCTGACGTCGACCCTCGCCACGGCGGCGATGCGTTGCCCCCGGAACCTCCCCGAGAACCGGGCTGGCCGGTCAGGGCTTGTCCGGCCGGGGCCGGGGCGGCGGCGGCGTGTTGTTCCGTCTGGCTGGTGCCCGGCACGACCGCGGCCACGACCGCGAACGAGGTCAAGGCCACCGCCGTGGCCAGCCCTCGCGCCCCGCCCGTGCTGCTCACCACGGCGGCCACCGGGTGCACCCGTCGGGTCAACGATCCGCCTGCTCGTCGCATGGCGCCCCAACGGCCCACGGCGATGCCGCCGATCACGCCGTTCACCTTGGCGATGGAGGCGTACTCACGCTTGAGGGCCTGGCGGGCGCGCCAGATCAGGCTCTCCACCGTCCTGATCTCGACTCCCTCGTGGCTGGCGATCTCCTGGTACGTCCATCCCGAGCCCTCTCGCAACGAGAGGACCTGACGGTGACGGGGGGAGAGACGTCCGAGGGCTTCGACGGCGAGATCGCCTTCCACCGACATCATCAGGGCGTCCTCGGGGGTGTCGGCGCTCAAGGGCTCCGCGGCCTGCTTGGCCGCGATGTCGACATCGGCGGTCGGGGTGCTGCGCACCCGACGGCGCTGGATGTCTCGGCACCGATTGTCGGCAATGACGGTGAGCCAGGGATAGAAGCGCCGCTCCCCGGCGAAGTTGGGGAGGGCCCGCCATGCTCGGGCAAACGCATCCTGGGCGACGTCCTCTGCCTCCTCGTGGTCGTGCAGACGTCGGAAGCAGAAGCGGTAGACCCGGGCGTAGTACCGCGAATAGAGCTCGCCGAACGCTGATGAGTCCCCGGCCTGGCACCGCTCGACGAGCATCCGATCACGGTCGAGATCGACGTCGTCGTGCAGTGCGGACAGCTCGCTCGGTTGCAGAGCCATGGATTTGCGTCCCTCCCCCAAGAAGGCCCCATCAGCTGGGTGCATTGGTCCTTACCCGTAGGTAACGGACAACGAGGACAGAACTTGCGAACCGTTCGAAAAATCGAGCCCCGATCCGAAATCCTTTCGGACTTACCGAAAGGTCAGCACCTTCCGGCCGTTGTTCAGGCACTGTCCTGAAACTGAAAACCAAGAGCCGGCGGAAGGGGGTCCACCATGGCGCACGGCAGCACGGACACGCGATCACAGCCCTCTGGGGGGTACCCGGTCCTTTCCTGTCGGCCCCCCAAGGGCAGCGCTAGGACCGGGTTCCCCCAAAGGGTTGGTATCGAGTATGCGTCATGTCGCGCCCAGAGTGGTAGCGCTCTCACCGGAAGTTGGCCCGCACGGGCAGCGGGCCGTCTTCGCCCAGGTCAGAGGCATGCTCCGGCCGGGTCACTTATTCCCGTCACAGGGCCGATGCCGGTCCTGGGGTCGGCCACTGCCGTGAGGAAGTCCTGATGCCCGCGACCAAGGAGGTCACCCCCCAGGGACGCCGGCCCATGCCCATCTCCCCGGCGCCGCCGCGGGTCCGGCCGCCCTCCAAGGTCAGCACCGGCCTTCGGGAGACGGGCAACATGTTCGCCGTGGCCGCGGAGGCCCTCCGCCAGCTCCCCATCCGGGGCCTGCCGGTGTCCGAATTCTTCGATCAGTGCTGGTTCCTGGCCCGGGTCACCACCCTGCCCCTGATTCTCATCTCCATCCCCTTCGGCATGGTCATTGCCCTGGAGGTGGGATCGTTGCTCCAGCAGATCGGGGCCCAGTCCCAGCTCGGGGCGGCGATGGTGCTCGCCGTGGTCAGAGAACAGGCCCCGGTGGCCACCGCACTGTTGATCGCCGGGGCCGGGGGTTCGGCCATGTGTGCCGACCTGGGCTCTCGACGGATCCGCGACGAGATCTCGGCCATGGAGGTGATGGGGATCAATCCCCTCCACCGCCTCGTCCTCCCGCGTCTGCTGGCCGCCACCGTGGTCGCCCTGCTCCTCGATGCCGTGGTCAGCGTGGCCGGCATCGCCGGCGGCCTGTTCTTCGGGATGCACTCGGTCCACGTCACGGCGAGCAGCTTCTTCTCCACCTTCTCGGAACTGAGCCAGCTGGCCGACCTGGCCATTGCCCTGTTCAAAGCAGCGCTGTTCGGCTTCATCGCAGCCATGGTCGCCTGTTACAAGGGCATGTACGCCAAGGGAGGGCCGAAGGGGGTGGGCGACGCCGTCAATCAAGCCGTCGTCGTCACCTTCATCCTGGCCTTCTTCGTGAACTTCGTGCTCACCATCTTCTACTTCAACTTCATCCCCCAAAAGGGCATCTGAGATGATTGGCTCCGCCGCGCTGAGTGGACTCGACGGTGTCTTCGACCAATTCCGGTTCTACGGGCGGATCGTCCGGTCGATGCCGACGGCCCTGCGCCACCGGGGCGAGATCGCCACGCTGATCTCCGACATCGCCCTGGGGGCCGGAGCCCTGGTCATCGGGGGCGGCATGTTCTTCGTCGTGACCAGCATCGCCTTCTTCACCGGCACCGAGGTGGGTCTGGAGGGTTTCAACGGGCTCCAGCAGATCGGCGCCCAGGCCTTCACCGGCGTCATCTCCTCGCTGGCCAACACCCGCGAGATCACCCCGTTGGTGGCCGGTATCGCACTGGCGGCCCAGGTGGGCGCAGGCTTCACCGCCCAACTGGGGGCCATGCGCATCTCCGAGGAGATCGACGCCCTCGAGGTCATGGGGGTCAACAGCGTGGTGTACCTGGTCGCCACCCGGGTGTGGGCCGCCCTCATCACCATGGTCCCCCTCTACCTGGCCGCCCTGTTCGCCAGCTACCTGGCCACCGAGCTCATCGTCACCAAGTTCTTCCACCTGTCGACGGGCACCTACCAGCACTACTTCCAACTGTTCCTCCCGCCCATCGACATCCTCTACTCGTTCCTCAAAGCCATGGTGTTCGCCGTAGCCGTCACCTTCATCCACTGCTACTACGGCTACAACGCCACCGGTGGGCCGGCCGGCGTGGGCGTGGCCGCCGGGCGGGCCATCCGCATGTCGATCATCGTGGTCGTCCTCATCAACTTGTTGCTGTCGTTGGTGTTGTTCGGCGGCGTCAACTTCACGGCCCGGTTGGTCGGATGATCCGGGTCGTCCGTAGCGGCGTCGCCCTCGTCGTCCTGATCGCTCTGGGGGTGGGCTCGGTCTTGCTGGTCAGGATGGCCAACGGCGACTACTCGGGCGCCTACCACCTCACCGGGATGTTCCCCCGGGCCGGGGAGGGGTTGCAGCCCGGGTCCGAGGTGGTGTTCCGCGGCGTGCAGGTCGGCCGGGTGTCCACCATCTCGCTGGTTGATTCCCAAGCCAAGGTATCGGTCCTCATCCAGCCGGACTTTCGCGTGCCCACCTCCGCCACCGCCACCATCCGACCGGTGAACCTGTTCGGGGCCGAGGAGATGTCGCTGACCACACCGGGCGGGAACGCCGACAACGGGCCCTATCTGTCCCCGGGGTCGAGCTTCGTCCACGCCAACATGTCCTCGGAGATCGGCGACCTCTTCGCCGCCGCCACCCCACTGTTGAACCAGGTCAACACGGTCAACCTGGCCAACGTCATCTCGGAGCTGGCCCAGGCCAGCAACGGGGAGGGCCCCCGTATCGCCTCGTCCATCCAAGCGGGGTCGAAGCTGGCCGGGTTCCTGGACAACACCCTGCAGGCCCAGCTCACCGCGCTCGCCTCCTTTGCCCGTTTCAGCGCAGTGCTGGCCCCCGACGCGTCGGCCATCAACGGCATCTCGCAGCAGGAGAACATCGCCCTCCCCGAGTTCAACAAGAACGTCGCTGACTACCAGCGACTGCTGGAGTCGCTGACCCCGTTCGCCAACCAGTTGGCCACGATCCTGACCGACTATCACCCCGACATCGCCACCATCTTGGCTTCGGGGGACAATGTGGCCCGGGTCCTCACCGCCCAACAGGTCAACGTGGGGCAGGTCATCCAGGGCGCCTACCAGTACGCCGACAAGCTCGGGCATGCCAGCAGCACCAACGTACTGCCCGATGGCAGCACCTTCGGCTACTTCAACACCTTCGTCCTCTTTGCCGACGTCAATCAATTGGTGTGCTCGCTCATCGCACCCTCGGGCACGGGCCTGTCGTTCCTCGAGCCCTTGCAACAGGCGCTGGCCGGCGCCGGGTCAGCCTTCAATTGCTCGAGCCAGCTGGCCGCCTTCAATGCGGCCCAGGCCACACCGGCGCCGGCGGCCGCCCCGGCGGCACCGGCCGTGGTTGCTCCCAACCCGACCAGCTCGTCCGCGGCCCAGGGCCTGGCCAACCAGGTCTACGGGATCCTGGGCAAACCCTCTTCCCCGTCCAGCGGGTCCGGGTCAATCGGGGGATATGTCCACTCGCTCCTGGGCGGAGGGTCATGAAGTTCTTCCGGCACTTCCCCTCCTCGGCGTGGAAGTTCGCCGTGTTCGCCGTGGTCTGCCTGGTCCTGCTGGTGGCCCTGGCCGTTCGCATCGGCAACATCTCGCTCTTCTCGTCGCGCTATGGCCTGAGCGCGGAGATGAACGATGTCACCGGCCTGACCACGGGGGACGCCGTCAACATCGCCGGCGTGCAAGTGGGGCAGGTCTCATCCATCACCCTCCAGCGGGGCCATGCCCTGGTGGGTCTCGATCTCAACAACAACGTCTCGCTCCGCCAGGGCACCGACGTCGGTCTCCGCTGGCACAACGTGATCGGCCAGAAGGAGGTGTATCTGTTTCCGGGACGGGACGGAGCCACGCTGAGGCCGGGAGCCACCATCCCGCTCACCCACGACGTGTCCGACGCCAGCGTGAACGCCTTCCTTAATTCGTTCGGCCCCTTCCTCTCGGCCATCAATCCGAAACAGGCCAACGCCTTCGTGGAGAACGTCTCCGGCGCCCTGGAGGGGGATACGGCGGAGATCAACCAACTGATCAACAACGGAGCCACCGTGTCCAAGACAGTGGGGGACCTGGACACCCAAGTGGGGGTGGTCATCGACAGCCTGGACCAGGTCCTGACGGCTATTGCCTCCCGCAGCGGCGATCTGGGCTCGTTGGTGGACAACCTGCAGACCGTGGCCCAGTCACTGGCCAGCCACAACGACGTCCTGGACAGCGTGGTGACCAACCTGGGCCAGGTGGCCGGCGACCTGGCCTCCCTGGTGGGCACCAATCGGAGCAACCTTGACGGGACCATCAACAACCTGCAGGCCGTGGCCACAGACGTCGCCGGTCACCAGCAAGATCTGGCTCAGAGCCTGTCCACCCTGGGGGCCGGCCTGACTCCTTATATCCAGATCTCCTCCTACGGCCAGTGGTTCCAGATCCAGACCGTGTACACCTGCTTGGCCGGCGAGAGCGTGTGCAACTACTTCCAGCCCACCAACGCACCGACGGGTTCCGGTCCCCTGGGCAGCATGCCCGCCTCGGCGCCCTCGCTCCCGGGACCCACGTCGGGTTCGTCGGCACCGACGAACGCGGCGCCCAGCATCGGTTCCATCCTCAACAACGTCGCCGGCGGGGCAGCGCCGGCCACCGCGGCGGGGGGCGGATCATGAAGGCCTTCACCGAGCGGAATCCCCGGGTCCTCGGGGCGTTGACCGTCGGCATCATGGCCGTGGTCGTGATCGGCATCATCTTCCTCAACCGGAACATCTTCAACAGCGGATATCAAGTGTCGGCCCGTTTCTCCAATGCCGCCGGCATCGGGGCGGGAACCAACGTGCTGGTGGCCGGGGTGAAGGTGGGCACGGTGACCTCGGTGAAGGTCGACGGCAACGCCGTCGACGCCACCATGTCCATCAACCACGGGACCGTCCTGCCCCACTACACCCAGGCCGCGGTGCAGGTGGAGACGTTGCTCGGCGTGGTCGATGTGGCGTTGCAGCCCGTATCGGGATGGTCGTCGCCGCTCCGTCCGGGGGCGATGATCACCAACACCTCGGTGCCCGAGGAGTTCTACCAAGTCCAGAACACCGCCGGCCATCTCCTGACCCAGACCAACGCCAAGGCGCTCAACAACATCATCGAGTCCCTGGCCACCATCACGCAGGGCAAGCAGCAGCAGGTGGCCCAGATCATCAAGGGCCTGGGTGCGTTGACCACCACGGTGGACCAGCGCAGTGGAGAGGTCAGCCAGCTGATCGATTCGGCCAACACCGTGTCGAGCACGTTGAACAGCAGGGACCAACAGCTGACGTCGGTGCTCGACAACCTGAACACGGTGACCGGTGGGTTGGCCAACCAGAGCGGGGACCTGGCCAGCCTCATCGACAACATCGATCAGATGGCTACCCAGACCAACAGTCTGGTGGGCCAAGACCGGCCCCAGCTCAATTCGTTGTTGCAGAACCTGCATCAGGTGCTGGGTGTGGTGTCGACCCACCAGGTGGACGTGGCCCAAGGAGTGAGCTATCTCGGGTCCGCGTTGAAGGGCTTCGCCTCGGTGGGGTACTCGGGCCCCAACAACACCCCCAACACCTGGGCCAACATCTACACCAACGCGGTGACCCTGCCCGGTGGTTTCGGCGTGCTGGGGCCGTGCGGCGCCCTCGACCAGTCACTCACCGCGGCCCTCGGGCCCGACCCGCTCTCGTGCAGCAACCAGACCGGCCCGCTGCCCAGTGGCTCGTCGTCCTCCACCCCATCCGGTGGGAACGCAGGAGGCTCATCGGGATCGGGATCCGGCTCGGGGTCGACCAGCACCAGCGCACCCAACTCCGGAGCCGGGGGCCTGTCCCAGCTTCTCGGCCCGGTCCTGGGTGGAAAGGGAACGGGATGAGCAACGGGATCGCTTCTCGCACCACCGGGGTCATCCGATCCATCGCCGC
>Ga0210400_10006192_pt1 | contig 10094 bp, 8 predicted proteins | sample IncBWH26MmetaG_FD_155456 | JGI IMG/M metagenome (GOLD analysis project Ga0210400, IMG submission 155456) | Forest soil microbial communities from Barre Woods Harvard Forest LTER site, Petersham, Massachusetts, United States - Inc-BW-H-26-M | ecosystem: Environmental > Terrestrial > Soil >... | reverse complement strand
TCTCGGCGCCCTCGCCCGCAACGAATCCCGCGGCGCCCACTTCAAACCCGATTTTCCGGAACGCGACGATGCCAACTGGCTAAAAACCACTCGCGCCAAATACAAAAATGGCGACATCCAGCTAACCTACGAGCCCGTAGACATCTCGCTAATCCCCCCGCGCGTCCGCAAATACGACGCCGCGAAATAGTATTCTTCTTTGTAGGGGCGGCTTTACGCCGCCCTCTTGGGTTGCTCTCGGTATTTCCCGGGTGCCCCACACGCCGCTTTTGGGTGTGGGCTCTTGGGTCGCTCTTCCCGGGTGGCCTCTTGGGTTCGTTTTTGTAGGGGCGGCTTTACCCCGCCTTCCTGGGTTGCTCTAGGTTTTCCCGGGTGGCCTACCCTTTGCGCCTTTAGCAAAGGGTGGGCTCTGAGTCCTGTAGCACAGCCATTGCTGGCTGTGCTCTTGGATCTCAAAAGCGCCCAGGCCCGTTTCTTGATCGCTGTTATCTGTTCGCTGTTCGCGGTCTTACTGATTACTGATTACCGATTACTCGCACCACCGAGGCCCAAATGCCCGATAAACAAGTCCACCTAAAAATCAAACGCCAATCCGCTCCGAACCAACCCGCCCACTGGGAAGAATTCTCCCTCCGCTGGCGTCCCTCCATGAACATCATCATCTGTCTCCGCGACATCGCCGAAAATCCCGTCACTCGCGACGGCAAAAAAACCACGCCCATCTCCTACGACTCCAACTGCCTCGAAGAAGTCTGCGGCTCCTGCGCCATGGTCATCAACGGCAAAGTAAAAATGGCCTGCAGCGCGCTCGTCGATCAACTCACCCAACCCATCACCATCGAGCCGATGACAAAATTTCCAATCGTCCGCGACCTAGCCGTCAACCGCCAATTCATGTTCGACTCCCTCCAGCGCGTCAAGGCCTGGATCCCCATCGACGGCACCTACAGCCTCGGCGAAGGCCCCCGCGTCGCCCCCGAAATCCAGGAAAAGGGTTACCCGCTTTCCCGCTGCATGACCTGCGGCCTCTGCCTCGAAGTCTGTCCGCAAGTAAACGCCGGCAATAATTTTGTAGGCGCCGCCATCATCTCCCAGGTCCGCCTCTTCAACATGCATCCCACAGGCGCCATGCACGCCAAAGAACGCATCCAGGCCCTCCTCGGCGAAGGCGGCATCGAAGAATGCGCCAACGCCCAAAATTGCGTCCAGGCCTGCCCCAAAGCCATCCCCCTAACCGAATCCATAGCCGAGGTCAATCGCGAAGCCTGGAAGCAATCCCTCCTAGGCTGGCTCCTCGGCTAACGTTGCGGCCACCTTCAGGTGGCACATCTCTGCGATTCTTCTCTCGTTCTTGTAGGGGCCGGGCTCGCCCGGCCCAATTGGGTTTTCCATCCGTGTAGCGGCGGCTTCATGCCGCCCCCCTGAATTTGTTTTTTCCGTCATCCCGACCGGAGCGGCCCGATTTTTTCTTGCGCGCCGTCTTTTGGCGCGTCGGGCCGCGCAGTGGAGGGACCGCCGCAACCATCGATCACTCCCCGCTCTTCTCTGTGCCCTCTGTGTTCTGCCTCTGCGTCCTCTGTGTTAAAACTCTTCCTCTTCTCTGCGAACCTCAGCGCACTCTGCGTCTCTGCACTATCTTTTCTCTTCTCTTCATTTCAACTCTTCAACTCCTGAACTCCTGAACACTTCAACTTTTAACTTTCAACTTTCAACTCTCAAATTTCCCCTGTTCTGCTACTCTACTTACGCAAAATCCAAGGAGCCCCATGCGCCGCCCACAATCCGCGCGACTCATCTCTCTTCTGCTACTCTTAATCATGCCCGTCATCGCCGCCTCCCAATCCGTCTCCGACCAAGCCAAAAAACTCCAATCCACCTCCATCGTAATCGACACCCACGACGACACCACCCAGCGCCTCCTCGACCCCAAATTCGATCTATCAATCCGCCACTCCGACGGCAACATCGACATCCCCCGCATGAAAGAAGGCGGCCTCTCCGCCATCTTCTTCTCCATCTGGATCTCCAGCAAAATCATGGGCCCCGAAGGCGTCAAGCAAGCCCTCGATCAAATCGACGCCGTCCGCGAAACCGTCCGCAAAAATCCCAACGACTTAATCCTCGCCACCTCCGCCGCCGACATCCGCGAAGCCAAAACGCACCACAAAATCGCCGTACTCATGGGCGTCGAAGGCGGCCACATGATGGGCAACGACCTCTCCATCCTCCGCACCTTCGCCGCTCTCGGCGTCCGTTACATGACCCTCACCCACATGGACAACAACGAGTGGGCCGACTCCTCCACCGACAAGCCCGCCCACAACGGCCTAACCGACTTCGGCAAGGACGTCATCCGCGAAATGAATCGCCTCGGCATCATCGTGGACATCGCCCACGTCTCCGACAAAACCTTCTACGACGCCCTCGAAACCAGCAAAGCCCCCATCTTCTCTTCGCACTCCTCCTGCCGCGCCATCTGCCAGGCACCGCGCAACATGACCGACGACATGATTCGCGACCTCGCGAAACACGGCGGCGTAATCCAGATCAACTACCACGTCGGCTTTCTCAGCCAGGAATTACGCGATTACGAAAAAGCCCACCCCGAAGTCGAAAAGGAAATCCACGAAGCCGTAGACAAGCGCTGCGGCACCAATGAAGGTTGCAAACTAACCGCCGGGGACCAAATCGTCCGCGAGTTCATGCAAGCCGGCAAACTCCCCAAGGTAGATTGGACGGTGATCGTCGACCACATCGACCACGCCGTAAAAATCGCCGGCGCCGATCACGTAGGCCTCGGCTCCGACTTCGACGGCGCGGTAATGCCCCTCGGCATGCAGGACGTCACCCACATCCCCCAAATCACCGAAGCCCTCCTCAAAAAAGGCTACTCCGAATCCGACATCCGCAAAATCCTCGGCGAAAACACCCTCCGCGTCCTCTCCCAAGTCGAACAAGTCAGCCGCGACCTGAACTCCACGACTCAGAAATAACAGCGAGGAACGGATGTACGACTCTCGACTAATTGGCACTTGGAAATCCGACTCTCGTCGCACCGTTCAAGAAATACTCACGCGACGCGACATACGCGGTTCAAAGAAATCAAAGCTAATAAGCCTGTTTGGGAAACTGGAATTGCGTTATACCCGTACCCACTGTCATACAAAACTGGGCGACTATCGGACGGTCATGCGTTACACCGTTGTTGCCAAAGACTCTTCCAGTGTGGCAACTGTCAGCGAAAATCAGATCGCTGGAAAACAGATTTTTCACATTCATTTTGAGGATGACCACTGCTGGATTTGCTTGGGCAGAATACGAGAGTACTTTAAGCGCATGGACAAAAAGCGAAAAGGTAAGAATTGATAGGCGATCCTAGAACTGAGGTCGACAGGGGCTTTACGCCGCCCTCTTGAGGTTCCTCTTCTCCGCGTCCTCTGCGCTCTCTGGGTACTCTGCGTTGAAATCTTCCTCTGTCTTCCTCCGTGCTCTCTGTGCCCTCTGTGGTAGATCTTTTTCGTCCCCCTCGCTTCCTTCCTCTTCCCCCCAAAATATGCAAAACTAATCCCCGTAAACACCAATCATTCCATTCCCAAATTTCCGGAGGCCAACGAACCATGCACCTGAAATCCTGCGCGCAACTCCTGGCCGCGCTAACCCTGGCAATCCCTGCCGTAGCCCAGACTCCCGCCGCATCCCCCAAACCCAAATCCACCACCGCCGCCAAACCCGCTGCCGCCCCCGCCACCGACCGCGCCCTCCTGAAACCCGCCCTCCTCAAAGACCAGGCCCCCGCCACCTATCAAGTCAAATTCGACACCACCCGCGGCGAGTTCACCGTCACCGTCACCCGCGCCTGGTCTCCCATCGGCGCCGACCGCTTCTACAATCTCGTCAAGCACCACTATTTTGACAACGCCCGCTTCTTCCGCGTCCTCCCCAACTTTGTCGTTCAGTTCGGCCTGAGCGCCAATCCCGCCGTCAACGCCGCTTGGGAAAAAGCCACCATCAAGGACGATCCCCGCTCCCACAGCAACACCCGCGGCACCCTCGTCTTCGCCACCGCCGGCGCCAACACCCGCACCACGCAGCTCTTCATCAATCTCAAAGACAACGGCTCCTCGCTCGACTCCCAGGGCTTCACTCCCTTCGGCCAGGTCGACGGCAACGGTATGAACATCGTCGAAATGCTCTACGACCAGTACGGCGAAAACGCCGGCATGGACCAGGAAAACATCTCCAAAGGCGGCGAGAAATTCCTGGCCACCCACTGGCCCAAACTAGACACCATAAAATCTGCCACCCTCGTAGGCGCCCCCGCCACCACCCCAGCGAAGCCCGCCGCCAAACCACCCGCCAAGCCCGCGGCCGCCGCGCCTAAACCTCAGCAATAAAACGCCTTACCCTGTATGGGCCGGGCTCGCCCGGCCCGCGCTTGCCCTGGGAACGCCAACTCTGCTCCATCCCGCGGGTTAAGCGGGATAAATCTCCCGATTGGCGTTCCCAGAGTTGGTTTTCCCGGCCCTCTTACTGATTACCGATTACTGATTACCGATTACCTTCGTCCAACTTGCACCCACCCGCTTCCTGATCGCTGCTATCTGATCGCTGTTATCCTCCTCCCCCCCCCCATGTATCCAAATCCCCAATCCATCGCATCCAATATTTGGAGCGCCACGCGGATTGACATCCCAGTCCACCCCGCGTAGCCTCTCTTAAACATGCGCAACTCTTGCCAGATCTGTTGTTGTACCGCGGCAGCCTGCTGTTGCTGTCGGCTGCTGACATCTGGCCAGAGGTGCTTCCGAACCTAAGCTCTTTTTGAAGTTCAGCTTCGAAGCCCACGTGCCAGACCACCGGCCACGTGGGCTTTTTGTTTTTGTGGTCGTTTTCTTCGCTCGTGTAGGGGCGGCTTTAAGCCGCCTCCCGGGTCGAAGGTTCCGAATGTAGCGCTGGCTTTTATGCCAGCCTGCGGTTTGCGTAGTGGCCGATCTTCAGACCGGCCAGAAAGGGAACTCCCGAAACAGAAGATCACGAACAGGAATCATAGCTCGCGAGACAACTCCCGGTTCCTGCTATCTGATCGCTGTTATCTGCTATCCGCCAAATTCGTAAGGCCCGCTGCTCGTGCCATCCAATCTTGCGGAAAGGGAACTCGCTCCAATGCCCGAATTAAAAGAAACCAAAGCCCAGCGCGTCGAGCGCCTCAAACGCGCCAAAAATCCCTGGGACCACCTCGACGAAATCCGCCAATTCGCCCGCGACGGCTTCAGCTCCATCCCTCCCGAATGGCTTGGCACCTACTTCCGCCCTTGGGGCATTTACACGCAAGGCGACGGCGCCGGCGTCCTCGGCGGCAAAAACGGCGAAGGCAAAGCAGTCCCCTATTTCATGGTCCGCATCCGCATCCCCAACGGCCTCCTCACCAGCGAACAAGCCCGCACTATCGCCGACCTCTCCGACAACTTCGGCAACGGCGTAGCAGACATCACCGTCCGCCAAAATATCCAGCTCCACTGGGTTGCCATCGAAAATCTCCCCGAACTCCTCGAACGCCTCTGGTCCGTAGGCCTCCGCACCACCGGCGCCTGCGGCGACGTCACCCGCAACATCACGGGTTGCCCCCTCGCCGGCGTGCACGCCCACGAAATCGCCGACGTCTCATCGCTCGCACTCGCTCTCGACAAGGAACTCGGCGGCAATCCCGATTTCTACAATCTCCCACGCAAATTCAAAATCACCATCACCGGCTGCCCCGACTGGTGCTCCTACCCCGAAATCAACGACATCTCCTTCACCGCCACCCGCCGCGAGGGTAGCGCCGGCATCCTGCCGGCCAGCGTTCCGTCTCTGAACTCTTCACCCGCTTCCACCAGTCACCAATCACCAGTCACCAATCACCAAACCGGCTTCTCCCTCCGTATCGCCGGCGGCCTCTCCACCGAACCCCACCTCGCCGTAAAACTAAACGCCTTCATCCGCTGGGAACAAGTCGTCCCCGTAGCCCGCGCCATCGCCGAAGTCTTCCGGGAAAGCGAAGTCCTCCGCCAATCCCGCGAAAAAGCCCGATTAAAATTCCTCTTCCTCCAGCACGGCTGGACCGCCGACTCCTTCTTAGCCGCCATCGAATCCAAGCTCGGCTACAAATTAGAGCCCGCCGCTCCCGAACAACTCCCCGCCTCCATCCATCGCGATCACCTCGGCGTCATCCCCCAAAAACAATCAGGCCGCTTCACCATCGGCGCCAACGTAATCCGCGGCCGCATCACTCCCGCGCAACTCCGCGTAGCCGCCGATCTCGCCGAACATCACGGCGACGGCCACCTCCGCGCCACGCTCATGCAGAATCTTCTCCTCATCAACATTCCCGAATCCCGCGTTACCTCCGTAGTCCAGGAACTCGCCGCCAACGGCCTCCCCGTAGAAACCAACGCCTTCGTCCGTGGCACCGTAGCCTGCACCGGCTCCGAATTCTGCAAACTCGCTCTCACCGAAACCAAGTCCTACGCCCGCTGGCTAACCGAGCAGCTCGAAGAACGTTTCCCCGGCTATCAGGAAGACATCAAGCTCCACATCACCGGCTGCCCCAACTCCTGCGGCCAGCACTGGATCGCCGACATCGGCATCGAAGGCAAAAAAATCAAGCAAGACGGCAAAATGGTCGACGCCTACTACTTCTGCGTGGGTGGCAGCGTGGGTCAATTCGCCTCCATCGCCCGGCCCGTCGGCTACCGCTGCGCCGCCGACGAAGTTCCCGACGCCATCACGCGCCTGCTCGCGCACTTCCACGCCACGCGCCACACCGCCGAAACTCTGCAAAAATTCCTGGCCCGTCACTCAACCGAAAACCTTCGCGTCATCCTCTCCGGCCAACCAGCTCACCAAACCGAATTCGCCGTCCGCGATCTCCCCGCCGATCGCGTTCCACACTCCATCGAGGACCGCCCATGAACACTCTGCTCTCAACCAGCACCGTAGGTGCGCCAGAACTTAGCCCAGCGCGTAAGCGCTGGGAATGCGCCCATGACAATTTCCGAAGCGCCGTAGGCGCGACACTCGCGCGTGAACTCTTCCACTTCTCTGTACCAACTCCGCGTTCTCTGCGTCTCCACGTTGGTGTTTCTCTCTCTTCTCTCAACCTTTCCTGGAGCACCAACTAATGTCCCTCTTCCCCGCATTCCTGAAACTCACCAACCGCCGAGTTCTCGTCGTCGGCGGGGGCGCCATCGCCGCCCAAAAAATCCCCGGCCTCCTAGAAGCCGGCGCCCACATCCACGTAGTCTCCCCCAAGCTCTCTCCCCAACTAACCGAATGGGTCCGCAATCGCCAGATCGACTGGTCCCCCAAGCCCTTCGACCCCTCTGATCTCGACGGCGCCTTCCTCGTCATCGCCGCAACCTCGCTCCGCGATCTCAACGCCCAGGTCTATCGCGAAGCCGACCGTCGCAACATTCTCTGCAACGCCGTCGACGACATCGATCACTGCCATTTCTACTACGGCTCCATCGTCCAACGCGGCGATCTCCAAATCGCCATCTCCACCAACGGCAAAAGCCCCGCGCTCGCCCAGCGCCTGCGCAAGGAACTAGAAGAACAATTCGGCCCCGAATACGCACACTGGCTCGAGTGGCTCGGCGCCGCCCGCGAAACCCTCCGCGCCCAATCCACCGACCCCGAAGCCACCAAGCATTGGCTCCACATTCTCGCCAGCAAACCCATGTTCGAACGCTTCCTCCATCAAGCCACCAATCCCGACCACTCCAAAGGAGCCGCCTGATGTCCCGACATCACAAGAATGTAGTGGCCGACCTTCAGGTCGGCCAGCCTAAAATCTCCGCGGCTAACGCCAATGAATTTGTAGCGGCCGCCTTCCGAGGCGGGCGCCTTTCTCCCTCCGACTCTGGCACTGGTCACTTGTCGCTGACCACCGACCACCCCTCTTCCACCAGTCACCGATCACCAGTCACCAGTCACCCCTCACAAACTTCTCCTAACTCCAAAGTCTTCTTAATCGGCGCCGGCCCCGGCAACCCCGAACTCCTAACTGTCAAAGCCCTTCGCATCCTCCAATCCACCGACGTAGTCCTCCACGACTCCCTCATCGGCCCCGAAATCCTGAATCTAATCCCGCCCACCGCAGAACGCATCGACGTAGGCAAACGCGCCGGCTTCCGCCTCCTCACGCAACAAGACATCAACTCCCTCCTTCTATCCAACGCCGCCAAACACAAAATCGTCGTACGCCTCAAAGGAGGCGACCCGCTCCTCTTCGGCCGCGCCGCCGAAGAAATTCAGTCCCTCCGCGAAGCCAACATCGATTTCGAAGTAGTCCCAGGCATCTCCGCCGCGTTCGGCGCCGCCGCCGCCGCAAAAGTTTCTCTAACCGATCGCCGCCTCTCCTCCCACGTCCTCTTCACCACCTTTTCCCGCGCCCCCGAATCCAAATTCCTACCCGGCATCGGCCTCACCGCGGATACCACAGTTGTTGTCTACATGCCCGGCCCCGATTACGCCGAAGTCTCCCGTTGGCTCCAGGACGCCGCCGTCTCCCCCGACACCCCCATCCTCGTAATCTCCAAAGCCTCCCACCCCGATCAATCCCAACAAGCCACCACCGTAGCCGGCCTATCCCAAATCGCGCCACTCCCAGCCCCGGCCCTCCTCCTCGTAGGCCGCATTGCCGCCCCCGCCACTGACGCCGCAACAGCCACCGAACTCAGCCGGCTCAACGAATCGGTTCCCGATTTTTTGAATTCCCGAATTTCCTAACGAAGGAGAAACGCAATGACCAACACAAACTCGCAACCGCAAACGAAATCGGCGCCCCGTATCTCGCTGGACGCATGGGCCGTACTAATCGCCCTGGCCGCCGCCGTCCTGATCCGCGCAGGCGTAATCCATCGCATCCCCTGGTAGCGCCGACTTCCAGCCGGCAAGCGCGAAGCGGGTGCCAACGCCTCGCCGCTTGTCGATTGAGCAACCAACCGTTTCCCGATCGCTGTTATCCGTTCGCTGTTAGCTGTCCGACTGATTACCGATTACCGATAACTGATTACTTTTCCACCGCTCCACCACAGAAGGGAACTAAACCATGGCCGACTCCATCGCTCTCCCCCAAAATCCCCCCATCTCCATCAGCACCAAATTCCTCCGTCTCATCCCCGGCGTAGCCCTCCTCACCGCCGTCGGCTTCGCTGGCAAGCTCCTCGAAAAAAATATCAACCTCTACGCCAAATCCCACCACTGGACCATCCCCAACATCGAATACGTCCTCTGGGCCATCCTCATCGGTCTCGCCATCTCCAACATCTTCGGCGTAGCCGAAATCTTCAAACCCGGCGTAGCCACCTATGAATTCTGGCTCAAAGCCGGCATCGTCCTCCTCGGATCACGCTTCCTCCTCGGCGACGTCTGGAAACTTGGCGGCGTAAGCCTCCTCCTCGTCTTCATCGAAATCGCCGGCTCGCTCGCCTTCATGACCTTCCTCGGCCGCCTCTTCGGCCTTCGCCCCAAGCTCACCACTCTTCTCGCCGTCGGCTCCGCCGTCTGCGGCGTCAGCGCCATCATCGCCACCAAAGGCGCCATCGAAGCCGATGATGAAGACTCCTCCTTCGCCATCGCCGCCATCCTCGCTCTAGGCGCTCTCTCCCTCTTCACCTTCCCGCTCATCGGCCACGCGCTCCATCTCAGCGATCACGCTTACGGCGCCTGGGCCGGCCTAGCCGTGGACAACACCGCCGAAGCCACCGCCGCCGGCGCTCTCTTCTCCGACTCCGCCGCCAAACTTGCCGTCCTCGTAAAAACTTGCCGCAACGCCCTCATCGGCTTCGTCGTCCTCGCCTACGCCGTCTACTGGGCCAGCCGAGGCCAAGCCCAAACCGTCACCAACAAAGCCGCCTTCCTCTGGCAAAAATTCCCCAAGTTCGTCCTCGGCTTTTTGCTCGTCTCCGTCCTCGCCACAATCGGCTTCTTCACCAAAGACCAAAACACCAGCCTCGCCAACCTCTCCCGCTGGGCCTTCCTCCTGACCTTCGCCGGAGTCGGCCTCCGCACCAACTTCCGCGAAATGCGCCAACAAGGCCTCCGCCCCTTCG
>Ga0210400_10006191_pt1 | contig 10095 bp, 9 predicted proteins | sample IncBWH26MmetaG_FD_155456 | JGI IMG/M metagenome (GOLD analysis project Ga0210400, IMG submission 155456) | Forest soil microbial communities from Barre Woods Harvard Forest LTER site, Petersham, Massachusetts, United States - Inc-BW-H-26-M | ecosystem: Environmental > Terrestrial > Soil >... | reverse complement strand
AGCTACAAATGATCGCGGTGGACGACATCGGCTGGTTCGGCGCGCGCGCGTTCACCGACGCCGCCGCCTTGAACCGCCGCGAGATCGATCTCGCCGGTGACGTACGAACGATGCCGGACGCGGCGGAAACCCTGACGGAGGCGCTGGGCCGGCCGATTGCGTTCGCGCAGACGCCCATCGAACAAGTCCGGCAGTACAGCAAGGAGATGGCGTTGATGCTCGAATGGTTCGAGCGCGTCGGCTATAGCGCCGACATCGCTGGCCTGGAACGCGAGTTCGGCCGCACGCTCACGAAGCTCCCAGACTGGGCGCGCCGCCACGCGCAACCAAATGGACAGACTCAACGAGAGCTCGCATGAAAGCTGTCAGATTGTTGGAATACGGTGGGGAGTTGGTGTTCAACGATGTACCGACGCCGGCGATCGAACACGACGAGATCCGGGTGAAGATCAAGAGTACCGCCGTCAATCATCTGGATCTTGTTGAGGCCTCCGGAACGGCACGAGAGATATTCCCACTCGACCTGCCGTGGATACCTGGTCATGAGTTTTCAGGGATCGTCGACCAGATTGGCAGTGATGTGATTGGCGGTGACGTTGCGGAATATGCGCCAGGCGATGCCGTGTTCGGCACCACCACCGGAATGGGCGCGTACGCGGAGTATCTGGCTGTCAAGGCGGCGGCCATCGCAAGGAAACCATCCAACCTCTCCTTTGAAGAGGCGGCATCAGTACCGGTGGCGGCCCAAACTGCGTGGCAGGGAATCTTCACCCACGGTCACCTGGAAAAGGGACAGTCGATCCTGATCCATGGTGGTGCCGGCGCTGTGGGCGCCTATGCGGTGCAATTGGCATCGCATGCCGGCGCCATCGTCATTGCCACGGCAAGCGGCGACGATGATGCGTACCTCAAATCCATCGGAGCCAGCCGGGTCATCGACTATCGGGAGGCGCAGTTCGAGAAGGTTCTGCGAGAGAAGGTCGATGTGGTCTTCGACTTGGTGGGTGGCGATACACAGAAGCGGTCGTTCCTGGTCTTGAAGGAAGGCGGCCACCTGGTCGCTGCCACCCAGCCCGTCTCTCAGGAAGAGGCCGCGAAGCATCGTGTCTCAGGCGTGATGATGAGGCTCGCGCCGTCAGGGGACGTGCTCGGCAGAATCGCGCGACTGCTGGAAGAGGGGACGTTACGACCGGACGTCGCGACCGTGTACGCGCTCCAGGATGCGGCCCAGGCCTGGAAGGACATCGCCGGAAACCTGCCAGGGGTTCATGGGATGCCGCCCAGTGGGCCGGGCGCGGCAAGACGCAGGTCACACGGCAAGATCGTGCTTCGTGTGGCCTGGGGTGAGCGGGAAATCAGGAGTCGCGCGTACGAACTCTATCTCGCTCGCGGGGAACAACCGGGCCGTGAACTGGAAGACTGGCTTCAGGCCGAACGTGAGCTGACGGCTGGGTAGCCGCGCGGAGCGGAGTGAGTCTGAGCTCAGCGTCGCTTCATAACTGGTCGACAGAAACCATCGTCAAGAAGCAAAAAACACGATGAGCATTTCAGTGATCGTCGGCAGCAACGACCACAAGAGGAGGTCAGGAATTAATGCAATCCAAACAAACGGACGTGAAGGAGTATGGATACTTTGCCGGTAACCAGTGGCGAAAAGCTGAGAGTAATCAAGTTTTCGAGGTCCTCGAGCCCTATAGCGGAAAGCTGTTTGCCCGTGTTGCGGCAGGATCTCGCGCGGATGGCCGCACCGCCGTGGATGCGGCCGCGAAGGCATTCGCGGGATGGGCGCAAACTACGCCGGCGGAAAAAGCGCGCCTATTCCTGAAGGCTTCCCAGATCGTCACGCGCCGCCGAAGCGAGATCGCTGAAGTGCTGGCGCGTGAAACCGGATCCACCATTTCATTCGCTACGTTCCAGCAGGACCTGGTTGCGGCGACGCTCCGGCAAGTCGCGGGCTGGGTGTATCTGCCCAAAGGCGAGGTTCTGGAAACCAACGCGCCAGGGTCCCACTCGATCGGCGTGCGGCGTCCACTTGGCGTCGTCGCCAGTTTCACGCCATGGAACGGCGCCAACGTTCTCTCGTGGCGAGCCGTCATATCGCCGGTGGCCGCCGGCAACACCGTCGTGGTCAAGCCATCTGAGTTCGCTCCGGTCTCCGCAGGAATTATGCTCGCAGAAGTCGCGGAGGAAGCCGGGTTTCCGGCGGGGATAATCAATGTTGTTACTCATGCGCCAGGAGCCGCGGGCACCATTGCGGACGAGTTCTTCGACCGTCCCGAAGTCCGGGTCATCAATTTGATCGGCGGAGTCAAGACCGCACGCATGCTGGCGGAACGCGCCGGGCGCACTTTGAAGCGGACCGTGCTGGAGCTTGGCGGTTTCAATCCGATGATTATCCTCGACGACGTCGATATGGACTACGCGGTCCGCACCGCGACGTTCGGGTCCTTCTTTCATCAAGGCCAGATCTGTCTCAATACCCGCCGAATCATCATTCAGCGCAAGATCTACGAAGAATTCCTCGTCAAGTTTGTGGCTCGGACCAGCACCCTGCCGGCAGGCGATCCTCTGGACCCGAAAACCATCATCGGTCCCATCATTACGCGTGACGCTGTAAAACTAATCGATGATCGCGTGAAGGATGCGCTGGCGAGGGGCGCCAAGGCTCACACGGGCGCGAAGCACGATGGACAGATTTATTACCCCACGATTCTGACCGACGTTCCTCTGGATGCCGCCATCGCCAACGAGGAAACCTTCGGGCCGGTCGTCGTAGTCGAAGCGGTGGACACACCCGAAGAGGCGATTGCCGCCGCCAATCGCACGTTGTACGGTCTCACCTCTTCGATTCTCGCCGGGAATACCTACAAGGCATTCGAGATGGCGCCGAAGGTCCTCGCCGGCATCGTGAACGTGAATTCACCGACTGTCAACGACGAGATTCACGCGCCAATGGGCGGCGTTCGCGACAGTGGCTGGGGCCGCACGGGACCCCGCAGCCTGGATGATTTCAGCGACATGATTTGGATCAACTCGCACAGCGGTCAGCGCCAGTATCCATTCTGATTGCAAGGTGGGCGATCGAAGAGCAGCTATTTGGTGTATTTAGTTAAATTGTCTTGCACGATGTTTTTTAAGGAGGTCCGTTTATGAAGGCAACTCCCTCTGAGCTGCTAATGCGCAACTTCAATGAGATTTTTATAGAGCTCGATCCCATCAAGCGTGCGGCAATGTTCGCGGAGTCTTACACCGAAGATTGCCTTTGGATTCATCCCGGCGGTCGCATTGTGGGCCGCGAGGGAATCAATGAAGCGGCTACCGAGATTCGCAAACGCATCCCGGAATACCGCTACACGGTCACGGGTGAGATCCAGACCATGCACAATGTAGCGACTTGCCGGTGGGGAAGCGGGATGCCAGGTCAAGCGTTCAGCTACACGGGAACGGACTTCCTCGAAGAGCGGGATGGTCGCGTGTCACGGCTGTACACGTTCCTTGACAAGAATCCGTTTCAGCCCTGAATGAGGCCTTTGGCGAAGATCTTTGCCGTGGTGGAATTCGCTTTTAGACATCGGGAGACCCAACAGTGATCGACACATCGAATAAAACAATCCAGAGTCACTACGACTTCATCGTTGTGGGAGCGGGCGCGGCTGGTTCGGTTCTTGCCGCGGAACTGTCCGCGTCCGGCGCGCAAGTGCTCGTCATCGAGTCGGGAGGACCCGATGACGCCCCGACCATCGCGAATCCCAGCATCTGGTTTTACAATGTCGGCGGGCCGCTCGACTACCACCTGCCTGTCAAGCCGTCGCCGCGCTTGAACAATCGCACATTCAACATGGCCCTCGGTCATGTGCTTGGCGGCGGCAGCAGTATTAATGCCATGGTGTGGACACGCGGCATGCAACGGGACTACGACGGGTGGGCGAACAACGGAGCGAAGGGTTGGGCCTTCGCCGACGTGCTTCCGGTCTTCAAGAGTCAGGAGGATTGGGAACGCGGCGCAAATGCCTGGCGCGGCGCCGGCGGCCCCATCCACATCCGCCGCCCAAAAGATCCTCACCCCACAGCGCCAGCCTTTATCGAGGCGGCCCGTGAGATGGGCATGCCCATCCTGGATGACGTGAATGGACCGATGCTCCCCGGCGCAGGCTACATCAACATGAACATCGCACCGGATGGAACTCGGGTGAGCGCCGTCGGCGCCTTCCTGCGCCCGGCGTTGTCAAGGCCGAACCTCACTCTGCTGCTCAACACCACCGTGATGAAGCTGAACTTCAAAGGTGCTCGATGCGTGGGCGTCAAGATAATGACCGGCGGCGCTGTAACGGATATTGCGGCGGAGAAGGAAGTGATCCTTACTGCCGGGTCGATCAATAGCCCCAAGCTTCTGCTGCTCTCGGGCGTCGGGGAAGCGAAGGCGCTTCGCAGCATGGGTATCGACGTCGTCGCGAACCTGCCCGGCGTTGGCGAAAATTTACAGGACCATGTGCTCGTGTCCGGTGTTGTGTTCAAGTACAAAGGCAAGATGCCGGATCGGCCGGCCGGCAGCAATGCCGTCGAGGCAGAGGCTTACTTGTCGAGCGGTCCAACGAGCGATACGGACATTAATCTTGTCCTCGAACAACTGCCGGCCGTTACACCCGAAGCGGCCGCGCGCTTTGGTGCGCCTCCGGAGGACGCATTCACGATCGCGCCGGCTCTTGTGCAGCCAACCAGCCGAGGCGCCGTCCGTTTGGCGACCAGCAACTTTCAGGATGCCGCCGTGATCGATGGCAACTATCTCGGCACGGATCACGATTTTACGGCCATCGTGCGCGCCATCGATGTCGCGCGTGAACTTGGAAATCAGCGTGCCTTTGACACTGTGCGCGAGATCGAAGTCATGCCCGGCCCCAAGGCGACCGCCGAGGAGATCCGGGAACTTGCCCGGCTTGGCTCGGCGAGCTTCGGACATGCCGTCGGCACATGCAAAATGGGCGTCGATAGTCTCGCGGTCGTCGACCCACAGCTCCGCGTGCACGGCCTTACGGGCTTGCGCGTGGCGGACGCGTCCGTCATGCCGCGGATCATTACAGGTCCAACGAATGCACCCACTCATATGATTGCGGGCCGTGCCGCCAAGTTGATTCTCGGCTGAATATGTCGTTGATCATCGACACTCATCACCACCTATTGCCCGATTTTTTCTGGCAAGCGACGGAGAACGCGCATACTCCCGTCGGAGGACTTGCGCCACTTCGCTGGTCCAGGGAAACAAGCATCTCGTTCATGGATGACGCTGGCATCGACTTTGCTGTGGTCTCGCTGAGTACGCCCGGCGTGCACACGGGAGATAGCGCCAAAGCGCGGGCTTTAGCTCCCCGCTGCAACGAATTCTCAGCCGAACTGATTCGTTCACGACCGGACCGGTTCGGAGGATTCGCCTGCCTCCCCTTGCCGGATGTCGATGCCTCCTTAGAGGAGCTCTCCTATGCCCTCGACGTCCTCGGGCTCGATGGCTTGGTTCTCTTTACCAATTCCAACGGCGTGTACCTCGGGGACGCTGTCCTCGAGCCGGTTTTCGAAGAACTTGAGCGCCGCAAAACCGTCGTCTATGTGCATCCCAATCCTTCACCGGACGAGGTCTCCCATTCGTTGGGACTCCCCGACAATCTGCTGGACTTCCCGACAGACACCAATCGGGCTGTCGCTCAGATGCACTACACGAACAGATTCGCACGCACGCCAAACGTGAAGTACATCTTCTCTCACGCGGGAGGCTCGATTCCCTACCTTGCCGCACGCTTCGCGATCATCGACGAGATGGGGTTCATCCCGGGCGGCGATCTGCGAGCCGCCGCTGCTGACATGTTCCGCAGGATTTATTGGGACACCGCGCTTGCTGCCAGCGATCCCGTACTCCGCATGCTGCGCGACGTAGCGGGAATCAATCAAGTTCTGTATGGAACGGATTTTCCATACCTGCGCCGGGACTTGGCCGTAAACTCCAAGCAACGCATCTTGGGGAGTTCTGAATTAAATGATTCGGAGAGCCGCGCCGTTCTCGGAGGCAATGCGTCACGCCTTTTTCCGGCGATTCCGTCCTTTGCGAAAAGCGATTTGAGAGGAAAGTAAATGCAACCTGACATCCTCAAAGACCCATCCGCCGCTTGGCGAACGAGCAACCGTGGGAACCACGGATGAGATCGCCAAAGCGGTCGCGTTCCTCGCCTCCGACGAAAGCAGCTACATCACCGGCAGTGAACTCTTCGTGGACGGCGGTCAGGGCCAGACCTAAGGAACGGTCCGCCACGGGCAGACTGGAAGGTAAGACACCGCCGCGAGCGGTACCCGGGGTCTCGGCTTGGCGGCCTTTTCCCAGGGAGTGTTAACCCTTCAAGATGTGGACCTTACGCGAGACAAGGTCGTTGAACTTCAAAGCGAGTTGCTGTACGGACAAAGGGAGGACGTTCGTGAGCCGCGCAGATTTCTGCCGGAAAGCCCTCCTAGCGGAAGCCCGCGGTGATGGATGTTCCGGTTTCCGAATCAAAATGGGTAGACGGTAGGGCTCTGCGGAAATGGTGGTCACCGTCTTTGGGTTTCTTCAGTTTGCTCGCAAACTCGGGGAAGGCTGGTAAGTCGGTTGCTAGTCGATTGGTTGCGGGGGAAGGATTTGAACCTTAGACCTTTGGGTTATGAGTTCAATATCTGGTTCTGGATGGATAACGCTGCTGCGAAGAATCAATCACATACGCTCTCCATATGCTTGGTAGTATCGAATGTTTCAGGATCTCTTGTTAGCAATCTGTTAGCATTTTTCCCTGCGCAGTCGACGCGACCCGATCCCAATAACAGCGTTCCGATCTCAGGCCGTCTCGACCTGAGTATCGCAAATTCTCGGGCCCTGGCCAATGACGCACGATGACAGTTTTCGACACTTTTCAACGAGATTAGACAAATTCGACACCTTACGACATTCTTCGACTGAAAGAGTAGACCTGCCCTTCAGGCTGCGGAGCCAATTCTCTCGCCGATGGTGATAAATGGTAACCGATCCGAGGTGATCTAAGCCGCGACAATTAAAACGGGGATGTTTCAAAGGGTTCACTCACTGTCGGGTTCGCGCTCCGTCGCTGCACGGTATTCAGTAAGGAACACCCAGTCTATTCGCAACGCATTCGCCAGCCGGATGCATTCCTCCCGGCTCAGCCCTTCCCATGTACAACTTGCCGCGTGAGCAATCTGCATCTCATCGAGAGAGGGCAACGCAATTGATGGAGAGTGGGTTCAGCCATGAATGTTATCGGCCTTGCCGCTCAACAACCAAGTCTGCAGGCCAGGACACAGCGGAGAGTCCGTTCCGTCTTGAAGGCCGCTTTACGGCCCTGGCCACAAGCTCAGTTCCAGCTTGGTTCATGGCAACTTAAAGACACCGGAACTAACCCTGCTCCTGCGAATGCCGCTCTCGGTAGTTCTCTTCTACCAGAAACCAGTCAACCTCCGGTGAACCGATCGGGCTCCCTCTCCGTAGCCAGTTTTGATAGGCCCATTCCTGAATCTTCTGATGTTCTGCCGCGTCGTATCTTTGCTGTTCTAAAGTGTCATCACTCATAGTTCCCTCCGAGGACGCCATTGTCCGCTATTGTTTGTAATGCGCTGGGGCATGAATCTGGGAGACCGTTTTTGTCGGCCCCGACGCCTTCCTGGCAAGCATCTGCTGCACAAGCTGCTCGCCCCAGACGATACCCAGGAGCCCCGCCAGTGCGATCAGAGGAGGGGCAGGGCTTCGAACCCGCAGCAGCGCGTAGATCGCTCCGACCATCAGTCCGACAAGGAAAGAAATAAGCATCGGTTTCATAGACCTCTAGCCAGGTTCAAGCATTCTTGCCTTGCGGGACAATCTCAGGCTGGCCACCGCTCCGCGCAACAAACTCGATCCCGTGATGGTGTCTGACCAAAGAATCAGTGAAGCTCTTGCCTTTCTTAGCCAGTCTTTTTCATTCGCGCAACTGGTTCGCCCTTGGCCTGCTTGATTTCACGAGATCGGCGGCGGACGATCCCTCGAGCGCAAGCCCATAGCCGACTTCCCGCACCACGCGTTCCTTCAATGGCTGGATGAAATGTATGCGTGTGTTGCGACGTGTAACCTCTGGAGCCTTCAGGTACAGTTCGGCCAATTCTCGCGCTCGATCGAGCGCCTGCCCGTTCGGCACAACCTCCGCGACCACTCCCCACTGCTGCGCAGTGGCCGCCGGCAGAGGCTTCGGATCGAGCAGAAACGCCTCGGCACGTCCCGCTCCGCCGCGATAGCTCCACGTGGTGAAGACGCCGTCACCCGGCGCAACACCTACGGCGTAGTGCGCGACGTCCTGAAAGGTCGCACCGTCGCCCGCCACAATGACATTGGCGAGCAATGCATAGTCGGAGTGCACGTAGGCGCGTCCCTCGATCGCCGCAATTACCGGCACGCGTATGTTGGCGATGTTTTCCAGAACCTGAACACCCTCGTCGTGAACCTGGCTCCAGACTTCGGGATCTGAGACGTCGCCGAAAGATGACCAGTCGACATCGACAATGAAGTCCCCTGCCGCGCCGGTGATGATGACGATCTTGTTAGCACGGTCCTGTCCGATCCGGTAAAACGCGTCGACAAATTCAGTGTGGCCTTGTGCGTTCATAATGCACGGGCCGCCGTTGCTATGGAACTCGACCACCAGCACGCCCTTGGCGTCCCGCGTCAGTTTCAGCTGGCGATAGGCTGAGAAATAGTCCGATTGAGCCGTTTGCATGGCATTTGTCCTCTCATGATCTGCACTCTCTACAGCCGCAAGCCGGGTGCAAGAAGAAGCCTCTCGTCACCGCCTGCATTTAAAAGAATTCTGAAGATTCCGTTCTTCCAAGGAAGACTTTTGCCTATGAGATGCAGGTCCAGCACCAATCTGAAGTAGCTGAAAATAACTGTGTTACTGGATCGTATAATTTACGAACTTCGTTAATTGACGAATTTCGCAAAAATGCAAGAGGTGCGAATAGCCCGGAGGGGCTAACTGCTTTTGGATAGGTGTGTCCCGGTAGGTCTAGCTGTTTCGAAAGCCACACTGACCCTCTAATGTTTGGGGAACTGAACCAGTGCTGGTCTACGGGTTCATTATTGCTCCGCCGCTGTCTCGGTCAGGGAAGTTGACCGTGCGTCTTTTTCTATGGGCAGCGAACATGGAGGATGTGCGCCAGGAACAGCACCGCCGCCATCAGGTACTCTCGACGCCAGGAGCCGTTACCCTCGCTTCTTCTTCGAGATTCTGAAGACCCAGCCGTGTCTCCTGCACCATTGTGGAGCAACCGAAAACCAACCCGGCGACGCCTAGTGTGCCGGAAACAAGGCCGAAGAGAGCGATGAAAGGGAAAGGGAGGTGCAGGCCAGACGTTGCAAATACCGCCCCAAAAAGCGATATCAGAGTGGCCGCGGCGAACGATCCGATGGACATGTAGAACAACTTCAGCGCCCTGAGAAGAAGGGTCCAGCGCGTTCTGAGGGCCTCAAGTTGGCGTCGGCAGACCACATAACTCTTTGCGTTTGGCCCAACACGAGCGAGTTCCGCCGATACGACGCGTGTCCGGTCCACGATTCTAGCGAGTCGATTGGCCGTTTCCAAGCAAAGTACGGACGACGCGTTGGTCAGAATTGCAGGCGCTACGACGGTCGTCAGCGCGGCAAACGGATTCTCGCTAGACGGTGCCATGTAGATTCTTGCCTTTCCGTCCACGCCGCGCCATGGCTGAAGTGCCTACCTCAAGCGAGACGAATTGACGATGTGCCACGCGCCCGTGGCGTGCGCTCTCATCGATGGCGACATTGCAAGCGGGCACGACTTACTTAGCGTTAGCTTCAGCCACGTCACAGCAGTTTTTCAATCATGATTGGCAAGTCCCGCACGCGCCTACCGGTTGCGTGATAGACAGCGTTGGCAATCGCCGGTGCGACCGATACCGAGGTGAGCTCTCCCAGTCCTTTTCCGCCGATTGGACTGGCCTCCTCATCGAAGTCACCCACGAACAAGACGTCGAGTTCTGGGATATCCGCGCAAGTCGGCACCAAGTAGCCGGAGTAATTAC
>Ga0210400_10006189_pt1 | contig 10098 bp, 11 predicted proteins | sample IncBWH26MmetaG_FD_155456 | JGI IMG/M metagenome (GOLD analysis project Ga0210400, IMG submission 155456) | Forest soil microbial communities from Barre Woods Harvard Forest LTER site, Petersham, Massachusetts, United States - Inc-BW-H-26-M | ecosystem: Environmental > Terrestrial > Soil >... | reverse complement strand
TGCAGGTAACCAAGGGTTCTAAGGTACTGTTGGTTACTCGAGTGCGATATTTTTTGCGCGCGCGTAAATATTTGCCGTTGGCGGATGCACATTCTCGTTGCATTTGAATTGAACAAAATCGGATAATCAGCCGTTCAGAGTTGTCGCGTCCAGGCCTGATTCGGCGATTTGAACTCTGCCGCCCGTCGGAAGCCAATAATATTTCGCGCGGAACATTGCGTACCCCAACAGCTGCAGGGTTCCATCTGCCGACCAGATGAAGAAAAAGAAGCACACCTCATTACGCCGCGAATGGCTCGACTGTGCAAGGGAGGTCTTCGATGAGATGGTTTCGTGATGCAGAAGGGCAGACGCTGGTTCTAACAGCTCTGTGCGCTTCGTGTCTTTTGGGATTCATGGCGCTCGGGGTCGATGTGGGTCTGGTGTTCCGGGCGCACAGAAACTTGCAGATCGCGGCGGATGCGGCGGCCACAGCCGCGGCGCTCGACTACTTCTATAACAGGAATGGAACGAGCCCGATTGCCGCGGCGAAGACGGTGGGAACGACTGCGGCGAATAACAATGGCGTGAGTACCGCGAACGGCGCAACGATAACCATGAATGATGGCTTCGACGGCACGATCACAACGCCCTGGCACAATTCGGACGGGTATTTCGAGGCCATTCTGACCGAGCCGACTCCGACCGTATTCATGGGGTATTTCGGGTTTACCTCAATGACCGTGAAGGCGCGGGCCGTGGCGGGCGCGCCGAACGGAATCACAGAATCCTGCATCTATGTGCTCGCTCCGACGGGTAATCTTGGGCCGGGGAACCATGGGGATTCGACGGTGTATTTGCAGGGCTCCTTTCAGCTGAATGCTCCGAGTTGCGGAGTCTCCATCGACGGGACGGCGTCTGACACGCTTTACTATCAGGGCAACGGAGGATCAACGTCTGCTGCTTGGATTGGCGTTGTGGGAGGTGCGGGTGGCCATTATTCGAGTTACACACCGCAACCTGTCAAGGTAGCGCCGGTATCGGATCCGTTCACCTCTTACGCGGTGCCAACGAATGCGAGCTGCTCGGGTTCGACTATAACGACCAGTACGGGAACGATCGGCACCGCGGGTGCCATAACGTGCGATTCGGCGGCCAACATCACGAATGCGACCTTCGTCGGCACGGTGGTCCTTACGGCTCCAGTCGTAACTTTTGGCGGCAATATCACAAGCTCAACGGGAGCGAACGGCACAACGCTCGTTTTCAATACCGGCTATTTCACTGAGAATGCTGGAACCGTCTTTAATCTGTCCCCGCCAACCGGGGCACAGACGGCCGGACAACCGTTGCCAGGTGTTGTGCTGGCGGCGCCCACCACGAATGCCAGCACAATGCAGCTTCAATTTGGCGACAGCAGCGGAACCTTCAATGGAATTGTCTATATGCCTGCCGCGACGTTCACATTTCAAGACAGCGGCGGCGATCACTCCGGAGGGTTGACCTTCAATATCGATCTGGTAGTGGGTCAACTCAATGACCAGACGACAACACTAAACATCAACGGCTACTCTCCCCCTCCGGGGACTCCTGATCCGTTGAACATCGTAGCCCTTGTGGAGTAGAGAGATGATGAAGCTCATGCAGAGAATGTTGCAGGCGGTCGGGAGGATCCGGCGAAATGAGTTTGGCGGCGCCCTCCTCGAGACTGCCCTGACCGCGCCGGTACTGCTGCTCATGTTGCTGGGAATGGTTGAGTTTGGACGCGTTGCCTACATCGCGATTCAAACCTCGAACGCAGCGAGGGCGGCCGTCTCATACGGTTCGCGGAACCAACTCACCGCAGCGGATACCAACGGCATGCAGGCGGTGGCACAACTTGAGGCATCGGGGCTGGCATCGCAGAACGTCAGCCTAAACGTGAGCGCTGTCGGTAACTGCTCGTGTTCGTCCCCAGATACCACGGTGACACCGTTCGCCTGCGCTAATGCTTCGACCGCGCTGTGCCTACCCCCTTCCCATGTCGAACAAACGCTGAATGTGACGGTAACGGCTACATTCAACCCGATTGTGCATACGCCATCCTGGCCGGGCACGTTCACCATTTACGGACATGCTTCTCAAAAGCGTCTGAATTGAGCAGAAAGATCGCGCATTCCCAGAGGTACGCCATGAGCGGATTAAGAAAAAACAAAGATATTCTCAAAGTATCGGTGCCGAAGCGCCGCAGGCTCGGAGGCGAATCCGGTTCCGCTCTTGTGGAGATGGCACTTTCCGCTGCAGTGATTTTCGCTCTGTTCTTCGGAATCATCGAGTTCGGCTTTGCGCTGTACGCTTACCAGTATGTGGATGAGGCCGCCCGGCAACTGACCCGCTATGCGATCGTGAATGGTTCCGCATGCACAGCCATGCCCAACTGCGGATTTACCGACTCGAGTACCACACTCCAAACCTATGCACGATCTAACTACATTTATCCGGGACTAGACCCGACCAAAGTGACGGTGAACAATACCTGGTATGCGCCAGTGGTCTATACGACGACAGGCCCGCAGAACGGGACCCTCGCGTCGTGGAGTGCCTGTGGATCGGGAACCGGTTGCAATGGGCCGGGCGATCTGATTCAGGTGACTGTCTCGTATCCATTCTTGTTGAACATTCCGTTCTGGCGTGCGACAACCCTCACCGTGTCGAGTACCTCGTCGATGGTTATCTCGCAGTAGCGTCGGGGCGGCCTCCGCCAGTGGCCACGCTTGAGTTGCGTCACCAGGCTATTAAGCGGTGTTGTTCCGATCGACGGCGCGCTCAATGCAAGCTGATTTGGTCGAAGCTCGTCAATGCGTCCTGCAGCTCCGCTGCAAGTAACGTCGTCGTGGGGAACGACGCTAGTTATGCTCACGGATGCGACGTGCTCCCGGGGACCATCGTGAACTCCAGAGGAAGCAGATGTTCGCGAGAGAGTCACTGCCGGCCCGAAAATTGCACGGTGCAACTAGCATGCAGAATGAGGCGTCCTTCCAGCGGCATCTAAACTTAATGTTTTCTGTTGGTTGCCTGCTGTACGTTACCCACGATTGGCACCGAACCTCTGCAAATCCGAGTAGACCGAAGCCTGCGCGATGAACTAACATCGCTGCTCAGCATCAACATGGGGTGGGATGCATTCTATGGATGCCTCGCAGGCGCGTGAGACGACAATTCAGGCATATCAGTTGCATGCTTCCGCACTGTCGGCTTACGTGCGTGGATTGACACGAAATGAGCCATTGGCGCAGGATGCGGTGCAGGAAACGTTCCTTCGCCTGTTCCTTACTCTCATGCAGGGAGAAGATATCAAGAGCACCGGTGCGTGGCTTCATCGAATAGCGCATCACTACATCAGTGAAACCCTGAAGTCCACAACAGTTCGAAAAGCAGTCTCTCTAGACGATGCGCCGGAGGAACGGTTAAGAGATGATAGGGCTAATCCCGGATCAGATCGGGTCAGCGAGTGGGTTGAATCTGCGCGGCTGCTGCTTGCTCCGCGTGAATGGGAGTGCGTTCAATTGCGGGCAGAAGGGTTCGACTATACCGAGATTGCTGAGGAACTAGCGATTCGACCGGGCACAGTAGGAGCTTTGCTGCATCGAGCAACCGAAAAGCTCCGCAAACGATTGCGGCAGAGAGAGAGTCCGGAATGAGTCTTTTTTCTAAATTGAATCTAGAACTCCGCCGGCGGACGCATTCCGTTGTGCCGGCCGAAGCTATGCTACTGGAACCGGCTTCTGCTCCAGGGCTCAATGACCTGAGAGAGCGTTTGGACCGCTGGGGACAACTGTGGTCTGCGGGGAAAGAGAGCCCGGATACAAGTGCGCAGGAACTAATAACGGAGCGGCTGACCCACTGGATGAGGCTTTGTTTCGGCGAGCGAATGCCGACTTCGCTTCATGGGAACGGCGATCCGGTATCCCTGTCATCGTCCATGCCGATCCTGACCGCCTTCCTAGGCCGGCGCGCCACACGGGAACTCTCCCGGCGTGTGTTGCAGGGTATTTGAAGAGATCATAGATCATGCCGCGCTTTGTTCGATCAATATGGATTGTGACTGCTATCCATCTAGCCATCGGTATGGTCGCTTACGCGCATTTCCTGATCTTCCGGAGATATGAGTTTATTGCGCAGTATTTTGCGATTCTTGGTTCGCTGTTCTTTCTGCTGATGACAGCCGCCGAATTCAGCCTTGCACTCATCTGTCGATCCTGGTTTGACGCCGACGAGTTGATGCGGTTCGCATGGAGCATGATCGCGCTTGCAGGCCTGGCACGCCTGGCTGGCACGGGCATCCGCATAGGTGCAGATGGTCACTTGCCGTGGGATCTCCGTCAATGGTTTATCCCGTACCGTGGTGAACTGTTTGCAAATCTGGGTCAACTGGGGATGGTCATCGGTGGTCCCTTATCCATGGCGTTTTTGGCTTTCGGACTGGGTCGAGTGCTAAGCATTCAGCGCAGATTTCGACTGCCGGGTTCACTCACACATGGAGACAAGGCTTTGATAGTGTTGATTCTTGCTTTTTCTATAAGCCAGCTTGCGATCAATCTTCCGCTGTTACGAGGGCAGAATTCGCTCGGAACAATCTTGCTGTGGATGAGCGATCCGCTCCTTGCCTTGCTGCTGGTCCAGGCTGTTCTGGTGCGACGTTCGGTCATTCGCATTGGTCAAGGCCTGCTCGCAAAATGTTGGGGCATGTTCGTCGTTGCCATTGTGACAACGTCACTGGGAGACGCCGCGATCTGGGCAAACAATCACAACTTTTTGCCTGAGTCTCTGACGGCATTGAGTTGGTATATCTGGTTCATTCCAGCCGCTGCTTTTGCCAGTGCACCTGCTTACCAACTTGCGGCGATGTCGAGCACACGCGATCTGCATCAGGTGAATGCGCTGTAGCGAATCGACGGCTGGTACAAGTTTTGGGAGGCTCATGAGGGTGCGGCACGGTATCTGGGTTCTATTTTCAATCGCAGTTCTTACAGCGGGATCGATAGTTTGGTCGCAAGCCACCGCAGGCACAATTTCGGGTCGTATCTCGGATCCATCTGGGAAGGCAATCAAGGGAGCGGCCGTCTCCATCCGTGACGTAGAAACAGGGGCAGTTACGGCTGCAACAACCAACGACGCCGGCGAATTTACTCAGACATCTTTGCCTCCTAATCATTACACGATCAGCGTGGAAGCAAGTGGATTTGAAACAGCGTCAGTCCCCGCATTCGCATTGGACATCGACCAGAGGGCTCGATTCAACATTGCGATGAAGGTAGGCGCCGCCAGCACTGATGTCGAGGTCACTGACTCCGCTCCGATTCTTCAGATGCAAGGTGCGGAAACGGGTCAGGTAATCGGAACGCGGGAGATTACGGATCTTCCACTTGAGGGTCGCGACTTCACGGGATTGATGCTTCTTGTTCCGGGTGTGGGAACTGGCGGGGGCGGCAACAATCTCAACCTGTCTGTCAACGGCCAGCGCGAGTTCTCAAACTCGGTCCAAGTGAATGGCGTTGAGGTTACGGGCAATCGAAATAATGACACGAACGTTGTTCCCAGCCCCGACGCTCTACAGGAGTTCAAGATGGTGACGTCGACCTACGCGCCGGAGTTTGGTCGAGCGTCGGGAGGGTCGGTCCTGATTCAAACTAAATCCGGCTCGAATGACCACCATGGCAGCGCGTACTTTTTCTACAGGCCGACGGCTACAGCGGCGAACAACCCGTTTTCAGCGGTGGGAACAACACCGGCTCTGAAGCAAAAAATCTACGGAGCAACCATTGGCGGCGCCATTAAGAAAGACAAGGCGTTTTTCTTCCTCGCATACGAAGGAAGCCGACTGCAGAATGCCTATTCGTACCTGGGAAACACTCCACCGGTCAACCAGGTCAGCTTTGACTCGGCCGGAGACGCCGACCTCTCCGGTTTGAGGGATCCCTACAGTGGCAACCAAGTTCCTATCTTCGACCCTTTATTCTTCAATAGCAATTACTACTCCGAACAGTTTCCAGGCAATGTGATACCTGCGAACCGGGTAAGCCCCGCCGGAAGGCAAATATTACAGAATCTGTTTCCGATGCCCGAAAACAACAGCTTCTTTACAAACTTCGCAGTTCAGCAGTCTTATTCCTATAACAACAACGTTGGCAATCTGCGAAGCGACTATATCTTCTCGCAGAAGAGCCGAATCTATCTGACCTATGACGCGGAACAAGGAGATACCGTCACGGGAGATCCGTATGCCGGCCACATTCCAATACTCGGAGGCGGGAGCGGCGATAGCGGCGATCTGACAGGAATCGAGAACAACGTGATGTCGCTCAAGTATGATCACGTTTTTTCGCCGTCCTTACTCAATGAACTGGGCGGCAGCTATTTCCTTTCTACTGTGTCGCAGAATAGCCCTCTCGCCGGTACTGATCTTGCGACCAAATGGGGTATTCAAAATGTCGTCATCCCGGGCTTTCCATCGACAAATAACATTCCGCAGATTCAATTTCAAAGTGGTCCGACAGTAGGGGGTTCCACCTACAAACCGCTCACTTTTCGCGACAAGAATATTGGTGCCGTTGATGCTCTGACTTGGACGCGTGGCCGTCATAACGCGAAGTTTGGGTACGAATACAGACATCTCAATTCGCATCCAAATTTTTCGCTCTTTCCCGTACCCTACGAGTACATTGGGGGAGCCGGTGACGCTCTCACGAGCGACCCGACCTACTCCTTTTACGATCCGAGTTCCTACTACTACAACGGAGGCAGCGAAATCGCAGATCTGTTGCTCGGACTGCCGTATGTTGTCGACCAGGGATTGCAACTCACCTCTGCAAGCACGGTCGCCAATGAACACGCCTTCTATCTACAGGACTACTGGCAGATCACCGCAAAGCTGAATCTCTCCTATGGGCTTCGCTACGAATATCAGCAACCGTATGTGGAAGCCAATGACAACCAAGCGAACTTCGATATCTCAACATTGCTCGTCGACCTTTCCGGTCGAGGCGGCAATTCTCGATCGCTCGTCAACTCAAATAAAACTGACTTTATGCCGCGCGTGGGAATCGCCTATCAACTGGACCCGACTATGGTCATTCGCGGAGGCTTCGGAGTGTTCTACTCGCCGGAGAACGACGCTCGCGAAGATATTCTGACCAAGAATTATCCGTTCTTTACGCAACAGCAATTCATCAATACCTTCGATTATGGTTGTTACTGCTTCGATCTGCCCTACGTTTTGGATGCAGGCGTGGCGCGTTCGACGTCGATTAATATTCCCAGCGGTGCTTCTACGATCGACCTGACAACCGTCTCCGGCGGAAATACCCAATCCATCTATTCGGAACCGAGAGAGTTTCCCACTGCCTACTCCAGAAATTACAACGTGACTCTCGAGAAGCAATTGGGAACTTCAACGTCGGTTGAACTTGGCTATATAGGCGCCAACACGCGCAACCTGTCGGATGCGGTAGGCAACTACAACGTCAACGCGCATTTGTCCCCGGCACTTGGCAAGGTTGACGCACTTTTCCCGAGTGGAATTAGCAATTACGATTCACTGCAAGTGAAGGTCAATCGAAGTTTCACGCGAGGATATAGCCTTCTGGCTTCGTACACATGGGCTCACGGAAGAGATAACGGCCCCGCACCCTTCGATTTAGGAAAGGGCGGTAATTACCCGCAAAATCCGTTCAATCTTGACGCGGAATATGCCAATTCAGACACCGATTTGCGGAATCACTTCGTTGCAAGCCAGATCATCGAACTGCCATTTGGTCATGGAAAGCGGTTCTTGTCGGATGCAGGCGGGGGCGTGCAGTCATTCCTGGGGGGATGGCAATTGAACAGTATCACTACGCTCCAGACCGGTAAGCCGTTCAACGTTGTGAGTAACGGAAATGATCCGAACTATCCAGGCCTGCGCCCCAATCTTGTGGGCAATCCGGACCTAACGCACCATTCGATTACACGATGGTTCGACACGGCGGCTTTCTCTGTTCCGCCAGGTCAACCAAGTTCGACTGCTGCAGGCAAGACGTTGATCGTCGGCGATGCTGGACGCAATATTCTCTATGGGCCCGGCTATACCAATGAAGACATGTCGCTCTTCAAGGTATTGAGTTTGCCGCGAGAAATAAAGCTCCAGATTAGGATTGAGGCATTCAATCTCCTGAATACAGCTCATTATGACAACCCCATAAGCAATATGGCTGCTGGAAAGCAATTCGGTACGATCACCGCTGGATATTCTCCTCGCGTGATGCAGTTCGCAGGACGGATCACATTTTAGTGCCGTTCTGCGAACGGTTCTAAAATGGGTCACAACCATTTAAGCTCCGATGTTTTTGCCAGCCGCGACTATTGCGTTGTAAGTCAAAGCCGGCAAAACTCGCATTCCGGGAGTATCACCGCTGACTCTCTAATCGAGGTTCGCATATAAGAGAGATAGTAGTGTCAATCATTGATCAGAACAAGTTGAACTCAGCGATTGGCTTTTATACCGCGCAGAGACTAGCTAAGGGAGCCGGCTGTCGATAGCCGGCTTGATATGAGCGGGCTACTCCTATTCTGTTTTTCGTCATTCCGAGCGGCAAGGCGAAGTCGTTTCTGCATGACCGGATCTTTCCCCGTCGGAGTGTTGCCGGCCTTGGATGCCTCGCTCGAAAACTTCTGTGGCCTGGTCATTCAACCTGGCCGCCTCATCTGTCTTGGAACTTCTGTATTCCGCCATCAACTGAGGACCGGCCGGCGCTTTTGGGTTGTTGAGCGAGTCAGTCTTTTTCCAGGCTTCAAATGCGGGACGAAACTCGGGCAGAAAAGCGCCGTTCAAAAAAGGTCGGCGAGCTTCTTATCGCCGTTGGCTTGGGCTCGCTGAGAAGGTGGGCAATTTCGATATTCGAAACTTGCGGCTTCGGGCATGAGAAGAACCTGTTGGACGATCAGAAAAAAGCGGCCGGCTAAGCTTCCCTCTATTGCCTTTCGTCAAACTCGGGAGTCCTGCGATCGGACTCTCGTCGAAGATCTCGGAAACAGTGGCGATGACTATGCTGCCGGCGGCCAATTCCGCATGAACGCTGCGTCGCCGGCCACTCAAACATTGAGCGAATCGCACTCTCTACATCCGATGACACTTAGAGGTGAGATGGAACCAACCCAGCGCGCCGCTTTCTGCAGCGCCCGGACGCCTGCGGATTACTCACGCGGATGGTCCGGTCCGGCTCGATGATTCGCCTGCCGCCTTCAGACGCCTGCCATTCCAAAGTATTGCAGGTCAACGCTTCGGTAGCCGCCCCTGCCACACAAAACCAAAAACTGTTTCCTACCCTTGGCTCATTCGCCGCCCTGTATTCGAGCCGCCATTCTCTCCAGCTGATCCCATGTCTCCGACAGTTGGCATGCAGGGGCCAAGGCTAAGGGCCTCATTTTCACTACCTCTCCAGAATCTCTTCGACCATGACCAATCCGCTGGCGGGCGGTAACGCGATCCACCTCCAGTGGCCAATAGCTCGTCATACCGGGTGTGTGTTGGCGGCGAATTGCAGCATCTTCGAGGGTCGCATAACGTGAAACGTTTCATTAAATGTTGTCAAGAGGTCTTTTTCTGATTGCAAATGCGAATGATTCACAACCCCACCGATTTGTGGTGATCGTCTTCTTCCCGAAACGCGCTGGACGGCAAACACACCCATAAAACCGCCAAATTTATGTCAGTGAATGCGAAAAATGCCTGTGGCACTCGGCGACCCTGTTCATCGGGGCATGCCTCCGGCGGGGCAGGTTGACAAGATATTCGTCCTGGGAATACGATCCTTCTCGCAATATGTAAGCTTTCAAAAACCAGCCCTGAAAAATGATCAGGGCGCTCCCCATTCCCCGAGTAAGACCAGGAGTTACATATGACTTTTCTAGGCCAGGACGCGTCCATCGTTTCCGCGTGGGCAAGGCGGCTTATGCTCGGCGCTCTTTGCGTTTGCATGCCGCATGTATTCATTGCTATGGTTTTTGCGCAAGCCGACCAGGGGACTATCACTGGAGTCGTGCAGGATAGCTCAGGCGCAGTCATCCCCAACGCTGCGGTCACCCTCACCAGCACCGAGACCA